>Ga0207421_10002000_pt1 | contig 25763 bp, 23 predicted proteins | sample SodLakKL_010_SED_4_FD_187542 | JGI IMG/M metagenome (GOLD analysis project Ga0207421, IMG submission 187542) | Alkaline sediment microbial communities from Lake Tanatar, Kulunda Steppe, Russia - 8KL_010_SED (SPAdes) (version 2) | ecosystem: Environmental > Aquatic > Non-marine Saline and... | reverse complement strand
GGCTTGGCGGTCCCGAGATCCATCCCGCGGTAGACCGTGAAGGCGTCCACGGCGACCACCTCGACCGACTCCCCTGCCCCGATCCGTGCCTGGGCGACCCGCAGGGCCGCCGACGACTTGCCCGACGCGGTCGGGCCGACGATGGCCGCCACGGTCACGACGCCGAGCCCACGACGTACAGCACGCCCGCCACCAGCAGCTGCGCATGGAGCTCGAACCGCTCGGACCGGTCGCGCGCGATGCCGAGCGCGAGACGCACCGGCGCGAGCGCGCCAGCCAGATCCGGGTGTTCCGAGGCCAGGGCCGCGAGGCTGGCGGTGTCGTGGTCGGCCAGCGCGGCGCGTAGTCGCGTCAACGCCTGACGGTCGTCGGACGCCACGTCGCCTCGGACCACCAGCACCACGTCCGCCACGGCCGTCAGGGACCCGCGCAACGCTGCGGTCGCACCCTCGATGGCGGCGAGGTCGGCCAGGCCGGGGATCGTCACCCCCACGAATCGGGCCTTCGGCCGCGCCGCGTGGATGGTCGCGGCGAGCGCCGCCGCTCGACCATCCAGTGCCGCGGCCTGTACGCGGGGAACCTGGCCCCGCTCGACGATCGCCTCGACCAGTTCGGGGGCCCCGGCGACCGCGATCCGCCGGTCGTCCAGGGCCAGTGCGGTCACGTCCTCGACCAACGGTTCGCTGCCCGTGGAGAGGATCACCAACGTCGGTGCGGGGGCCATCCCGGCCAGGACCCGGTGGGTCGCCGCTGCCAGCTCGGTACCGCCGCTCGGACCATGGTGCGCGGGCACCATCACCACGCTCAGCGACATCCTGACCTCCAGCGTGTCGGGTCCGGGATCCCGTGCGCCCCCCGACGCTACTTCCTACGCCGGCGACCCGTGACGCTGCGGACCGAACACGTCGGTGGCGGCCCCGATCGTCGGGGCCGCCACCATGACGTGCGCGTCGAGACCACGCGCTCTGCGTGGGCCTAGGAGGCCGTGACGTCGGCTTCGACGGCCGGCTCGTAGCCGTCGACGGGGTAACCCTCCGCGACGGAGCGGATCGTGGCGACCTTGCCGAGCAGGATCCCGTAGATGATCTTCGAGAGCACGTCGGCGATGGTGAACAGGTAGGTGCGCGTGACGGCGCCCTCGGCGCTCTGACCGAAGTCACCGAGCATCGGGACGACGTAGGCCACGATGTAGAGGTTCCAGGAGAACATGAACAGGTAGCGGATGTTCTTCATGGTGGCGGCGGCCTCGGCCGGCAGGTAGCCGAGCGAGTCACCGGTCAGACGCCAGAAGATCGCGGTGAAGTAGATGAACGGGATGGTGGCCGCGATACCCCAGATCAGCAGGGCGCCGAGCGGGTCGACCACCTCGTAGAACTGGCCGATGTAGCCCAGGATGACCATCAGGGCGCCGGCGCCACCGAGCTTCAGGCGGTAACCGAGCAGGTCCTTCTTCGCGATGTTGAGCACGAAGAAGCTCTGCGTGAGCAGCAGCGGAACGTCGATCAACCAGTTGAGGTACCGGTACCCGTGGTTGTAGGTCATGTCGCCGAGTACGTACATCCCGGACGCCGCGTCGTAGTTGAACGCCTGCTGCAAGGAGACGTCGAGGCGGAGCAGCAACAGGGCGGCGGACAGCATCACCACCACGGACATGGTCGTCATCGACCGATACCGCGGTGCCACGTTCTTGCGGGAGAGGATGAAATACGCGAGACCAGCGAAGTGCGCGGCGTAGCCGATGGTCAGAACGGTCGACATGAGGTCGAACTGTGCGGGCGTGAACTCGACGATGTTCTCGAGGTTCCAGAGCACTGGGTGGCCTTCCGGGCGGTGGAGGGGTTGGTGGCGAGGTGCCGTTCGCGTCCGCACACGTCTCGGCCCGGCCGCCGGATCGGCGGCGGTCGGTTGGCTGACCCTCGACCGACCTCGTCGCCGGTGCGTTGGTCCGCCCCATCGCCACCTGCGTTCGTCCGAACCCCGCCCTTCGGACCGTCGTCACGGCATCGCATGCCCGGGATGGGACGTTGGGCGCTCGCGCCCCGTCCACAGCACGCACGAGACCCGAAGGCCCTGTCGGCTCGAACCGATCCCTCGGTGCGGGTCAGCTGACCGAAAGGACGGGGAGGCTGGCTCCCGAGCCGGGCCGGTGCGCGGCGATCGGCGCGTCGAGGCTGCCCCCGTGCTGCCAGCCTTCGCCCCGGGCCATGGCCTCCGCAGCAGCGCGGCCGGCCTTCGTGTGCCGCACCGATGTGGCCGGGCCCGCCAACGCGTAGTTGGTGGCCGCCTCCACGATGGTGGTGGTGACCAGATCGCCCGGAGCGAACGCCGGACGCTCACCCGGCACCTGGTGGGGCGCCGGAAGGTGGACCAGGTGGTTGCCGCGGGTGCGTCCCGACCAGCGTGAGACGTCGGTCTTCGACGGCGACTCGATCAGGAGTTCCTGGGTGGAGCCGACCAGGCCCTGGTGGACCGCGCGCGACTGCTCCCGGACCAGGTCCTCGAGCCGTTTGTACCGCTCCCCCATGACCTCCGCGGAGATGAACTCGTCCTCCCGCTCGGCGGCGGGGGTCCCCGGACGCGGGGAGTACTGGAAGGTGAAGGCCTGGTCGAAACCGACCTGCGCGACCACCTCGAGCGTCGCCTGGAAGTCCTCCTCGGTCTCCCCGGGGAACCCGACGATGATGTCGGTGGTCAGTGCCGCATCGGGGAGCAATTCGCGGGTGCGCTCCACCAGTGCGAGGTAGCGGCGCCGGCGGTAGGAACGCCGCATCGAGCGCAGGACCCGATCGGAGCCCGATTGCAGGGGGAGGTGCAGGTGCGGCATCACGTTGGGGGTCTCCGCCATCGCCACGAGCACCTCCTCGGTGAAGTCCCGTGGGTGGGGCGAGGTGAAGCGGACGCGCTCGAGCCCTTCGATCGTCCCGAGTTCACGCAACAGCGGTGCGAACTGGCTCGCGCCGGCGAGGTCACGTCCGTAGGAGTTGACGTTCTGGCCGAGCAGCGTGACCTCGACCACGTCGTCGGCCACGAGCGCGCGAACCTCCCCGACGATCTCGCCGATGCGGCGCGAGCGTTCCGGACCGCGCAGGCTCGGCACGATGCAGAAGGTGCAGGCGTTGTTGCAACCCACCGCGATCGACACCCAGGCGTGGTGCCGGACCGACCGCTTGGCCGGCAACGCCGACGGGAAGGTCTCCAGCTGCTCGATCAACTCCACGACCGGGATGGCGGCCGAGTCGGCCTGGGCCAACAACGCCGGCAGGTCGGGCAGGTTGTGGGTGCCGTAGACCACATCGACCCAGGGGGCCTTGTCAGCGACGGTGGCGCCGTCCTTCTGCGCCAGGCATCCCCCGACCACGATCGTGAGGTCCCCGCCTGCTGCCCGCTTCTCGTCCTTGAGTGACTTGAGGTGACCGAGCGTGCCGTAGAGGCGGTTATCGGCGTTCTCCCGGACCGCACAGGTATTGAGCAACACCAGGTCGGCCTCGGTCTCCGAGGCGACCGGGCGGTACCCGAGCGTCTCGAGCATCCCCGCGGCGCGGCCGGAGTCGTGCTCGTTCATCTGGCACCCGAAGGTGCGGATGTAATAGTTCCGGGACACGGAGCGGCTCACCTGTGATCGGGATGCACGGCAGCGTCAGGGTATGCGACCCGGACAGGTGGCCGGCAGATCGCGGGGATCAGGTCTCGTCACGAGCCACCGTGTACTGACGGCGCTGTTCGTGGTGTTCCTCGTAGCGGGTGTCGAGGTTCGTGCCGCGACCGGTCGAGACGAACACCACGCCCACGAGCCCGATCACTGCGGCGGACAGCCCACCACCGGGAACGGTGAAGAAGTAGCCCATCAGGGCGAGGAGGACGCCGTAGCCGATCAGCGCCCGGGTACGCGAACGGCCGACGAACAACCCGGCCGCGAGCACCAACCCGGGTACCCCGACCACGATCCAGGACTGCAGCAGATCCATGTGTGCTCCGTGGTGATGTCCCCGACAGGCTAGCTCAGCGAAGCGTGATCCCGGTCGCGCCACCGTCGCCGTCGAGCTCGGTCCGGTCGAACTGGACACGATTGAACGGAAGGACAGGCGCCCGACGCCAGCGTCCGCAGTCGAGTGGTCGTTGGTCCCTTGCGCTCCGCTCGTGGCGGCATGCAGGGTCCGAGACGCACGGCTCGCACACGGTCCGATACCAAGATCAGGACGATCTCCGGCCCTGTCGGAGGACCCGTCCCCGGCTCGGGAGCGCACGATCAGTACACGGCGGGGCAGGCACGCTCAGCAGGCCACGAGCGGGCGCGCGTGGGGCCGGGATCTCCGTGTGGCGGTGCTGATCGGGGCGCTCACGGGTCTTGCGGCCGTGTTCGGCGGCCCACCGGTCGCTGCCCAGGACGCCGTCGACGACCAGGACCTCTTCGTCCGGGGGGGCGAGGTCTACCAGGCCAACTGCGCCGCGTGTCACGGGACCAGGGGTGAGGGCCGCACCGGCGAGGGCGTGCTGGCGGGACCCACGATCCGGGGTCTCGATCTGTCCTACGTCGATCTCACCGTGCGGACCGGGCGCATGCCGATCGCCGAACCGTCCGTCGGCGTACGCGCCGAGGAGTTGAGCGACGCCGATCGTGAAGCGATGTCGTTCTACGTCGCCGAGGCCTTCGACCTCCCGGGCGAGATCCCGACCGTCAGCTCCGGGGACGCCTCGCGCGGTCAGGAGATCTACGTGCGCAACTGCGCGGCCTGTCACGGGGCAGCCGCGGGCGGCGGTATCTCGGGTGCGAACGTGTGGGTCCCACCGCTGGTCGATCTCGATGGCATCGCCATCCACCAGGCCACCCGCGTCGGTCCCTTCGAGATGCCCGCGTTCGACGCCGCGGTGATCAGCGACACCGATATCGACGACATGATCGGCTACCTCGACCTCGTGGCGGCCACGCCGCGAACCGCCGCCGGGGTGCGCGAGGTCGACCAGCTGACCGGGGGCATGTTCGCGGTGGCACTCGGGCTCGCCGCCGCCGTCGTGGTGCTGGTCGTCGCCCGCGCGCGACGGTGGTCGTCCTATGACCCGGAGGGTTTCCACACCGCGCCCCCGTTCCAGCCCCGCCCCGATCTCGAGGCGACCCTGGAGGACGAGTCGTGAGCGGGTCCCTTCCGACCGAGCCCGCCGGCCGTCGCCCCACCGAGCCCACGGGGCCGAGCCCCCGGCGCGAGGACTTCCGCCCGATGTGGGTCTACGGCTGGCTCGGGGCCGCCGGCGTCGGCCTGATCGTGCTGACCGTGCTGTGGTTCGGTGGGGCCGGGGTCGAGGTGCTCGGCACCGTCGGGCTGGTGGTCGCGCTCGCCGTCAGTGTCGCGCTGCACCACGTCGTGGTGACCCAGGACGCCGGAGAGCGTGCCTTCGCGCGCCCGGACACCTCCGGGTTCGATGTCCCCGTGCTGGTCAAACGTCGCCACGTCGTCGCCGGAGGGACCGCCGTCGTGGTCGGGGGCCTGCTGGCCCTGTTCGGCCTCCAGCGGTTCGCCCCGAGGCCGCCACCGGGCAGCGACTGGAGTGCCGGTAGCGCGCTGGTGACCATCGACGGCACCCGCCTGCAGCCGGGCGATGTGCCGCTCGGCGGCGTCGTGACGGTGTGGCCGGAGGGCTTCGAGGGAACCGAGCGCGCCGCGGTGATGTTGCTGCGTTTGCGTGACCTCCCGGAACCGCCGACCTTGCTCGACGGCGTGGTCGACGAGACCCTCATCGCCTACTCCCGCCTGTGCACCCACGCCGGTTGCGCCGTGGCGCTGTACCGCGACGTCGATCAGGCCCTGTTCTGCCCCTGCCACCAGGCCACCTTCGACGCCCGGCGTGCGGCGACGCCGACCGCCGGTCCGGCCTCGACCCCACTGCCCCAACTCCCGCTCGGCCTGGCCCCCGAGGGCCACATCATCGCCACCGGTGACCTGACCGCGCGCCCGGGCCCGGTCGGCGGGACGGTCGACGTATGAGCTCGCCCATCGCCTCGTTCGCGGGTTACCTCGATCGCCGCATCGGGCGGCGAGCCGACCCACCGAGCCTCTGGCCCACCGGGTTCGGTGCGCTGCTCAGCCACGTCGCGATCGTGGCCTTCCTCGTGTTGTTCGCCACGGGGGTCCTGCTCGCGTTCGCCTACCAACCGACCGTCGAACCAACGGTCTACGAGGGCAGCTCCGAGCTCTACGACGGTCAGACGCTCCCGGGGGCGTTCGCCTCCATCATCACCATCAGCGAGGACATGCCCGGCGGGTTGCTGCTGCGGCGCATCCACGTCGCGGCGTCGCACCTGCTGTTGCTCTCGCTCGTGGCCCACCTGCTGCGCGTGCTGGTGACGGGTGCCTTCCGTCGCCCCCGACTGGCGACGCACCTCACCGGTGTCGGTCTGATGCTCGTGGCGATGGGGTTCAGCTACACCGGTGAGATCATGCCGTTCGGGCTGGTCTCGGGTTCCAGTCTGCGCATCGCGGAAGCGGTCATGTACTCGCTGCCGTTCGTCGGCGAGCAGCTCGGGACGCTGGTCTTCGACGGCGAACTGCCGAGCGACCGCTTCCTGTTCCTGTCGTGGTTCGCCCACCTGTTCCTGCTCCCGCCCGCGTTCATCGCGCTCACGGGCTGGCACCTCTGGCAGGTCCACCACCGCCGACCGGCCCTCGAGCCGCGGCCCGACGTCGACGTGGCCATCACCGCGGTCGGTCGCCCGCTCTGGCCCGACGCGGTCGCGCGCTTCGCGTTCCTCACCGCCGGGCTCGTCGCGCTGCTGATGCTGGCGTCGATCCTGATCCCGTGGAGCGACCTCGAACTCGAGGGCCCGTTCCTGACCGCGGAGGCGACCAACAGCGTCCACCCGCCGTGGCCCCTGTTCTTCCTGACCGGTGGGCTACGCATCGTGCCCGCCATCGAATTCGTGATCTTCGGCGTGCGGATCACCAACGTGCTGGTCGCCGGGGTGGTCATCCCGAGCCTGCTGGTCGGCGGCCTGGCCCTCTACCCCTTCCTGGAGCGCTGGGTGCTGAAGGACGACGCCGAGCACCACCGGCTCGACCACCCGTTGGATGTCCCGTTCCGCGCCGGCGCGGTCACCTTCATGACCACGGTCGCCCTGGTCCTCACCTTCGGCGGATCGGTCGACGTGCTCGCGTTCTGGCTGACGGTGCCCGTGGAGGGGGTGGTGCTCACCTTCCGCATCATGCTGGTCACGCTGCCCTTGCTGCTGGCGGCGCTGGCGGTCCGTGCCTCGCGCCGCCGGCTCGCCCGACGTCACGAGCAGGTACCGACCAGACGCCGCTCCGACGAGGAGGTCTCATGACCCGGCGACCCGGAGTCGGTCGCGACGCCCGCACACCGCGGTTGCGGCCGCTGGCGACGTCCGCAGCCCTCGCGGTCCTGGTCGCCGCCTGCGGTGAGGGACCACGCGACGCGGTGACCGATCCGGCGACCCCGCAGGCCGCGGACATCAACTGGCTGTGGTCGCTCAGCTTCTGGATGGGTACGGCGGTGTGGATCGTGGTCATGATCCTGCTCGCGGTGCCCATCCTCCGCTCGAGACGCACCCACGACGACGAGCCGGCCGAACCGGCCACCGCGATCGTCCCGGGTCGCCAGCCGCCGGGCGCGGCGATCGACGAACCGATGGTCGCCGCGGACCCCAACCGTCATGCCGAGGCGCGACGAGATGCCAAGGTGCGCAGTCGTCTGCTGTGGATCGGTGGGATCATCCTTCCCGTGATCATCCTGTTCATCCTGCTGATCGCCGACGGCCGGGTCGGGGCCACGACCGCCCACGTCGAACGTGAAGGGGAACTGGTCGTCGACGTGACCGGTCACATGTTCTGGTGGGAGGTGTCCTACCCCGAAGAGGGGATCGTCACCGCCAACGAGATCAACATCCCGGTCGACCGTCCCGTGCGGTTCCGGCTCTTCACCGACGACGTGATCCACAGCTTCTGGCTGCCGCCACTGCACGGCAAGACCGACATGATCCCGGGTCAAGAGAACTGGCAGAGCTTCGTGCCGACCCAGACCGGCCGTTTCCGGGGCAACTGCGCCGAGTTCTGTGGGATCGCCCACGCGCAGATGGTGGTCTGGGTCGAGGTCATGGAGCCGGGCGACTACGACGACTGGGTCCTGGCCAACCAGACCGCGCCCGACGCGCCCGAGACCGAGACCGCCATCGTCGGTGAGCGCGTCTACTTCGAGGCCGGTTGCGCGGCCTGCCACGCGATCGACGGGACCGCCGCGGTCGCCCGGGTCGGCCCCGACCTCTCCAACCTCGCTACCCGGGGGACGTTGGCTGCGGGGATCGTGCCCAACACCCGCGACAACCTGCGGGAACTGATCGTCGATCCCTGGGGACTGAAACCGGGCAACCCGATGCCGCCCACGATCATCGACGACGACGAACTGGATGCCCTCTTGGACTACTTGGAGACGTTGCAGTGACCGGGCCGAGCATCGAGGAGCGACCATGAGCGCCGGGACCTCACGGCCCACCGACACCGAACTCCTCGACTACGTCTGGGCGGCGCGGCCCGGCTTCGTCGGATGGCTGGGCCAGTGCAACCACAAGGCCGTCGGTCGCCGCTTCATCTTCACCTCCTTCTTCTTCCTGCTCCTCGGCGGCGCCATGGCGCTGCTGATGCGCACGCAGCTCGCGTTGCCGAACAACGACGTCATGGGCCCGGACGGCTTCAACCAGCTGTTCACCATGCACGGCACCATCATGATGTTCCTGTTCGTGGTGCCGATGCTGGAGGGCTTCACCATCTACGTGGGCCCGCTGGCACTGGGGGCACGGGACATGCCGATGCCGCGGCTCAATGCCTTCGGCTACTGGGTGTTCCTCTTCGGCGGACTGTTCCTGCTGTCGAGCGGGGTCGTCGGTGCCGTGCCCGACAGCGGCTGGTTCGCCTACGTGCCGCTCACCCGCGCCGAGTTCGCTCCCGGACTCAACCTCGACTTCTGGTTGCTCGGCGTGACGATGCTGGAGATCGCCGGCATCGTGGCCGCCATCGAGGTCGTCACGCTGATGGCCCGGTTCCGGGCATCGGGGATGTCGGTGAGCCGGATCCCGATCTTCGTGTGGTCCGGGTTCGTCGCGTCGGTGATGATCCTGTTCGCCTTCCCACCGCTGGTGGCGGGCACCATCCTGCTGGAACTCGACCGCAAGATCGGCACCGTGTTCTACGACGCCGCGTCCGGCGGCGATCCGCTGTTGTGGCAGCACCTGTTCTGGTGGTTCGGACACCCGGAGGTCTACATCCAGCTGATCCCCGCGCTCGGGATGGCGGCCGCCATCGTGACCGCGTCCGCGCAGCGGCGGATGGCCGGCCGGACCGCCTTCATCGCCTCGCTGGTGGCCATCGGGATCCTCAGCTTCGGACTGTGGGTCCACCACATGTACGCCACCGGGATCCCGCTGATGGCCACCTCGCTGTTCACCGCCGCCAGCTTCATGATCGCGATCCCGTCGGGCGTGATCATCATGTCGTTCATCGGGACCATGTGGTGGGGGCGGCTGCGCTGGACCGCGGCGATGTACTACGTGGTGGGCTTCGTGATCATCTTCGTGGCCGGGGGGATCACCGGGGTCATGGTCGCGATGGTGCCCTTCGACTGGCAGGCCCACGACACCTACTTCGTGGTCGCCCACCTGCACTACGTGCTGGTGGGTGGCTCGCTGATGCCGATCCTGGGCGCCCTGCACTTCTGGATGCCCAAGCTCACCGGGCGCATCATGGACGAGCGGTGGGGCAAGATCGCCTTCGGGCTGATCTTCGTCGGGTTCAACGTCACCTTCTTCCCCCAGCACGCCCTGGGGCTGTGGGGCATGACCCGCCGGATCTGGACCTACGAGGCCGACCTCGGGTGGAACGGGCTGAACCTGCTCTCGACCGCCGGCTCCTACGTCATGGGTCTCGGCATGTTGATCTTCACGATCAACATGATCGTGGTGCATCTGGGCCCCAAGCCCGACACCCCGGACAACCCGTGGGGGGCCGAGAGCATGGAATGGGCGACCGGTTCCCCGGCCCCCAACTACAACTTCCGGTCCACGCTGCAGGTCGCCAGCCCCGAACCGCTCTGGGACGGCGAATCCATGATCGGGGCGAAGGGCGGCGAGGACCCGGATCCTCCGGCCTGGCAGCGTCAACTCGATCGCCCGGAGACCGGCCTGCGTCAGGCGCTGGCCACCTCCGGGCTGGACGCCAAGCCCGACCACATCGTCACGCTGCCGGGGCATTCGCTGTGGCCCCTGTGGGCGACGTTCGGTCTCGGGGTCGGCCTCATCGGGGTCCTCCTCGACGCGGTCGCGCTGGGCGTCGTGGGGCTGATCGCCCTGATCGTGGCCGCCACGGCCTGGCTGTGGCCGGGGGTGGAGTGATGGCCGTCGAGACCTCCCGGACCGCGGCCCCCGTCACCGACACGCCGCGTGGTGCGGCCATGGGTACCTGGGCGCTGTGGCTCACGATCATCGTGCTGGCCATGTTCGTCGCGGGGCTGTCGACCGCGGCGCTGTACCTCGAGACCGGTCCCGAGCCCTGGCCGCCCGACGAGTTCCAGGTGCCCGGACGTGGACCCGCCTGGCTGGCCCTCGCGCTCACCCTGGTCGCGACCGCAGGAGCCACCTACGCGCTGTGGCGGATCAAGACCGCGAGTCGCCGGTTGGCCGCACTCAGTCTGGCGTGGAGTGCCGCCGCCCTGACCGGAGCCGTGATCGCGCTGGTCGCGAGTCTCGCCGGAGCGGGCTTCCGTTGGGACGAGCACGCCTACACCTCCGCGTACTGGTCGCTGACCGGCTTCGTCATCACCTTCATGGGCGTCGGTCTGATCGTCCTGGCCGCCGTGCTGACCCAGACGGTGGCCGGTCTCGTGGACGAGCACCGACACCTCGAGCTGACCAACGCGGTCATCTACCTCTGGTTCGTGTTGGTCTCGAGCATCGTGCTGCTCGCGCTCGTGCACTACCTACCGGCGGTCGGAGACGGCGGATGAGCGAGCAGGTCACGACCGGACGCCCCGGGAAGCAGGAGCACCGGACCAACATCCGCCGGCTCGACGCCATACTCGGCGGCCCGGTCTGGTGGGCGTGCCACCTCGGTGGTGGGTACTGGTTGGTCCCCCGCATGTGCGAGTTGGGCGCCACCTGGCCCTATCACCTGCTCACCGTGGCCATGGTGCTCCTCATCGCCCGGGCGTGGCTGTCGGGGTGGCAGTTGCTGCGCGCCGGACGTGACGGGACGGACGAGCCCGGCGCCAACCGCGACGTCTTCATCGGGTGGACGGGTATGGCGTTCGCGCTGTTCTTCGGTGCGGTGACCATCGCTGAATGGACACCGGTGCTGTTCCTCGACCCGTGCTGGTGAGCGCAGGCGCCGTGACGAGCGGACCCTGGTGGTCGGCATGGGTGTTGGACCTCCCGGCGCTGGCGATGGTCACCGGGTTGAGCGTGCTGTACCTGCGCGGCGCCGCCGCACGGACGGCCCGCGGGGTCGCCCGGCCGCGACGCACGGCCGCGTTCCTCGCCGGGGCCGGCGTCGTGCTCCTCGGACAGGTCAGCCCCGTGGCCGCCTGGAGCGAGGTGCTGCTCTGGCCGCACATGGTCCAGCACCTGATGATCACCATCGTCGCCGCGCCGCTGCTGGCGTTCGGTGCCCCGGTGAGCACCGTGCGGGTCGCGCTACCCGCCGCCCCCCGCCGGGCACTCGCTCACGCCGCGCGTCGGACCCGCAGCTGGCGACGCACCGTCGGTGTGCCGCCGTTGGTCCTGGCGACCGCCGCCCAGATCGCGGCGCTGTGGCTGTGGCACACCCCGATCCTGTACGACGCTGCGGTCTACAACGCCGGGCTGCACCTGCTCGAACACGCGACGTTCCTGGCGACCGCCGTGTGGTTCTGGTCCGAGGTGTGGGCCACGGCCCGCCGCAACCACCGCACCCAGGCGCTCGCCACCGTCTGCCTGGGTGCGATGATCGCTCAGGGCGCGGTGTTGGGAGCCCTGTTGAGTTTCGCCGGGCGGTCGCTGTTCGCGGTCTACGACGGCTTCGGCGAGATGACGGCGTTGCAGGACCAGCAGTTCGCCGGCGGGCTGATGTGGGTCCCGCCGGGCTTCGTCTACGGGCCCATCGCGATCCGACGCTTCATCCGGTGGATGCAGATGGCCGAGACGGACCTGCGTCGACGCGAGCTGCGTGCCCGCGTCACCGGGAGCGACGGGCGACGAGCCGAACGTGATGCGGTGCCGTCCATGGACGACGACCCGGACCACCACTCGACCCCGGCCGGCTGATCGACCCCGACCAGCGGCTGTTGCGACGCCGCCCGCACGAGCCGATCAGTGCCCGGCGGTGCGCTCCGCATCGCGTGCGGCGAAGACCGCTTCGCGCGCCACCTTGCGGGCGAGGCCTTCCGGGTAGCCGCGACGTGCGACGTACCCGACCACCCGTCGGAAGGCGGTCTCCGCGGTGAGCCCGGTGAGTCCGGCCGCCTTGTCCCGTGCCACGGCGAACGCCGCCGCTTCCGGGTCCTCGCGTTCCGCCTCGCCCAGGGCGACGGTCAGTACCTCGTCGTGGAAACCACGCTCGCGCAGGTCCCGGCGGATACGGGCCACCGCGTGCCCCTTCGCCCGGCGCTCGGCCACCAGCGCCGCCGCCATGGCGGGATCGTCGACCAGGCGCTCCCGGCGTGCCCGTTCGAGCGTGGCCTCGACGACCGCCGGCGACCATCCCCGGTCGGCCAGTTTGGAGCGCAACCGTCCTTCGGCCTGCGGAGCCGCCGAGGCCGAGGCGCGGACGAACGTGATCGCCTCGGCGACGTCGTCCTCCAGCCCACCCGACCCCGACGCCGGCAGGGCAGCCTCGTCCTGGTGGAGCTGCGAGTCCGCCGCGGCCTGTCCGGCCAGGCGTCGTGCGTCGCGTGCACTGATCCCGTCCGTGCCGTCCCCGGCCTGAGGGGCGGACTCGTGCGCGGATGGCGACCCCGCGGCCGCTCCCGGTCGGGCGGTAGCCGACCGGGAGCCGGCGGTGGGATCCGGCACCTGCTCGGGCTCCGGCGTATCGGGTTCCGGTGCGACGGTCAGGTCGATGGGGTCGCGTTCGATCCCCCGCTCGGCGAGCCAGGCTTCCGCGTCCTTGAACGCGGGAGCCGGCTCGTCAGGCGATGACGCGGGGTTCGGTGGCGTGGACGACGACGAGGACACGCTCAAGCCTCCTCGGCGTCCTCGAGATCATCCAGGGGTACCTCATCCGCGGCGAGCGGGTTGACGCCCAGCTTGTCCTTGACCTTCTTCTCGATCTCCAGGGCGATGTCCACGTGCTCCTTGAGGAACATGCGCGCCTTCTCCTTGCCCTGACCGAGCTGCTCGCCCTCGTAGGTGTACCAAGCACCCGCCTTGCGAACGATGCCCTCCTCGACCCCGACGTCGATCAGCGAGCCCTCCTTGGAGATGCCCTCGCCGTAGATGATGTCGAACTCGGCCTGCCGGAACGGTGGAGCGACCTTGTTCTTCACGACCTTCACACGCACGCGGTTGCCCACGGCGTCGGTGCCGTCCTTGAGCGTCTCGATCCGGCGCACGTCCAGGCGAACCGTGCTGTAGAACTTCAGCGCCCGGCCACCAGGGGTGGTTTCCGGGGAGCCGAACATCACGCCGATCTTCTCGCGCAACTGGTTGATGAACACCGCGGTGGTGTTGGAGCGCTTGAGCGAGCCCGAGAGCTTGCGCAGGGCCTGGGACATCAACCGGGCCTGGAGCCCGACGTGACTGTCGCCCATCTCGCCTTCGATCTCCGCGCGCGGGGTCAGCGCGGCGACCGAGTCGATCACGATGATGTCGACGGCGGCGGAACGCACGAGCATGTCGGCGATCTCGAGTGCCTGTTCCCCGTTGTCCGGCTGGGACACCAACATCTCGTTGATGTCGACACCCAGGTTCCGGGCGTAGGTCGGATCGAGCGCGTGCTCGGCGTCGATGAAGGCCGCGATCCCACCGAGCTTCTGGGCCTCCGCGATCGCGTGCAGTGCGACCGTGGTCTTCCCGCTGGACTCCGGACCGAAGATCTCGACCACGCGTCCACGCGGCAGCCCGCCGATACCGAGCGCGATGTCGAGCGACAACGCACCGCTCGGGATGGCGGGGACCTGGACCGCGGCGGCGTCGCCGAGGCGCATGAGGGAACCCTTGCCGAACTGTTTCTCGATGTTGGCCAGTGCCAGGTCGAGGGCCTTGTCCTTGTCCACGTTGCCTCCAGAGGCTGTTCGGCGATCGGGCCGAGGTCGAGACCCGGCGTCGATGTCGTCGGTGTGTCGTGCGATGTCGTTGGGTGCGTCGTTGGGTGCGGGTGCTCGGTGACAACCGTATGGCCGGGGTGCGACATCGCGACGGTGGTCGTACCGGGGGCTGTGGAGAATGACACCACCCGTCCCGTGAACGTACCCGAACGCGCGTTCGGGCGCGATGACCTGTCACCGTGCACCCGGCCGTCGGTCGCTCGCAGCCCGTACCGTCCTTCACCGGCGCCGGACCACTTTCCCGGTTCGATGGCCGTCGCCCCGGACCGTGGGCCCGGCACACCGCCGGTCGACGGAGCGGGGACCGGCACACCGTTCCCGCGCGAACCCCGGGGTCCACCCGGGGGTTCGCGCTCGTCCGGGCAGCTGCGAACCTCGTCCGGTCCACCGACGAACCACTAGCGTGCCTCCCGCCGCGCACCAGGACCCGGCTCACCGGCCGGACCCGCCCCCACCCGGACCCTCGCAGCCGTCCGTCACACCAGCCGAAGCCATCAGAAGGTCGAGCATGTCGAACACGCCCAACACGCCGGCGACCTCCTCCCCGCCCCCGGAGGACACCAACGCCAAGGGCAGCGCCCGTGCGCAGCGTCGCGGCACCCGGTTCGTGTTCATCGACACGGAAGCCACGGGGCTCGACCACGAGCGGCACGAACTCACCGAGGTGTCCTGGATCGTGCGTTTCGAGGACGGCCGGCAGGAGGAACGCCGCTTCTTCCCGACCCACACCACCGACGGCGCGGATGCGGACGCCCTCGAGCTGACCCACTACGACCAGAAGATCGCACCACAGGACAAGACGGCGGCCAGCGAGTGGTTGACGTTGTTCCTCGAGGACGCGAAGGACGCGGTGCTGGTCGGTGCGGTCCCGGACTTCGACGCGAAACATCTGGAGCGGATGTGCCGCAAGCTCGGGTTGAAGCCGACCTGGGATCACCATCTGCTGGACGTCGAGACCCTCGCGATGCCACTGATCTCCCCCGGCCCGGAGGCTCCCCGGAGCCTCGCGAAGACCTGTGCGGCGCTCGGCATCCCCCATGACAAGGACCAGGCCCACGGGGCGCTCTACGACGCCCTGCAGGCCATGCGCGTGTTCGACAAGGTGTGGGAGATCCTGGCCCGGCTCCGCGCCGACGGAGCGCCGCTGCCACCGCCGGTCAGCCGTGAGACGCCGCGCAGCAAGCCGGCCACCAGCGCGGACACCACGACCGCGCCACCGACCGAGGCCTCAACCACCGCGACCGACACCACCACCGCCACACAGACCACGGCGCTTCCCGGCGGCGGTCCGACCACCACCCCGTAGCACCTCACCGCCGGGCCCCCAGGACGTGCCGCTCATCGCGGGACCGCCACCTCGGCGTCCACCAGGTAGCGAGCCGGCCCGTCCGACCGGGGATGCGACGAGAGCACCCCGATGCTCCGCGGCTGCCACCCGCCGATGTCCGGCACCTCGTCGAGCGCCCGCTGGGTCTCGGCGACCAGGCCCGGACCGATCCTCGATCCCCGGCGTGCCCGGGCGAGCGTGACGTGAGCACGGACCGCGCGCTCGTGCACCGGGAAGCCGGCCTCGGCCAGCGCCGTCTGGACACGGGCTCCCCATGCCGCGACACGGCCCACGGGATCGTCCTCGACCTCGACGACCAGGACGCGGGCGCCGAACGACGTCACGCGGCCGACCACCAGTCGCGGCAGTGCCCGGGCTTCGCTCGCGACCGCACCCGCAGCGTCACCCGGCCCGTCGAGCACGGCAGCGCCGAGGGCCGCCACGATCCCCGGCACCGCGGTGTCGGGCAGCCGCCCCAGGAACGCGAGCGTGACGTGCCACCCGAGCGGATCCGTCCAGGCGAGCCCGGCCCGTCGCCCACGGACCGGTGCGATCGCGGCGTCCAACCGCTCGCGCACCACCGGTGCGACCCCGATCGCGACGAACCGCGTGGTCACGTCCCCGCCAACCTCCGACGCAACAGGTCGAGCGCCACGGTGCCGAGCCGGGCGATGATCTGGACCCGGTCCCCCGGGATCCGGCGCCCGTGCACCTCCACCTCGCCGTCCGGGTGGGCCAGGGCCCAGAAGCACGACCCGACCGGTAATCCGTCCACGGTCCCCGGCCCCGCCACGCCGGTCACGGCCAGCGCCCAATCCGCCCCGGTCCGACGACGCGCCGCCGCCGCGAGCGCCTCGGTGATCGGTCCGCTGACCGAGCCGTGTTCCTCGAGCAGGGCCGTGGGGACCTCGAGGAGGCCGTGCTTGGCGTCGACCGCGTAGACCACCGCGCCGCCGACCAGCGACCGTGACGCACCCGGGATCCGGGCGAGTCGGGCACTGATGTCGCCACCGGTGGCCGATTCCGCGGTGGCGACCGTCTGGCCGGCAGCGGCCAGCATCCGCAGGACCACCGTCTCGAGGTCCTCGTCGTCGACACCGGCGACCGCGCCGTCGAGCGCGACGGAGACCTCGTCGACCAGGGGCTGCGATGCCGCGAGGGCCGCCGCGCGGTCATCGGCCGAGACCGTCAGTCGGACCTGGATCTCGTGGGACTTGGCCAGGAACGCGAGGGTCGCCTCCGGTCGCGCGTCGACCAGCGGTTCGACCACCTCGGCCACGTCGGACTCCCCGCGACCGACCACGTGCAGGATCCGTGTCACCGTCACCCGGCGGCCTGCCAGCGCCGACACCTCGTCGCCCACGTACCGGTCCCACAGCTCATGCAGCTCCCAGGGCACCCCGGGCAGCGCGATGATGCGCGTGGGGGTCGGCGAGGTCAGCGTCATGCCGAACCCCGGCGCCGTGCCGACCGGCGGGAAGGCGTCCCCCCCGGCGGGGATCATGGCCTGCTTGAGGTTGGCCGGTGCCATGTGCCGGTCCATCGCCGCGAACCGACGCGCGATCTCGGCCGCCAGATCCTCACGGTGCTCGAGCTCGACCCCGGCGGTGGCGGCGACCGCCTCCCGCGTCAGGTCGTCGGCGGTCGGGCCCAACCCGCCGCCGATCAGCACCAGGTGCGTGCGCTCGGCCAGCCAGTTCAACGCGGCCACGAACTCGTCGAGGTCGTCGCGCACGGCGAGGTGGTGGACCACCTCGACGCCCTGTTCCTTCAGGCGCCGGCTGATCCACGTCGCATTGGTGTCGGTGAGGTCGCCGAGCAGCAGCTCGCTGCCGACCGACAACACCGCCGCACGGGTCGACTCGCCGGCCGGTCGGATGGTGACCCCACCGACCACGCCCGGTTCCGGACCCTCGCCCACGGTGCTCAACCCGCATCCTTCAGTGAAGGGGTGCCCCGCGCCAGGCGCCCGGCGCGGAAGGCGTACTCGATGCCGGACCACACGGTCAGGATCACGGCCACGTCGAGCAGCCGCTGCGCGAACACCTGTGGTGCCCCCGGGAACAGGAAGGCGCCGACCGCCAGGACCTGGGAGACGGTCTTGACCTTGCCCCAGACGCTTGCCGGCATGACCAGATCGAGCTTGCGCACCAACCGCACACGCAGCAGCGTGACCGCCACCTCTCGGGCCACGATCACGTTCACCGCCCACCACGGCAGGTCGCCGACGAACGCCAACGCGGCGAGCGAGCCGATGATCAGCAGCTTGTCGGCGATCGGATCCGCGAGCTGGCCCCAGCGGGTGACGCCGTGGTAGCGCCGGGCCACCCACCCGTCGACGGAGTCGGTCAGCGCCGCGAACACGAAGATCCCGAACGCCCACCAGCGCGCCGTGTCGCCCTCCCAGTCGACCGCCAGCAGCCACAGGATCACCGGCACCAGCAGCGCCCGCAGGAAGGTCAGCAGGTTCGGCAGGTTGAACCAATGCGGCTCCTGCTCCACCAACTCCCCCAGCTCGATCACCTCCGGGTCCGCGGGATCAGCGGCGTCGGGATCAGCGGCGTCGGGATCAGCGGCGTCGGGGTCGACGGGGTCGAGGTCGGATCGTTCCTCGCTCACCGCAGACCACCTGCCGTCGCCACGTCGACCTCGGCGACCAGGTCCACACCGATCGCATCCACGACCTTCGCGGTCACGGTGCGGCCGACCGGCAGGTCCGCGGGCGCACCCTCGGCGGTGATGAGCTGCACCTCGCCGTCGGTATCCGGCGCCTCGCGGTAGGACCGGCCGATGGTCAGCTCACCGAGACCCTCGTCGTCGCTGCGTTCGTCGACCAGGACATCGAGGTGGCGTCCCACGAAGCGCGCGGCGGCCAGATCGGCGAAACGCTCCTGGGTCTCGCTGATCCGCGCAAGCCGTTCGCGGGCCAGGGCCTCCGGGACCTGGTCGGGCAGGTGGTCCGAGGGGGTGCCGTCCTCGCGGCTGAAGGGGAACAGCCCCACCCAGTCGAGCAGGTGCTCCTCCAGGAACGATTCGAGCACGTCGACGTCGTGTTCGGTCTCTCCGGGGAAGCCGAGGATGAAGTTGGAGCGGAAGACCGCGTCGGGGTCGGCCTCCCGGGCCCGGCGGATCAGCTCACCGAAACGTTCGTGGTCGCCCGAGCGCGCCATGCGGGAGACCACGGGGCCGGACACGTGCTGCAGCGACAGGTCGTAGTAGCTCGCGACCTTGGGCTCGGTGGCGATGGCCTCCAGCAGCGGGGTCGTGAGCTCCGCGGGCTGCAGGTACATCAGTCGGATGCGTTCGACACCGTCGACCTCGGCGAGTTCGCGCAGCAACCTCGCCTGCAGGTCGCGGCCGCCGGGCAGGTCCTTGCCCCAGGAGGTGGTGTTCTCGCTGACGAGCACCAGTTCCCGGGTGCCCTGCTCGGCGAGCCACGCCGCTTCGGCCACGATCTCGTCGAGAGCCCGCGAACGGAACCGTCCGCGGAACGACGGGATCGCACAGAAGGTGCAGACGCGGTCGCAGCCGGAGGCGATCTTCAGGTAGGCCCAGGGACGCCTGGGGCCACCGACACCGAGGTGGCGCAGGGGGAATCGCGGTCCCGAAGCCGGCATCCGGTCGAGCTCGTCCTGCGCCGTGGCGCCACCGCGGACCGGTGGCGACGACACGCCGTCGGTGCCACGCTCCAGCTCGGGAGGCAGCTCGATGACCTGCAGGCCGAGCGCCCGATCGTCGCCCCCGGTCAGGATGGTCGCGGGAGCGGATGCCGCCTCGGGGACGGGAGTGGCCGTGGGCGCGCGGGGGGCGATCATCAGCGGCAGGTCGCGACGGGTCGGGCGGCTGCCGGGGTGAGCATCACCGACCCCGATCACGCGATCGGTGATCCGACCGTTGAGCACGTCCTCGACGATCGCCGGCAACCGGCCATAGCCGTCGAAACCGATGATGGCGTCGGCCTCGGGGATCGCGTCGGCCAGTTCCCGGGGGTAGCGCTGCGCCATGCATCCCACCACCAGCACCGCACGAGCCTGACCGTCCTCCTTGAGCTGACAGGCCTCCAGCACCGTGTCGATCGACTCCTGTTTGGCCGGAGCGATGAACGTGCAGGTGTTGACGAGCACGACATCGGCCGTCGCCGGGTCGTCCACGATCGAGGCGCCCTCACGATGGAACAACCCGGCGAGCTGGTCGGAGTCGACCTCGTTGCGGCCGCAGCCGAGCGTGACGATGGCCACCCGGGACGGGACGGGCGTGACGGGCGTGGGCACGGGCGGGCTCCGAGGTACGCGAGGGAACGGGGACACGGTAGGGCCTCGGCGGGGACCGCTACGCCTCCTCCAACCCATCCTGCGTGTAGCGCACCGTGATCGCTTGACCGGAGGAGCCCTGGACGCCCAGGTCCTCGCCGTTGAGGTTCGCCCGCACACCACCGGCGTTCCCGAACCGGATCTCGATCTCCTGCTCCCCTTCGAAGGGCAACGTCTGGCCGGCCTCGACCACCTGTTCGAGGACCGTGGAGCCATCCACCACCACGCGCATCCACGAGTCGGCCTCGAGCGCGATCACCAGCTCGACCCCATCGGGGTCGGGGGCCGGCTCCGAGGACTCGGGGGCCGGCTCCGAGGACTCGGGGGCCGGTTCCGAGGACTCGTCGGTCTCGTCGGCGCCGGGTTCCCGCTCTCGGTCCTCGGCGTCGTCCCGCTGGCTCGGCGCCGGCGACGGTGGCGGTTCCGCAGGGCTGGCCTGATCCGGGGTGCGCCCCCCGTCGATGTCGAGGGAGCCCACCAGGGCCACACCGGCCAGAACCACCACGCTCACCAGGACCCAGGCCATCCAGGCAGGTGGAGCCGAGCGCTGTCTGCCGGGCGTGCCGACGCTGATGCTGGTCGTGACGTTCATCGGGCTCGCGTCGTCGTGTTGGACCTCGCGGCGGTAGGTCGTCAACAACGGGGCGGGGTCGAGTCCGAGCTCCGCGGCGTAGCTACGGAGGAAGCCGCGGGCATAGATATCACCACCGAAGTCCCCGAAACGCTCGTCCTCCAGTGCTTCGAGCTGCCAGACGCGCGCACGCAGCTTCGCGGCCGCATCCTCGAGGGAGCGACCCTGACCCTCGCGGGCCTCACGGAGCGCGGCTCCGATGCCCATGCTCACGGCGTCCTCAACGGGTGGAGAGCGAACGACCGTGGGGCCGTGCGCGGTGCCGGCGCGGAGCGCGGGCGGCGGGTGCGGGCGGGCGGTGGGCGGTGGGCGGGCGGTCACCGGGACGGCGAGGGCAGTAGCTGAACGGCAGCGGCTCCCGTGTCGCATCACATCGCACCACGTCGAGCCTGCTCCGGCATCTTAGGTCCGGGCCGGTGATGACGCACGCCACCGCTGCAGGAAGGGCCGAGTCGCATCCCGTCGCATCCCGTTCGCCTTGCTCCGGTGAGCGCGTCGCGCACGCCCCGGGTCGGGGCGACGGGCGTTCCGGCCCACGGCGTCGCTGCCGGTTCTCGTTCGGCGCGACCGCACGGCTACGATGCCCGTCATGGACACCCTGAGGAAGCTCACGCTGCTGGTCAGCGCCGCCCTGCTCGCGATGACCCTCGCGGCGGGTCCGGCGTTCGCCGTGGAGGACGTTGCGGAAGAGGCCCCGACCACCCAGGAGGACGAGGACGGTCGGATCGCGCTGGCGGACTCGCCGCGCGATCGGGTCGGGCTCATCCTGTTGGGGTCGTTGTTCGCCGCCGCCGGGTTCGCGTTCCTGACGATGCGCCGCCAGCTGAAGGGCGAACACCCGCAGGCGAGCGGCGAGTTCCGCTGGCGCTAGGTTCGGGCGGCTGTCCCCGGCGTAGGTTCCGCTGCCAGTGACCGCAGCCACCTCGATGAGCTGCGCCCCGCCTCGACGGGCCGGGTGACCGCGGCCCAGGGTTCGACCCTCCTCCCGAGGCGGCGGACATCCAGAGCCGCTACAGCACGTTGCGCGACCTGGCGTCGTCCAGCTCCTCCGGACTCCACAACACCTCGCGCGCCTTGGAGCCCTCGTTCGGGCCCACCACACCGAGCTCCTCGAGTTCGTCCATCAACCGTCCCGCGCGAGCGAAACCGATGCGCAACTTGCGCTGCAGCATCGAGGTCGAGCCGAGGCCGCTGACCGTGACCTGTTCCGCCGCGCGGCGCAGGAGTGCCTCGTCCGAGTCGTCGTCGTTGGAACGGGTCGCATCGGCGCGCTCCGCGGCTTCGCCCTCCTTGACCACCGCCTCCTCGAACTGCGGCTCGCGCTGGGCCTTGGCGAACGCGACGGCGGAGATGATCTCCTTCTCCGTCACCCAGCAGCCCTGGAGGCGCGACGGCTTGCCCTGGCTGGCAGGCAGGAACAGCATGTCGCCCTTGCCGACCAGCTTCTCTGCGCCGTTCATGTCGATGATGGTGCGGGAGTCGGTCTGGGAGGCGACCTGCAACGCCAGACGCGACGGGATGTTGGCCTTGATGAGCCCGGTGATGACGTCCACCGACGGTCGCTGCGTCGCGATGATCATGTGGATGCCGACCGCGCGGGCCATCTGCGCGATCCGGCAGATCGCATCCTCGACGTCCCGGGGGGCCACCAGCATCAGGTCGGCGAGCTCGTCGATGACGAGCAGGATGTAGGGCAGCGCCTTGGCCGGGATCTCGGTCGGCATCCCGTCCTCGCCCAGGGGACCCGGTCGGGGCGCGACCTCACCGGCGTTCACCGCGTCGTTGTAACCGTCGATGTTGCGGTAGCCCATCGTGGCCAGCAACTCGTAGCGCTGCTCCATCTCCTTGACGCACCACTGCACGGCATCCGCCGCACGGCGCGGGTCGGTGACCACCGGCGAGAGCAGGTGGGGAGCTCCCTCGTAGGCGTTGAGCTCCACGCGCTTGGGGTCGATCAAGATCATGCGTACCTGGTCGGGACGCGCGCGCATGACGATCGAGTGGATCATGCCGTTGAGCGTCACCGACTTCCCGGAACCGGTCGCCCCCGAGACCAACAGGTGGGGCATGGTGGCGAGGTTGACGACCTCCGGCTTGCCCGCGATGTCGACACCGATGGCCACCGACAGCGGGTGCGGGTCGATCTTCGCCTCGTCGGAGCGCAGGATGTCGCCCAAGGTGATCAGGTCACGCTGACGGTTGGGGACCTCGACACCGATCGCCGACTTGCCCGGGATCGGCGCCACGATGCGCACGTCCGGAGCCGCGAGGGCGTAGGCGATGTCGTCGCCCATGTTGGCGACCTTCTTGACCTGGACGCCGGGTCCGAGCTCGATCTCGAACCGGGTGACGGTCGGGCCCCGAGACCACCGGGCGACGGTGGCGTCGATGTTGAACTGGTTGAAGGTCTCCTGCAGCGCCGCGGTCTGGGCCTCGATCGTGCGGGTGGACTCCTTCTGCAACGACCGACCCCGCGCGAGCAGCTCGAGCGACGGCAGCTTGTAGTCGTCCCAGTCCTGGATCGGTTTGACCTTGGAGGCCTTGCGCTTGGAGGGGTCGGAGGGCACCCGTGCGCGCTCCACCGGCGGGTCCGGGACGCGGTCCTGCCGGGGGTCGTCGTCCTCGGGTTCGTTCCGCGCGGCCTTGTCGCTCGGCAGGTCGGCATCGTCGAAGCTGGTCTGTTTCGCGGACTTGCCGGCCAGGGTGGCTCGGACCTTCGTGGGCGGCAACGGTTCGGTCGCACCATCGCGAGCATCCGCATCGATCACGGTGGTCGCGTCCGCATCGCCGTCGGGCGACGCACGGCGACGTCGCGACGGGGTTGCGGCGGGCTCGACCGTCTCCTGTTCGGGGGTGCGCCTGAAGACCGAGCCGACACGCTCCACGACGGAACTGAAGGGGGTCCGTGTGATCACCAGCAGGCCGAGCAGGGTGACCGCGACCAGGACCGCCGAGGCGCCCCACACCGACAGCGCGTACACCAGCGGCGTCGCCGCCGTCCATCCCACGAGGCCACCGGCCATCCACAGGCCGCGCATCCCCTCGGCGGGGTCAGGGGTACCGCCACCGAGGTGCAGACCGCCCAGTACACCCAGACCGAGAACGACCCCGCCGACCGCGATGCGGCCGATCTCCGGGCTCGGTCGGCCGACCACCACGAGCAGGCCGAACCACGCGAGCACGACGGGCATCCCGAACCCGAGCAGGCCCAGCAGGCCCAGTGCGACCGCTTCGAGGAACTCCCCGACGGGCCCGGCGGCGTCCGCATAGGTCCCCAGTCCGGTCAGCACCCCCAGTACGATCAAGGCAAGGCCGCCCACATCCCGCCTCTGAGCCCCGAGGTGTTCGCGGAAGGCGCGGATCACACCACCCGAGCCGCTGTCGGCGCCGCCCTTGGCCGGAGCCTTCGATGCCGACCTCGTGGTCGTCCGAGCCGCAGGCTTGCTGCCGCCGGCCTTCTTCGCCGCGGGCGCCTTCGCCGCAGGCTTACTGCCGCCGGCCTTCTTCGCCGCGGACGTCTTGGCCGCGGACGTCTTGGCCGCGGACGTGCCCGCACCCTTGGCCGCACGCTTCTTGGGCGCGGCGGGTGTCCGCCGTGTGGTCTCGGACGCGCTGTTGGCCCCGGACGCGCTGCGCCCGTTCTTGCCGGTCTTGCGCGTCCCCGTCGACGAAGCCACGTGTTCCCTGCTCTCGGAGCGATCCCGCAGGATAACGGTCGACCACACGGATGGAACTACACGTGGCTCGGCGCCGTGCGTCCGTAGCCCTCGGGCCCCGGGGTTGGAGCAGACCGTGTTCCGCGCGTTGTCCGTCAGATTCGCCTCCGGAACGGGATGTCGGCAACCCCGAAGACCACATGACTTCCTCCCCGCCTGAAGGCGGGGGTTTGCTGATGGTGGTCACGCTGCTTGGCGTGCCCGTGGCCGTCTGGCTGGTTCGTGTTTCGCGGCCCCGGCCAACGCCCAGGCTCCACACGCTGCAGACGGCTGCCCGCCGTCCGGTCCCTGGCAAGGCTGCGCCGTCGGGACGGCCCGACGCAGGATGTTGATGGCCGCGTTCACGTCCGCGTGGCAGACGTGGGCGCAGGCGGTGCACACGAACTCGGCTTGGTTCTCGCGCGAGACCTTGTCCACCACCTGACACACGTGACAGGTGATGCTGGTGTTGCGAGGGTCCACTTCGACGAGCGTGCCGCCCGCGCGGACGGTCTTGTAGGTTTCCGCGAGGTGGTGCGACACCTTGTGGGCAAGGTCCTTGCGGCGCCTGGCCTGGGTGCGTTTGAGCTTCGCGATCTGCCGTCGGGTGCGCGCCAGGCGCTTCGACCCGAGCTGCTGGCGGGCCTTGCGGTTCTCCAACCGTTGGAGTCTCCGGCGTTCGCCGTCGGTGAGCAGGTCCGGACCGAGTCCGGCGGCGCCCAGCATCTCGCGGTCGAACAGCTCGCCGTGGGAGGTGGCCGCCAGCACGTTCACACCCCGGTCGGCACCGGCCGCGCTGCCAGGGTTCGGATGCGAAACCTCGACGTCGGGAACGTCGAGCGCGAGCGCGACCTGCCAGTCGCCCACGCGGTCGCGCTTCAAAGTGACGCTGGTGACGGTCGAACCGTCGGGAAGATCCTGGTCCCACCGGAACCGGACCGTTCCGAGCTTGGGGAGTTTCGCTTCCCGGAACGGCCGTTGATGCGCCCGATGGTGAACTGCACGCGGTCGGGGAACCGGTACGACGGCGCCCACCAGTTGCGGGTCGCGCGCTTGCGCGCCCGGAACCGCGGCCGGCCTCGTCCTCCTGTGAGCCACGCCCACCACGCCGTATCGAGATCCTTCAGCGTCTGCTGGAGAACGTGCGACGGCGCTTCTGCAACCCACGGACAGTCCTTGCGGACGAACTTCAGCTGCGCGCACTGCGACCCGAACGACGGCCACCAGCGAGCCGGCATCTTGCGGCCGCGTGCCACCTGCAGCGCGTTGAAGCGTTCGTTCAGGGCGGCGTTCCACACATCCCTACAGGCCCGTGCCCACGGCCCGTCGTCCTCCGCCAACAGCAACTGTGAAGGCGTGAGCTTGGCGGCATACGGGTGGGCGGTACGCACGTCCGAGACCGTAGTCAGCGGGTGCGACACGGCCGTCGCACCGACCCACAGACCCGGTGCGGCGGCCTATCCCGGCCCTGAAGGACCGGGCTCGCGGCCTCCACCGAACAGGTCAGC
>Ga0207421_10001999_pt1 | contig 25768 bp, 21 predicted proteins | sample SodLakKL_010_SED_4_FD_187542 | JGI IMG/M metagenome (GOLD analysis project Ga0207421, IMG submission 187542) | Alkaline sediment microbial communities from Lake Tanatar, Kulunda Steppe, Russia - 8KL_010_SED (SPAdes) (version 2) | ecosystem: Environmental > Aquatic > Non-marine Saline and... | reverse complement strand
AAAAAGATGTGTATCCCGAGTAAACCGAGGAAATCAGATAGATAAATTTTATTTAATTTTTTATTTCTGATGTCGATACTTTAGCTATAGTAGAATTCTTTATCCACCTTGCCTTCTTCCAAACCCTCCAGCATCAACGAAATGTTCAGATGATTTACTAACTGGAGTGAATTTACCTCCAGACATTATAAGAAGTAAGAATGCCGCTAAGGATAATATACTGGCTAAATAATATGGTCCAATAGCAAAGGTTCCAAGAAACATTCCTAATACCGAAGCGATCACGGCTACAGGCCAATATACAAGTTTTATAGCACATAAAGCACCGAACAACAAAATAACTCCAAAAATCAGAATTAAGTAAATTAGATCTCCAGCACCGATGATAGCCATCAAGAAAACTATTATCATCAAAATGCCAGCTATCATAGGTTTATTGATAGTTGAATCTCTTCTTTGAGAGTTCATTATTTCCCGATTGTATAATTTGTTATTACAATATATATTTTAGGATTTCTAGTGGTTCCGTACCTAATCACCTAAACTTTTTTATCACTAAATCTCGTTTTAAGAGAATATGAGCGCAAAAGAGCTTGTTAGTGGAGAAAGAAACGAGAGAGAAGTTAAAGTATTTACAATAAGTACATGTGGATGGTGTAAAAAGGTCAAAAATCTACTGAAATCATTGGATGTAGAGTACGAATACGTAGACATAGATCAGGTAGAGGGCGAAGAAAAGAAAAAGATCAGAGAAGAATTGAAAAAATACAATTCTAAGATGAGCTGTCCTACATTGGTCATCGATGAAGGGGAAGAGATCATCATTGGTTTTAAAAAGGATAAGATAAGGGAGGCTCTCTGTGATGACTGATAAAGAGGAGATGTTGGAATACGTCAAAAAAGATGCAGAAAATAATGATTATTACGTTTGTCCCGACGAAGGACTCCTCGATGATCTATTAGATGGGTTAGTAAAAAACGTGAACAGGTACGGCTATCCTTCCTGCCCCTGCAGAGAAGCTAGCGGCGTTAAGACCTACGATTCTGATATAATATGTCCCTGCGAGTATCGAGATGCTGATGTCGAAGAGTTCGGGATGTGTTATTGTGGCCTTTTCGTTTCAAAGGAAGTGTCAGAGGATCCATCTAAAATGGAACCTATCCCAGAAAGACGTCCCTCGGAAGTTATAGAGGCTGCGATGGAGGCAGAGGAAGAAGAGATCAGTGAAGAAAGAGATGTTTCAAAATCCGGATTGATGAGCGGTGAAGAAGATATTAAAGTATGGAGATGTACGGTTTGCGGTTACCTTGCTGCTAGAGAAGAGCCTCCCCCAATATGTCCGATATGCAAAGCAAAAGCCGAAAGATTTGAAGAGTTCGAAGATTTCGGTTGAGAATCTGACTCATCTAGTTTCGAACTGAAGCCCGCCTTTATCGGTCAGTGTGATCATCTTATTTCCCTTTAAATTGACAGTCACCATTTTCAACTGACGCACGTTTTCGCTGTATATGTCTATTATCTCTTCTCGATCGATTACAGCACGATTTGTCGGAAGCAAGTCGGAGTCGATTCGAACTAAACTCTTTTCAATGAAATCTCTAGCTTCTTCTTCTGTTATCTCTTGGCCTTCTTCAGAGGCTTTACCCTCTTCTTCTATCCCTTTTTTCATCAGTTTACCATTCTCTTTTTGAATGCAAAGTTTACCGCTGAGAACCGGTTTATGGGAGTTTTCCTCCAGACTATCCAAAAATTCATCTATCATCTCATCTTTGTCCTCTTGGGACATTTCAGCCCCGGTATTTCGAAACTCAAAACTCTCTTCTCTTTCCCAGTACTTGAATCTCCAGCAGGTCCCGTCTAATTCTCTGTCGAGTATTTCTTCGATCTCATCTTTTTCCATGCTTTCGTGCCTCAAATTTTTTGAAGGTGATTTTTTATTTACTTAGTAGTCGTGATAATTGGATAAGCATTATTAAACTGTATGCCTTTTTATCACTCAACTGAAAGAGATTAGTGTATAAGGTGGAAATGTGGTTCATGAGGATGAAAAATTAGATAGACAATTTTATAGTAGAGATTCTGAGATGGTGGCTAAAGATTTAGTTAGGAAAGCTTCTATGTCGTGTATCTTTTGAAGGAAAAACAGTCGGAAAGATCGTGGAGACAGAAGTGTATCTTGGGGAAGAAGATCCTGCTTCTCATTCTATATCAAGGTGGAAAGACTGAAAGAACGGAGGTGATGTACGGCCCACCAGGGTATGCTTATGTGTATATGATTTATGGCATGTACTACTGTTTTAATACCGTTACAGGTAATAAAGGAGAACCTGAAGGTGTTTTTGTTAGAGCACTAGAACCTGTAGAAGGCATTAAATTGATGGAAGATAGGAGAGGTGTAGAGGATAAGAGTGAGTTGACTAATGGACCTGGAAAACTGTGTATGGCTATGGATATAGGTAAAAAATTGAATGGAGAAGATTTGTGTGGAAATAAACTATTTGTCGTTGAGTCAGAAGAGTCAGAAAATTTTGATATCGGGAAAGCGCGTAGAGTAAACATCGATTATGCCGGTAAGGCGAAGAAATGGACGTTGAGATTCTTTATCGAGGGAAATTCATACGTCAGCAAACAGCCTGAATAAGAAGATTTAGTCTGCCATCACTCGGAAGGTATCTCCTTTTCCTCGATCATTCTTTTGAATTCTTCCTCGTCCATTATTTCGACGCCTTCTTCCTCCGCATCATCTAATTTAGAACCTGGATTTCCTCCTTTGATCAGGTAATCCGTTACACCGCTCACACTCGAGGTGACTCTACCACCGTGCATTTCCACTATCTCGGAAGCTTCGCTTCTAGTGTAATCGTCTAAGGCGCCGGTAAATACGAACCTTTTTCCTTCTAAAAATTGTTCATTTGTTTTTCTATCTGATTTCATATTGACTCCTAGTTCTTTCAGATCCTTGACCATCTCTCTGTTTTGCTGGTCGGAGAAGAATTGGACTATACTCTCTGCGGTCTCAGGACCAACTTCATCGATATTTAGAAGGTTTTCGCGATTTTCGTCCATAAGTTCATCTATGGATCTGTAGTTCTCAGCAAGTACGTTTGACATATGGCTTCCAACATATCGGATCCCAAAACCGTACAGAACTCGAGCTAGACCCTGATCTTTGCTTTCCTCTATCTGATCCAATAAATTTTGAGCCGATTTTTCAGCCATCCTCTCTATCTGGACGATTTGCCATTTCTGAAGACGATATAGATCGGGTATGCTCTCAACAAGGGCTTTTTCGACTAGCTTTTCTATAACTTTTGGACCCAATCCTTCTATATCCATTGCTCCCCGCATCGCCCAATGTTCTATTTTTTGCTTTACCTGGGCTGGACACTGTGCATTGATACATCTTCTAGCGACTTCATCACCTATCCTTTTAGCCTCGCTTCCGCAGACCGGACATTTTTGTGGTAACTGAAATACTCCTTCGCTCTTTTTTTCCGTAACTTTAACGATCTGAGGAATTATTTCTCCTGCTTTCTCTACGAGAACTTTATCTCTGATGTTAACATTTTTACGTTCAAGTTCGTCTTCATTATGAAGTGAGGCTCTTTCGACAATAGTACCTGATAATTGGATTGGCTCTAATATAGCTATAGGGGTCAATTTCCCCGTTCTTCCTACCTGTACTTCAATATCTTTTATTGTACTAGTTTTCCTCATGGCAGGATATTTGTAGGCGATAGCCCATCTTGGATGTTTAGAGGTCGCTCCAAGAACATCGTGATAATCGAGTTTGTTTACTTTTACCACTATACCATCGATTTCGTAGTTCAAATCTTCTTTTTTATCCTCCCAATCATCGATATGTTCGATCACTTCTTCGATGCCTTCCTTTTTAACTATATTTCTATTTACTTTTAGTCCAGCTTTTTTCATCTCTTGGAGACATTGCCAATGAGTTTTAAAATCGCCCTCTTCGTTATAACTGAGTGTATAAACAAAAATATCCAAAGGTCTTTCAGCAACAATTGTAGGGTCCTTATTTCTGACGGTTCCAGCAGCAGCATTTCTAGGATTTGCGAAAGGATCTTCACCTTCATCTAATCGTCTTTCGTTCATTTCATCGAACTCATCTCTAGGCATATATACCTCCCCTCTGAATTCAGCTGTTTCGAGAATGGTGTCGTCGGTCAATTTGAGAGGTATCGTATGGACTGTTTTTAGATTTGGAGTGATATCCTCACCACGTTCACCGTCTCCTCGGGTAGAACCTCTCTGAAATGTTTTGTCTTCATAATATAGAGCGACCCCGAGCCCGTCTATCTTCGGTTCTACAACATATTCGATTTCTTCATCTTTTTTACCTAATCCCTCTCTAACCCTTCGGTCGAATTCTCTTAACTCATCATGATTGAAGGTGTTATCTAGGCTCAGCATAGCACTCAGATGTTCAACTGTTTCGAACTCGTCAATCTCGGTAGAGATCACTCTTTGAGTTGGCGAATCTTTTGTGATAAGTTCCGGGTATCTTTCCTCTATTGCTTCCAATTCTTTAACTAACATATCGTATTCGTGATCACTGATCTCTGGATCGTTCTCGAGATAGTACTTTCTGTCGTGATGTCTTATCTCTTCTCTTAGTTCCTCAGCTCTCTCTTTAGCTTTTTCTTTTGAGTTAGGTATTTCAAGGTCATTACCACCCATCTCATCTCCCTCCTAGTATCTCCATGAGTTCTTCATCCGACCGAGTGTTCAAAACATCTTCAGCTTCCAGCCAAGCTCTTCTCGCAGTAGCTACTCCGTACCGCATGAAGTTTAGATGGTTCAATCCGTGGGCATCTGTTCCTAGCGATATCATCACGCCTCTTTTCATGGCCTCTCTAGCATCCAAAGAATCTAGATCTAACCTCTGTGGAGAGGCGTTTATTTCAAGGATTACGTCGTTTTTTGTTGCTGAGTCGATCAGTCTGTTGATATCGACATCATATCCTTCTCTCTCGCCGATCTTTCTGCCAGTAGGATGAGCAAAGATATCGATGAGGTTTGTTTCGAAGGCTTGTATTATCCTATCTGTTTGCTCTTTCTCATCCATCTTGAAGTTAGAATGGACCGCCCCTAGAACTATGTCTAGCTCTTCTAAAGTTTCGTGATCCATATCGAGACTCCCGTCTTTTTTTATGTCCACTTCTATACCATCAAGGATGTGAATATCCAGTTCTTCCTGTGCCTCTTTGATCTCTTCTTTCCTTTTTTCGAGGTCTTCTTTTGTAAGCCCCTCAGCAACGCTCAATCCCTGAGAATGATCCGTAAGCGCGATGTACTCATAACCCATATTCTGAGCTTCTTTTGCCATCTCGTATACAGTGTTCTGTCCATCACTCCAATCAGTATGAGATTGTAAGTCCCCTCTTATATCCTCGACCTCTACCAAGTTAGGGAGATTTCCTTCCTTTGCGGCTTCAATCTCACCCCGGTTCTCTCTCAATTCAGGTTCCATCCATTCGAGAGATAATCGGTTATAGATCTCTTCTTCGGTTTCTCCAGCTATCTTTTTATCCGTTTCTTTTTCGAAGAGCCCATATTCGTTGAGTTTGTATCCCTTATCTATAGCTATCTGCCTGAGAGGTACGTTATGTTCTTTAGCTCCGGTAAAGTATTGGAGTGCTGCTCCAAAACTTTCCTCGTCAACAACTCTAAGATCTGCCTGGACTCCTCCTTTCAACCTAACACTTGTTTTTGTCTCGCCTTTGACAAGCACATCTTCGACCTCTTCATAGCCAGCAAAAGCGTCCATCAGTTCCTCTGAATTGCCGGTGGCGAGGATGTCTATATCTCCGATGGTCTCTTTCCATCTCCTCAAACTTCCGGCTTTCTCTATCTTGTCAGCTTTCGGTTCTAAAAATACTATTATTTCTTCTGCTACTGGTATGACTTCATCTAGCAGATGTCTTCCGGAGATTTCCTCCAACATCTCTATTCCGTCGATGATCTTCTTTTCAGTCTTCTCTCCGAAGCCTTTGATATCTTTGATATTTCCTTCTTCAGCTTCATTTTTTAATGAATCGAGATCTTTGATTCCGAGTTCCTCATGAAGCTTCTTTGCACTTTTAGGTCCGATATCAGGAACTCTCATCACATCTATTAGTCCACTAGGAAGTTCTTCTTTTAACTCTTCAAGATATTCGAGAGCACCGGTATCTATTATCTCCTTTATCTTCTTCTCCATCGCATCTCCCACACCTTCTATCTCTTTTAGATTATCTTCTTCGTAATAATGTGAGATGTCCTTTTTCATCGACTCTATCTTCCTAGCGGCTTTTCTGTATGCCCTAGGTTTAAAGTCAACACCTTTCAGTTCTAACAAGTCAGCTATCTCATTGAACATCTGAGCGATCTTTTTGTTCATCATGTCGGTATAAATGTTGAGACAGGATTATAATTCTTTTTGAGCTTCATATTCGATGAATGTAAGCAAATTTAAAATAACACAAATAATGGTGATGGGAACATGACCGAAAAAATTCAGAATATTATGGCTATACTGTGCATTTCACTGTTGATTTTCTCGGTTTTTTCTGTGGTAAGTCTTGGTGAGGGTTTCACAGAAAGTCATACGGATATAAGGATCATAGTCCAAAAAAGAGGAGTGGATTTAGAGGAATTATATGGTAATTCTGATTATGAGGTCATTGAAGACTATGATTCTTATTTATTGGTGGATACCTCTGAAGAGGGCAAGGAATCACTTGAAAATCAGGATGTTTCTATCGAACTACTCCATAATAGGGGTCATGTGGGTCTTCAGTCTTATTCTTTCGATACGAAAGAAGGAACGCTAGAGATACCGGAAAACATGGAGATAGATAGTTATTCGGAAAAAGGAACAGGCTACTACATCGTCCAATTCATAGGTCCGATCAGGTCTGAGTGGCAAGATGAACTTGAAGAAGAAGGTGCAGAACTTCATGAGTTCAGGCACAGATTCAATTTTATAGTCGAGATGGATTTAGAGACTAAAAGAAGTGTAGAACAAAAAGATTTCGTGAATTGGATTGGAACCTACCAGCCCGCATATAGATTCGATAGAGAACTTTTAGAAGATTTTGACGAGAAAATTATAGAAGTGTCATTTTTCGACGGAGTTGATTTGAGTGAATCGGCTGGAAGGATCGAGAGTCTTGGTGGAGAGATCAAGGCTATCGGAAGGAACAGGGTAACGGCTGAGATACACACTCAAAGGATCGAACGAGTTGCCAACCTGAAGGGTGTAAACTCAATAACTGAAGGAACTGAAGAGTATGAACTGTATAATGCAGATGCAACATGGATCACGCAGACTAATAAAGAGGATGATAGAAAAGTTACCTATGAAGGCATAACTGGTGAGGGAGAACTGATTACTGTCATGGACAGCGAATTATATGGAGGTAATTCAATTTACGAAGACCATGAGATGTGGAATGATACAGATGGTAATTTGGTCGGAGATGATCATCGAAAAATACAAGCTCACTACGTCCCTGGAGGTGCTTCGGGAGATTTAGATGCGGGAGAGTACCACGGAACCCATGTAACAGGAACTGTTTTAGGTAATTCACCAGAATATGATTCTTATGAACATTATGATGGAAACGCACTAGGGGCTAGACTTGTTTTCCAAGATATAGATGACGGGACAGATGATTATATTTATCCCCCTTCAGACATGTATGAAGATGGTTATGGATATCCTTATACTGAGTGGGGAGCAAAAACTCACACTAATAGTTGGGGAGGCGGTTCTGGTTACGGACCCGATTCTATAGAAGCTGATGAATTTATCTGGGACCATAAAGATTACAATATACTGTATGCGATGGGAAATGAAGGTTCAGAATCAAACACTTTAAGTGAACAAGCTGAGGGAAAAAACGTCATTAGTGTAGGTTCAGTGATCAACTACCCTTATCAAGACGAGGTGTCTACTTTCAGCAGTAGGGGATACGCTGATGATGGAAGGATTAAACCGACAGTGTTGCACGTTGGAGGCGGTCTTGGATCTGCAGATTGGGGTTATGATAATTATGCTTCAATGAGCGGTACAAGTATGGCAACACCGGGAATTGCAGGGCAGGCAGGTCAAATCAGACAGTATTATGAGGAAGGTTGGTATCCACTTGGAACTCCTGTCGAGGAGGAAGGTTTCAATCCAAGCAATGCCCTTGTTAGAGCTACTTTGATTAACGGTGCGGTTGAGATCTCCGGTAGCGGAGCTTACGAAAACGACGAGAGATTTCCTAATAATGATCAGGGATATGGTAGAAGTAAATTGGACCGAGTTTTGCATTTTGAAGATGATGAGAGAAATCTGATAGTTTACGATTCTTGGAATGAAAACCATGAACTAGATACAGGTGAAGATTGGACCATGGAATTCAATGTAAACGATCCTAATCAGGAATTAGAAGTAACTTTAGCCTGGAGCGATTATCCGGGTTCTAGTGGTTCAGATGATGGTAACCCAGCGATAGTTAACGACCTTGATCTCGAGTTGAATACACCTGATGGTAACAGGTACGTGGGAAACGCTTTCACGGGTCATGATCCAGGCTATTCTGAACCAAATCCTACAGATAATCCATGGAGTGGACAGAGAGATAGAGAATTTGATGGGTTGAATGTCGAAGAAAATGTACTTCTATTACCTGACCATAACGGAGTTGAAGAAGGCAATTACGAATTGACGGTTAGTGCCTATAACGTTCCTGAAGGATCTCAACCGTTCGCTGTAGTTGTAAGTGGTGGTGTGCAAGAAATTGGTCCTTCTGTTGAAGTGACAAATCCTGAAGGCGGAGAGAGATGGGAAAACGGTGATATAGAAACGATCGAATGGGATGCACAAGAAGATGAAAGTCCTATAGATTCGATTGATCTCGAATACAGTATAGATGGAGGTAGTTCATACACCGAAATAGATACTGTTCAAGATGTCGAAGAAGGTGAAGGAAGTTATGAGTGGGATATACCGGACGTCACATCTGATGAGGTTGTAATCCAGGCAACTGTTCATGATGAAGATGGACTTATTGGAAGTGACATAAGTGACTTATTTACTATAGAGGGAAGTCCTCCAGCCCCACCTGAAGATCTTGACGTACAGCATGCGGATTTAACAGAAAAGTGGCACTGGATGTACGATGCCGAGCATAGGGCAGAACCAGACTCCGGAATAGGCGTTGGCTCTCCAGGTCCTTGGTATGGTGCCATAAGAAAAGAGCTTCCAAAAGGGGAAATAACCGATATCGCTTATCACGATTTGGAAGAAGCCTATTCAGTACAGGGATATATTTATGAAGACGCTGGTGATCAACCTGGAGAATTATTAGGCGAAACCTATGAGATAACAGATTTGGGACATAATGAATGGCGGGAACTACCACTCAAGACTCCTGTAGATATAGAAGCAGATCATTATTGGATAGCACTGGAAATAGATGATATCGGAGATGATTATTATCCCTTTGGGGTCATGGAACCTTACCAGGAAGATTCAGGCTGGATCAGCTACGATGGAGAAGATTGGATACCTCTTGAAGATGAGGGATTAGATTACAGCTGGGCTCTAGAAGCGAAAGTTCGAGAGGCGGATCAAGATGACAACTTAATTACGTGGGATGCTAGTCCGGAAGACCCTGAAAATGTGAGCCACTATACTATCTACAGATCGGAAGATGAAGATGGTCCATGGGATGATAACACAAGGATTGATGAAGTAGAGGCAGATGGATCGAATCAATACAATTACATAGATCGGGAAAAAGGTATGGCTGACGATACATTTTGGTGGTATGTAGTCAGAGCTGTAGATGAATGGATTGAGGAGGAAAATGAAGCAGCGGTACAGGAGCCTATACGGCCTTTTAAAGTTGAGATTCATGATTATGGTGAAGAGGCAATCAAAGGAGAAGAATATTCAATTCAATACAACATCACCAATATAGGAGAGGATGAGGATACTCAAGACATCATATTCGCTGTTGACGGAGAGCCAATCGATGATGAGGAAGTTAATCTTGAAGTTGACGAACAATATCAAGGAGAGTTCACTTGGACGCCGGAAGATTTAGGAGTCCACACTCTCAAAGTTTCCAGTGAAGATCACAGCGATGAAATAAATATACCGGTGGTTGAAGATTCGAATTTTGAGGTTAGGATCCGCAGTTATGAGCGTGAAGTAATCGAAGGGGATGAGGTCGTCGTTGAGTATGAAGTCAAAAATACAGGTGAAGTCGAAGACATCCAAAGGATCGAGTTCATCATAGAGGATGAAGTGATCGCATATGAGGAAGTAACATTAGGAGGAGGATATACTTACGAGTCCGAGTTCACATGGACGACTGAAGAGGGTGACGCTGGAAGGTATGAAATAGAGGTTAGTAGTGAAGATGATAAGGACGATAGACGGATCACAGTTCTCGAAGCGGATATTTTCGCTGTTGAAATACGTCTTCATGAGAGAGAAATTGTTGAAGGACAGGAAGTTGTGGTCAATTATACAATTATGAATACAAAGGAAGAGGAAGGTACTCAAGACATCGAATTTACGATTTATGATAGAGATGACGTATTCTATGAGGATGTTGAAAAAGATTTAACGATACCTTCAAGAGAGGAGTACGAAGGTAACTTTACTTGGCAGACCGAAGAAGGTGATTCGGGAAGGTATATTGTAGAAGTTGCTAGTGAAGATGACAAAGATGATAGTAGAGTTACAGTATTTGAGGATGATGTGTTTGCTGTTGACATCAATATTCGGGATAGAGAAGTGATCGAAGGAGAAGAATTAACTGTTAATTATACCGTGTGGAATACAAAAGAAGATCAAGATACTCAAACAATCAACCTCGATGTCTATGAGCTCATTGGATTTGGTGAAGAGGAAATCGTTTATTCTGACGAAAAGGATGTGACACTTTTAGAAATGGAAGAGTACGAAGATTACTTTACTTGGAATACAGAAGAGGGGGATGCAGGAGATTATAGGATTGAACTAACCAGTGAAGATGATGAGGACGATACAAGGATCACGATTTTAGAAACTGACATATTTAGCATAGATTCAAGGATTCTAGACAGGGATTTTGACGAAGGCGAGGAAGTTGTAGTAGAGTATACAGTGCTTAATACTAAAGACGTTGAAGATACACAAGATATAGAACTGAAGATTATAGATGATGAAGATACTTTAGTATACGAGGAAGTTGAAAAAGACCTTACTATCGATTCTGGTGAGACATACGAAGGAGAGTTTATATGGCAGACCGAAGAAGGCGATTCAGGAAATTATGTGGTTAAAGTGGCAAGTGAAGATGATAATGAAACTTCCCATATCAGCGTTTGGAAGGCTGATTCGTTCTCCGTAATTATAGATTTACCTGATAGATATCGAGACGAGATACTAAGGGAAGGTCAAGAGATTAGTATCTATTATTCGATAAAAAATACTAGAGAAGATACTGATATACAAGATATCAGATTTTATGTCGATGATGAACTGATAGAAACGAAAGCAGAGGTAAAGCTAGAAGCTGGTGAGAAAAGGGAAAGAGAACAATTTGAATGGACGACTGAAGAACCCTATGGTGAAAGAACACTGACTGTAGAAAGTAACGATGATTCAGATGAAGCGACGATAGAAATTGGAGAAGATCCATACTTTGAAGTAGAGATAAATAAACCTGAAGAGGGTCAAGAATTCGAAGAAGGTGAACAGATAGTGGTCAATTATACTGTCACCAATACAGGAGATGTGACGGGAAAGCAGACTGTAGATTTCTTTGCTAATGTTGAGAAAATTGACGAACGAGAGATCGAACTCGGATCTGAAGAATCAGAGAGCGTCGAGTTATTGTGGGATGCGGATGAAGGAACAGGTGATTACGAACTGAGCGTAAGAAGTCGGGATGATGAAGAAACTGTCACAATCAATGTAATAGGAGAAATTGATGGAGAAGATCCATACTTTGAAGTAGAGATAAATGAACCTGAAGAGGGTCAAGAATTCGAAGAAGGTGAACAGATAGTGGTCAATTATACTGTCACCAATACAGGAAATGTGACGGGAAAGCAGACTATAGATTTCTTTGCCGACGATGAGAGAATCGACGAAGGAGAGATTCAGCTAGAACCGGACGAGTCAAAAAGTGGTGAATTCCTATGGCAAGGAGAAGAATCAGGCGATTACGAACTAAAAATAGAAAGCCGTGATGACCATCAAATCATAACTATAACTATAAGCGAAGAAACGGAGGATGATGAGGCGGTGATTCCTGGATTTACTCTAATGCCACTAGTTACTATCCTTATTTCAATAATTGGCATAATCCTTGCGATCTATATCGCAAAGAAATTCTATAATTAAAAAAGTGAGAAGTTTCACTCCAGCCAATCCGCTTCAACCTTTGAAAGTTGGTCCAACACATAGTCTCTAATCTCCTCTGGCTCAGGATAGTCTACTATTATCTCCCCGTCCTCCATCACCTTTTCAAGCATAGGTTCCATTTCGGAACCGCAATCACATTCTGGTTTTTCATACTCCCAACTTTTCATCTTAAAGGTGAAACAATCAGGACATCGATAGGCCTGCTTCTTTCCACTGAATTTCCCCCTCTTAGCGACCATCTCTCCCTCTTTCTCGACGATATCCATTGCAAAGTTCACTGTCCGAGCGTTAGAAATTGAAGTCCCAACTCCGAAGGAATCAACACCAGCTTCCTTCAATTTTGGAATGTAATATTCGTCCATACCTCCAGAGCAGATTATTTTTGTCTTTACACCTCTCTTCTCTAGTTCCCATCTTACCTCTTGAGCAATCTTTCCAAGGTCTCCTCTACGGGAGGAAGGCGTATCTAATCGAACACCGAAAAGGTCCTCTCCCATTGCTTCTACCGCCATGAACGACTCTTCTGTCTCGTCGTAGTAAGTATCTACAAGAGCTATACGAGGAATGTCCTTTGGTAAGGCAGCGTCGAAAGCTTCAAAGGCTTTTTTTGGTTCATCAAAGATTATGGTTAAGGCATGGGGCATAGTGCCTTGTGGTTCTACACCTACTTCTTCCGCTCCAACTATACATGATATGCCGTCACATCCTCCTATATATGCAGATCTGTCTATAACAGGAGCGATGGCAGGATGCATACGTCTTATACCAAATGACATAACCGTTGAATCTCCTGCAACTTTATTCACTCTAGCTGATTTCGTAGCTACCCCGGTAGGATGGCATACGAATCCTAGTATTGGAGTCTCATAGATGCAGAATTCTTTGTAAGGTCCTTCGATCCAAAATACAGGAGTGAATATTCCATCACATCCTTCTGTTCTAAAGATAGTTCCTTCAGGTATAGAATAAATATCTATGTTTTTACCTTCGAGAAGATGCAAAACTTCGTCCAAACCACAGAATACGGCCCAATTCCAATCTGACGGAAATGAAGAAGCCGTAAATTCGGCAACGACATTTTCATCTCCCACGCCCTCGTGTTCGAAAATCTCCATGGCATTTTCAAAATAGATGTCTGTGGTCTTTCCTTTTTTAATCTCTTCTTCATTCGCAATATGAAATCCACGCAGTTTATCCATATTTATTCTTAAAATAATTCTATTTATTAGTGTTTCGGTAAAATAAAATTATATTATTTCTAATATAAAGAAAAGAGCTAAGTTATACACCAATAAACTAATTCATTCTGGTAGCTTAAATTCAGAAATTGAATCTCTTAGCTTTTCTGAATATGATTCTGAATTTTCGATCTTTATGAGGCTAATGAGAAATTTGAGTTGCATCAATGAAAAGAAATCTAATTCTAAATCTTTATCTAAGGATCCAGACAATTCTTTATTTATTTCTCTATCGAGTTTGTAAAGATTATCAGATATCTCTCCTATAACATCTTTTTTTTCCACCTTATATCCCAAATCTTCCAATACCTCTATACATTCCTTGACTTTATCGTCATCCCATCTGATACCGAGTGTAGATGTTCTATCGGAATTTATAGGTTCTGGGGTCATCAAAAAGACATCGGCGGTTCTTCCATAGATCCTTTCAGGGATATGATGCTCCTTTCTTTCACCTTTGACTTCTATAAAACCTGCTTCCTCCAACTTCTTGATATGTCTATATACCGTAGATTGGTCTTTTTCCAAAGCCTCAGAAACCTGGGATATAGTCATATTTTTAACTCTCAAGAGATCCAAAATCTGCTTTCTAGTCCTTTCTAGACCGACTTTTAAGGTTTCGGAATCCTCGAACAGCTTTATATCAGGAGACATCGCTAAAGTTATTAATTGTCACATCGTAAAAGAGATATATAACTTGGGGAGGCATACTATGAAAACATCTCATCTTTCCCAATCTATCTCTTCGTTTTCTTCTGTGATCTTCTTTATTTTTCCTTCGGCTTCCTCTAACTTTTCGTCACAGTATTCTATTAATCCCATTCCATGTTGGTAGAGTTCTATAGCTTTTTCTAATGGAACTTTATTTCTCTCAAGTTTTTTGTTTATCTTTTCTAATCTCTCCAAAGCTTCTTCAAAACCTAGATCATCTATCTCTTCTATTTCTTCAAATTCTTCTGACATCTTTCAACCTCCTCAGCTTCAGCACTTATTTTACCATCTATCAAATTTATTTTCAAAATATCTTCGATACTTACTTCCTCTATGCTCGTGATAACTTCCTCTTCTTCACTCATGACGATGGAGTAACCTCTCTTCATAGTCTGGATCGGACTTAAAGCTTGTAGCCTGTCTTCCTGTCCGTTCAATTTTTGTCTATATGCTTCCAGATATCTATCCAACGTGATGCTAAGTCTCTCTATATTTTCATCGAGTTTCTGATAACGATCTTCCAGCAGTCTTTCTGGTTTCTCAAAAACAGGACTTTCAGCAAGACTTTTCAATTTATCTCTATAGCCTATTATCAGATTATTCAAAGCAGTTCTTGATCTTCTTTCCTGATCTCTTATCTTTTGTTTCAATTCACTTTTGATCGGAACCACAAGTTCCGCTGCACCGGTAGGAGTCGGTGCTCTTTTATCAGCAACAAAATCGGATATCAAAAAGTCGGTTTCATGACCTACTGCCGAGACGATTGGAGTTTCAGCTTCGAAGATGGCTCTAGCAACTTTTTCTTCATTGAAACTCCATAGGTCTTCTATGGACCCTCCGCCTCTTCCGATTATTATCACGTCTGTTTCCATCCTATCGAGCTTTTCAATAGAATCAACTATATTTTCTGCAGATCCTTCGCCTTGAACCTGAGTGGGAACGATGACTATATCTATATTTTCAAAACGGTCTTTCAAAACCCTCAACATGTCTCTCAATGCTGCACCTTCACCTGAAGTGACTATGCCAACTTTTTGAGGCAAAAAAGGTAATTTCTTTTTGTGTTCGTCGTCAAATAGACCTTCTTCCGATAATTTTTCTTTCAATTTTTCATAAGCTAAGTAAAGTTCGCCTATCCCACCTACCATCATCTCCTTTACTACGAGTTGGTACTGTCCCCGTGGGATATACAGACCGATATCTCCCCTGCACAAAACCTCCATACCTTCTTCGGGTTCAAAATCTAGATCTCTGTTTTTGGACCTAAACATCACGCTGCTGATCTCACTGGTATCATCTTTTAAAACGAAATACATGTGTCTACCATCGTGATGTTTAAAATTGGAGATCTCACCTTTAACCCAAACGTTCTGTATCTTGTTTTCTCTTTCGAGAAGAGACTTCACATAATGATTCAGGCCAGAGACGGAATATATCTTTTGGTCTAGGTCTTTTTCCCGGTCGATCTTACTTTTCTCCATCCAACACACATATCAATTGTAAAATATTTAAAACTGTGCAATAGAGGGGCGACTAAAAGTGAGAAAATACTAATACTGCCTGACCACCTGAAAAATATATGGCTATTGCGCTAACCGGTACTCCTGGCGTTGGTAAGACATCAGTTTCTAAAGTCCTTGGTGAAAGAGGATATAAAATTTTAGACCTTAATGACTTTATCAAAAATAAAGGTCTGAGAGGGAATAAAGATTTGAAGAGGAATACCTTTGAGATTGATGCTGAACGATTGAAAGAAGTCTATCACGACCAAAATTTAAATCCTGATATTGTCGAAGGACATCTTTCTCATCACCTATCTATATCGCCTATTGTCGTTTTAAGATGTTCTCCTTCTGAGCTTGAAAAAAGGATGAAAAATAAGAGATGGAATGAGAAGAAGATAGAGGAAAATTTAGAGGTTGAAATGTTAGATACGATCCTAATCGAGGCACTAGAAAGAACAGAAGATGTTTACGAAATAGATAGTACCGGTAAAGATCCAGAGGAAGTAGCTACAGCTGTGGAAGATATAATGAATGGAGAAGGTGAGAGATACGAACCGGGTTCCATCGATTGGAGCGAGGAATTCCTCTCGAGGCAATAGATTTTATTACTTGAATTTATTTATGAGAACATGGTATTGAACAAATACCGCGAACAGGCCGATTTGATAATAGGTCCTATAGCAAGAAAATTTAAATTTGTAGATCCAAACTTGATATCCATTCTATCTTTAATATTTGCTTTATTGGCGGGTATATCTTTTTATCTATCTCATCAGGCTTTTTATGTTTTAATAGGAGGCATATTTGTACTTCTCAATTCTCTCTTCGATGCTTTAGACGGTAAAGTTGCTAAGATAACAGGTAAACAATCGAAAAGAGGAGACTTTTTGGATCACACAATCGACCGATATTCGGATATCTTAATCCTTCTAGGAATCATCTTAGGGCCTCTATCTAGGACTTGGTTGGGTGTTTTCGCCATTATTGGCGTACTTATGACCAGTTATATGGGAACTCAAGCTGATGCCGTAGGCCTCTCTCGAGACTACGGAGGTATAGCGGGAAGGGCCGAGCGATTATTACTCTTGATCCTATTTTCTTTTATATACTATTTTCTTTTTGATACAGGATGGACAAATTTTAGAATACTCGAAATCGAATTTAGATTGTTCGAGCTTCTGATGATTTGGTTCGCGATAGCTGGTAACTTAACCGCTATACTTAGAGGCATAAATAGCTGGACAGCCCTGAGTGAGGATTGATCACTCTTCCTCGTCTTCCTCGCTCTGATCTTTCTTTTTGATTGAATAATAGCTTAAAGGGTGTTTCATCCATTCCTGTTCACATAGTGAATCTGGATCATAACATATTCCATTTGTTTTCATCGTGTCACATCCTGGAGGAGTATATTCTGTCCCGGATATTTCTCCGATTATATGTTGGATTTGATAAGACGCCATCTCCACATCAAAGTCTGGAGCTTCTCTGAATATGTCGATGATCTCGTCTTCCGATAGACCAACTTTTTTCAAAAAAGCAGTCAGAGCAAACCTTCCTTCGTGGGAGAGATTTTCACCTTGTTTTTGTCCCGCTAATAGTTTTTTGATACATGGTGGAAATAATTCTGTTTCTACCTCTCCCATGTCTACTTCTTCCATCCTAGTCCTGACATCCTCTAGTTTTTCTTTAATCTCCTTGATTTCTTTATCAAACTTTTCTAATACTCTATCTGATGTAGGAGCTGGGAGTCCTTCTGATATAACGTAGGAGACTTTCTCTTTAAGTATACGAACGAACTTTCTTTTTTCTAGATAAACACGACCTTCTCTCAAATCCTGATTAACGAGTTTCCACTCCGCCGATCTCAACCTCTCACTACTCTCTAAATAGTCCGTAAAATGGAGAGAAAAACCATCTTTTCTTTTATCGACATCAAAGTCTAATTCGGAAGCCAAGCTCAAAAGTTTTTCATCCTCTTCTCGGAAAAGTTCTTCGCTCACTCGTTCGGCTTCTCCTAAAGTATATCTTCTCAAAAGGTAATCGTCTGCTACTGAAGATACTAACATTCTAGCGATAGGGTATGAAAATAACTCTTCTTCCTGCTCTATCTCTCCCTCAAGGTCCCTTATATGAACTCTACCTTCGATCAATGTCTGCAAGACTCTCTCTTTTCCTCTTTTTCTAGCTTCACCCCAAACCCTATCCTGGATTAATTCTTCGAAAGAAGGTCCTTCCTCCTTGATGTATTCCTTCGCCTCTTCTAGAAATGGATATGTTGCCATATCTCTCAGATCCCAATAGCTCTCAGGAGGAGGAACCATAGCAGTGAACTAGATGGATAACGGGTACTTAACCATTTTCTTTTAGGTTTTTAACAAAAAGTAACGATAAACTTTTAATCTTGGCCTTTAGGTAATGATAAAGAGTGATTGAGATGAGCGGTATCATATCAGTAGGAGCAAGAGAGATTTTAGATTCGAGAGGCAATCCTACGGTAGAAGCTGTAGTAGAAACAGCAGAAGGTAAAGGGAAAGCTGCTGTACCCTCCGGTGCCTCCACTGGATCAAACGAGGCGTTGGAATTAAGAGATGGTGGAGAGAGATACAGAGGTAAAGGCGTTCAAAAAGCGGTTGAAAACATCAGAGATACGATAGGGCCGGAACTAATGGGCGAAGACGTTTTTGAACAAGCTCGTATAGATAAAAAGATGATCGAGTTGGACGGAACCGAAGATAAGAGTAATCTTGGAGCGAACGCTATTCTAGCGGTATCACTCGCAACCGCTAGAGCTGCTGCTTCATCTGCGCATATGCCTTTGTTCAGATATTTGGGCCGTGTAAACGATCTAATTCTACCGGTACCCTTCATGAACGTTCTAAATGGAGGTGAACACGCCGGGAACGATTTAGATATCCAAGAGTATATGATCGCTCCTGTTGGAACAGATAGTTTTAAAGAGGGACTCAAGATCGGCACTGAGACCTATCATGCGTTGGGTAAAATATTAGAAGAAAGATACGGTCCTGCAGCTACGAATTTAGGTGATGAAGGTGGTTACGCTCCTCCTCTTGAAGATCCTATCGAACCCTTCGAATTGATGATGGAAGCGATAGAAGAGTGTGGGTATACCGGCGAGATAAAGCTTGCAATAGATACTGCTGCTACAGAATTTAGAACTCCTAAAGGTTATGAGTCAAGGGGAGAGATACTCAGTACCGAAGAGATGATAGAATTTTACGAAGAGATTATCGAAGATTATCCTCTTATTTCTATAGAAGATCCATTCAGTGAAGAGGATTGGGACGGTTTCATAGATTTTACCGAACGATGGGCTGACGAGATACAGATTATTGGCGACGATCTCTTCGTAAGTAATCCAGAATTAATAAAGAAGGGGATAGAGGAAGGTGCCTGTAATTCAGTTTTGTTAAAGGTTAACCAGATAGGATGTTTAACCGAAGCGATGAACGCTGCATCTTTAGCCCTTGAAAATGGCTATAGCATAATGGTCTCTCATCGATCAGGGGAGACAAGCGATGATTTCATAGCTGATCTAGCAGTCGCTCTTTCATCGGGCCAAATAAAGACAGGGGCCCCTTCAAGAGGGGAAAGAACTGCTAAGTATAATAGGTTGTTAAGGATAGAGGAAAAACTAGAAGGTATAGGAGAGTACGGTTTTCAGTATTGAACTGATTAATCGCCTACCATCAGAAAAGGTACGGAACTTTCGGCGATCAATTCTTTCTCTAGATTGCTAAGTGCGAATTCTCGAAATATGTGGCGGAGCTTGTAACGCCATCCGCTCCTGCCTCGACTCCCCACGATAAAATCGAAGTCTTCTGCTTTTTCGATTATTTCTTTATCGGAGGCGCCCTTTTTAATCTTCAACTCGTAATCAACTCCGGCTTTCGAGGCTTTTTTATTTATCCTACGAGCCTCGGATCCAGGGTCTTGCTCGCCTATATGAAAAGTAGTGAGACTCGCATCAAAATACTCTGCAAGTTCCAATGCTAATAAGGAAGCGTGAATAGAATAAGAGCTGAAGGTAGTCGGATTGAATATTTTTTCTGGAACTACATTATCACATTCACAAGAGAAAACTAGAGAAGGGATAGATGTGATCTGAAGGGAGTGCAAAGCTGTATCTCCAATGTGGATTCTTTGAGCGCCGGTCTTTGAATGGGTAGCCATCACTAAAAGATCTATATCATGCTCATCGATGTGTTTAATTATCTCTTTAGAAGGTGTTCCGGCAGGGCTGTTCTTTTTAACACCTTCTATTCCCATTTCATTAAGGATTTCTTCGCCGTTATCCAAAGCATCCTGAGACATCTTAGCCATCTTTGTCTGCATTAGATTAGTCTGCGGAATGCTGCTGTCAGAGGTGTTGACAACGTTTATCAAATGATAATCTGCATAGGGAAATAGAGTTGCTGTATATTGGATTGCGTTCTTCATCAGCGGAGAGTTGTCCGTAGCTATCAATATGTTGTCAAACATCCTTTTCAGTATTGAATTCAAAAGTAGGTATATAACCTTTCTGATTGCAATGAATAAAATCGACTCAAACAATCAACCCTAAAATATAAAAAGGAGTTTACGAAAGTCGTAACTGTTATATACTACCATTTGAATAATTAGTTAAGCAATAAGGTGAAAAAGATGGCAAAAGAAGGTCTTACTAAAGAGCAAGAGGAATTGGTGGACAGACTCATAAAAGCTGGACTTCAAAAAAATATAGCTAGGACTCTGGTATTTGTGGCTAGTAGAGAGGAAACTAAAAGCAGAGAGATCGAGGACGCTACTGACTTGAGGCAACCAGAGGTTTCCATTGCTATGCAGGAACTCAGGGGGAAAGGATGGGTTACAAAGAGAGATATCAAAAAGGAAGGTAAAGGCAGACCTGTTCACGGTTATCAATTAGACAAACCTATCGAAGAGATCATCAAAGAGCTCGAGGCGAAAGAAAAAGAAAGAATAGAAGAGATTAAGGAGAATATCGAGGAAATCAAAGAATTAGCAGATTCGGCTTTTTGAATTATTCTAAGTAGCAAAGTCCATAAAAACTCTTGCCTCTCAACATTTTTCTTCAAAACCCTTTTCATTTCCTATTATAATTTTATCAGCCATATTTAAAAATAGCCCATTTTCGATAACACCTGGTATAGAATCCAATTTCTGTGATAACTTTTCTGGATCTTTTATCTTTCCAAAATCGCAGTCAAGTATGTTGTTTCCGTTGTCCGTTTTATAGATTGAATCGCCATGTTTCCGAAGTTCAGCTTTGCAACCTAATCCTTCTATTTGGTCCGTTATACCTTCTTGCCAAAGTGCTAAGATCTCCACTGGAAGATCAAAACTATCCCCTAGCACTTCGACCATCTTACTAGGATCCACTATCACTATATAATTGCGTGAGTTGTGGGCGATTATCTTCTCTCTTAATAGAGCCCCTCCTCCACCTTTGATCAAGTTCATTTTAGGATCGACTTCATCGGCACCGTCTATCGTGAGGTCTATCTTATCGGCCTGATCTAATTCTACTATCTCTATTCCGGCTTTTTTCGCACGTTCTTCGGTCCTTATAGAAGTGGGTATTCCTACGATATCGAGGTTTTCCTCTTTCTTTCTTTTGCCTATCTTTTCGATGGCGTATTTTGCTGTAGAACCTGTCCCTAGGCCTACTACCATCCCATCCTCCACATATTCCGCCGCTCTATAACCAGCATTTTTTTTCTGCTTTGACCGATCTACATTCATCTTATGCGAAAGGAGATTAACGTCGACATTATTAATCTTATTCACCTCGAGAGAGCAAGACCTAATGATTTATATAACAGGAGTCTTTAATTCCTAACCAGTTTACGGTGTAAAAATGGCTAGATTTCCAGAAGCTGAAAAAAGACTGTTAGATAAAAAAATATGCATGCACTGCTATGCTAGCAATCCGGTTCAGGCTGAAAAATGTAGAAAATGCGGTGAGAAAAAACTACGCATGAAAGCTAAAGAAAGTCGAAGATTGTGAGAAAATAAGTTTCTACTCTTTTTCGTCTTTGGAAGAACAATCCGGATTAGGACAGAATTGCCAGTCCTCTTTACTTTTTCTTGATATCTTTTGTAGAGGAGCTCCACACTCTTCGCATTGTTCTCCCGCAGATTCTAAACCTCCTTTTTGTGGGAGAGGATACGTGTTTTTGCAGTCGGGATAATTGGAACAACCTAGGAATCTTTTTCCTTTGTAAGAACGCTGCTCACTCATATCTCCTCCACATTCTGGACATTGACCTCTATACCTCTCCTTTTTATTATAATCGCATTTCATATCGATACAGAGTTTCTCGGTATCTCCACCGTGATAGACTTTTATCATTGGGGAGCTACATTCTGGGCATTTATCATCTGTTGGTTTGACCGTGCCGGAGCGAGGTATGTTGTAAGTGTTTTTGCAGTCAGGGTAATTCGAACATCCCACAAACCTACCATTTTTCGATTTTCTTATAACTAACGTACCGTCTTCACATTCAGGACATTTACCGACGGCGTTTTGATCTCTAAGCGAGCGTTTCAATTCTTTGGAAATCTCTTCTCTATCTTCCTTCAAAGATTTGACCACCGTTTGAAGCATCTCTCTAGATTCTTCGATGACCTTTTCCTTCTCTATTTCCGCTTTGGCTATTTTCTTCATATCCTCTTCAAGTGTCCTCGTCATGTCGGGTTTGGTCACCATATCGGCATGCTTTTCGAGAGTCTTTATCACGCTTTTTCCGGAAATTGTTGATCTAGGAACTTTTCCCTTGATGAAGTTCCTGTTGTAGAGTTTTTGAATAATCCCGTGCCTAGTACTTTTGGTTCCTAGACCTTTATCTTCCATCAATTGGACCAATTTACCTTGGGAATAACGATTTGGAGGTTGCGTTTCCTTCTCTTCCATACTTACATCAGAAACATCTATTTTTTCGCTTGTTTGAAGTGAAGGTATTTTGGTCTCTTTGAACTTGTAATAGGGATAATACTTCCTCCAACCATCTTTCACCAGTTCAGTTCCGCTTGATTTGAATTTTTCATCTTTTATATCGAATTCCGCCTTTCTTAAACGCTTAATACCATAAGGAGCTAAAGTCGCTAAGAAACGACGTAAAATAAGCTCATAGACTTTCCATCTGTTACCGCTTAGATCGTTCTTCGTCGCGGGTTTGATCGGATAGATAGGCGGATGATCTGTACTTTCTTTCTTTCCTTTTGTAGGCCATATCTTATCTTGTGATAAGACTTCTTCTACTTCCTTTTTTAATTCGGAGGGTCTCAATTTCTTCAGATGGTTCTCAAGATGAAGACTATCTGGATACACAGTATTCTCTGTTCTAGGATAGGATATCCATCCTGCGGTGTACAGATCTTCGGCGATATTCATCGCTTGGGAAGGACTCATATTCAACTTGTTCGCGTCTGAGAGAAATTTTGTAGTATTGAAAGGAGAGGGAGGCCAATCCTTTTTTGTTTCCTCTTCGAAAGAGAGCGTAGTTGCTTTATCGGCCATCTCAACTTTCTTGTAAACTTTATCTGCTTTCTCTTTGTTCCAGATCTTACTTTCCTCGTAATTCGCTTCGAATTCGAAATCTTTTTCGAGAAAGGCAGTTATCTGCCAATAAGGTTCTGGATCGAATTCTTCTATCTCAAGGTCTCTATCTACGACGATAGCTAAGGTAGGACTTTGAACCCTTCCTACAGAAAGATAATCTTTGCCATATTGGCTAGAAGCCTTCGAAAGGAAGCGAGTAAGGACCGCTCCCCAGGCAAGGTCGATAACCTGTCTAGTGGCTGCGGACTCCGCTAGATTAACATCTACATCTTTTAGGTCAGAAAAAGCCTCTTCGAGTTCACTTTTCGATATAGAGCTGAAACGTGCTCTTTTTACCGGAATACCACCAAGTTCTTTTTTGACCAATCTTACAGCTTCTAGCCCGATAAGCTCACCTTCCCTATCATAGTCAGTAGCGACTATTATACGGTCGGCATTTTTACCACTTTTCTGTAGAAGGTTAACTATCCTTTTGGCCGTGATCTTCTTTTCTGGCTCGACCCAGATAAGTTCTTCTTCATCGACTCTACTCCAACTATTGTATTTCTTAGGATAATCATATTCTACGATATGCCCTCGGAGAGGTACTGATATGAAATTCTCTCCGTCTCTTTTGAATTCAAAATACGGATAATCGTAGTAAGATTTCTGAGTTTGATCTCCTCCGGAAAGAAGCTGGGATATCCGGGCTGCGGCACTTTTCTTCTCACAGATCACTAGCGTCGTCATCAAAACTGACCTACTCAAGGTAGGTTATTTAATTCTTCTGATGCATTTTTCTTCTAGTTGAAGAACATGAATCGAAACCACATTCAAGACACACTCCACATCCCTCTGATGGACGATAGTTTTCTGATCCGCAACTGGGACAGCTATCTCTCATATCCTCAAATTTAGCTACAAGGTTAAAAATGTGAAAGGAGGGGGTCACTGAAAGTGCTCACTTCGCTGTAATTTCTTCGACAATGACTTCTTTTTTATCTTCATCTATTTCGATCTCGATTTCACCAGCGCCTTTTTGGGAAATGCAGTAGCCTTTTTTGAATTCATTAAATGTCAATTTTTGGTTAGCGTACGGAGGGAAAAGAGAGGATTTTAAAGCAGCTTCGACACCATGAGGCATGCCGTCGGAACCGAAGATAAGATCTTCTCCAGGAACAAATCCTACTTCATCTATAAGCATTCTGAATGGATTGTTCATTTTCAAATACTTTTCAGATAACCTATCGCTGTAATGATCGGAATCAAGGCTGAAATTCGGCTGCATGCTCAAAGTCATTCCGATAGATTTAGCTTTTTCAGCTATATTCTTATCTATGAATTGTGCATGTTCTATCCTCATCTCAGGTAAGTCGATATCTTGAAGACTAGATATTGTGTCCACTACGGTCTCCGTAGCTCTGTTACCTATCGCATGGATCGAGACCATGTTTTTATCTATTTTGTGCAGCAATTCAGAGAGGCTTTTTTTATTGTGGAGAAGTACACCTTGATTTCCTTCCGGATAATTTTCTTTTATAGCGGCTGTTTTTGGGCCTAGAGCACCGTCGGTAAAAATCTTGATACCTTTGATCTCCTTTTTCGCCTTTTCTCTCATATTCTCATAAGTCGGAAGGTCTGTCCATAGTTTTGTTCTTTCGTTATACCCGGATTTCTTGAAGGTTTCTACTGCTCCTTCGTTTGGTACTAACATATCTTCTGTTTTCCATATCCCCTGCTCTAGAAAAAAATCATAGAGAGAATCGAGTTTTTCCGGATTCAAACCTTCGATTTGGATAAGGAATTTCATTATCTTCGGTAGATTATGTTCCATCCAACTTGGGTCTTTCATTTTTTCAAGGATTTCGTAATTTTCATAGTTTTCTTTCACCATCTCCTCAGCTTTACTGTTGGATAAAAAGCCGTGAAAGGAAAGGTTGCAGATGATGACAGGTGGCAATTTTTTTAGGTCCTTTTCATCGAAGTTGAAATAAGAATTATTCCATCCTAGGACTACATTTAATTCTTCTATGTTCGTATTTTCTTCTATTACTGTGATGGCCTCATCTTTTTCTTTTACTTCAGATAGGTCGGCGGAGTGAAAAAATGCCGCGTACTGGCTAGGATGATTGTGGTGATCATACAGTAAAGGGATCGTTTCTTTTCTTGACATATTTCGGTAGAAGTATGGAATGGTTATTTTAACTTTGTTTGTAAGAACCAATTCTCTAAAAAAAGATTTATAACTCCTATTTCATTTGCATGGCCGTGAAAACATGGGAGAAAAATATCCGTTGGAAGAATTGGCGAGTTTACCTGAATTTTATCATCCGATAG
>Ga0207421_10001997_pt1 | contig 25772 bp, 17 predicted proteins | sample SodLakKL_010_SED_4_FD_187542 | JGI IMG/M metagenome (GOLD analysis project Ga0207421, IMG submission 187542) | Alkaline sediment microbial communities from Lake Tanatar, Kulunda Steppe, Russia - 8KL_010_SED (SPAdes) (version 2) | ecosystem: Environmental > Aquatic > Non-marine Saline and... | reverse complement strand
TAGGCGGGGACCTGGAGACTATAACAATTCAGGTCAACCCCCAGCCGGTGATGGAAGCCGAGCCGGAGGAAACCGAGCTCTGCCACGACGGGGCAGCCGTTTTTGACGTTGAAACGCCAAACCACATTACAACACCGGCAGCTGAGTGGAGATACAAGGTCGATATTGTATACCCCGACAATGTAAGGGGAGACTACGGAGACGAGGGAGAGACACCGACGGTAACGTTCCTTGATCCGGAGCAGGACCTTGATAACCTGGAGAACTTTATCGATAACCTTGAAAACACCGGCGAATTGGCAGGGACCGTTACTTATACCTTCAGACCACAAATAGTACTGCCCGATGGGGAAACAGTCTGCCCCGGCATACCGGTTGAGAATATAGAGATACATGTTAACCCGCAGCCAATGGCAATAGTTACATCGTTTGCAGACACACTTTGTAATGACGGAATAACTGATATATTGCTTGAGACACCTAACGTACTTACACAGGGTGTTGTCACTTTCGATTATAGCGCAGAAGCAACACATGAAGATGTAAGCGGTTTTACCTCTTTTGATAACGACCTTGTTGACGGAGCAGTTATTGAAGATCAGATCACAAATAACACAAATGAAGTCCAGCATGTTACTTACACAATAACTCCGAGGGCTATTGAAACAGGTTGCGCCGATGGGAATCCGGTAAGTGTTACAGTGGCTGTTAACCCCACGCCGGTCGTGGATGCTTCGGTGTACAACGATACCATCTGTACAAGCGCACGGACCAACATTTCTCTGACCACCCCCACATCAGTATCATCAGGTGTTGTAACTTTTGATTACACTACAGAAGTAACCGGAGATGAGGGTGATGTTACAGGTTTTGTTGAAGGCGAAACAGATCTTTCAGACGGCTACATATTGCGCCAGAGTTTGACCAACAATACAATGGAACCACAGTATGTAACCTATACTATTACTCCAAAAGCACTGGATACGGGTTGCGCCCCGGGCAACCCGGTTGACGTTACCATTAGAGTGAACCCCTACCCTATCGACAGTGTTTATGTGAGCGAAGAGCTCGAGTGTGTTGGCGCATACACAGGCAGCATTGAAATGGCTACAGCTAAAGAGTCGGATCCCTATTCTTTCAGCTGGGCAGGGCCGGATAACTTTTACTCCGAGGAACAAAATCTCTATGATATTACTTACGGACAATACATAGTTACAGTCACAGATGCCAACAATTGCACCGGCCGCCAGTCGATTTACCTTTCAAATCCGGATGATATATCCTTCAGCTTTAATGTGTATGATGTAAGTTGTCATGGTGGCTCGGACGGAGAAGTAAGTGTTCAAACGGTTGCCATGGGAGCCGGACCTCCTTATTCCTTCAAATGGTACGGACCGGAAGGATTTGTCTTTGATAATGATACAGTTAGAAGTCCATCGAACCTGGTTGCGGGCGAATATTATGCTATTGTAACTGACGGTAATGACTGTGTTTACAATACAATAAATTACTGGCAATACGGAGTTTTTACAATAAACGAGCCTACACCGATTGAAATTGATATTGAAGGTTTTGACACAAGCTGCAATATCAACGATGACGGCAGAGCGGAAGCGACAGTATCCGGTGGAACTCCGCCCTATGATTATGAATGGACAGGACCTGAAGGTCATGTGTTTGAAGACAACACAACACCCGATCAGGAAGATATGATGAGCGGCACTTACACTTTGACTGTAACGGATGCAAACGGGTGTCAGGTTTCGGCAGAAGTATACATAGGAGAACTCCCGCCTTTTACAGTTACACCACACATTACATCAGATTACAACGGTTACTCTGTATCCTGCCATGGGGCATCTGACGGAAGTGTTGAGCTTGAAATTGATGGTGAATTCCCTCCCTTTGAGATATATTGGTCAAACGGTGACACAACACAAAACCTTTCAAATGTCCCGGCGGGGGAATACCATGTAATTGTATATGATTCTGTAGATTGTCCCTCAGAGGCAACAGTGGTTCTGACAGAACCGGAAGAGCTGGCTGTTGATGCCATTATAAATGATGCAAGCTGCTACGGCTACCGGGACGGAGAAATTCAACTTAATGTAAGCGGCGGCACAGGGGTTTACTATTACAACTGGGAAGACGGACAGGCGTCTGATATTGCATTCGGATTGGAAGAAGGCTCACATTTTGTCAGGATCAGGGATCATAATAATTGTATTCTAGACACGGCAATATACGTTTCTCAACCTGACCCGATTCAAACTTATCCGGTAATAAATCAACCATATTGTGACAAAACTGAAGACGGATCTATTGAGTTGAATGTTAGCGGGGGCACTTCTCCTTATTTTTACAACTGGTCAACCGGAGAAACAACGGAAAATATCTACAATATCATTTCGGGAGTTTATCATGTTACAATTGAAGATTTCAACAATTGTGTTTATGTTGACACTATTATGGTTGAGCCTGAAAACGAGATTTGTATGAATATTCCCAATGCATTTACTCCAAATGACGACGGATTTAATGATTACTGGATTATCGGAAGTGAAACTGTAGGGATGCTGGGGGAAATTTACCCCTATGCAGTTGTTGAGGTTTACAACCGATGGGGAGAAATGGTTTTCAAATCACAGGAAGGATATCCCGATCCATGGGATGGGACTAAAAACGGTAAGCCTCTGCCGATGGAATCCTATCACTACGTCATTTACCTCAATGACGGAAGTCCGCCCATATCGGGCAATGTGGCAATTATAAGATAATTTATGTCAGGTTGATTATTCAGAATATCCTGAAACTGTTTCTTCAAACAGTTCTGAAAGAGATGCAGTCAGCTCCCTGCGTGAAAACTTGTGTGTTTTGGACTCACTTAGCTCCAGTTGACCTTTTTTGTGTCGCCGGTAAAGGTCTTCGAGCAGATTACACAGCCTCCCTTTTTGATTAAATGGTAATGCCCAGCCGACTCCCGATTCTTTTATTATATTCTCCACATCACTGCCTTCGGGACAAAAAGCAAGTATTGGCCTCTTTACAGCAAGATAATCAAAAAGCTTGCCGGTTATAATATAAGATGCATTGTCAACCCTGTTGATTGACAAAAGCAACAGCGAGGCTGCAGCCTGAACTTGTGCAAGCTCATGTCTTGGTATATAGCCGGACAATTTCAAATTTTGGTTCAATCCGTTAGCCTTAATGCTTTCCAGCACCGTCGTGTCAATACACCCGGTCAGACGGATCTCAAGATCTTTTTCAAATCCGGGGATTTTATTTTTCATTTCCCTTAGCACTTCCCATAATTCCTCCGGGTTCTGATCACGGAAAAACATACCGGTATAGGTTATGCTAAAAGACCCGGTTTTTTCATGAAAGAGGTTCTTATAATCATCCGGGTCAAATCCGTTAGTTATAACATGAACGGGAGTTTCAGTGATCTTTTCAAAATCACGTTTCATAGTTTCTCCAACTACCACCACCCTGCTGGCCATATCAAGGCAATCACGCTCAAGTTTTCGGTTTAGCCTGTCAGCTCTTTTGGTCAAGCGGAGCTTCTGATAATAATAAACACCCGTCCATGGGTCCCGAAAATCGGCTATCCAGGGGACGGAAAATTTCTCTTTAAGGCGCATTGCTATAATATGGGCACTGTGAGGAGGTCCGCTGCTAAATATAATATCTACGGGATTTTTTCTGAGGTACTTATTCAAGTATTTCACAGAAGGCCGGATCCAAAACCTGCGGGCATCGGGGATAAAAAGATTTCCCCTTATCCATACGGCAATTTTTTCTAACAGTGATTCTTTTTTATTATGTTTGATAAAGCCTGTATGGGTCTGCTGACCTTTCCCTCCTATAAAACTGTTATACCATTTATAAGGCTCCCAAGCGGAAATCTTTATTACTTCAATATCATCGGGCACTTGTTTTTCAAGTGAATAATCGTAAACAGGATACTCTCCATTTTCAATGGTAAAGACAACCGGATGCCATCCAAAACTCCTCAGGTATTTGACAAATTTAAGGGATCGTTGGACTCCCGAGCCCCCACTCGGCGGCCAGTAATATGTTATAAACAAAACCCTGCGCACCGGAGGCAAGTAGATTATTTGTTCAACTTTCCAAGTATTTTTTTCAGGCTTATCTTATCCTGAATAATATCATTTAGTTCATTGACGGGAACCCTTTCCTGATTCATGGTGTCGCGGTACCGGATAGTTACCGTATTGTCCTGAATGGTCTGATGATCCACGGTAATGCAAAAGGGTGTTCCTATTGCATCCTGACGGCGATAACGGCGCCCTATAGAGTCTTTCTCCTCATAGTGGCAATTAAAATTGAATTTCAGATCATCCCGGATTTCCCTGGCTATCTCAGGAAGTCCGTCCTTGTTGACCAGCGGGAGAATGGCCAGCTTAACCGGGGCCAAAAATGCGGGAATACGCAAAACTACACGCTCGTCGGTTTTGCCGCTTTCCTTTTCAATCTCCTCTTCACAATAGGATGCGGTTAGAATCATCAAGAACAGGCGGTCAAGACCCATTGATGTTTCAATTACATAGGGTACATAACTTTCATTGAGCTCTGAGTCGAAATATTGGAGCTTTTTCCCGCTGAATTTCTGTTGCTGTCCAAGATCAAAATCTGTTCTGGAGTGAATCCCTTCAATTTCCTTGAAACCGAAAGGGAATTCAAATTGGATATCTGTTGCCGCTTCCGCATAATGGGCAAGTTTCTCATGGTCGTGAAACCTGAGCTTGGATTCATCAAATCCAAGGGCCTTATACCAGTTCATTCTTGCTTCTTTCCAGTATTCGAACCATTTGTTCTCTTCACCGGGACGAATAAAAAACTCCATTTCCATCTGCTCAAATTCTCTCATCCTGAAAATAAACTGGCGGGCAACAATTTCATTTCTGAATGCTTTCCCCGTTTGGGCAATACCGAAGGGAATCTTCATCCTGCCAGATTTTTGAACATTCAAAAAATTCAGGAATATACCCTGAGCAGTCTCGGGCCTCAGGTAAAGCTTGGTTGCCTCTTCGCTTATTGAGCCGAGCTGTGTCTCGAACATAAGATTAAACTTGCGAACATCTGTCCAGTTTTTAGAACCGGTCTCCGGGTCAGCTATGTCACAATCAACAATAATCTGCTTGAGTTGATCAAGGTCGTCCTTTTCAAGAGCATTAACAAATTTCTCTCTTAAGCTGTCAACTTTCTTCTGAAGATTTATTACACGAGGATTTGTAGTGCGAAACTTTTCCTCATCAAAAGAGTCACCAAAACGTTTTGCCGCTTTTTCGATCTCCTTGTTTATTTTGGCTTCCTGCTTTTCCAGGTAGTCTTCAACTAGCATGTCAGCCCTGTAACGTTTTTGGGAATCTTTGTTGTCAATAAGGGGGTCGTTGAAAGCACTAACATGCCCAGAGGCTTCCCAAACTTTCGGATGCATAAAAATTGCCGAATCAAGTCCAACAACATCCTCATTTAAATAAACAACCGCATCCCACCAGTATTTTACAAGGTTATTTTTTAATTCAACTCCAAACTGACCGTAATCATAAACTGCACTTAGCCCGTCGTATATCTCGCTGGATTGAAATATAAATCCGTACTCCTTGCAATGAGAGATAATTTTTTTAAACAAATCTTGAGCCATATACTCTGTGCTTTTATAGTTTGTTTATCAACAATTCGCAAAATTACGTTAAATTAGTTACTTTTTCAGAATTAAATCAGATGAAATTTGGCAAGCCAACTTCTCACCGGTCTTTGACAGCCAAGAGTATTTAATTTTTTAACTTTGTTTTTTGTAACTTATTCAATATGAACATTAAAACGGATTTTCTTGTAATAGGCTCAGGCATTGCGGGTTTAACTTATGCATTAAAGGTTGCCGGCTCCGGAAAGGTATGCATTGTTGCAAAAAGCACTCTTGATGAAACAAACACCAAATGTGCCCAGGGAGGCATAGCTGCAGTAATGAGGCAACCCGACAACTTTGAAAAACATGTAGAGGACACAATGGACTGCGGTGCCGGTTTCTGCGATGAAAAAATCGTTCGGATGGTTGTAAGGGAAGCGCCGGAAAGAATCAAAGAGCTTATTGAATGGGGTGTTGAATTCGACCGGAATAAAAACGGGGAATTAGACCTTACTAAGGAAGGAGGTCATTCGGAAAAACGTGTGCTCCATCACAAGGACAATACAGGGGAAGAAATACAAAGAGTCCTGATGGAAAAAGCGCGAAATCACCCGAATATTGAAATCATTGAAAATCATTTTGCAATTGATATTATAACCCAGCATCACCTTGGGGAAAAAGTTAAAAGATCACATAAGGATATAGAGTGTTACGGAGCATACGTATTGAATCCCGAAGGCTCCAAAATTTTCACAATACTTGCCAGAACCACTCTTTTGGCCACAGGTGGAATTGGCAACCTTTATCATACAACCACAAACCCCCCGATAGCTACAGGTGACGGGATCGCCATGGTTTACAGGGCTAAAGGAACAATAGAAAACATGGAGTTTGTTCAGTTCCATCCAACTTCTCTTTATAATCCAGGGGAGCGCCCCTCCTTTCTCATTACCGAAGCACTGAGGGGCTTCGGGGCTGTTCTGAGGACAATGGACGGTAAAGAGTTCATGGAAAATTATGACAAAAGAGGGAGTCTTGCCCCCAGGGACATAACTGCCCGGGCAATTGACCAGGAGATGAAAACACGAGGAGACGATCATGTTTTTATCGATGCAACGCACCTTGACGGGGATAAGCTGAAAAAAAAGTTCCCCAATATTTACAAAAAATGCATAAATTTAGGTATTGACATTACAAAAGATATGATACCTGTTATTCCTGCCGCCCATTATATTTGCGGGGGTATAAAGGTTAATGAAAACGGAAGAACTTCCATAAATCGCCTTTATGCAATAGGGGAAAACTCTTCAACCGGCTTACACGGGGCAAACCGTATGGCCTCAAATTCGCTTATGGAAGCAGTTGTTTTTGCACATCGCTCAGCGGCCGAAACAAAAAATTTGTTTAAAAGCTACAATTTTAATGATAAGATCCCGCAATGGAACATAAAAGGGACCGACTACCCGGAGGAAATGGTACTTATTACCCAAAACTACAAGGAAGTGCAACAAATTATGAGCAACTATGTGGGGATTGTACGTTCAAACCTGCGACTGAAAAGGGCTCTTGAAAGACTTAAAATTATTTACAGGGAAACAGAAGAGTTGTACAAAAAGTCGATACTCACGGTAAATCTTTGCGAATTAAGAAATATGATCAATGTTGGCTACCTTATAATTAAAATGGCGCAAAAACTAAGGGAAAGCAGAGGACTTCATTATACACTCGACTATCCGGAGAAAAATTACGGATCAGAATTTTAATTTTTTTCACCTAAATAAATAAAAACATGAACCTCTTTCTAAAACTATTTCTTGTTGTACTGTTGATTTTTTCGGCAGTATTGAAAATCCCTGCACAAGAGATTAAAACAGCCATAAGTACTGAAAGACTGATAAATGATGTTTTTCTTCTTGCCTCAGACAGCCTGCAAGGAAGGGAGTTCCCCTCTGAGGGGAAAAAGATCGCCGCGCAATACATAGCACAGGAATTTGAAAAGGCTGACCTTGAGCCCATCAATGAAGGTGAGTACCCTTATTTCCAAAAGATTCCGGTCAGATTCCAAAACCACGGTTCCACACGCATTTATGTGGACGAAGAATCTGTCCCCCGCAGAAATAACTTCTCTTTTGCATCTACCGGTCCTTTGTCAGACAGCCTGACATTGAAATTAATTTTCAAGGGAACAGTCGAGCCAGATGAGATAACGGTGAGTGGTAATGATATAATGATCCATCTTGTTGAAAAGGATATTGAAGCTGCTGTTGAAAAAATTGAAGTTATATCTGAAAAAACAGATATTGAGTATTTTGCGGTAACACTTCTCTCACAGCGAAAAAACGGCCGGCTAATAAATGCAGAATCCAGGGCACTCCAGCCACAATATCCCGAAAGCTTATTCGGAATTAACAGCGGCGAACCCGACTGGCTTTACTCTCATTTGCCTGATACAGATCAAACTCTAAATGTGTTAATGATAGGCGAGGGCTTGTTTGAAAAGCTATATGGGGAAAAAAAGGGACTGATGAACATAAACCTGAGAAGATTTGCACGCAACAATGGGGCAATGGAATCAACAACATCAGAGCTCACCATGGCATTGTCATATGAGGTAGAAACAAAAGTTAAGCATGACAGAAATGTCATAGGTTACTTTGAGGGAACTGATCTTAAAGATGAGTTTGTGATTGTATGCGGCCATTACGATCATCTCGGGGAAAGAGGAGACGACATATATTACGGGGCCGATGACAACGCCTCGGGTACGGCAGGAGTTATGGAGCTTGCAAGAATGTTTTCAAGGGCAAGGGAACAAGGCGCCACTTTTCGCCGCAGCATCGTTTTCATTGCATTTGGAGCAGAGGAAACAGGACTTAACGGTTCCTCATATTACGTTGCAAATCCTCTGTTTCCTCTCGGGCAAACCAATTTGCTGATCAACATGGATATGATTGGGCGCTCTGATGTCCCGGCCGGAAAAAGGGGGCGTGTATATGTAAGGGCGTTTGGAGATGAAAGACGACAAACCAGAAGGCTTTTCAGAACTGCGGGAAGACAAATAGAGGATATCAGAATCCGGCACAGTCAGTCGCCTCTCAATAACCTTATGTGGCGTTTCGGGTCGGATCATTTTCCTTTTGTTCGGGAGGACGTCCCTGCAGTTGTTGTAACAACCGGGACCCACCCGGACTACCATACGCCGGCTGATACACCTGAAAAAATAAATTATCCCAACATGACAAATATACTGAAAGCAGTTTTTTCAGTGATTGTTGAAATTGACGAACGTTAAAATTCATTGAAATTAAGCCGCCGGGGAAAGTCATTGATATTGACGGCCGGGGAAACTCATTGACATTGACGGCCGGGGAAATTGAAATTTACAGCCCGAAAAAATCAAACACCGGAATTAAATTAAAATCTTTACCGGATTAAAATCAATAAAAAGTTTTGCTTGATTGTTCATTTTAAATGCAACTTTCCAACTCATATTGTACATTTCCTGTTGAAAAACCTTTTTTGTTCAATGCACTCAAGCATCATGCCGGTTATATAAGAAGTTTCATAGAGAAGTGCATTGGAAGCGGAGAGGATGTTCTGCCGGCTCTCTCCGACAGGCTCAAAAGTATCGGCGGATCACAAATGGACCTTTACACCGGAAATTTAGCACTTGCTGAGATATCAGTTGAAATATCCTGCACTCTGAGGCAAAAAGGTCTTTTCCCAAAAGAGCGGTACCTTGAATGGTTAAAAGATAATAAAGGCTACCGCACCCTTGAAGTGTCGGACAAATCAGTTTGGGTGCTCCTGGAGGGGAATATTCCCGAACATTACATCCATATACACCCTGCCCGTCACTCTCTCCACACAATCCGGATAAGAGCCGGCACCCTGAAAAGTGCTGTTGCCGTCCACATCTGGAGTGGCATTTACAATGAATCGCCGTTCAATGTAAATAACGTAAACATTGCAAGAAAAAAACTCCTCTGTGAGTCTCCAGTAAAAAACCTTTCTCACACAAGCGGACTGGGAGCATTGATAAAACTGCTGTCCTCGGCTTAAATCTAAAATGCAATTATATACCTCACTGCCGGATACGGACTACCCTGGGATAATATGCCTTATTCTTGCATAAATTTAAAGCTACCCTGCAATAATGCACCTTATTCCAACATAAGTTTAAGAATATCCTGCAATAATATGTCTTAATTCAGTAAGTTTATAATTACCTGTCAATTACATACCTCACTCCTGCATAAATTTTTCTCCCGGTAAACGGTCCCCATACAATTGAGGCATCAAAATAATCGCCAAAAGGCTCGTCATATGCAATAATTGGATTCTCCTGCTTGAAATTGGTTATATTTTCACTCCCCACATAAACATCGAAATTTGAAAAGCGCCGTGTAGCCTGTGCATGTGCCTGGAAGTGTGAAGGCGAATAATCATCCCACCTATATTGGGAAGGATTATCACCTGAATCAGGCAACCTTCCGGGTCCGTTATACTGGTTTGCAATATGAAATCTCCAGTTTTCCAGCGGGGTTTCATAGCTCAATGTTAAAATACCCCTGTATTTGTTGACAAAAGGAACCTCCCTGAGTTCATCGTTTATAGTTGCTTTAACATCATTGATACGGAATGCCCAATGAACTTCAAAACCCTCAAGGACATCAATTGTCAGGTCAGCCTGCAAACTGTTGGAATACGATTCCCCGTCGAGATTGTAAAAAGCAACTCTTTGCGCATCCCGGTCAAGATCGGCTATAATCTGGTTTATAAATTCAGTACGGTAAAAATCTATATTAAAGGCTATTTCCCTGTTATTGTCAATATGCATAATGCGGGTAAAATTGAGCCCATAATTCCAGGCTTCCTCGGCCCTGAAATCCTCCTCTATCGTCATCGTTCTTGAACTGGCCATAACAGGTGAATTTTCGGCAAAGATGTTGGCCGACCTGAAGCCTTTTCCTACAGATCCTCTCAGCACATTATCCTCATCAAACTCATACCTAAAATGAAGTCTTGGTGAAACAAACCAGCCGAATTCACTGTTATGATCAACTCTTAAACCGCTTATAAGAGAAAAGTGTTCCTTGTAATTATAAGTATATTCACCAAAAACACCGGGAACCGACTCCACCCTGTCATACCCGGTTTCATTGAAAGTCTCGGAAAAATCATCATACATATAAGTCATACCTGCTGAAATATTATGATCTGTGGTGCCGATTATAGTCTGGTAAATAAAATTGGCATATATACTTTTTTGATTTCCGTCATAAGTATTAAGTCCGAAAAATGAACTCTGATCATATAATGTACCCGTAATCAATGCTGCAGCACTTGAATGCTCCCTGTCGGGAATCGCAAAGCCACCCTTAAAGAATCCTTGTATCTTTCTTGTATTTATTCCAATGCCATATGCATTTGTAGTGCCGTAATCGGTTTCCTTGTTGAAATCTTTCTGACCTCCCCTCCTTTCTTCATTCATAAAATTAAGTCCGAACTGGATATGATAATTGTGTTCCTCCTCAATATTCCACCGGTTAATGAAGTTTATATTCGTGCCTGTAGGCACATCAAGGAAGGTGTTGTTATTGTGGTCTATTTCCAACTGCTGGGTAGATACATGAGAGAGTATCATTGTACTTGTGTTCTCACTTAACTCAATTGCAGAGGTAAGATTGCCCTCCAGACGGCCTTCATTATTAGCCAAAGCATTAAAGAAAAAAGGTTCGCTGTCCTGAGGCTTTTTGTACTCAACATTAATAAGTCCGGTAATGGACTCATAACCGTGCATGACAGCCGACGAGCCCTTGGAAATATGTATCGACTCCATCCATGGACCGGGAATGTAGGAAAACCCGTATGTGGACAACAATCCCCGGATATTTGGTATATTTTCAAACATTGTTTGAGTATATATACCGTCAAGCCCGAGCATCTCAATCCTTTGGGCCCCCGAGACGGCATCGGCATAACCCACATCAACGGTAGCACTGCTCTCAAAACTTTCGGCAAGATTACAACAAGCCAGCTCTTGAAGTCCGCGCTCGGTTATAACCTCCTCATGAGTTGGCTCAAGCCTGGCGACATAGCTTCCACCGAGCTTTCTGCGAATGGTAAGCTCTTCTATTTCAACCCCCGTTTCAAGGACAATTTCTATTTCTGTTTTACCCGGTGGAATGGGTATGCTGTCAGGTGCAAACCCCGTATAATTGACAACAAGAATTAATGTGTCTTCTGTGGAAGGCTTGTGTATATCAAAAAAACCTTCCTCATCAGTTGTAGTACCGTGTTCAGTTTCAGCAAAGTGAACAGTTGCAAACGGGAGTGGCTCAACAACCTGCTCTCCGTTTTCTTCGACCACTGTTTTTACAAATCCCTTCAGATGCTCATGAGCATTAAGATTGAATGAAAAAAGCAGTGCAAAGCCCACTATTAAAATTTTATATATCATGATTACAAAAATTTATATTTTACATTTTTAAGCCAATTTGTAGATACGAGCTGAATTACAAAAAATTTATAGTTATCTATTTATTTTCATTATAGCATCGCATATAACGAATTACAAAAAACCAACAAGAAATATAACAAAAACACTCTGATCTTTATTTTGTTATATTATTAAAGGTTTACAGAAAACTAAAATGCTTCATAAAAGAAGCTGCCTGTTAAGATAAACTATATGCTTGCCCTGGTAGGCAAAAGGTGGCGGGTGAAGAGAGGGATCATTTCTTTCTGAAAAGTATGGAAATAAAATATCACTAAATAGCTGATTTGTCTCTGAAATATATATCAGTTGGGAATGCTTTCCTGCTTCAATATTGTTGCTGTTTTTCAAAAAAACATCTGATATATTGACATAAAAAGGAGTGTCTGAGCAACAACCGTTGACTTCAATTTGATCGCCTTTAAAGGGAGCTGAATCTTCATCATTGTCATGATCTTCTGAGTTGCGGTCACCATGACCCGGTTTTGAACCTCTGCCCTCGTTGGTTGATGCATCTGATTGACAGTTATTTACGTAATTCTCTTCTGTGAAATAACAGTAGTCGCAATCGTTATCACCGCAACCGCAAATATTCTGAGACTCTTCATGACTTGAGCAGCAGCCAACCGGATCGGGAATTGAGGTCAAAACCTCTGTTTTGCCGGTTAGCTCACAATGGTGAAAATTAAGGAACACGCCGGTTGAAGCACTCAGGAATATGAGCGCAACAAAAAATATAGCAATATTTTTCAATATTTTAACCATTGCATTGATTTAGAGCAAAAAGTTAAATCCATGTAAATTTAATAAATATTAACCAATTTGAGCTTTTGAATATAAAATCAATAATAAATCAGCCAAAACATCTTAAAACGATATTAATCCCCGCGTGAGTGCTATCATAACCTCCTCCCTTTTAAAAACTTTCATCGTCCGGTTACCTCCAATGCATAACCCAAAAAACGGGACCGGATCAACTTACCCGGTCCCGTAAACTATTATTTCAGGTTTTGCCAACTCATTTAAGAATGCACCTGTTAATTTGCATCATTGTACTTTGCAATATATTCACCGGGCAAACCAGAAGCTTAAAAATCATCCATCTCGACATTATTTCTGTATTCGCCAAGGAGATGTTCGGCAAAATAATAACGCTTCATCCTTCGAAAGTATTCACTGTATCCTCCAAAGCCATGCCTCATTCCGGGAAATATCATCATATCGAACCTTTTGTTTGCTTTTATCAAAGCCTCCGCGACTCTTAAGGTGCCACCAGGGTGAACATTATTATCGATATCACCGGTAACAAGAAGAAGATGACCTTCAAGATTTTCAGCCAATTCCTGGTTAGTGGGTATTTGTGATTCGAAAACGGTTTTTGTTTCCTTCTCCTCTTCTTTCTCTTCCTCATCATCACCAATGCTTTCGTGTTCTTCTTCAACTTCTTCTTCCTCTTCTTCCTTCACTTCTTTGGTAATCTCCTTTACTCCATGATGAACTTCACTCCACCACATGTTGTATATATTATTATCGTGGTTACCGGCAGATGAAACAGCAGCTTTGTAAAAATCAGGATAAGAGAGGATTGCAGCAGTAGACATAAATCCTCCTCCTGAATGACCGTATATGCCTACCCTGTCAATATCAATATAGGAATGCCTGTCAGCCAGCTGCTCAAGAGCATATTTGTTGTCCTCCAGAGCATAGTCACGCAAATTACCATATCCAAAGGTATGATAATGCTTGGAGCGCACAGGATGCCCGCCCCTTTGTCCGACAGCCACAACCACAAAACCGGTCTGGGCAAGAGGCACATTTTGGCCTAAGGAAAATCTTGTAGGAGTAGGCTCCGTTTGCGGTCCGGGATAAACATGTGTAATAATAGGATACTCCTTGTCAGGGTCAAAATCAAAAGGTTTCCACATTACACCATAGATATCGGTAACACCATCGGCCGCCTTCACGGTGAAGGGTTCGGGCATTTTCCAGCCGGCCTCTTCAAGCCTTGAAATATCGGCTTTCTCAAGCTCCATTACCAGCTCGCCGTCATTATCGCGTAAAACTGAGCGGGGTACCTCGTCAACACGTGAAATGTTATCAACGAAATATTTGCTTGACTCGGAAATATTAAAAGTATGTGATGCATCTTCAGGTGTAAGCAAAGTAAGGTTACTGCCGTCAAAGTCAACCCGGTAATACATTGGATAATATGGGTTTACATCCTTTTCTCGGCCAAATCCCTGAAAGTAAATCTGTCTGTTCAGTGTGTCAATTTGTGAAATATTACCGACATTGAAATTCCCCTCTGTAATGCGGTTTTTCAAATTGCCTTCACTGTCATACCGGTATAGATGACCCCATGAATCCCGTTCCGAAAACCATATAAGATCCTCTCCGTCCTCAATAACTGCCAATCGGGCATATCTGGTATTGAAATAGGGTTTGCTTACTTCATGCAACAGTTCGGTTACTTCTCCTGTTTCGGTATCTACCACACAAAGGTCTATTTTACTCCATGTGCGGTCGCGCCGGATAAAATAAAGTTTATCTGATGAATCTCCCATGAAGAAGCCTCCCCCGTAACCAAAATAAGCTCCACCAAGAGCCTGATCTACATATTTGGAAGCGTCCACATCCACCCTCTCTTTTGTTTCAACATCAAAAATCGAAAGGCTGTCCTGAGGCACATTCTCTTCTCCGGGCATGGGATACTTATAGGTCTCAAGTGTCGGACGGGGCTCCTCAAGGACATCTATCACCCAAAGCTCCTCCACCTCACGACTGTCACGGCGGTTAACATATAATTTTTCCGAATCGTTGAACCATCTTGCAGCCGCTCTAACCCTTTCATCATTTTCCTCCGCCCCGGCATCAGCTGCAAAGCTGAACCAACGCTCTCCATCCTCTGTAAGGCGGATTTCAACACTGTCGGGGTCATCTGCCTCCATAAGATAAAGGTCATGGTCTTTTGCAAAAACGATCCATGTACTGTCAGGTGAATAATTCTTCCACCTTTCACGCTCCTCCTCTTCAACTTCTTCTCCCTTTACCAGTTCACGTGTATCAATATTATATGTAAACTCAATATCGTCAACCTCGAATTTCATAGTAACATTGTCATCTTTGAACTCGATGTTGGTTATAGGCAGGTCCTTTGCATTGTAAGGTTCATCGGTAAGTTTGGTAAGCTCCGATGCCATGTACTCGGTATCAAACAAAGGTTCCCTGGTGCCGTTCTCGGCATCAACAAGGGAGAATTTTTTTCCGTCGGCTGTCTTGAAGCTATACCAAAACCGGTCAACATCATTTAGCCAGTTACCTTGCACGCCAAGATCACCGACCCAGTCACGCATATTCTGAACACTGAATTTCTCAGCCTGTTCGAAATTTGCTTTTTGGGCAAAAACGCATGTAAAAACAAAAAACGACAAAATAAAAACACTGATTTTTTTCATAAGAAATGATTTGGGGTTATAAATAGGGTTAAAAATTTGTTTTATCTGTCTTTACCATGAGCTATTGTATGTCAGCATGTTCATTTACTATCCGGGAATTTTTATGTGGACATGGGAGTTAAATAAATTAAACTTACAAGTTAGTCAGGGTTTCACACTTTAAAAATAATATTTTCAAAATATATCCGGAAAAAACCTCCATAACAAAATTCCCGCCTTTTTAAAAATTTTCCATAATTGCACTGGCAATTACAATATCAAGCGATGTTGTAATTTTGATATTTTCCCGGTTTCCCTCAACCAAATGAATGCTGTGACCTGCAGCTTCAACCACAGAGGCATCATCGGTAAAGTCTGACGAGCTCTGGCTGTTGTAAGCATCGATCAAAAGGCTTCCTTTAAAAACCTGGGGTGTTTGTACGATTTTCAGCTTTGTACGGTCGGCCGGGGAATTTCCTCCGTTGTCAACCTGTCTGACAGACTCAACAAGACCTGTAACAGGAATTGCATTACCAAGAGCAACGGCAGTATCATAACACACCTGTATTGTTGAACTGCTAACCATGGGCCTCACCCCATCGTGTACCCCAATAAGGCTGTTTCTATCAACCTCCCTGAGGGCATTTTTTACAGAATAAAACCTTTCATTTCCTCCCAGGGAAATTCTGTGGGGTATATTAAAATTATGCCTGCGACAAAGGGATCTCCAATAGGAGATATGCTCACCCGGCAATGCCACTAAAATATCAATGTTGTTGTCATATAAGAAAAAGCGGCGGATGGTATGATTCAGAACAGGCTCATTTTTGAGAAGAAGAAACTGCTTTGGTATCGCAGCATTCATCCGTCTGCCGGCACCACCTGCAACTATTATAACCGTTTTTTTCATTAAACCGGCCTTTTGTCTTCAAGTGCCATAAAAGTACAAAAGTTTATCAATTGTAAGTATATGTGAATCCCAAAAAAATTAAAAACGGTTGTAACTATTCAATCACTTAAACGTCTTACAATTGAATTCAATATTTAACCCCTGAATAATGATGAAGCAACTTGACAAACTCATAAGCAGTGAAGAAAAAAAGGTTGACGAACTCTACAGGATCCGGTCTGGATTAAGAGATGGACCAATATGCGAAACGGGTGAAACTATATATGCCCGGACAATGTTCAACAACAGCGAAGAAGTTGACCGGGAGCTTGAAAAGGCACACAGGCAGCTTTCAATATATAAAATAAGGAAAATGATGGGCTTTTGAATTGGTAATGGTTTGGCTAAAAGCGGTTTTTTTCATTTAAATGTGCATCGGGACGACCCGATGCACATTTTTTTAAAGCATAATTTTATTCTCCGTGCCAAATTTATACGTGAGCGGTATACATAAATCTTTTAATGCTTTTCTTCGGTGTTTTTTCAAATTCCACAGGATGAATTTTAATCCCTGCAATGTTCATGAATGAAGGAAGTTCTTTGTTCAGGCTCTGTCTGTGATTCTCCATTATTTCCTCAAGACGTGAATCATCGATTTTGTCTTTATCAACGGCTTCATAATCAGGATAAACAAGTGCCAGAAGCTTATTGTCCTTTTCCGTTACAACCGATTCTGAGATATAGGTCAGGTTATTCAACCTTGCCTCAATTTCCTCGGGATAAATATTCTGACCTGAAGGGCCAAGAAGCATACTTTTAGAACGTCCTTTAATGTAAATGTAATTGTCCTTGTCAATTACACCCAGGTCGCCTGTATAAAGCCACCCGTCATCATCCAGCGCCTCTTTGGTAGCTTCCCGGTTTTTGTAATATCCCATCATTACATTTTCACCGCGTACCATTATTTCACCGACCTTATTGTATGGATCATCGGAATCGATCTTTACCTCCAGAGTGTCCACAATTTTCCCCGATGCACCAAGCCGGGCCTTATCCCAGTTTGCATAACTTATCAAAGGCCCGCATTCGGTCATACCATATCCGACTGAAAAGGGAAAATTAATCTTCCTCAAAAACACCTCAACATCCTTACTAAGTGGGGCACCACCTATAACTACCTCATGAAAATTGCCCCCGAAAGCGTCAACCAGTTTTTTTCTAATTTTATTGTATACAACATTGTTCAAAAGAGGCACCTTTGACATTTTTCCGGCTACCCCTTTTTCTAGTGCAGGTAATATCTGTTTTTTATATATCTTTTCTATTATAAGAGGCACGGCCAAAACAAGACGAGGCCTTATCTCCTTGAAAGCCTGCAGTATAATCTGCGGTGAAGGTGTTTTGGTCAAAAACGTAATGTGGCAGCCAAGAGTAAAAGGCCATAAAAACTCAAATGCACAACCGTACGCATGAGCCAGGGGCAAAAAAGAAACAATATTGTCTCCCGGCTTAAGGGGCATATTGTTATTGGCATAAACAATATTGGCTATAAGACTGTTATGAGGGATCATTACTCCTTTTGAAAATCCTGTTGTCCCGGATGTATAGCTTATAACCGCAAGATCTTCATTAGGGATGTCAGGGAAATCGCACCTATCAGGTCCAAATATATTGCCGTATTTTTCACTGAAAAACTTATCCAAATTTCCCATCACATTGTTAACCTCCTTGTTGCCCTTATCGGAAAGAACTGAAAGGTCTGAAATGGAAAAAATTGCTTTTAGGTTTTCCATTTTCGACTCATCAAGGGTTTCGTAAATACTTTCCGAGGAAAAAAGAACCACTGAATCCGAATGATTTACGATGTGATGCACATCATTGGGCTTAAAATCAGGCAGTATAGGAACAATAACGGCACCATAGGAAACAGTTGCAAGGTAAACAATTCCCCATGCAGCAGAATTTTTACCTAAAAGTGCAATTTTGTCGCCCTTTTCAATATTGTTTTTTTCAAAGGCAATATGTATTAGGGCTATCCTTCTGGCAACTTCCGAGTATCTTATGCTTTCTCCCTTGTAATCGGTAAATGCATAAATATCCCAGTTGTTTTTAATACTGTTTTCTATAAACTGTACAAAATTTTCTTTCATCATGGCTAATAACCTTTTTGATTGAAGCATAAAGGTAAGAAAGTATCACCGATAAATGCAAAAAAATTAATGCCCAATTGAACGAACAATTAAATGTTGTTTTTGTAAAATGCATCCCTTCCGGGATAAAGCAACTTTTCCCTTGCCACTTTTTCAGGGTAAACAAAATATTTGACAAGAGCTTCGGAAGCTATTTCATCCCGAGAAGAAAACAATTGAGTCCGAATCACTGCAATTTTTCTGCCAACCTCTATAAGGCGGCCTTTTACTGTAACAGATCCCTGATCTACATAAACCGGCTTCTTATATTCAATATCCATTGAAACGGTTACACCGGCGGTAAAAGCCTTTACATAAACCACCCAGCTTGCAACCTCATCCTGCAAAGTAGCCTGAATGCCTCCATGCAGGACATTCATGTATCCCTGGTAATATTCCGGCGGATCCCATTTGGAAACTACAAAATCCTCCTCCTCATAAAATTCCATATGAAGGCCATGTTCATTTTTAGGATCACAGGCGAAGCATTTAAACTCTTCCTCTTGAAAAAACGGATTATGTAACTTTTTCATAGCAAAACCGAATTTTAATTCATTTGAAATTTACAGCATCTTACATAATGATTGCCTTGTCGTTCACTCCCAAAAAATTATGTACGCAATCCCGGACAAATTAATCTTTTTAGACAGCAGCTAATGGTCCCCGACCTGAGCATTTTTCCAGACTAAAGCTGCGGCGCCCAGCACACCCGCATTGCCTCCCAATGATGACAACAATATTTTAACTTTGTTTTTGAACACATTCATCAAGTTGTTTTCCATGTGCTTAATAGTAGGTATCAAAAGCAAATCTCCCGCACCTGCTAATCCACCTGTTATAAAAATTGCTTCAGGCCCCGTAATTGCTACTACATCAGCCAGTTTCCTCCCAAAAATTTCACCGGTATATTCAAATGCTTTCAAAGCAATCTTGTCTCCCTTTCTTGCCGCTTCCGTTATCATTGGGGCTGTCAGGCCATCATTGACTACAGAGCTGAGCGCGCTTTTCGCCTTGGTTTCCGAAAGCAACTCGCAAACTGTACTTTTTAGTCCGTTTGCCGAAACATATCTTTCAAGGCACCCATTTCGCCCACACCCGCAAACCCTGCCAAAAGGATCTACAATAACATGCCCGAGTTCCCCAGCAAATCCATCATGACCGGTAATTAAAGTGCCATTTGCGACAAAACCGCTGCCAAGCCCTGTCCCCAAAGTTGTAACCACAAAATCTCTCATCCCTTTGGCCCCACCATATATCATTTCACCAATTGCCGCTGCATCAGCATCATTGGCAAGAACTATCTTTTCTTTTCTGATTTTTCCCAGCTTTTTTACAATGGGCAAAACACCTTCCCAGGGCATGTTAGGTGCAAATTCAACCGTCCCTTTATATATGTTGCCATTTGGTGCACCTATGCCGATTCCTTCAATTTCGTATCCCTTGCCAAGGGCTTTAATGCCTTCTTCAACAAGTTTGCCGAGACAGTCAATATAATCATCAAGGTGCCCAAAGCCGGCCGTCATAAAGCTGTTTTCATAAAGAAAGCTGCCGCTAAGATCAACTATCCCCAGCATTGTATTAGTGCCTCCTATGTCAATCCCAACTGCTATTTTGTTATTCTTTTTCACTGATCAAACAAGTTAAAAATATCTTTTAAATCAACATAAATTTCAAAAGTATCAAATATATGATAAAATACCCGGCAAAAAGTATCAACGTTTTTCCGCATATATATTTGCCGGGGAGAGATTTTTGAAAATTGAAATTCCGGGTACCTAACCAGGATTATTGAAAATTAATATCAAAAATTGTTTTGATTAAAGTTCAGTTCAAAAAAATGTTTTAAATTGCTCAACAAATAAGCATGTTTATATTAAATGAACAAAAAATACACATATGAAACAAATAATTGTTCCAGTTGATTTTTCTGAGGAATCTACCAACGGTATTGATCTTGCGTTATTGCTTTCTTCCAGAACAGGTTCTGATATCCAGCTAGTTTACGTGCAAAAAAAGATTCCCGAACATTTTTCAGGCTCAGAAAACGAACAAAAGAAAATTGCAAATAAATATTTCGATCAATTAAGGGATAAATACGAAAAGAAGCTTACAACCGGCGTTAATTTTGATTTTATAATAAAAACCGGGAAAGTGTACAAGGAAGTTGTCAATCAGGCTGAAGCATTTGAAGATTCCGCCATTGTGGTTTCAACTCACGGAGCTTCAGGTTTTGAACAATTATTTATCGGCAGCAATGCATTCAGAATAATTACGGCAACAAAAAAACCGGTATTTACAATACGTTATGGAGTACTACCCGCCGATATACGCCGCATAATCCTTCCAATCGACATTACAGAACAATCGAGACAAAAAGTCCCGCTTACAATGGAACTGGCAAAGCTTTTCAATTCAGAAATTCACATTCTAACGGTGTCTTCAACAAAAAGCAACGATATTGCTCAAAAACTCAAAGCATATTCCAATCAGGTCGCCGAATACATGAATGAGCAAAATATTCCATTTGTTCAGGCAAGTCGCACAGGTCCAAATATAACCGACACGGCTATTGAATACTGTGTTGAAAACAAAGGTGATCTTATGTCAATTATGACAGAGCAGGGCACAAGTATAACAAACATTTTCCTGGGCAGTTACGCCCACCAGATGCTCAATAAAGCTCCCGTACCGGTAATGGCTATTACACCGAAAGAACTTCGCCTGCCTGGGGGCTTTAGTACATCCGGTGGATGATCATTAAAAAAGTGTTTGCATAAAACATTTGTCTTTGCAATGACAACAACTGAGCCCTTATTAAGTAAGGCTAGCTTTTTATTTTTCCAATTTTCTCCTCGACTGAGCTGACCTTTCCTTCAAGCCTGTCCGATTTTGTTTTTCGAATGTCGATTTTCAGGGATGAATAGACTCTGGTTGAATCAGGCTCAAGTACGTTGTAAGCCTTCTGTACAACCTGAAGAGCCTCAAGCAGTGTTTCAGTTTCAATGATGGTTCCCATTGCCGTTAATTTATAGCTTACCCCACTTTCGCGTATCATATCGATCACTTTGCTCACATATGAACTTACGCTTTCCCCCTTGTCGGTTGGAAACATTGAAAATTCCAGAAGTACTGACATTATTTATAAAATTTAAAAGTTTAATAATTAATTTGCCATTCCATCTCAATATCCCAATTTGATCTCACATTAACAGGTTCCGGGTAATAAACCCCTATTTCAGGCTGAACACCTTCCAAATAGATGCCCGTGTCCCACTCTTCGTTCCGGTTTCTGTCAATTATCGCTTTTATCCTGTAACTTTGGGGACTAAGATACTCAAAAACCAGCTCCCCTTCTTCTTTTACAATCTTTTCCCCGACAATATTTTCCTGTTCATCAACTAGCTGGATAATAAGTTGATCTTTGACCCCCTCCATGTTAAGGATTATAGATCCGTAATAATCTTGCTCCCTGGTTTCAAAGTTAACTGCAAGTGAATCGTTGCTGCGGCCAAAAATATCTGTAAAAGCCCCCGGTTCGGCCTCGAGTTTATATTCTTTATCAGGCTCCCACCCGGCAACAAACAGATATTTTCTCAAAAACACCGAATCCTGCTGAATTTCATGCTCAACAGGTAAAAGTGTATCATTGTCCCTGTAGAGACGTATTTTATCCTCCTCATAATCAGCAATAGGGGTATCAAAAGTTAAAGAGAGATCTCTGTTGAGCTCAAGTATTCCGCCGTCACGAACTCCGGGGTCAATTCCAAGCTCTCCGGGTTCTTCCTCAGCACGGCGAGCCCTGAAATTCATATCAACAGTGTCAGTAAGGCGCTGAAGTGAATCGGAAGGACCCGTAGCCCAATACTCTGCCTTAAACTGAAGAGAATCCGTCTCCCTCACCCCGCTGTCGGTTATCCAGTAAATAACAGAATCTTTATTTTGTGTTACTTCCTTTATTTTCCAATCATCGGGGGGAGAAAAATTCAAAGGTTCTATGCTCCATTCCTTTTCAAGTGGTTTGCTGAATCTGAACAATAATTTGCCCCTTATATCCCTTTCGGTTCGGTCAACCGACTGGCTTCCGGTTTCTTCCCTGAACAGATAAAGAGTGTCATCCTGCGGATAAGAGGGAACCCTGCTGTTATCTTCTTCAACTGCGGCTGTATCTGCATCAGCGGGCGACTTATAAACGGGTTTAAGCAATTCATCGCGAAAAGCTATCGCTTCTTCTCCTTTCGAGTCATAGAGATAATTACCTCTTTCATCCTTGAGTGCAAAAACCTTAAATGTGTCTGCCCTTAAATTGTTAACCCTGAAACGCCCCTCTTCATCAGTTCTTGCAGCGTAAAGCGGCATTTCTTTATAAGGAATTGAATCGTTCAAATTGTCGTAAAGCATTACAACTACATCATCTGCCGGTTTACTGTCAAAAGCATTAAGAACCACTCCTTCGTAGTACAGTGAGTCAATTTCGTCACCTGTTGAAAAAACAAATTCGTTCTCCTCCAGCACATTTCCCTCATTCAAATCCACAATACCCTCACCGAAATTCATCATATAAGTAGTATTGGGAAGAAGATCGGTTTGAAACTCTATGGTTACGGTTTTGCCTCTTATCGAAAATTCAGGCTCCTCCTTTTGCGGGGGAGATATAATCAGCTGCTGATGGATGTTCTGGAGTTGCACGAATTTATCAAATGTAAGTTCAATTACCGGAGAGGTAACATTGGTGGAAAAGTTTTCAGGGTCGCTTTCTACAATTTCAGGCGGAATAGTATCCCTCGGCCCACCGGTTGGCGGTACAATATTGGCACATTGCTGAAAGAGCATCACAGCAAAAAAAGATACCGCCAGCAAAAGCATAAAAACATATGAGATGTATTTGGTTCTCTGCATTTCTTAAAAAAATTCTATCCCTCTCAAAAAGGCTTTAAATTTGAAAAATATTTCGAATTTAATATTTTCAGCCGAACAAAGTTTGAGATCAAAAAGGCAAATAAAGCAATAATTTGAATAAATTTGCCTATCGTTTTTTTACATTTACAAGCTTACAAACATAACCATAATAATTGAGCTTATGCTGCCTTTTTCAATCATTTGGAATGTCGATCCCGAGATCTTCAGTCTTGGTCCGTTAACAGTACGCTGGTACGGTTTACTGTTTGCACTTGCTTTTTTCTTCGGCTACCTCATACTGAGCCGCTATTTCAAGAACGAAAATTTACCGCAGGAATTACTTGACAAACTCACCGTTTACATGGCTCTGGCGGTAATAATAGGTGCACGGCTTGGACATTGCTTCTTTTATGAACCAGCTTATTACCTTGCAAACCCTGCAGAAGTTCTGATGATTTGGAGGGGCGGGCTCTCAGGACACGGAGCTGCCATTACAATTCTTTTAGTCTTATATGTGTTTTCCAGAAAGATAAAAAAACCTTACCTGTGGGTTATAGACCGGGTTGTTGTTATTATTGCCCTGGGAGGGTTTTTTATACGTACTGGAAATCTCATGAATTCAGAGATATACGGAATAGAAACCTCCCTTCCCTGGGGTTTTATTTTCGTTAACAGAGGAGAAATTTTACCCAAGCATCCAACACAGATTTATGAAGCGCTTTCATATCTTGCAATATTTTTCCTGCTGAACACACTCTACTGGAAAAAAAGTATAAGGGAGACAAAAGGTTTCATCTTTGGGGTTTTCCTAACTCTTTTATTTACAGTAAGGTTCCTTATTGAGTTTATTAAAGAGCCTCAGGTGGAATTTGAAAAAGCAATGCTGCTTAATATGGGGCAAATTTTAAGCCTGCCGCTGATAATTGCAGGCATTATAATTTTTGCAAGTGCTTATAAAAAATGGAAATCTCAATAATAAGCAACTCAATATACGAGTTTTAATTAAATTCATATTATAGATATTTTGGCAAGACATTTATTATTCTTAATTATTAAAAACCATGGAAACTAAAAAGGATCAGCCCCTTAAATCCGGAGTAGGGGAATCGGGAAACATAAAACAGGACAAAAAGGGTAAAAATAAAACAACGGTTATACTTGCAGTTCTAATTGGAGCGCTGGTGATTCTCATAGGTGTTCTGGCCTGGCTGTTGGTTGAAAGAAGACAGGATGCGGAAGAAATTCAAGAGCTAACCTTTGAAAAATACCAGCTCATCGATGAACTTGAAGAACTTTCGACAGAATATGAGATTCTGGAGACTGATAACGACAGCATGAGGGCTCAGATCGAAAGTCAAAAGGAAGAAATTGAAGACCTTATAGGCGAGCTAAGGCAGACAAGAATAGAATCTCAAGCCACCATTAGGGAATATGAAAAAGAGCTGGGCACACTCCGGGATGTTTTAAAAAGTTACATAGTGCAGGTTGATTCACTTAACCAGGCCAATATTGAACTACGGGAAGAAAATGTTCAGGCGCGCGAACAAATTGCAAAAACCGAAAGTGAACTGCAGCATGAGCGGCAGGCCAAAGAGGAGCTCTCAGAAAGAGTTAAAAAAGGTTCAGTACTCATGGCTGACAATATTGAAGCACTGACTATTAATGACAGGGGGCGCGAGAGAAGGTTGACAAGGTGGGTTGACAGGGTGCAGGTTTGCTTTACAATAAGGCGCAACACTGTAGCCGAGCCCGGAGAAAGAGAAGTTTTTCTGAAAATAATAAGACCTGACGGACTTGTACTTGCAACTTCATCAGATAACAAAATTGAATTCGAGGGTGACTCTATAATGTTTTCAGCATCCCGCACGGTCAATTATGAAAATGATGACCTTGATGCCTGTATATATTACACTGATGACGGAAGCCTTATCTCAGGGGATTACAACGTGGAAATATACGCAGAGGGCCACAAAATAGGTACAACCCAATTCAGCTTAAGATAAATCTATATTAGGGTCTGCTGATTTTCTATAAAATAGAGGTTATACTGTTGATAAAATGAGTGAAAAATGCAAGGAAAAGTGAAGGGTTTATGGTATTTTAGCTTAAAAATGCTTGCACTTATGATAAATTATACACCATCAAAACAGCTTACATTGGAAGGTTTCCAGCATCCATTTCATAAACAGCTCAAAAGTGATAATCGTTGGGT
>Ga0207421_10001995_pt1 | contig 25786 bp, 19 predicted proteins | sample SodLakKL_010_SED_4_FD_187542 | JGI IMG/M metagenome (GOLD analysis project Ga0207421, IMG submission 187542) | Alkaline sediment microbial communities from Lake Tanatar, Kulunda Steppe, Russia - 8KL_010_SED (SPAdes) (version 2) | ecosystem: Environmental > Aquatic > Non-marine Saline and... | reverse complement strand
CAAAATCATCGGCCACGACCACTCCCTTTCCGGCAGCCAGGCCGTCAGCCTTGATCACCACTGGAAAATCCCTGCCTTGAACGTATTTTACAGCCTGGTCAAAGTCTTCAAACACCCTGTACCCGGCAGTAGGCACCTCGGCCTGGGACATGAGAGACTTGGCAAAGGCCTTGCTGCCTTCCAGCTGGGCAGGATAGGCTCCCGGCCCGAAACAAAAAATACCCTCCTTTTCCAGGGCATCCGTGAGCCCCAGCACCAGAGGCAGTTCCGGGCCGACAATAACCAGGTCCACCTTTTTAGTCCTGGCCAGCTTGACCAGGCCGGGTATATCGTCCACTTCAACGGCCACGTTTTCTCCTTCCCGGGCTGTTCCACCGTTTCCCGGGGCTATGAAAAGCCCCTCCACCCTGGGGCTCTGCCTGATCTTCCAGGCCAGGGCGTGCTCCCTTCCACCGGAACCAACTATCAAAACCCGCATATCTGCTCCTGTAAATTCAAATTTTATTGTAACTATTTACAATCTTATAAAACCTGTTTGCAAAGTCCCCGGACCTTGGTGAATAGCACATTTTATTTATGAAACTATCTGCGCTTAAAAAGCCTTTCCAGCTCTTTGCCGCCCAGATCCATGCATATGGGCCGGCCATGGGGACAGAAATTCATCTCTTTGCACTGCATGAGTTTATGGGCCAGCCCCAGGGCCTCGTCCCGGGTCATGGAACTGCCGGACTTGATGGATGTCCTGCAGGCCAGGGCAATGAGAACTCCGTCCATGTCCCTGGTTTTATCCTCCAGCATGGAACGAAGCGCTTCCACGCCCTCACCCGTAGACACAATGTCCGGCAGGCCCTTTACCTGCAAAAGCCTTTCACCCTGAAGCTCCAGGACAAACCCCAGGGACCTGAGAATTGACCATATTTCCTCCAGAAGGCTCTTTTCAGCCTGGTGCAGCTCAATGTGGATGGGCATGGCCAGCATCCTGCTCTGAACAGATCCCTGTCTGTTCTTGAGTTCTTCAAAGATCACCCTTTCATGCGCCCCGTGCTGATCCACCACCAGCAGCCTGCCCGAGGAATTGAGGAAAACAAGATAGCTGTTTTCCACCTGACCCAGATAGGAAAGACCCATATCCGGAACATGAGCCGGAGGAGCAGGTTTTTTCGCAGGCCTGTCCCCGTAGTCCGGAGCGGTCTCATGGCGGAAGTCTTCCCGGAAAACGGGCATCTCCGGGCTGGTTAAACCCGGGCAGGGACGATAGGATGAACCAAGGGTTTTCCTGTCGGCATCAACATCCCCTGCCGGCATTTCAGGCACTTCAAAATAATTTTTGTCCAGCACCTTGCCCACCGCCCTGGACACCAGGGAAAAAACATGCCTTTCATTGCGAAAGCGCACCTCCGACTTGGCCGGATGCACGTTTACATCCACCTCTTCCGGGGGGAGTTCAAGAAAGATGACCGCCTGGGGGTACTCCCTGGAGAGAAGCCGGCCCTTATAGGCCTGCTTCAGAGCCGAAAAAAGGGTTTTGTCCTTGACTGCGCGGTTATTGACGTAAAAGAGCATGCGCTCTCCCCTGGCCTGAGCGTTTTCCGGAGATGAGGCCACCCCGTGGACCCGGAAATCCCCCTGGTCCAGCTCCACTTTCTTTAAATCCCGGCACACCTGTTCCGGCCACACCTTTAAGAGCCTGTCCTTAAGGCTTTCCTGCCTGAAAAAACGATACAAACTGCGCCCCTCGGAGTACAACTCCAGCTCAACCTCCAGGTTGGCCAGGGCCAGGCGGATAAAATTTTCCGAGCACTTTTTACCCTCTGTGCTTTTGGTTTTCAAAAACTTGAGCCTGGCCGGAATATTTGCCAGCAGGTTCTTTACCGTCACCCTGGTGCCGGGGGTCATGGCCTCTGGACCCTCTTGCAGTTGATCTCCGTACATTATCTCCAGAAAATTGCCCTCATCCTGTCCCTGTACGCAGGAAGCAAGCCTGAGCCTGGACACGGAAGCAATGCTGGGCAGGGCCTCTCCCCTGAACCCGAAGCTCTGCACCGAAGTCAGATCCTGCATGCTGAAGATCTTGCTGGTGGCATGCCTGGTGACCGCCAGGGCCATCTCCCGGGGCAACATGCCTGATCCGTCGTCAATCACCTCCACCAGGGCCTGCCCGCCCTGCTCCAGATACACCTGAACACTTCCTGCTCCAGCATCCAGGCTGTTTTCCACAAGCTCCTTGACCACGCTGGAAGGCCTTTCCACCACCTCTCCGGCGGCGATCTGGTTCTGAAGGCCCGGAGGCAGTACTTTTATCCTGCTCAAAATCAGATCCCCCATTCCCCCAGGTTCAACAGCCTGATATGAAAAGCAAAGCTATGATCATAATCCGTCTTTTTGTACTCAAACATAAAACCGTAGCACTGGTGAGTATATTCGGCCGAAAGCCTGTTCTCCAGGCCCATGGATTCTTCCAGGTCTCTTTTCATGGAGGCCTCAAAGCGCCAGTTGCGCAAATAATCCAGATCCATGCCCACCTCCAGGATATTTATCCTCTCATCCACGCTTCTTTTGTATTCGTCTATCTCGTTTAAAAAATCCAGGCTGAACCAGGTGCTGGCCACATCCGGCCAGGTAAGGGTCAAGGTGTGTTCGTGCTCCGTGATCATTGTTTCGTAGAAAGAATACCAGGTCTTGTTGCTTAGGGTTATGTACTGGTTGGGGTTGAAGCTGATCTCGGTCAAAAGATCCGAAAACGGTCTGCGTCTGAACTCCCGGCTGTGGCTGCGCCTGGCCTCCCTGAAGTCGTAGGACTGCTCCAGTTCCACGCGCAGAAAATCCCTGTAGTCCCGGCTTAAAACCGGCTCCCCGCCATCCGTGTCCTGGCGCACACGTTCCAGCCTGCGGGTGAAAATATTTCTAAGGCTGTATGTCAGCTCTTCCCTGGCTGCGATGCGGTCCGTGGAGTCGAAACTTGGATATTTATCCTGATCCTTGTCCGGAATGTAGTCGAACTCCAGTTCAGGAAGCAGGGAATGCTTTACTCCGGTCCAGGCGGAGTCGCCCACCCTGCCTAATTTTACCTCAGGGGCCGGTCCCATCTCGAATATGCGCTGCAGCTCAGTATCCGCCCGGACATTGAAATCATAAATCCCCCTGGTCTGAAACCGGCTGTCAGTATCGCGCTCTGCAGGTTCATCCTGGAAATTGTCCACGAAATATCCTGTCTGCCTCCAGCCTGCGCTGGGAATTATCCTGCCCCATCCGCTTCTCATGGGCATGCTCAACCTGGGATGAACGTCCAGCCTGGTGGCTGTGGTACCGTACTCTCTCCAGAAGTAGACCCCCTCGTTGGAGGATTCCAGTTCAAAAGGCGATTCTCCCAGGCGGGTGCGGTACAGATCCAGGTTGACTTCGGGCAGCCTCTGCACTGTGGGGTTTCTGCGGGCAGGCTTATTCCTGTTTCTGTATTCCAGGTTGTCGGTGTACACCAGTCTGGTGTTAAATCCCAGGTTGTTCCAGCTGCGGCTGGCACTGAAGATATTGTTGCGCTTGAGCCGGTCCCGCCCCTGGATGTCCCGGCCGAATTCATCCTCGAATTCGTCCCGGCTGGCATAGTATCCTGAATGACCATCACTGAACTCCCGCAGATAATTCTGGTCCGAAACATAATCCACATCCAGGCGGAAGGTCCAGTCCGTGGCCGGATCGTAATGATCGTACTTGCCCCTTATCCAGTAGCGGTCCCTGTTGGGCCTGAAAAGGCCGTCATCTTCAAACCTGCTCGGTTCATTACCCTGGTCATGGATCTGTCTGTCCCTTAACCAGTCAGCTCTCCAAAGGCCTTTTCTGTGCAGCCTGGGCGTATGGCGGTATTCCACCCCGGGCATAAATCCGCGGTCGGTGTAGTAGTTGGCGTAAAAGGTCATGTCCCTTTTATCATCAATAACGTGATAGTAGGGAAGATTGAAATTGAAGCCGTATTCCGAGCCCTGCCCGAAGGTGGGAAACAGAAAGCCGCTTTGCCGCTTGGTTTTCACCGGGGCTATCATATAGGGAGAATACAGGACAGGGCGGTCCTTGACCCGCAACCTGGGATGCCACAGCCTGGCGTAACCCTCCACGGTGACTTCTCCCCGGCTGGATTTGATGGACCAGGGTGCAGGGCGGTCATCACAGGAAGTCATTACCCCTTCCTCGAAGGTATACGTATGCGGGCCGGTCTTTTCCATACGTTCTCCGGAAAAATAGACATTGTCCTGGGCCATGAATACCTGGCCCTCTTTGATCCAGCCCACTTGATTTTCCAGGTCCAGTTCAGCCTCCCGGCCCTCAATGTGATCTCCTTCAAACCTGGCCTGAACATTCCCCTGGAGATATATCCAGTTGGTATCAGTATGCAGCCTGGCGTAATCAGCCTGCACATAATCATCCATACGCCACATCCGGACATTACCAAAGGCTTCCACCAGGTTTTTATCCTGATCTGCATACAGTTGATCCGCCTCAAGCTCCCAGGGTTCCCCGGAAGCCCGGGCAAGACCTGCACCCAGCAGAATAATCGCCAGTAGAAGAAAAAAAGCCAGGTTAGTCTTGTACAGCACAAAAAAGCCCTTTGGTTCTCAGGGATGAAAATTAGAACTCAGTTTATAGAAAAAAAGGCTTGCAGTTTAGCCTGTCTCCGGGAAGCCACAACCCATTGTCCCGGCTTGTGTTTGAAAAAAATAAAGTATAAAAGGACCTGTCAGGAAAGGCCGTAGTCAGGCATGTCTTTGGGGTCATACCTTATGATGCCTCTGTGCTCAACATTAAAAAACCTGGATGAATACCACCCAGGCAAAAAATATCAGCTAAAGAAATAATACCGGAAACAACATGTCGGAAAACAACACAGACCAGCTGCAGTTCAGCAATTCCGCCTACGTGCAGGAACTCTGCGGGCCTCAGGGACGCAATCTGGAGACAATTAACCAGCAGACCGGGGTGCAGATAGAAAGCCGAGGTGGTTCCATGACTCTGACATCAAAGGACCAGGGTGACCTGGAACTGGCCAGAAGCAGCCTTTTGCAGCTCTACGGCCTCATTGAGTCCGGGTACAAGGTATATCCAGAGGATGTGGAAGCGGCCCTGAGGATACTCAGGCAGGATATCAAAGCGGACCTGAAAAAAATATTCAAGAAGGAAGTCTTTGTTGTTTCCAGCAAAAAGACTATAGCCCCCAGAAGCTCCACCCAGAGGGCATACCTGCAGTCCATCAGGGAAAAGGACCTGGTGTTCGGGATAGGCCCGGCCGGCACGGGCAAGACCTACCTGGCCGTGGCTGTGGCCATATCCTACCTCATGCAGAGGGTGGTCAAAAGGATCATTCTGGCCAGGCCGGCAGTAGAGGCCGGGGAAAAACTGGGGTTTCTTCCAGGGGACATGCTGGAAAAAGTCAATCCCTACCTGCGCCCCCTGTATGATGCCCTGCACGACATGCTGGAATTCAACAAGGTCCAGGAGCTTCTGGACAGCGGAATGATCGAGGTTGCTCCCCTGGCCTTCATGCGCGGGCGGACCCTGAACGAATCCTTTATTATCCTGGATGAGGCCCAGAACACGACCCCGGAACAGATGAAGATGTTTCTGACCCGCATGGGACTTGGTTCCAAGGCGGTTATCACCGGGGACATCACCCAGGTGGATCTGCCGGGCGCCGCTGTCTCCGGCCTTATCCAGTCCCGGGATGTACTCAAGGGAGAGGAGGGCATCAAGTTCATCTACTTCAATGAACACGATGTCATCCGCCACAGCCTTGTAGCCAGGATAATCAAGGCCTACGAGCGCTTTGACCAGTCCCGCCTGGAAAAACCGGCAGAAGGGAAAAAGCCTCAGGATGAAGATTAAGCTGCATCCACTGCGCCCAGGGAGGAGTTGCTGTTAAATATAAACGTGGAATTAAGCGCCCCCCTTTTCCCGGTTCTGTGCCTTGGCCGCAGGGAACTCCGGGATATGGCCCGAAGAATCCTGGAAACCCTGGGATACAGGGACGCGGCAGTCAATCTGGTAATCACCGATGATTATTACATGCAGTACCTGAACACTGCCTTTCTCTTCTGTCCAGGGCCCACAAATGTACTGGCCTTTGAGGAAGAAGCCGGGAGGGAAGCCGGTTTCCTGGGAGAAGTCTTTATCAGTGCCCAGGCTTTAAAACGCGAGTCCGTCCTGTATGGTCAACCCGTGTTTGTACATTTTGTCCGCCTGCTGGCCCATGGAATTCAGCACCTGGCCGGTCTTGAGCACGGCCCGGCAATGGATGACTGGTCCCTGCACCTGCAAAACACCATTAAAGCACAGGAATACGGGCTTTATGCCTGAAAGAAGACTACTGTATGCGCAAACCTCATTTTCACATCCGCCCTGAAGGGCTGAACATCATCTCTTTGACATTGCTGGCCACCCTGGTTTTTGCTCTGCTTGGCTGGGCCACTTTTTCCATAATCGGCCTGGTGGCCTTTTTTTTCGCCCTTAATTTCTTCCGGGACCCGGAAAGGGTGGTTCCGGATGCCCAGGGAGTTGCAGTGGCCCCTGCAGACGGCAGGGTAGTCAAGGTCGAGGCCATGCAGGATCCTTTTACAAAAGAGCAAAGAACGGCTGTGTGCATCTTCATGAATGTCTTTAATGTCCATGTAAACAGGTTTCCCCTGACAGGCAGGGTCCGGGCCGTAAGCTACCATCCCGGAAAATTTGTCAACGCCTCCCTGGACAAGGCCTCCCTGGACAATGAAAGATGCGCCCTGCACTTTGATGACGAGGACAATGGAACCTGGACCATGGTCCAGATAGCCGGGCTCCTGGCCAGAAGGATCGTGTGCTACGCCGAAACAGGGGACAGCTTTTCCAGAGGTCAGAGGTTCGGCCTGATAAAGCTGGGGTCCAGGGTTGACCTTTACCTGCCCCACGGGTATGAAAGTACAGTAAATGTGGGCGACAAGACCATTGCCGGACAAAGCATAATCGCCCGCAAAAACGATTCAGCCACCGGCAGCACATGACTCAGAATACATCCGGACCCAAGCATAAAGGATTCTACATCCTGCCCAACCTGTTGACCACTGCGGCCCTGTTCGCAGGGTTTCTGGGAATACTCTGGGCCATGGACGGCCGGTTTGAATTAAGCGCCCTGGCTATACTGGCCGCCTGCATATTTGACGGACTGGACGGCAAAATCGCCAGGCTCACAAATTCAGCATCGGACTTCGGCATTCAGTTCGATTCTCTTTCAGACCTGGTTTCCTTCGGAGTATGCCCGGCAGTAACCATCTACCTGTGGCAGACACACAACTTCGGTCAGGTGGGCCTGGTAGTGCCTTTTCTTTTCATGGCCTGCGGAGCCCTGCGCCTGGCCCGTTTCAACCTGCAGACCAAAAATCTGCCCAAAAAATTTTTTGTGGGTCTGCCCATCCCGGCTGCCGCATGCACCCTGGCTGCACTTATCCTGTTCAGCACTTACCTGCCAGAGGTCATCCTGGTCCACGTCCTGCCCACCTTTACCCTGGCCCTGACCTTTGTCCTCAGCCTGCTCATGATCAGCAAGGTCAAGTATGCTTCCTTCAAGGAACTGGAAATGGTCCGCCTGCACCCCTTTTCCTCCACTGTGACCGCCATCATGCTCTTCGTGCTGGTGGCATCGGAACCCAAGCTGATCATTTTCATAGTTTTCATGACCTATATAATTTCAGGCATACTGTATACCTATCTATATCTGCCCCTGCGCAGGCCCGCTCATCTGCGGGAGCACCGCAAGGAGTTCCCGTAAAAGTCTTTTCTTTTCATAATCAATCCTTGAGGGATACTTTCCACTTTCGGACTGGAAAAAATGTAAAGCAATAGCGTACGGCTGAAAAAAGGTCATCAGCTTTGCAGCTCATGGACTTTTGCGCAGGATTAATATAAACACATCTGGTTTTCTTAAAAACAAGCCAGGAGATGGATATGTCTGACAGGATCTATATTTTCGATACCACGTTGCGCGATGGAGAACAGTCACCCGGGGCCACCATGAACGCCGGGGAAAAGATACGCCTGGCCCGGCAACTTGAACGGCTGGGAGTGGACATTATAGAGGCGGGGTTCCCCGCTGCCAGCAGCGGAGACCAGGAGGCTGTAGCCGAGATCGCGGCCACGGTGAAGGACTGCGAAGTGGCCGGTCTATGCCGTGCAGTCAAGCAGGACATGGACAAGGCCTGGGAAGCGGTAAAACACGCTGCCCAGCCAAGACTGCATACCTTTCTGGCCACTTCGGACATTCATATGAAATACAAACTGGACAAAACCAGGGAACAGGTCCTGGAAATAGCCCACGAGGCGGTGACATATGCCAGAGGTCTCTGTCCCAGGGTTGAATTCTCCGCCGAGGATGCCTCCCGCTCCGATCCAGGGTTTCTGGTGCAGGTGATACAAACCGCCATAGATGCCGGGGCCGGAGTCATAAATATCCCGGACACCGTAGGTTATGCCCAGCCCCAGGAATACGCCGAACTCATCGACTATCTACTGACCAATGTAAAAGACAGTGAGCGGGCCATATTCAGTGTACACTGCCACAATGACCTGGGCCTGGGAGTGGCCAACACCCTGGCCGCCTGCAAGGCGGGAGCCAGGCAGGCGGAGGTGACCCTGAGCGGCATCGGGGAACGCGCCGGCAACGCGGCCCTGGAAGAGCTGGTCATGGCCCTTAACGTACGCAAAGGTTTCTACAACCTGGAAACAAACATAAAAACCGAGCAGATCTATCCATCCTGCCGGCTGCTGTCCATGATCATTGGTCAGCCCATACCGCCCTACAAGCCCATTATCGGCGGCAATGCCTTTGCCCACGAATCCGGCATTCACCAGGCCGGTATGCTCAAGAACCGGGAAACCTATGAAATCATGACCCCGGCCAGCATAGGCAAGGCCGGCAGCGACATAGTCATCGGCAAACATTCCGGCAGGCATGCCCTGAACCAGAAGCTGGAAGAACTGGGATACCGCCTGACCAGGGAGCAGTTGACCCAGGTTTCAGAGGTGGTCAAGTCCCTGGCGGACAAAAAGAAAAAACTGTACATGGAGGACGTGGAGGCCATTGTTCTGGAAGAGGTCTACCGCATTCCGGATAAGTTCAAGCTCATCTACTTAAGTTCCATTTCCGGCAACATGGCCATCCCCACAGCAGCTTTGAAAATGGAAGTGCTGGGCGAGGAAAAACAGCTTTCCGATTTCGGTGTGGGAGCCATTGACGCGGTATTCAACACCATTGACCGCCTGGTAAAACGAAGCCCCACTCTGCTTCGCTATTCAGTAAGCGCTATTACCGGCGGTGCTGATGCCCAGGGAGAAGTTACGGTGAAGCTGGAGGAAAACAATATCACCTCTGTGGGCAGGGCTGCCGATCCTGACGTTATTGTGGCCAGTGCCAAGGCCTATATAAACGCCCTGAACCGGCTGGCCAAAAAGGAAACAGACCCCAAGGCTGAACAGAGCCGCAATATTCCATAAACAAATATACAACAGAGATATACAAGGAGTGGCTACGTGGGAAAAAACCTGGCTGAAAAGATACTGCAAAAGCATAGTCCTGAGGAGGTAAAAAAGCCCGGACAGATAATACCATGTCGGGTAAGCCTGGTCCTGGCCAACGACATCACCGCCCCTCTGGCGGTGGATTCTTTCCGCAAGATGCAGGCGCCCAGAGTGTTCGATGCGGACAAGATAGCCCTGGTCTGCGATCATTTCACCCCCAACAAGGACATCGCCTCTGCCGAGCAGGTGCAGAAAGTTCGCCTTTTCGCCCGGGAAATGAACATCACCCACTACTACGAAGGCGGCAACGTGGGGGTGGAGCACGCCCTGCTGCCTGAACTGGGTCTGGTAGGACCGGGGGACGTGGTGGTGGGGGCTGACAGTCATACCTGCACCTACGGCGGTCTGGGAGCATTCGCCACGGGCATGGGCAGTACCGACATAGCCGCGGCCATGGCCCTGGGGGAGACATGGTTCAAGATACCGGAAACCATCAGGGTGAATATGAATGGAAGCCTGGATGAATTCACCACATCCAAGGACCTTATCCTGAATCTCATAGGCCGCATCAAAGTGGATGGAGCCCTGTACCGGGCCCTGGAATTCGCCGGCGAAACCCTGGCCGAGCTGGATGCAGAAGCCAGAATGACCATGGCCAACATGGCCATTGAAGCCGGGGGCAAAGCCGGTCTCTTTCCCGTAGACCAGGTCACCCTGGACTACTGCCGGGAGCATGGCCGCCTGGGCGACGATTTCCTTGAGCCTGACCAGCAGGCCGGATACTGCATGCAGGTGGACATGCAGGTCAGCGGCATGCCCCCCCAGGTCGCCTGCCCGCACCTGCCGGACAATGTCGCCGGGGTGGACGACCTGCAAGAGATAAAAGTGGACCAGGTGGTTCTGGGATCGTGCACCAACGGCCGCATCTCGGATCTGAGACAGGCCGCACAGATATTAAAGGATCGCAAAGTGGACAAAAATGTTCGCTTAATTGTCCTGCCGGCTACCCCCAAAATATTTGCCCAGGCCCTGGAAGAAGGCCTGCTGGAAATATTTTTAAAGGCCGGGGGCATTATCGGTCCGCCTACCTGTGGTCCCTGTCTGGGAGGGCACATGGGTATTCTGGCCTCCGGGGAAACCTGTCTGGCCACCACCAACCGCAATTTCAAAGGCCGCATGGGCAGCCTGGAAAGTAAAGTATACCTGGGTTCGCCTTACGTGGCCGCGGCCACAGCGATAGCCGGGCGTATCATTCACCCGGCGCGGGTTTAATAATTCTGGAGGAGAAAAGACATGCACTTCAAAGGCAAAGGGCACAAGGTAGGAGACCATATAGATACCGACGCCATCATTCCGGCCAGGTACCTGGTGACCACTGATCCGGAAGAACTGGGCCGAAACTGCATGTCCGGCCTGGAAGAAGGCTGGGTCAGCCGGGTCAGCAGGGGGGACATCTTGTTGGGGGGCAAAAACTTCGGCTGCGGCTCTTCCAGGGAGCATGCCCCCATAGCCATTCTCGGAGCAGGTATTCCAGTGGTCATAGCCCATAGTTTCGCCCGCATATTTTACCGCAACGGATTCAACATGGGCCTGATCCTGATGGAGGTGGGGGACGAAATAAAAAAGCTGGGCGATGGTGATGAACTGGAAGTAAAGGCCCTGGAGGGAAAAATTATCAACCACACCACCGGTGATACAGTAGACAGCCTTCCAGTTCCGGAATTCATGGCCGATATCCTGGCCAAAGGTGGACTCATCAACTACGTCCGGGAAAGAGTGGCCTGAAGGCTCACCCCTCGGCAACCATTCACTTTCTGTAAGATCGGCAAGTGCTTCAGTGGTGCATAATCTCCCGGATGCGGCATACCCCGCAGATTTCTCCGGTAGTGGGGTAGCCGCACCTGGGACACGGACAGAGCTTTTCTCCATCCTCCTGGTCGATGCGGGCAAAGGCCTGTCTGCCCCGGTTCAAGAACCCCTCGTAAAAACTGAGCTTGCGCCCGGGCTGCTCGTTTTCCAGTTCGTCCAGCAAAGACTTGTAGAAGGTAAAACTGGCTCCCTTGCTGTAGGGGCATGGGGCATAGCAATAATCTATTTTTGCCAGAAAACTGTAGTTGGCGGTTTCGAATTCGCTTACCCGGTAAAGGGGCTTAACCTTGCGCACAAAGCCCTGATCTCCAGGCAGATCCGGCCCCTGAGCACCCAGATAGGCCGCATCCCAGCGCATGACATTGGAAAAAAGCCTGGCCGCCTCATCATCCAGGTTGTGCCCTGTGGCCAGCACATTGAACCCATTGTCCATGGCAAATCTGTTGAAATAATACCTTTTGATACGCCCGCATACTGAACATACCGGTCTGTTGAATTTTTTGCGGACCTCTGGAATGGGCATGCCTTCATTTTCCATCTCCAGCACATGCAGATCCACCCCGAAATCACTGCAGAACCTTTCCACGTGACCTCTGGCTTTCACCGAAGATCCGGGAATGGCCAGGTCGATATGCAGCCCGGCTATGTTGTAACCCAGAAGCTGCAGTTCCCTGGCCAGAGCCAGGGAGTCCTTGCCTCCGCTGAGGGCGATGAGTATCTTGTCCTCTTTGCTGAAAAGTTCTCTTTCTTTGATGGCCTTTTCCACCTGCCTGGAAAAAAACACGCCATAGCACTCCGGGCAGAACCCTGCATTGTGCCTGGGCAGCGCCACTGCCGCGGTTTTTTTGCATCTGGTGCATTTCATGTATCAACCCCTGGAAGCTATTTTTCTGACTGTAATATTTTCCTGCGGCCCAACCTTTCTATCCGGGGTCAAAAGCTCTCCGTCGCGGATGACTAGGGCCTGATTCGGTCTTAACTCAAGTTCTTTCAACAGATTTAATACAGTGGTTGCTTTGTCAATAGTTGCCCATTGATTTTCTGGCTCAATAAGGATTTGCATGTTGATACCCTTTTATTTTTTTAAAAAATCTAATACAATCAGTTCAATCAAGCTCAGAGCCACTCCTGGGATGATTTTACAGCAAACAAGCCCTGGGAATATGCCCGGGGCAAACCAGATCAGGATTTTTTAAAGGAGTTTCATATGAGTAAAAAGATTCTGGTGGTGGATGATGAACTGCACATCCGCATGCTTTATCAGGAAGAATTTGAGAACAGCGGCTACAATGTCGTCACCTCAGACGGCAGCGAACCCATATTGCCTCTTCTGGACCAGGAAACCCCGGACCTGGTGGTCCTGGACATCAAGCTCGGCCAGGACAAGTCCGGCCTGGACCTGCTGCAGGAAATAAGATCCAGGGATCAGAACCTGCCGGTTATCCTTTGCACGGCTTATGACAGCTTCCAGCACGACCTCAAATCCATCGCTGCGGATCACTATGTGGTCAAATCCGTTGACCTGACTGAACTCATGGACAAGGTAAAACAGATTCTGAAAAAGTAATCCAGAAAAAAGCCGGTGCTCCCCGATGGAATCTCCTATGTTCCATGGCCGTGAACACCGGCAGAATACAAACAGGGTTTCAGCATACCGTCGGTATATTTTCCCGGAAATAAACCGCCTGTAAGCCGCATCATTCTACCGGACCATGATCTGATAGCGATAAACAGCCCGGTTATGCTCCTGCAGGGTTTTACTGAAATGATGCGTCCCGTCGTTTCTGGAAACAAAATAGTAGTATCCGTGTTCATCAGGGTTCAGGGCAGCCACTATGGATGCCTTTCCCGGTGAACAGATGGGAGTCGGGGGAAAACCCCGGTGCTGATAAGTATTGTATGGGTTGTCCCTGTCATCGAGATGCCTGCGCCTGAGTCTGCCTTCAAAGTCTTCCCCAAGACCGTAAATAATGGTGGGATCGCATTGCAGGAGCATATTGCTCTTGAGGCGGTTATGAAAAACCCCGGATATCTTGCGGCGTTCCGGGGCGACACCGGTTTCCTTCTCAATGAGCGAAGCCATATTGACCATGTCATAGATCTGATCAAAGGTCATGTCCTCCCATAAATCACTGGTGGACTCCCAGAACTGATTGATCATTATCCGGGCCAGCTTTTCCGCACCCACATCCCTGCTGGGAGAGATATAATAGGTCTCGGGATACAAAAAGCCTTCAACGCTGGAAGCATAGATGCCCATATCTTTTAGAAAGTCCTTGTCCTTGACTACCTTTTCAAACTCCTCAAAGGTTGCCAGCTCTCTTTTTTCCAGTATCCGGGCCACATCCCACCAGGCAGCCCCCTCGGGTATCCGCAGGCGTAGCAACTGTTCCCTGCCGGTACTCAAATGCTCCAGCATTTTTTGAATGGACCACTGCGCATCCACCTGGAAGTGTCCTGCCTGGACTTTTGTAGCCTTGCCCTGCAGCCAGCCCCAGTAGTACATGACCGTGGCATTATCGATAAGGCCCATGGATTCCAGCTGGAAAGCAATGCTCTTAAAGCTTTGCCCTGGAGTAATGCGCACTATCTCCTGGCGGCTCTCCAGGCTCTGGGGAGAATGCACCAGATGATGAAAGTACCATGCGCTCAGTCCAGCACCCAGAACCACCACTAAAAAAAGACACAGCAACACTCTTTTGGCGTTCATTTCAATCCTCTCTCATAGGGAATGCACTCCAGAAAAGACTCCAGGATAATCATGGCCGCTGCCTGGTCCAGGCTTTCTTTCTGCTTCTTCCCCCTGATTCCCTTTCCGCTCAAGATCTCTTCTGCTTCCAGGGAAGTGTAGGCTTCATTTACGGTATATATGGGCAAAGAGGTACGTCTGCCCAGGCTGTGCATGAAGTTTTCCGCCTGCCTGCAGGTAAGGCTTTTTTCCCCGTCCGGCCTCAGGGGCAGACCCAGTACAATGGCCTCTATACCCTTTTGTTCAACAATATTTAGAAGTTCAAGAAAAAGATTCTCCCGGGTGCTGCGGTGTATGGTTTTCAGTGGAAAAACCATTTTTCCAGTTTCATCGCTTACAGCCAGACCAACCCTTTTTATCCCGAAATCTATGCCCAGATACTTCATAAGCGATTCAGCCACCCGGATACAATTGCAAACAGGACTTTTTGCAGGCGCATACTACCCGGCCTTTACCATGAGCATATTGTCATCGTGGAGGGCTTTTTTCACTCTCTGGAGGAAGTCCTTTCTCCATGTTTCCCCCAGAAGCCTTTCTGCTGCATACTCAGCCGTATGCAGAACCCTGCGCTTTTCCCCCAGCACCTCCATGCACCTTCCAATGCCTATCTTACACGATGGGCATCCCACCAGCAAGGGAACTTCCCGGTCAACCCCGGACAGCTGTTTTTCAAGGTTCTCAATTTTCTGCTGCCGCACAGGATTGAATACCCGGGGAGAACTCATGGCCCCCAGCCCGCTTTCACCGCAGCATCCAGGGCTCATCTCCACCTGGAGGTTCAGGGCTTCTCTGAATTCCCGGGCATAAACCTCCCCGGCTTTCAAAGGATTAATATCCTCCCATTCCACGTGACAGGAATGATGGTACAAGACCTGTTTCGGTTCAGCCCCTGAAGATATCTCCAGGTTCTCCAGCAGGTACTGCATGATATCCTGGTGTTTCAGATGTGATCCATTGCCCCGCATCCTGTAGTCCTGGATTCCTTCACGGCACGTTCCGCAGGATGTAAGTATATGAGTAAATTCCAGGCCCTGCCATTGATAATCGGTTATAAGGCGATTTAAAAGCTGAATATTCTGCCTTTCCATCTTGCGCATGCCCTCCTCGTTCCCTGATGCCAGAAGAGGATAGCCGCAGCACATATGTGTCCTGGGCAGGACAATGTTTACACCGGATTTAAGAAGTAAAGCCATTCCCGCAAGCCCTATGGAAGGGTAGAAGACACCGGCACCGCATCCGGGGAAATACAGCAGTGCCTTGGAAGTACCGCCCTTTTCAGGAACAAAGAGGTTTTGTCTGGAAAGATCCAGAATATCCGAAAGATTTCGGTATTCCATAGGCAGAGTCCTGGACTGGAAAACCGGGCTGGTGGTTTTTTTCCTCCAGAAGGGCGGCATCATGCTCACCAGGGCGTTTTGAAACCTCTGTCCCACTGCAGCCGCCTTGGCCATCCTGGGAATCTGCCTGGAAGGATCGCTGGAGGCGTAATCAAGAAGCCTGTCCTTTAGGGCATGCCCGGAAACTTTTCTTTCCCTGAGATAGTTTCTGGCTTCCAGGGATACCTTGCCTCCCTTGATTTTCACCGGACAGATCTTTGTACAGCGCCCGCAGGCAGTGCAATGCTCCACAATGGTTCTGAGTTCCTTTAATACATCCGGGTCAGGATCACCATGTACCAGCATGGAATAATACAGGGCCTCTATAAGACCGGCCAATGAAATGTTCTTGTTTCTGGGGTGATAAAGCTTGCCCTTTTGGGGAACGAACATGGGACAGGCCTGTTTGCATTTGCCGCAATGCGAACAGTTCTGAATGCTTTTTAAAAGGTTAATTAAAAGGTCGCTTTCGTCCAGCCCTGCACTGCGCAGATCCTCTATAAGCTGATTAAAGGAAAAGGTATACGGAACAGAAATCAGTTTTCTCTGAACCAGCTTCTGGGGATTAAAAATATTTTTAGGGTCCACCTCTTCCTTGTAGGCTTTCAGGGCTTCAATTTTGTCCCGGGAAAGATACTTTATCTTGGTCAACCCTATGCCGTGTTCTCCAGACACCTGTCCGTTGAGCCGGAGCACCTCGTCAAATACTCTGGCTGCAGCAGCCTCGGCCAGGCGCATCATTTCCGGGTCGTTGGAATTAACCGGTAGATTTACATGACAATTGCCGTCCCCGGCGTGCATATGGTTGGCTATAATCACCCTGCTGCGCAAAAGCTCCTGCAGTATGTCCTCGAGCCTTTCCCTGTGCTCAGGATAGCGCCCTTTTAGATCCTGAAAGAAAAAAACTATCTGCAGCTCGAAAATCTGTTCCGGCAATGCATCCTTGGTCATTTGCTGCTTGAGTATATACGAAGCCACCTGCAGTTCCATGAGGATATATTCATCATCAATACTTACCCCGGGCAGGTCCAGGACCCTGTTCAGGGCCTTGCGGTAGGCCAGGGCCAGGTAGTACAGGTTCAGGTTTTCGAGGAAGTCCGCAAACTCCGGAATCACATCCAGGGGAATGACCACGTCCTCGTTTATCTTGAACCCGCTGGTATGCTTGGTTATGGCCGAAAGACGATGGCGGTCCTCCCAGAACTCCTCGGCCTCTTTGGCATCAGAGGCCACGAAGACATCCACTTTGTCGTACGGAGAAACCAGATCAACCACTTTCTGCACGGTATCTTCCAGGGCCTGGTCGTCATCCGAGTCCAGCTGAACTATGAGTACGGAGATGGGTTCACCTTCGTAGCTGGTAGATTTCTTCCGGTATTCAATGGCCTGCACATACTTGGTCCCGAATTCCTCCAGAGCCGAAATCTTTACCTTGTCCCCGCTTTTGCGGATCTCGTCACGCAGGGCCACAACCTCTTTGATCACCTGCATGGCATTGTGCATGGTGTGTCCGTAAAATTCCAGGCACAGCACCCGGTAATGGGCAAGCTGGGGGTACAGGGTAAAGCTGGCCTCGGTAATCAGGCCGTCCACGCCTTCCTTCTGGATGCCGGGCAGCCCCCCCAGAAATTTGTTGGTTACGTCCTTGCCCAGCCCAGGTGTGCGGATATCATCTCCGGTAAGATTGATGGTCTTCATCAGCCTGCCCTGCTCATCCATTATTTCAAAAGTCACTGTTTCATTGGGCAGAATCTTGTGCCGGGGATGGTTCACACGCCGAACCTCGATAATATCCGCGGTGGGAGTGACCATTTTGTAGCTTAAGATGTTGTCCAGTGTGGTTCCATACTCAAAAGCAAATGGTCCGCCCGCGTTTTCGGAAATATTGCCGCCCAGGGAGGAGGCCGCCTTGGATGCCGGGTCCACGGTGAATAAAAGCCCTTTACGGTCGACAGCCTTGATGGCGTCCAGGGTGACCACTCCGGACTGGGCCGTAAGCACCATGTTTTCCGGGTCTATGTCCATGATGGTTTTCAGCCTGCCGGTATTTAGGACCACTGTTCTCCTGGAACAGGGAATGGCTCCCCCGGTCAGCCCTGTGGCGCCTCCCCTGGGTACCAGACCGAATTCCATTTCGTTGGCCAGGCGCACCACAGCCCGCACCTGATCCGTATTTTCCGGGAAAAGAACCATCATGGGCATATCCAGGCGAAGGTCGGTGGCGTCAGTGGAACATTCAAGCAAAGTTGAAGGGTTGGTGGCAATATTATCTTGTGAAAGATGTCTGCTGATTTTTTTCCTGACTTTTTCCTTGAACCTCTGATCTTCAAGGTAATCATGCCAGTATTTTTCCAGACCCTGGGATATAATCCGGTAAAACTTGGGGGCAAGTCCGCCGCGCTCGTTTTCAAGCCTGGAAAATACGCTTTTTTGTACTGACTGCGGGTTGATAAAGGGGTTGTACCTGATGATAAACAGTTCGTATGCCAGTTCAAGGGCCAGCTTTTTCACCGATTGAGGCCAGCCCTCAAATTCGCTGGAACTGATATTTAAAACCTGATCAATAATAATTTCCGGTTCAAGAGAAGAATGTGGTTGTTTACTGGGCATTGGTTATAACCTTGTTACATGTTTTCCGGGTCCTGTGCGGTTGAATTCGCTCCAGCCTTATCCACCCGGGAATAGTTACTGAAAGCCGTGACTTTGACATGAATAAGCTCATTAACAAAACAGTCAAACTTTTTTATGCGTTGAAACAGCTCTCCGGCTCATGCCGGCGGATCACCGACAGGCACGGCCGCTTATAATAGAGTGTGTAAAAAAGTATGGACGGGCAACCCCATGACCGACAACGTTTTTACGTCCGGTAAAAATCGCTGCACGGTTTCGACGGCTGCTTAAGGGATGGACTGCGAAGGGTTGTTGAGCAGAAATTCACAATCATCTGTACTGTTTTATAAGCTGTATAACTATCCATGTTATATTATAATCTTAAATGTTGATCAATTCCGATATACCTGTTCTGGCCGGACTTTAACCGCAACCAGGCCAGATATATTCAATCATGCTGATCTTGATAACTTAATAGTAAAGGGTTGTAAAGTCTTTATCCATGGATACGGGCGGATACTGCAGCCTCGTCCATTCGTGGATGCAGGTAGTTTTCAAGCTCAGCGTCAGGTTCTTCCAGATCAAAGCAGTAACCATCTTCTCCCAGAAGTCCCTGCGGAACAGGATTGCCCAGTTCCTCCGGATCCCTCACTGCGTCTGCATAGAAACACACCGAAAGCCACCTGCCCTCTGCATCCTCCACCACATCCACAAGGCAGAAAAGCGGTCTTTTGGACTGTTCCGGCAGCCTGGCACGCAGACTGGCTGTCACCCCTGTTCTTATCACCAGTTCAAACTCTGCACCTTTAGCCTCCAGCTCCAGAAAAAGCCTGTGAAACAAAGGTTTTAGCCTGCGGTGGTCCTCCTGCCAGTCATTTAAAAAATCCTCTATCTCCGACATGTCAAGCCGTCTCCTTTGCAGTCTTGACAGTTCCGGGCTCCTTTTCATGAGCCCGGAACCGTACCGGGATCAGTTTAACCTCCGAACAAGGTGTCGTAAATGCCCATGATCATTATGATGAAGATCAGTACAGGCACCACATAGCGAATGAGAACAACCCACCAGGTGCCCAGACAAATGAACCCTGAGGTTCTGTTGCATTCCTCTACCGCATTTCTGGCCCCCCATATATAGCCTACGAATATGGCGGTCAAAAGACCTCCCAGGGGCAGAAAAATGCTGTTGGCAAACCAGTCATAAGTGTCCAGAAGATCTGTGCCCAGGCCAGGGAAAGTAACGTCGCTGAGCACGCTGTAGCCCAGGGTTGTAGGCAGGCCCACGACAAAGATTATTATACCCATGGTCACAGCTGCACTTCCGCGGCTCCAGCCCTTTTCATCTATAAGCCACGCCGTTACCACCTCCAGCAGGGATATGGCCGAGGTCAAAGCGGCAATGCTCAGCAATATGAAAAAAAGCAGTCCAAAAAACACTCCCATTGGCATTTCAGCAAAAACCGCCGGCAGGGTGATGAACACCAGACCTGGTCCCCCGTCCGGGGAGAATCCCAGGGCGAATACCGCCGGGAATATGGCCAGGCCGGCCATGATGGCGATACCTGTATCAATGCCTACAACCGAAGCTGCTTTGCCTGGTATCTCGTCTTTTTGTCTCAGGTAGCTGCCGTAAGTTATTATAGCCCCCATACCAAGGCTCAAGGTAAAAAAGGCCTGGGAAATGGCACCCAGAAATGTCCTGGAACTGACATCCCCGAAGTTGGGCTGCAGGTAGTAAGCCAGTCCTTCACCGGCCCCGGGCAGGGTAACGGCACGGATAATCAGGATTACCAGCAGCACCAGAATGGCCGGCATAAGAATGGTCACCCATTTCTGGATGCCCCGCACCACACCTGCAGCAATAATGCTTATGGTCAGAATCATGAAGATTGCCTGCCATATGATGGGCTCCCAGACACTGGTAATATGACCGATAAACACGTCTGCATGGTCTATTTCCGCTGCTGTAGCGGAAAGAACCACCTTGTAGATATAGGCCAGGGACCATCCGGCCACTACAGAATAGTATGAAAGAATCACAAACCCTGTAAACACACCCAGAGCACCCACCAGCCACCAGGGACTGTTCGGGGCCAGGGCCTTGAATGCTCCCACTGGGTTTTTGCTGGTCTTTCGGCCTACAATAATTTCATTGATCATTATGGGGTAACCGATGAGTATGATAGCCACCAGGTAAATTACCAGAAACGCTGCTCCGCCATGTTCACCGGTCATGTAGGGAAAACGCCAGATGTTGCCCAGCCCCACTGCCGAACCAGAGGCCGCCAGAATAAAGCCCATCCTGGTGGCCCAGCTTTCTCGAAAATTTACACCCTGCATCTGATCTCACTCCTTTGCTTTATTGAATTAACAGACCGTAGCTCCCCTGGCTGATGCCGCAAACTTAAAGCAGTACATACGCATTTTGGTTGATCTTTGCATTAAAAAATTTTTTTACAATTTTGCAAACTTAAGCCATGGACTGAAAATATTGCCAAAACACCCCGTCTTGAATTAGTAGTTCACTACGCAGTTGTTCAGGATGTACATCAAGAGAATCAAACCAGCTACAGTACAGCCCGGCTAACACACGAAAATCCAAGGAAATATCATGCTTTTTAATTCCAGGATCAAGGAAAAGGACGCATGTGCTGTCATCGCCCTGGTGGACAAACAGGGGCGTCCTACACATGCCAATATTGTTCAGACCATCGATGCCCTGCGCAAAATGGGACACCGTTCCGGTGACATCAACGGCGAGGGGGACGGTTGCGGGCTGTCCACTGATCTGCCCAGAGCAGTCTGGATGAAACGCCTTTCCAGATCCGGACTTAATCCCTACCTCGCTGAAAGCAGGGGCTTTTTTGCCGGACACTTTCTTATCCCCCTGCATCTGTACGACAGCTGGCCGGGAATCCAGCAAAAGGTCCGTGACCTTTTAAAAGAAGAAAGTTTCGACCTTCTGGCTGAAGTAGAGGGCAACACCCGCAGCCGGGAACTGGGCCCCAGGGCTTCATCCGAGGCTCCCCTGTTCTGGCAGGTGACCGGCATAGTTCCGGAGAGTTCCCGTCCGGCCGCAGCCAGGAGGCTTTTTTCAACCCAGATGCGCCTGGAAGAGGAAGTGCCTGGCCTGGAAACTGCTTCTCTCAGCCTGGACAGCGCCATATACAAACTCCAGGGGATTCCGGATATGCTGCCCAGAGTATATCCCGAGCTTCGCGATCCGGACATGACCTCGGTTATGACCCTGGGGCACAGCCGCTATTCCACCAACACCATGCCTACTGTGCTTCGCTCGCAGCCTTTTTCCCTGCTGGGGCACAACGGGGAGATAAATACCATAGAACGCCTGGAATCCACTGCCAGGATGCTGGGCATAAGACCGGTGCCCGAGGGAAGCGACTCCCAGAACCTGAACAGGATCCTGGAGGGACTGATTCATCAGCACGGCCTGGATATCATGGAGGCCCTGGACATGGTATTTCCGCCTATCCACAGTCTTGTACAGGGCTACCCTGCAGAGCTAAGAGACCTGTATTCCCTGTATCGCTGGTTTTTTCCCTGCTCGGCCCAGGGTCCAGCCGCCATTGTATCCAGGTATGGGGATCTGTGTCTTGGAAGCGTTGACGCACTGGGGCTTCGTCCCCTGTGGTTCGGAGAAAGCGAAACGCACTATTTTCTGTCCTCTGAAAAAGGTGTTGTGGACCTCAAGTACAATGTTCGCGATCCCAGGCCCCTGGCTCCCGGCGAAAAAATCGCCATCCGCACAGGCAGAGAATCCAGAGCCCAGATCATGGATTATAACACCTATCAGGAACAGCTTTTAAAAATAATGCAGGCCAGACCCGGCAGCGATGAAAAGCTTGTTTTTCTCTACTCCATGTTCAACCACCAACCGGACTTTTTCAGCGACCACGAGGCCCTTGAGGGGGCAAAAGAGTTTATGGGCGAGCCCCTGGATACGTCCCGACTGAATTTGCTGGCTGCTTATGGATGGCAGAAGTACGATCTTAATATCCGCAAACGGGTGGCCCTGGAAGGCAGGGAAGCCATAGGTTCCATGGGACATACCGGTCCGCTGGCATGCCTTGTGTCCGATGCCCTGCCCAACCTGGCTGATTTTTTCAAGGAAAACGTGGCTGTGGTCACCAACCCGGCCATAGACCGCCAGCGGGAGGCCGAACACTTTTCCACCAGAGTGATTCTTGGCTCGGGTCCGGACATCCAGACTGGCAGTTCCATGCAGTCACTGGGCATGGAACTGGGAACCCCTGTTCTTCTTGGAGGCCGGGGCCTGGAAGGCAAACTGAGTCGAAAGCAGGAACAATTACTGGCCAGAAGATTCAACGCTGCCCTGCTGGAAGAGGTAGTGGCCTTTTTCACCGGCCAGGGTCATGACTCCTCCCGGGCAGCAGTCCTGGACTGCACTTACATGCCTGGACAGGATCTGCAGCAGGTGCTGGATGCTCTGGCTGACCAGGCTGCAGACAGAGTGCAGCAAGGCAGCATGCTTGTGGTGCTGGATGATTCGGGTTCATTTCAAAATGAGCGTGTGCACATTGATCCCGGCCTGGTCACGGCCTGGGTGGAGGAAAAACTGGTCCGGGACGGCCTGCGCCGCAAGGCCTCTGTGGTGGTCCGCTCCGGGGCCGTGCGTAACCTGCACGATATCATGTTTCTTCTGGGACTGGGAGCCGAAGCAGTTAACCCATACCTGCTGTGGCGGATTTCAGCTGATTTTGCCACGGAAAAACTGAGCCCGGAAACAGCGGTGGCGAACACTATGCAGGTTCTGCAGGCAGGCATGGAAAAAATAATGTCCACTATGGGCATTCACGAACTCTGCGGCTACGGTCGGATCTTCTCCTCTGTGGGACTTAACCGCCGGCTTGCGGACAAGATGCAGGTGGCCAACTTCTGCGGCTCTGACAATACCGGCATCGGGCTGGACTTTTTTGAAAGACAGGACAGCCTGCGCCTGCAGCTGGCCGGGGACACATCCAAGCAAAACCTCTATTCCGAACCTGCCAGAAACCAGAAAGTGGGACGGATTCTGCGCAAGGTCTCCCAGGGCAGAACCGGTTACGCAGAAATGGCCGCCTCCCTGGAAGGCATTGACGAAGAAATGCCCACCGGAATGCGCCACATTCTAAGCCTGCGTGAAGCACCCCTGGGTGATCAGTTGACCCAGGACCAGGTGGACCTTTCCATTGGAGGCCACGACCTCCCACTGGTCATTGCGGCCATGTCTTTTGGCTCCCAGGGGGAAAACTCCTTCAGGGCTTATGCCATGGCCGCCATCAAGGCCAATATCGTGTGCATGAACGGTGAAGGAGGCGAAATCCCGGATATGCTCGGCCACTTCAGGCACAACCGTGGTCAGCAGATCGCCTCGGGCCGTTTCGGAGTCTTTATGGGACTACTAAACTCCACCGACTTTCTGGAAATCAAGATCGGCCAGGGGGCCAAGCCTGGAGAAGGCGGTCATCTTCCAGGCAGCAAAGTTTCCCCAATGGTGGCCCAGGCCCGAAAATGCAAGCCTGGAATAACGCTTATTTCCCCTTCAAACCAGCATGATATCTATTCCATTGAAGACCTGGCCCAGACCATAACAGAACTTAAGACCGCCCATCCCCAGGCCAGAGTATCGGTCAAGATTCCCGTAACCAGCGGGGTAGGCACTATAGCTGTGGGTGTAGCCAAGGCCGGAGCCGATATTATTAATTTGAGCGGCTATGAAGGAGGAACAGGGGCTGCCAGGGAGCACGCCAAAAGATACGTGGGGCTGCCGGTGGAGATCGGGGTCAGCCAGGCCCACCAGGCTCTGGTGGAATCGTCACTCAGGGACAAGGTAGAGCTCTGGTGTGACGGAGGAGTGCGTAACGGCCACGAAGTCCTGAAGCTTGTCCTGCTGGGCGCCAACAGAGTGGGCCTTGGCACTCTGGCCCTTATGGGTGTGGGCTGCATCAGCTGCAAGAGATGCCATCTGGACCGCTGCCCCATGGGCATTTCCACACAACTGCGCAGCAGTGAAGAGGCAAAAGAAAAGGGAGTTAAGAGTTTCCAGCCCAGATCTGCAGAGGTTGAAGCGGAAAACCTGGCCAGGCTTCTGGGGGCGATAGGGGACGAAATGCGCATGCGCCTGGCCCGCATGGGGTATAAACGCCTGAGCGACCTCACCGGCCGCACAGACCTGCTTTTTCAAAGCCGTGGTCATGACGTGGTGGACCTGTCAGACCTGCTGCTAGAAGCCCCCACTGCCCAGATGGATGAAATGTCCGAGCAGGGCCGGGTGGTGCGAAAACCGCTTAACTACCTCACCCGGCTCATATCGGATCTGGCCATGAATCAGTTTTTTGCCGGGGACACAAAAGTAAATTTCGCCGAAGAGGATGTAAGCAGCTCCGACCGGGCGGTGGGAACCTACCTGGCCGGAGCCATGGAACGCAAATATCCTGAACGCCAGGACCTGCTGGCCGCCCTGCGTCTTGGAGACTCGGTCCCGGGCAACGGACTGTGCGCCTTTGGCACCTCCCACCTGGAGGTTGTTGTCCAGGGCGGTTCCCAGGACGGGGCAGCCAAGGGGTGCTTCGGGGGCAGACTGGGAGTACTTAAAGGGAGTAATTATCAGGGGCGCTACATTGATGGTTCCACTGGTAAAAGCTTTGCATACGGGGCCATAGGCGGCTTGCTCATGATACAGAACATTGCCGATTCCAGGGCCTGTGTGCGTCTATCAGGAGCAGACGTGGTCTTTGGAGGGCGTATTGCCGCTCCTGTAAATGACCAGAAAGGAAACCTGGCGGTAAACGCACATCTCAAGGGATTCGCTTTCGAGTACATGACCGGAGGAAGGGCGGTGGTTCTTGGTGATCCAGGCCCATGGCTGTGCTCCGGAATGACCGGAGGAGTGGTCTACCAGTGTCTGTATCCGGAATATGACTTCGGCCAGGATAATATAAAACGCCGCCTGGCCAGAGGGGCGAACGTGGTTATAACCCCCGTATCAGAGCAGGGGGTCAAGGATGTTCAGCAACTCCTTGAGCCTTACATACAGGAACTGGAAAAGAGCCTTCAGATGGAAGAGGCCGCAATAGTCAAAGATATCCTGGAGCATGCCCAGACCCGTTTTGCAGCCATAGTTCCCAAGCCTCTGTGGGTTAAATCCGCTGAATAGTTTTTAAAAAATGAGATGTCATTAATCAGATGCGTCAGGCCATGAGCTGCATGGCCTGGCGGCCGGTCATGCCCGGGGTTACACCCAACTCGCGGGCAGCCGGACTTACTTTTCTCACCTCTGCCTCCAGCATATCTTCAACGCTTTGCACTCCTCGCACTATGGCCAGGGCTTCGTCGATCTTTTCAGCCACACTCATGCTAAAATACCCGCATCCCAGGATTCCTTTCCCTCCACGGATCACCAGCAGTTTTGTCCTTGGAGTTGGAAAATCCACATACCTGTATGTCTTACCATCTATGATCACCTGACCGCACTCTTCCATTTTTATCCTCCTTTATCTGCCGGGTTGCATGAATATCGGCAGCAGTTAATCTTTTCTCGTAACTGTTCACCATAATGATAATGAGTTCCAGTGGTCCGGAAATTCGGCAAACAGGACGTAAAAACTCGCTCCAAGGCAGCGTAAATCAAAACCTC
>Ga0207421_10001994_pt1 | contig 25810 bp, 23 predicted proteins | sample SodLakKL_010_SED_4_FD_187542 | JGI IMG/M metagenome (GOLD analysis project Ga0207421, IMG submission 187542) | Alkaline sediment microbial communities from Lake Tanatar, Kulunda Steppe, Russia - 8KL_010_SED (SPAdes) (version 2) | ecosystem: Environmental > Aquatic > Non-marine Saline and... | reverse complement strand
TCATTTTCTGCTTCGCCGTTTTCTGTTTCATCTTCTTCGAGGCGTTCCTCTATAATAAAATGTCTTTCGCCATCCACTTCTATCTCATATCTTTCAAGGACCCTTTCCCCTTCCAGGTCGACGGCCAACAGGTCATATGTATTCGGTTCGGCAAAAAAGAATTTACTGATCCCGGAGGAAATAACCTCGTCTCCCAGCCAGTCTTCGCCCCAGTCTTCACTGTCGCTTGGCGATATATAAATAAAGGCAATATCAACATCCGTATAGTTGGTAACCAGGATGGGCACCTTATCTTCACCGCCGACCTCTACCCTGAAGTCGCTGCTGATATTCCGGGCCGGGGGGAGCACGTAATACTCATAAGTCATCGGGATAACAGAGTATTCTCCCGCGGGAAGGACAAACGAAAACACCTCACCGGGCTCGATAACTTCTTCGCCGAGCAGGTCTTCCCCCCACTCATCAAGGTCGGGACCGTAAAACAAAGCAAACGAAATAATTATTCCCTCAGTTTTATTGGCTATTTCAATCGTAATTTCGTTTTCATTGCCGGGGTCCAGATCATTGTTTCCACAGCCAAAAAGCACCAGCAAACTGGAAATTAAAATTACTGCTAAACCTATTTTTTTGACCATAAACAACCTCCGTTAGCTTTTGTCACAGTTGGATAACTGAAGACCGCAACTTTAGAATTGGTATAGATAATGGTCCCTTGTGTTTTAATTATAGACGGGATCATTCCTGCCTATGTCATTTTATCATATTAACTCGATTATTCAAGACGCCTTGCCGGCAAAGTGCTAATAAGATGACCCCTCTGAATCAGGGCGGTTTGAAAAAGTATTCCGGTCCAGGGTGAGTAAATGATATAATCTTTTCAGCTTATACTAACTTATGGTTTAGAAAATATTTTAGAAAAATAAAGCCGCCAAAGATAAAGCTGAACGGCAAACCCTTACAGATCCCGGAGTTGATATCAATTGATCCGCAACCATAAAACAGGCCCGGACCCGGGAGCAAAGAGGCCCCTCATTTCAGTCCGGAATGAACGCGGCCGCTTCGTTCTTCATAACGGCACCGTCTACACTCCCTGGGAAAAGTTTTCCGGCGGTGTCTCTGTTAGAGGGGCTATAATCGATCGGGTCTTTGCCGGGGAGCTGCCGGAGGATCTGGCCCGGGACGGCGGTGAATTAATTGACTGTTGCAACTGCCTGATCCTGCCCGGCTTCGTTGACCTGCACCTGCACGGCGCCAGGGGCTTTGACTTTACGCTGGCCTCAGTTGATGAAATGATCAGGGCCGTATCATACCATGCCTCGGCCGGAGGGACAACCACCCTGATGCCAACCCTGGTTTCAGCCCCCCTGGAACATATCAAAAAGGCTGCACAAAAAATAAGGCAGGCCCGGACAAAAATCAGCAGTCCTTACCTGGCCGGAGTGCACCTGGAGGGGCCGTTTTTGAATCCCTGGTATAAGGGAGCCCATACTGAAGCCTATTTAAAAAATCCCGAACCCGGCCTGATCGATGATCTGCTATCTTCCCTGGGCGATGTCCTCGGTATGGTTACCCTGTCTCCCGAACTGCCCCATGCTCAAAACGCCATAGTCCGCCTGGACAGCAGCGGTGTCATCGTCGCTGCGGGGCACAGCGGCGCCACCCTGGAAGAGATCGAGGGGGCCGTCAAGTGCGGCCTGCGCCACGCTGTCCATACCTACTCGGCCATGCGCAGGTTTCACCACCGTTCCCCCGGGGTCTTAGGTGCGGTTTTAACCATGGATGAACTAAGCGCCGAAATTGTTGCCGACGGCATCCACACTCATCCCGCCGCAGTTAAGCTCTTTTTCCGGGCCAAGCCCGCCGAAAAAGCAGTGCTGGCCACAGATGCCCTGGCTGTGTGCGGACTACCAGATCGCGAATGCCGGCTCGGAGACAAAAAAATTATAAACCGGGGCGGTAAAGCTCAACTGGAAGACGGCACCCTGGCCGGGAGCATCCTGACCATGAACCGGGCCCTGGCTGGCGCCGAAAAAATGTCCGGCTTAAGCCTGCAAAGAGTGCTTCCCGCAGCCACGATCAACCCGGCCCGGGTCATGAGACTGGAAAAAGAAAAGGGCTCCCTGGAAAAAGGAAAAGACGCCGACATAACAGTAGTCGACGCCCGCTATAATGTGCTGTTGACAGTGTGCAGGGGAAAACCTTTCCGGGCAAATGAGGAATCATAAGCCCGAAGGGCCGATTCCTTAATCTTTATTCGAGAACCGGAATTTCGTCTTCATCACCGGCAGCGACAAAATCAACCGGCAGTTCTGTTTCTTCCACCACGGCCAGATCGTAGGGGTAAGTAAGGGCCTGGGTAACTATATCATCTTCACCCGGTTCGGTAAATTCGGCAGTGACTACCAGCGTATCACCCTGTTTTTCAATATCTTCGATTTCTACAACATAGCCACCGGTCGGCTTTTCCCCATAGGTAACCAGGATATAGAGCAGGCCATTATGAACCCGGGCCCGGCCGCCAAACTGGTCCCTGGAATCTTCAATCCAGGCTCTGATTTCCTCCGGGATCTCTTCTTCTTTAATTTCAATAGGTTCCACCGGCTCCACTGTCTCCTCCCCATTTTCGGCCTCGCCGCAGCCATAGGCAAAAACTACAGCCACAGCTAAAATGGCAACTAGAAATAACCTTTTCAACATGTATTAACGGCCTCCTTTTCTAACTTCAGGTGCATTATTATTTATTTCACCTGATCGCTTTCTAGTTATTGAGACAAATGGAAGCGGCCTTTAGTTGCAGGTTAATTTTAATTCCTTCGAAAGAAGCGGTTATGGGGAACCCCCCTTCCCTTAACCTATAATTTTTTCCAGCTCAGTAATGGCTGTTATCCCGGGGCGTTATCTTCAACTTGTTAGCAGTAAGCTTCCATGGTAGAATCCAACTTGAGACGCCGTTTCCATCCAAAGCGAAACGGCCCTTGTAGAATAACAGATATTCAACTTTGAGCAAGCCCTAAATGAGGTGAACAATATGGGCATAATATCGTGGCTCCTGGTGGGCATTGTCGCCGGCTGGTTGGCCGGACTGATCATGAAAGGGAGAGGCTTCGGCCTTGTTGGCAACATCGTTATCGGTGTTGTAGGGGCCCTGGTCGGAGGGTGGCTGGCCGGCGCCCTTTTCAATATCCACCAGCCTATAACCGGCTTCAACCTCAGCACTATTGTCGTGGCCTTCCTGGGCGCCGTAATCGTTTTATATATCGCCCGGCTGGCAAAAGCTTAAAAAACGGGTGAGCTGATGGCTAAACACCAAAAACCGCCTCTAACCCCGGGAGAGGAATGCGAAGTTGAAATTATCGACCTCAATCACCGGGGAGAAGGGGTGGGCAAAAAAGAGGGCTTTACCCTGTTTGTCCCCCGGGCCCTGCCCGGTGAATCGGCCCGGGTTACCATCAAAAATGTGCGTAAAAACTACGCTGAAGCCGGCCTGCTGGCCATAACCGGAGCTTCTGCGGGCCGGGTGGAACCGCCGTGCCCCCATTTCCCCACCTGCGGAGGATGTCAGCTCCTGCACCTGGCCTACCAGGAGCAGCTGGCCTGGAAAAAGAAGCGGGTAAAAGAGACCCTCAATCGCATTGCCGGAATAACCCCGGAAATTAAGCCGATTTTAGAAATGGAAGAACCGCGCCATTACCGCAACAAGGCCGACATCCACCTTGATTTTGCCGGCGGCACAGTGAAGGCCGGTTTTTACGAAGCTTATTCCCGGCATGTAATCGATGTTAGCTCCTGCCTGGTCCAGCATCCCTCCAACAATGACCTGCTTCATGCCCTCAGGGAAGCAGCCCGGGAATACAGCAACCATGAACCCGAAACAACCGGCAGGGGGAACCTGCCCTTTTCCCGGGTAACAATACGATCTTCCTTTACCACCGGCGAAAGCCTGCTCATCCTTGCCGTCCCGGTAATGCAGGGAAGCACAATAACATCAAACCTGACCGGCCGGCTTCAGAAGCTGGCTGATATGATCTGCGCCCATGCCGGCACACCGCCGGCAGGGATTGTGCTTCTGCCGGAAGGTCGGGAGAACAGCGGCCAGGTCATTCTCACCGGCCGGGACTACCTGGAAGAAATGATCGGCCCTTTTACCTTCCGGATCTCCCCCCGCTCTTTTTTCCAGATCAATACGGAGCAGGCCAAAGTCCTCTACGAAGAGGCCCTGGCTCTATCCGGATCTCCCCGCACTGCTTTCGACCTTTACTGCGGTACGGGCAATTTCGCCCTCTACCTGGCCCAAAAAGCAGAGCGGGTGGTCGGTATTGATTCGGACGCTTCCGCCATCAAAGATGCTGAAGAAAATGCCCGCTTGAACAAAACCGGCAATGTTGAGTTCGTAAAAGGACAGGCCGAAAAAAAGCCGGAGCTGCTGCTGGAAGGCAAACACCCAAAAACAATATTCCTCAATCCGCCCCGCCAGGGATGCTCTCCGGATTTACTGGATGCAGTTGCCCGGGCCGGGCCGGAGCGAGTTGTGTATATATCCTGCAACCCGGCCACCCTGGCGCGCGACCTAAAAATCCTGATGGAGGCCGGTTACAGGGCAGTGGAAGCACGCCCGGTGGACATGTTCCCCCACACCAGCCATGTGGAAACGGTTTGCCTGCTGCAAAGGAAATAATAAGCAAAATCAGGTTTCTAAGAGAGGTTTTATGGGCAACTGCCTTATTAGATAAAAATAAGGCAATTGTGACCGGGTCGGGCCAGGCCGCCTGCAGAACCGGCAGCTGAGCCCTAACAAAATGCCCGGTCACGGGCCTTATAACAGCAAAATACTGCCGGTCTCTTATCACGAAAGGGCATAGAACAAATAATTCTACCGCCCTTACGATTAATAATACATCCTCGTCAAGTTCCCTCACCTGCGTCCGGCCAAAAGCCTGGCGGCCAGCAGAGCCGTAACCGGAACGGCGGCAACCAGGCCGATACTTCCGGCCGCCCCGCGGACAAATTCGGTGGCGATAATATCCATGTTGATCACCTTCAACCAGTCCATCTCATAGCCCATAACCAGCAGCAGCATCGGGGTGGCGGCTCCCACGTAGGCCATGATCAGGGTGTTGGCCATGGTCCCCATAACATCACGGCCCACGTTAAGGGACCCCCTGAATAAATCCTTGCTGGAAATATCGGGGCTGGCCTGCCTGATTTCAGCCGCCGCCGAGGCAACCGACATCCCGATATCGGTGATCGCCCCGAGCGAACCAATTATGATTCCGGCAAAGAGCAGTCCCCTGAAATCGATGCTCTGGTCGAGGAAATAGAGCATCTGCGCTTCATGGCTGCCGAAACCGGTCAGACGGGCAATGCTGCCCGCCCAGAAGGCCATTAAACCGGCCACGATCACCCCGCTGATCGTGCCCAGGATGGCCACCAGGGATTTTAAGTTCAGTCCGCCGATGACAAACAGCGTAAAGGTGATGGCCATGGAGGCCATGATTACGGCCAGGGGAATCGGGCTGTAACCCATAAGCAGAAGCGGTAGGAGGAACTGGAAGATAAGGAAAATGGTTACTACCAGGGTGATCAGGGTTTTTAACCCTTTCATGCGCCCGACCAGGAGCAGCACCAGGACAAAGGCCCCCAGCAGGTAATAGACACCGCGGTCGCGGGCCAGGTCCTGAACATAAACCTGTTCGAAGTCACCTTCTTCGCCCAGGGCAACCACAATTACTTCCTGTCCCGCTTCCAAGACAAAATCATAAACCGGATCTCCCTCGAAAAAGGTATTCAGAATTTCGATCTCCCGGCCCTCATAAGGACCGCTGGTCAGTTCAACAAGCACTTCCTGTTCGATGGTTGTAAAATATTCCTGCTCATCAATCCGGGTTTGATCCACCCTGAGCACCCGGGCCCGGTAATAATGTTCCTCATAATCATGGTCTTCTACCGGGGGCACATCTTGCCTGGGATCCTCAAGAAGAGGCTCATCTATCGGCCCATCCTCTCCCAATGAGAGATCTTCCGGCAAAACTTCTTCCGGGCGGTTTTCTTCGGACCAGGCTCCGGCCGGCAAAGCCAGGGCAAATATAAGGATCACAGTCAAAATCAAGACTCTTAACACTGGCAACCCTCCTGTAAGCTAAACTTTAGCCGGCGCCGGCAGTATTAATAAACGCCTCGGACAAGGTGGGGTGAATGTGGATCATGTTCCGAATATCATGGACCGTGGCCTTGAATTTCATAGCCGTGATCAGTTCGTGGATCAACTCGCCCGCCTCCGGGCCGATCATGTGTGCGCCCAGGATCCTGCCGTCTTTTTTATCCACGGTCATCTTGATAAAACCATCATATTTTCCCATCGCCAGGGCCCTTCCTTGAAAACGGAAGGGGTAGTGATGAATTTTTACCTCAATACCGGCCTTCTTTGCCGCCGCCTCATCCATACCAACAGCGGCTATTTCCGGTTCCGTAAAAATGGCAAAGGGGATCAGCCGGTCCGTCGAATCAATTTTCGCTCCTTCTATAAAGTAACGGGAAAGCAGGGCTGAATCATGCCAGGCCCGGTGAGTAAACATCATTCCCCCGGTGATATCGCCGAGGGCCCAGACTCCTTCAGCAGTAGTCTTAAAAGCTTTATCCACGGTGATGTATCCGCGCTGATCGGTGGCAATGCCGGCTCTGTCGAGATCCAGCCAGTCGCTGTTGGGCCGTCTGCCGGTAGCAACTAAGATTTGCTCGGCGGAATATTGGACCGGCCCTTCCCCGGACTCATCTATGGCGGTTACGCGACCGGCCTCTTTTTCAATAGAGCTGATGTTGGTATCGGTCATGACCTTGACCCCTTCTTCCTCCAGCAGCCTCCTGATCTCTTCCGACAGCTCCGGATCCAGGTTGGGAGCAAGGCGGTCGCCGCGCTGCAGGATGGTCACTTCCACCCCCAGACGGGTAAAGAGCTGGGAAAACTCCAGGGCAATGATCCCGCCGCCCAGGATCAGCATACTTGCGGGCAGCTCCTTCATTTCCATGACAGAAGTAGAGGTCAGGTAATTCACTGCATCGAGCCCCGGCACGGGAGGTTCAGCCGTCCGGGCTCCGGCGGCTATTACAATTTTATCGGCAGAGATAGCTTCTTCATTGACCTCCAGGCTGTTTGGACCGCTAAAAACTGCCCTGCCTTCATAAAGGGTGATATTATCATTTTTGTTTACATCTTTATAACGGCGGCCGCGGATTCTGCCGACCAGTTCATCTTTGCGCCGGACCATTTCCGGCCAGTCCGCTGTCGGACTCCCGACCATCACCCCCAGTTTGTGGGCAGCGCGGACTGCCTGCATGACCCGGGCCGAGCTGATCAGCGTTTTTGAAGGAATACAGCCAATATTAATGCAGGTCCCGCCCAGGTGGCTCGCCTCCACGAGCGCAGTCTTCCAACCCCGTGCAGCCAAAGGAAAAATCAGGTTTATCCCGGCGGTTCCCCCGCCGATGACGATCAGATCATATTTTTTCATGTTATGCCTCCTCGCTTGATATCTGTAAACTACAATCATTAATAAGGAGTGATATATTTAACGATGCATTGTTTTTTGCTTTAGCGCCGGAGGACCGGCCGGATAAAAACCGGTCCGGGTTTTTTAGTTCCCTACGAAGAGCTGCGTATAATAATGCCGGCCGTCGTTCCTGACGTAAATACCCACCCCGATCTGCTGATAACTGCGGTTCATGATGTTGTTCCGGTGACCGGCAGAATTCATCAGGCTGTTATGAGCGGACCGGACACTGCCATTCGAGTTCCAGGCAATGTTTTCCGCCGCGGCCCGGTAGCTGATCCCGTATCTTCCGAGCAAAGAGGTAAAACTGCCGTAAGTAGGTGAATTGTGGCTGAAATAGTTATTAACAGCCATATCCTTGCTTTTAGCCCGGGCGGCAGTAGTGAGCCTGCTGTTTAACTGCAGGGGAGGCAGGCCGGCGCTGCTCCGGGCCTGGTTGATATAATTGACCATTTCCTGCTCTTTGCCCGAAACCCCTGAGGCAGAAGTCGCTCCCGAAAAAGCGCGAATGCTTTTCTGGCTGGCTATTATAGGCTCGGGTTCCGGTTCAGGGCCGACTTTTTCTCCCGGACAGTACTCGGGATCCTTCTCCGCCCCGAAAAGCAGGCTATAAAAGTCGATTTCAGCTCCATAGTCGCCTGAACCATGGTCAGCAGTTTCAGCCGGGTTCAAGCCGGAGCTGTTTTTAATGCTGCCCGCATGATCTGAAGCAGCAGGCATCACAAAGATGATTACAAAAACAATCAGGCTGATAATGATCCATCTCTTTAAGTTCATCGCCCAACTCCCTGTCCTGATGGCAAGTTTTTAATGCCCAGATTGTAATTAATAATAAAACATTTCTTTGCACGGCACAAAGTAGCCTTCAGATTGACCGATAGAATTATAAAGGCCGATCCTGATCATTCGAGTTCGCGGTGGACCACCGGCAGATCGCGGTTGGTAATGATCCCTTTCAGGGGCTGATCAGGTTTCCCATTTTGGGTAATCAATACGGCCTCCAGTTTTTTGCCCTGCTCCTGCCAGCGGTAAAAAAGGTCCGGGATTTCAAGAAGCGACTTATTTACAGAAACAAATTCGTACCCGTCAACCTCGCCTACCAGTTCCATTAAATCCCCGATGGTAGTTTTTTCGATGTCAAAAGTCTCGTTGGCCAGGCTGAGACCCATCCACTGCACGATCATCTTTGAAGTGACCAGGCCGACAATTTTGCCGTCTTTAATGACCGGAGCCTGGGTATAGGTCATTTTGCTCAATTCCCTGATTGCCCTCGCCACAGGCTGATCTTCTGAAAGGGCCAGCACTTCTTTTAGAAATAGAGGCGCCACTTTGGGCGGTTCCAGAAGCAGCCCGGCAATATGTTCAATGCTGGCCACCACTTCGGCATTGGGCTCGGCAATAATTTCACCGCCCGATCGGTCGTGGACAATGGCGTTGCGCAGTTCGCTGTATTCTTTCAGGTCAAAACGATAGCGCCCTATAACAGGGTTAACCCGCGAACTCTTGTTGACAAGCTCGGAAAAAGGGCGGTGGTCTTTTAATTCCAGGATCCTTCTCATTTCCTTTTCGATGGCCGCGAAGGCATTTAAAAAGCGCTCGGCGTTGCTCATTTCACCCAATGCTTATAGCTCCTTTCCTAAGAAACAGGCCAAGATTAGGCCGGTTCCGCCTGCCCCAAACCAGATCCAATTATCTGTCCCGGCACATCCCACTAAAATCTTCTTAAAGATCATTCACCACTGCTGTAAAAAATCCTGCTCCCTCTCTAGGCAGGGCCGGCCTAACTACAAGTGCCTGGGGAGGCGATTATATGTTATAGTAAAAGGCGAGCGGGTTTAAAACAGCTCAGGGAAGGCCCTATAAACGCCGGGAAAATAACGAGGAGGATTGATAAGATGCAGGATTGTGTATTTTGCCGCCAGGAAAACATTACAATAATCGCCGAAAACGAACTGGCCCTGGCTTTCTATGACGGCTGCCCCATTAATGAAGGCCACACCCTGGTTATTCCCAGAAGGCATGTGGAAACTTATTTCGAAGCGACCCCTGAAGAGCATGCAGCCATGATCGGCCTGGTTTACAAAGTCAAAGACTACCTGCAGAAAAAATTCAACCCCGACGGCTATAACATCGGGTCCAATGTGGGTTCAGCCGCCGGTCAGACTGTTTTTCACTTTCACCTCCATGTTATCCCCCGCTACCGGGGTGATGTCGCCGACCCCAAAGGCGGCATAAGGAAGGTCATCTCCCATCGCAAATCAATCCACGGGCCTTCCTGCGGCAAAAATCACTAACCACTGCGGCTTCATCAACAAATATCACCGCCTTCGGGCTTAATGGCAAAGCGATTTTTAATCAAATTTTAATAATTGTTCCAAGAAAATGCCACAACCGGCCCTTATACTAGAAGCGAAAGGTTAAACAAGAGGTTCCGGTGGAAGGCTGGCATGGACTGGATCTCAGGAAAAGAAAGAGCCGGATGCCGGGGGCAAACACCGGGGGCGGTTCTCAATACCTCGCACCTCCACCCGGTTTAACATAGATTTTATCCACGGAGACCGCAGTTATCATGCGAGTCTCCGTGGATTTTTTCAACAGGCTTGTTATTGTTCTCCGTTTATGTTTAAAATTAATCCAGAATAATCAGGGGAGCATAAATATGAACATTATCTGGGTGCTGGATGACGAAGAAAACATCCGTAACCTGATCAGGCGCTACCTTGAAAAGGAAGGCTACCGGGTGAGAACTTTTGCCACCGCCGAAGAACTCAACAATGCCCTGGTCAGCAGCAAGCCGGATATGTTTATTCTCGATATCATGCTGCCGGGCGAAGACGGGCTTTCGCTCTGCCGATCAATCCGGGAAAGCTACGATCTGCCCATAATTTTTGTTTCGGCCCGCGGGGAAGAATTCGACCGGGTCCTGGGCCTGGAGATGGGCAGCGACGATTACCTGGCCAAACCATTCAGCCCGAGAGAGCTGATCATCAGGGTAAAAAATATTTTCCGGCGCCTGCAGCCGGCAGAGAGCGGCACCGAGAAAAAAGAGCTGAGTTATGAAAATATGACCATCAGTCCGGAAAAAAGAATCGTCACCGTAAATGACGAAGAGATAAATTTTACCGGCAAGGAATTCGATCTGTTTTTCGTCCTGGCCGGTTCACCCAACCGCCCTTTCAGCAGGGAAATGCTGCTGGAAAAAATATGGGGCCTTGATTATGAAGGAGAAGAAAGAGCGATCGATGACACAATAAAACGAATCCGAAAAAAAATTCGCGAGAAAGGAGCCCGGCCCAGGCTGACCACGGTTTGGGGCTACGGGTATAAGTTCGATGTTTAGAAGAATTTTTACAGGCTACCTGGCCGTGCTGACCATATCTTTCGCGGTATTGGCCCTGGCCTTCAGCTTCACCGTCCGTCAGTATTTAATCACCGATACTGTCCGCAGCCTTTACCGCGTGGCCGAAACTCTTTCCACCAGCGCTATCGAACCGGGCATGCGCGGCAGCGGACATATGCGCGGGGCTTATTTTAACCTGGCCAACCGCATTGCCTACGCTGAATACGTACTCATAAAACCTGACGGAACTATCCTGGACAGCAGCGATATTGAAGTTTACCCGCCCGGGGCAAAAATGCTCAATGAAGCTTTTGTGGACCTGGCTTTTAGGGGAGAAGACGGTGAAAGCCTGGTCGAAAGAGACCGGGTAGCAGTTTCTTTTCCGGTCGTAATGGGCAGTGAACGGGAGAGAGCTTCCCTGATCCTTTATTCCCGGCTTGATGTCCTGACCCAGTTAAACCGCAGCATCCTGGCCATATTGGCTTTTGCCGCGGGGGCCGGCATAATTGTCTCCATAACAGCCGGATTTTTCGCCACCCGGCTTGTGGTCGGGCCCCTGCAGCAGCTAAAAAACAAGGCCAATGAACTGGCAAGGCGGCAGTTCAATGGAAAATTGACCATCAATACTGGAGATGAAGTGGAAGAACTGGCCGAAACATTCAACGAGATGGCCGGCCGTTTAGCTGAATATGATCGCTCTCAGAAGGATTTTTTCCAAAAAGCTTCTCATGAGTTGAAGACACCCTTAATGTCAATCCAGGGTTATGCTGAAGCCCTGAGAGACGGTATCATACCGGATCAAGAGGAAAGAGAACAAAGCCTCGATATTATTATCAGGGAATCGAGGCGCATGAAGGCGCTGGTCGATGAATTTATCTACCTCTCCAAGATGGAGACCCTGCATGAGAGTTACAGTTATGAACAGGTTAACCTGGAGGAAGCCGTAAAAGAAGCGGTCGATGCCGTCAACAGCCTGGCCCTGGAAAAAGACATTAAAATCGAAGTTACGGCTGAAACCGAAGGAAATGCAGTCAGGGGCGATCCGGAAAAAATACACCGCCTCCTGCTTAATTTACTGGGTAATGCCTTAAATTTCGCCCGAAATAAAATTAATGTGTCTGTCGGCGGGGGGAAAATAACGGTTAACGATGACGGGCCCGGTTTTGAAAACTCCGACCTGGATAAGATCTTCGACCCCTTTTTCTATAAAAGCAAAAATGGAGGCAGCGGGCTCGGTTTGGCCATATGCAAGGCCATAGTGGAAAAACACAACGGCACCATCACGGTAGGCAATAACCCCGAAGGAGGGGCCCGTATAGAAGTGGCCTTAAATTAATCCTGCCTTAATATGCCTTTGGGCTCATAAATCTCCCTGCGCCTTTTTCCACGGAGATAATAAAGCGAAAAAAGCCGGCAACCGTCATAAACCTGGTTTCGCCAGCAGATATTGGCAATTATTTCTTTACTTCTTTGCCGTTTCAGTCGACCCGGCCTCGTCTTCGGAGGCGGTCTCACCGGATTTGCCGGCCCGGGGGGCAGGCACTTCGCCATAAGCCTGCCTGCTAAAAGGCGTCCCTTCAAAAATCCGGTATAAATCCCGGCGGCGGTCTTTGAGGTGGGTAACGGTTCCGTTAACCCGGTTGCGGCGCAGGATCTCGAGGTCGACTTCGCCGATGACGATAGTTTCAATATTGGCGCTGCACTCACCGACAATTCCATCGCGGGAGAAAGGAAAGTCGGACGGGGAAAAAATTCCCGACTGGGCATACATGGTATCGCTGCGCGGCACGTGGGTCAGGTTGCCAACCGTGCCGGAGATAACGGTGTAGATCTGGTTTTCGACAGCCCGGGCCTGGGCGCAGTAGCGGACCCGCAGGTAGCCCTGGCGGTCGTCGGTGCAGAAGGGGGTAAAAATTATTCGCGCCCCCTTGTCGACAGCCATGCGGCATAACTCGGGGAACTGGGTGTCGTAACAGATCAGGATGGCAATCTTACCGCAGTCGGTATCGAAAACCTTGAGCTCGTTACCGGGTTGAATGGCCCACCATTTCCTCTCATCCGGGGTAATGTGCAATTTGTACTGCCGGTCGATGGTGCCATCCCGGCGGAAAAGGTAGCTGACATTATAAAGGAGCTCCTCTTCTTCGACAAAATGCGATCCGCCGACGATGTTGACGTTGTGTTTAACGGCCAGCATGCTGAACAGCTTGATATAATCCTCGGTAAATTCGGCCAGGCGGCGAACCTGCTTGCTCGGTATGGTTTCATCAAGAAAAGAAAGCAGCTGGATGGTGAAAGTCTCCGGAAAAACCGCAAAATCGGAATTCTCGACGGCGGCCACATCGACAAAATATTCGCACTGGCTGGCAAAATCCTCGAAAGACTCGATCTTTTTTAGCATATACTGCACGGTGCAAATGCGGACCGGGAAAGCACGTCGGTAAAGGCGCTTGGAACTGGGCATGTAGTCCACATTATTCCATTCCAGCAAAACGGCATATTTCCGCGAAGCCCGGTCGTCATCCAGGTAATTGGGGTTGACCCACTTGAGTTTAAATCCGCTCAGGAGCTGAAAAGTGAGAACAGGATCATAGATCTTCTGCTGGATCACCTGCTGGACATACTCATTGGCCGACATCTGGTCGGCATATTTATGGTAAAAAGGGATCCGGCCGCCAACCAGAAAGCTCTCCAGGTTGAGGCGCCGGGCCAGGTTCTTGCGGGCCTCGTAAATCCGGGACCCGATATGGAGGCGCCGGAAATCGGGATGGACCATGATCGAAATCCCGTAGAGATGCTTGCCCTCCGGATCATGGTTGGTGATGTAACCATCATCGGTGATTTCATCAAAAGTATGCCGGTCCTCGTATTCATTAAAATCAATGATCAGGCTGGAAGAAGCGCCAATGATCCGCCCGTCATATTCAACGCAGAACTGCCCCTCCGGGAATATATCGATGTGGCTCTGCAGCTGCTCGTGAGTCCAGGGATCCATGTTGGGAAAGCAAATCTTGGACAGCTCCACGATTTCGTCAATATCTTTTTCTTCCACCTGGCGGATAATTAGTTTCTTTTCAATTTTTGATAAGTCAATGCGGTCAGACATTAATATTTTAATACCTCCTGCCTAATAAATTAACACAGGACAGGTACTGTGACAACTTCCCGCTTCTTCCGGTTTACTATTCTTTTGGCCCTGAGGGATAAACCGGCCCGGGATTGTACTCCACGCTCGGCCGGGCGGTTCGGGGCTGGGGAAACATACTCATCAGGCTGTATACCCCGGCCGGCATATCGGTATTAACATTTATGCCCATTTCGGCCATTTCCTTTACCTCGATCGGATAATCGTGGGTCCAGGTGCCCTGGGTAAGCTTCTCCGCTATTTTATCAGCCTGCTCTTGGTCCATGTGCTTAAGCAAAAGGTTTTTGACTGTAACTTTGATCTGGCGCAGGGCTTTGCCGGCCACATCGGCCAGAATAAAAGTCTGGTCATCGATATCTTTGGCTTCTTTTGACTCCAGGACCTTGATTAAAGATGCTGCCGGGCACTGGCCCAGCTGGGGGTCGAGGGGTCCGAGGACGGCATTTTCATCCATAACCAGCTCATCGGCGGCCAGGGCCACCAGGGTTCCGCCGGACATGGCATAATGGGGCACAAAAACCGTGACTTTGCCCGGATGGCGAAGCAGCGCCTCGGCGATCTGCTCCGAAGCCAAAACCAGCCCGCCCGGAGTGTGCAGGATCAGATCGATGGGCACTTTTTTGTCGGTCAGACGGATGGCGGTCAGGACCTGCTCTGAATCTTCAATATTGATATAGCGGGTCAGGGGCACCCCCAGGAGGTTCAAGGCTTCCTGGCGGTGGATCAAAGTAATCACCCGGCTGCCTCGGCTGCGCTCCAGATCGGACATTTTACGCGTCCGCATGGAACGAAGAATCTGCTGCTGCAGATATGGCGTCAGGGCGGTAATGATGATAAAAATCCAAAACAGCTGGGAAAGATTTTCCATATTTAACGACCTCCTAAATCTAGACCTTGACTAGAACTAACAATAATCACGCCAGCACTCCCAGAAAGGATCAGCCCGGTAAATGCGTTTGGGGCGCATGAAAAGGATTAAAATCAGGCCGAGGACAAAACCGCCGATGTGGGCCCACCAGGCTACTCCGGGCTGGCCGGAAAGGGCGTAAATAAACTGGATTAGAATCCAGTAACCGAGATAGATGGGAGCCGGGAGCCAGAAGAAAAAGAAGATAAGCGGCGGAATAATGGTCAAAATGCGAGCCCGGGGAAATAGAACCAGGTAAGCTCCTAAAATACCCGATACCGCTCCGGAAGCCCCAACCATGGGGATGTCGCTGGCGGGCATAAAAAACCCCTGCATCATGGCGGCAGCCACCCCGGCCAGCAGGTAAAGCAGCATGAAGCGCCCAAACCCGAGCCTGCCCTCAACGGCAGGGCCGAAAACCCAGACAAACCACATATTGCCGAACAGGTGGCCAAGGGAGCCGTGTAAAAACATGCTGGAAAAAACAGTCCAGAATTCTCCGGCCGGATTTTCAAAAAAGGCGGAGGGAACAAAACCGAAGTTGTAGAAAAAAACAGGCATAATCTCGGCGCCCAGGGAAAGCTGGTAAAAGAAGGCCAGGGTATTTAAGACGACCATTCCGATGGTGGCTACAACGGCGCCGTGATAGGTGATCGTGTCGCGCAAAGGAAACATTTACAGCTAAATCCTCTCTTTCTGCCGGTCCGAAAACCGGACATTGATCATTATATCACATCCTGAACATGCTTCCAGCCCAGCGGCTGCAGGCTGATTGATCGTGTCAGGCAAGGGGCTGATTTGAAGATTGACGGCAGCAGCGCCATATAAGCATTTAAAGGCCCTTAATGTTATAATACCCATATGGAAATGCACTTTCAGACTCTGCAGGCCACGGCGCTTCTTTTTGGGATGGGGATGCTGGGCTGGTTTTTGCTGTCCAGGCTCCACATACCGGCTCCGGAAATCATGGGGCCCATTGTTTTGATCGGAGCTTTTCGGGCCCTGCATATCGATCTTCCCTCCGCCCCGGCCTTCCTCTTTCCCATTGCCCAGGTCATAATCGGCATTTTTGTCGGCTCCATGCTGGATAAAGATTCAGTCCGCCACCTGAAGGCGATGGCCACATCGGCCCTGATTGTTGTTATTTGGGCTCTTTCCATGATTGTAATAATCGGCTTTTTCCTTCATCGTTACTCGGCCATGGATCCCCCGACCGCATTTCTTTCAGCCAGTATGGGCGGCCTGCCTGAGATTTCTGTCCTGGCTGTCGCTTCCGGGGCCAGCGCTGCCGTGGTAATCCTGATGCAGATGTTGAGGATGCTCGGATCTATAATGCTTTTTCCGGCAATCCTTAAATGGATCGAAGGCCGGCATTACCGAAATAACCGGGGCCGGCCTAAGGAACCCCCCGGCCCGGAAGCACTCCCGCCGCTTAAAACAGAGTCCGCCCCTTCATTTGGCAGCGGCACCCCCGCCTCCGGCAGCAGCGAACCGGGCCGGCAGGGCAGGCCATTTTATAAAAAGTGGGGACAACTAGTAAATCAAAACCTGAACCGCGCCAAACTGCAGCAGCGGTGGCTGTTATGCAGGCAGTTATGGCCGAGAGTTTTATTGACTGGGATTGTGGCTGCGGCAGGGGGCCTCCTTCTATACAAACTGGGGATTCCGGCCGGGCTGATGGTCGGTTCGACCTTTGCCATTGCCGCCGTATCAGTTGCGGGCCTGCCGGTAAGCAGGGTTTCAAGCCGCCTCCTTAACATCCTGCTGGTAGCCATCGGCATTACCCTGGCCGACAATATCACCCCCGAAACCCTGCATGCCATGGCCGACGCCAGGTTCCTGGTGCCGATCCTGATTGCTACTTCCGCTATGTTCGCCAGCTCATACGGGATAGCCTGGGTAATCTTCCGCCTGACCGACTGGGATTTTCCTACCAGTTTGCTGGCCGCCGCCCCGGGCGGGTTCACGGTTATGACTGCCCTGGCCATCAAGCACGGTTTGGATCCTTTAAAAATCTCTATGGTTCACCTGTGCCGCCTGCTGGCCATAAAAATGTTTGTCCCCCTGGTCATTATGACCATGATGTAAAAAAGAGGCGGAAAGTCCGAGTCCAGGTCAGGTTTTTGGAATTTTTACTCTTATTGTGCCGGGCAGGATTTTATAAAGGAGATCGAGAAAATAAGCTTGGATATAAGTGAGTAAATACACAAGAGTGATGAGACTTCGCACTAAAATTTAAACATAATTGAATGGAGGGAAGGATTTGCAGGAACAAACCAGCAAGGCTTTATCAAATTTTGAAGGAAAGCCCAATGAAGTTATCCCCATGCTGCAGGCAGTTCAGGATGAAACCGGCTACCTGCCGGAAGAAGCAATCCGGGATATTGCCGATCTGATCGGCATTCCCGAAAGCAAGGTCTATGGAACCGCCACTTTTTATTCCCAGTTTTACTTCTCCCCCCGCGGCAAACACTCGATCAAGGTCTGCCTGGGCACAGCCTGCCATGTGCGAGGAGGCATGCAGGTTATGGATGCCCTTGAAAGGGAATTGGGAATCAAGGCCGGCGAAACCACCGCAGATTTCAAATTCAATTTGGAACGGGTAAACTGTGTCGGTTCATGCGCCCTGGCTCCTGTTGTCATGGTTGGTGATAATGTTTTCGGGCGGTTGGTGCCGAAGCAGGCAAAGGAGGTCCTAGAAAAAAGTGATCCAGAAGTTTGATACCATCGAAAAAGAAGCCCTGGAAGCATTGGAAAAAGAGCAAAATAACGATATCCCCCAGATTTATGTTGGCTGTGCCACCTGCGGCAACGCTACCGGGGCCCAGTCGGTAGTCCAAACCATTAAAAACAAGCTGAAAAAAGAAGACTTCAAGGCCGAGATCAAAGAAGTCGGCTGTATCGGAATGTGCTTTGCCGAAGTCCTGGTTGATGTGATCAAACCGGGTCAGCCGCGCGTTTCCTACCACGGGGTTACCCCGGAAATTGCCGAAGAAATTGTCGAAAGTTATGTTATTAATGACGACCACCGTCCCGACCTGGCCCTGGGTTATTTTGGTGAGGGCGGCCCGGAAGATGTGGAACGGATCGATGCCGGCGACGTTTTTAAAAACCAGCAGAGAGTAATTCTCAAAAACTGCGGGGTGATCGACCCCGAGAACATCAACGAATATATCGCCCGCGGCGGTTACAGGGGCCTGGCCGAAGCGCTGGAAATGAAACAGGAAGACATTATCGGTGTCCTCAAGGATTCGGGGCTGAGGGGACGCGGCGGCGCCGGTTTCCCGGCCGGGCGCAAATGGGAATCTTGTTTAAAGCCCCAGGCCGACCAGAAGTACGTCATCTGCAACGCCGACGAAGGCGACCCCGGGGCTTTTATGGACCGTTCGGTCCTGGAGGGAGACCCCCACTCGGTGATCGAGGGCATGATCATCGCCGGTTATACCATCGGGTCATCTAAAGGTTATTTCTATGTGCGCGCCGAATACCCCCTGGCTATCAAACGGCTGCGCAGGGCCATCGCCCAGGCCAAGGAGAAAAACCTGCTCGGCGAAAACATCCTGGGCACCGGTTTTAATTTCGAACTCGAAATATTCCAGGGCGCAGGCGCCTTTGTCTGCGGCGAATCGACCGCCCTGGTCATGTCGATTGAAGGCAACCGCGGCTGGCCCAAGCCCCTGCCCCGCCCACGGACCACCGAAGAAGGGCTGTGGGGCAAGCCGACCCTGTTGAACAATGTCAAAACATTTTCCGTAGTGCCCCAGATCCTGAGCAAGGGCGCCGAGTGGTTCCGCGGTATCGGCACCGAGGGCAGCCCCGGTACGGCTGTTTTTGCCCTGACCGGAAAGATCAACCGCAGCGGTTTGATCGAAGTGCCTATGGGTATCGAACTGGATAAAATTATTCACGAAATCGGCGGGGGCATCCTGGATGACAGGAAATTCAAGGCCGTCCAGACCGGAGGCCCTTCGGGGGGTTGTTTGCCGGAAGACAAACTGCACCTGTCGGTCGATTTCGATACCCTGCTCGAGGCCGGATCGATGATGGGTTCAGGCGGGATGGTCGTCATCGACGAAACAACCTGCATGGTCGATGTGGCCCGCTACTTCCTGGACTTTACCTTCGAAGAATCATGCGGGCAGTGCGTGCCCTGCCGCCAGGGCACCCAGCAGATGCTGGAAGTGCTCAACGATATCTGCGAGGGTCGGGGCCGCGAAGGCGACATCGAGCACCTTCTGGAGCTGGGCGACGCCATTATTAAAGGCTCTATCTGCGGCCTGGGCCAGACTGCTCCGAACCCGGTTTTGAGCACAATCCAGTACTTCCAGGATGAATACGAAGCCCATATTAAAGACCATACCTGCCCGGCCCTGGTCTGCAAGAACCTGATTGTATACCATATCGATGAAGAAAAATGCACCGCCTGCGGGCGCTGTCGTAAGGCCTGCCCGGTAGAGGCAATCAGCGGCGAGAAGAAAGTGCCGCACAAGATCGACCAGGAGTTGTGCACGAAGTGTGGTATTTGCTTCCAGGAATGCCCCGAGCGCTTCAGCGCCGTGGAGCGCCTGACCGGAAAAGAAAATCTGGCTGCTGCGGCTAGAGGGAGGTTAACCGATGTATAAAGTTACCATCAACGGATTAGATGTTGAAGTCGAACAGGGAGCAACCGTATTTGAAGCAGCGGAAAAAGCGGGCATCTATATACCCACCCTCTGCTACCACCCCGATCTCCCTACCTTCGGCGGCTGCCGGGTCTGCATGGTCGAAGCCGACGGAAAAATTGTCACCGCCTGCCGGGCGCCGGTTACAGATGGCATGGTGGTAAAAACCGATACGGAAGAAGTTCGCAAGGTGCGCCTGACCAACGTGGAGTTGATCCTGGCCAGCCACCACAAGGACTGCCAGAGCTGCTCACGCAACAACACCTGCAAACTGCAGGAAGTAAGCGCTTTCGTCGGGATCAACCAGGATCGGATGAGACAAATCCGCCGTTCTGTGGAGCCGGTTAAGCCGGACGACAGCAACCCCTTCTTCCACCGCGACTTTACCAGGTGTATCCTGTGCGGGATCTGCATCCGCACCTGCCAGGAAATCAACGGGGTGGCCGCCATCGATTTCGCTTTTCGCGGCTTCCATACCAAGGTTTCCGTCCTGGGCGACAAGCCTCTTAAGGATTCCCAGTGCGAATCCTGCGGCGAATGCCTGGTGCGCTGCCCGACCGGTGCCCTCTACCTGGCCGAACCAGCGGTGGCGGAACGCGAAGTAGAAAGCGTCTGCACCTACTGTGGAGTGGGCTGCGGTATTAAGCTCGGGGTTCGCGGAGACCGCGTGATCAAGGTCGAGGGGAACCGGGACAATCAGGTTAACCGCGGCGATCTTTGCGTAAAGGGCCGCTTCGGGTTCGGCTTCATTAACCATCCCGATCGCCTGACCAAACCGCTGATTAAAAAAGACGGTATTTTCGTAAAAACTTCCTGGGACGAAGCCCTTGACTTCATTGTCGATAAAATGAGTGACATCAAGGCCAGGCATGGGGCTGACTCCCTGGGCGGGATCAGCTCAGCCCGCTGCACCAACGAAGAGAACTACCTCTTCCAGAAACTGTTCCGGGCTATGGGCACCAATAATGTAGACCACTGCGCCCGCCTCTGACACGCGCCGACCGTAGCCGGTCTGGCTACAGTATTCGGCGGCGGGGCGATGACCAACAGTATCGATGACATCGCCGATGAGGCAAAGGCCTTCTTCATTATCGGTTCCAATACCACCGAAACCCACCCGGTTATCGGGTACCGGATCAGGCGGGCCATTAAGAATGGCACTAAATTGATCGTGGCCGACCCCAGGCGGATCAAAATCGCCGAAAGTGCGGATGTTTTTCTCCAGCTGAAACCGGGAACCAACGCCGCCCTGCTCCAGGGCATGGCCAAAGTAATCCTGGACGAAAAGCTTTACAACGAAGTGTTTATCAAGAACCGCACTGAAGGATTCGAGGAATATGCCGAAAAAATTGGCGCAATCGACTTAAATAAAATGGCTGATATTACCGGGGTACCGGCGGAAAAAATCGCCGAGGCGGCCAGAATTTATGCCGGTAGCGAACCGGCGGCCATCCTTTATACCATGGGGATCACCCAGCATACAAGCGGCACGGACAACGTCCTGGCCCTGGCCGGCCTGGCCACCCTGACCGGAAACCTGGGCAAACGGGGCGGCGGAGTCAACCCGCTGCGGGGCCAGAACAATGTGCAGGGAGCCTGCGACGTAGGAGCCCTGCCCAATGTTTTTCCCGGTTACCAGCCGGTCAGCTCACCGGAAGCGAACAAAAAGTTCTCTGAAGCATACGGCGCTGAAATTCCGGACCAGCCGGGGATGCCGATGACCAAGATGTTCAAAGCTGCGCTGGAAGGTAAAATCAAAGGCATCTACGTGATGGGTGAAAACCCGGTCGTAAGTGAACCGGATATCTGTAAAATCAAAGATGCCATGGAAAAGCTGGAACTGGTCATCGTCCAGGATCTCTTCTTCACTGAAACTGCCGATTATGCCGATGTCGTCCTGCCGGCAGCCTCTTTTGCCGAAAAAGACGGCACTTTCGTTAATACCGAACGGAGGATCCAGCGGGGCCGCAAGGCCATTAACCCGCCGGGTGAAGCAAAAAGCGACTTTAAGATCTTATCTGAGCTCGGTCAAAAGCTGGGCCTGAAAGGCTTTAATTTCAGCAGCCCCGCTGAAGCGCTGCAAGAAATTGGCGAACTGAACCCGAAGTGGAAGGGCGTTACATACGAAAGGCTCGAAGAGGGCGGCATCTGCTGGCCCTGCCCGGAAGAAAACCATCCGGGCACACCGATCCTTTACGGTGAAAAGTTCCTGACCGGAAGCGGCAAAGCCCAGTTTAAAGCGGTCGAATACAAACCGCCGGCGGAAGTTCCCGACGCTGAGTATCCCCTTATCCTTACCACCGGAAGATCGCTTTATCATTACCACACCGGGACCATGACCCGCCGGTCCGATGGTTTAAGCGATTTATATGATGTGGAAAAAGCCCTGATCAGCCTGGAAGATGCCAAGAACCTGGGCTTAAGTGAAAACGATAGGGTCATCTTAAGCTCCAGGCGGGGCGAAGTCGAGGCTGAAGTCAAGCCGGTTTCGGATTTAAAAGAAGGAACCGTTTTCATGACCTTCCATTTCGCCGAAACCTGCGCCAACCAGCTGACCAATTCCGAGCTAGATCCGGTAGCGAACATTCCGGAGCTTAAAGTTTGCACGGTAAAGATGGAGAAAGTATAGGAGCATAGAAGTCCCGGAGTATAAAACAACCGATCAGTAGTCAGGAAATTTCAGGCAAACTACTCTTTTATAAGTTGTCAGGGGAATATGGGCCTGGCAACTTTTTTTACCCCCAGGCCCATTAACGGACCGGGGGATCCGGGCATTTGCCCCTAACTAAAACCAGGAAACGGAGCTGGAGCAGGGCAATGAATCTATTCCTGCCCCCGATTAATGGGATGGGGATCTAAACTCCCACCCTAGAAAGGGTTGAAGGCTGAATGCCGGATTGGATCCATGCCGTCATTTATATCATAGTCATGAGCGCTATAGTACTTGTCACTGCTTATTATACCGAAAATATATTGGCGGTAATAATTAGCATAATGGCGGGTCATACCTTTGCCACGGCCCTAATCAAGCGGCTGCCCGGCTTTTGGGGGCGTTAATTGCCTCTTCAACCATTATATAACGAGTTATATAGATTAAATGTGCTATAATAAGCAAAAAGGAGATGTAAAATATGCTCTCAGAAAAACTGTTAACCAAGTTAAATGAACAGATCACCCATGAATTTTATTCCGCCCACTATTACCTGGCCATGGCTGCCTATTTTAAGAAAGAAGATTTGGACGGATTTGCCAACTTCTTTATCGTCCAGGCCGAGGAAGAACGGTTTCATGCCATGAAATTCTTTGATTTTATCTATGATCAGGGCGCAGATGCCGTTATCACCGGCTTTAAGGATCCCAAACGGGACTTTAAATCGGCCGAAGAAATCTTTACCCTGGCCCTGGAGCATGAGCAGCTGGTCAGCAGCCTGATCAATGATTTGATGGCCATCGCCCAGGAAGAAAAACACTATCCCAGCATCAGCTTCCTGCAGTGGTTTATTGATGAACAGGTGGAAGAAGAAGCCGGTATGGGCAAGCTTTTGAGCCAGGTCAAGCGGGTTGGCGAGCAGGGACACGGCATTTTAATGCTCGACAGGGAACTGGCGGCGAGAAGTTTTAGCCCCGAGGAAGCATAATTAGAAAGTAAATTCATCAGCAGGAAACTGGAAGGCCCCTTAAACCGTTTAAACGGTTTGAGGGGCCTTTTTAAGGCCCAGTATTATTCAACCAGCAGGAAAGCGTAGCGGTTCATCTCCTGGTCATAGCTGCGTAAAACTTCAATCGGATAACCCACGCTGCGTACTGTAGAAAAAACATCAACGGCCAGCGATTCAGGTCCGGGGCGCGAATCTTCTTTATTGATGCAGGCTTCCCTTGACCCGGTGCAGCTGGCACAGAGGCGGCATTCATCCATAAAGAGCATGAAGGCTTTGTGATAGCCGGCCCAAAATACTTCCCTTTCCACCTTGAGCAGTTCTTTGCTTATCTCCCTGCTCCAGGGAACCCGGTCTTCGGGCCGTTCCATTTTCCCAGCGATGTGGAAAATAACGGCCTGCTCATATTCGCTAAAAAAAGCGCGGCATTCTTCTACCGGGGGCACCTGGGGCGGGCAGGAACCCTTTTTGCCGTAACTGCTGCAGCCAAAAGCACATTTAAAACGGACCCAGTGGGCTACCTTGATCTGGGAAGCTTTTATCCAGCGGTATTCTTTGAAACCAAAGCCCTGAAAAATCTCTTCAAGCTTGCTGTAACCGGTAATAATAACAGCCTCCTTTTCAGTTCATCAATAAAAGACTAAATATTGTTCAATAAAACTTAATCCAACTAGGCCCCAAGCTCAATCGTTACCAGTAGATTTTCTGCATAACCGGCCTGGTTCCTGCTCTTTGCTCCCGCTAAAACAGCCGGGAACCGGCCCGGCCGCACTGGTGATAATTGATTGTGATCCCTATTTGTTCTATAATATTTATATTAAACAAGGAGGTAAGGCGCCATGAAAATGATGAAAGGAATGCTCATTGCCCTGACACCAGTAACCATCTTTGCCATCTACTTATACGGACTTAATGCTCTGCTTCTTATTATTGTCAGCACTGCAGCAGCTGTTACTTCGGAAGCCCTTTATCAGTATGCAACCAAAAAACCAATTAAAATCAAGGATTTGAGCGCTGTAGTTACCGGCCTGCTTCTGGCCCTGACCGTCTCCCCCTCCTTACCCTTGTACGTGGTGGCAGCCGGGTCGATAGTAGGAATTGTTGTCGGCAAACAGCTTTTCGGTGGTTACGGAAAAAATATTTTTAATCCAGCCCTTTTCGGCCGGCTGTTTATTATTTACGCCTTCCCCGGCACGATGACCCCCTGGTTGGCCCCCTTTGACGGGGTGGCAACGGCTACCCCCCTGCAAATTGCCCGCAGTGAAGGGGTCCTGACTCCCCTGCAAGATCTGTTCCTGGGAACCGTTCCGGGAAGCCTGGGCGAATCTTCAGCCCTCCTTCTCCTGCTCGGCGGAGCCTGGTTAATCTATAAACGCTATGCCAATTGGCGGATCCCGGCCAGCTGCCTGGCTGCTGTAATCCTGGTCTCCCTGTTGACCGGGCAAAACATAATGTTTCAACTGCTTTCCGGGAGTCTGCTCCTGGGTGCGTTTTTTATGGCTACGGACCCGATCTCCTCGCCAAAAACTCAACCCGGCCGTTATATTTTCGGTTTCGGGGTCGGCCTGATCATTATTGCCATGCGCCTCTGGGGATGGCTGCCGGAGGGCACTACCTTTGCCATTATAGGAATGAACTTGTTCGTACCTATAATTAACCGTTACACCCGGCCAAAGCCAAAACAAAAAACGGCATAATCCTTTGAGAAATGACCTGGCTGACCGGAATAAGCTTTACATATTGAGGGGGCCTTAAGGCAGTTCTTCCAAAAACAGATCCAGCTCCCTGACATCCACGGCCAGCCCCCTGACTTCGGCAGGATCTTGATTGCGAAGGGTGGCAAAAATGATCCCCACCACTTCACCCCGCTCATTCAAAAGCGGGCTGCCGCTGCTGCCGGGATATATTGCAGCTTCGACCACCAGGTAGGGGAAATCCCGGCCGGGATTTTCAGTATGCCCTACCAGCAGGCCTTTGTTGGCCACGCGGGCAAATTGCAGGGGATTGCCTATTACCAGTAATTCCCTGCCCCGGGGAGGCGGTTCTCCGGCAAGGGGCACTTTTGGCAGATCTTCCCCCTCTATTTCAAGCACGGCCAGGTCTACATGGGGTGAGACTTCCCAGCTTTTTGCGATAAAAGTGCCCCGGCCCGGAAAAGAGACCCGGACCAGCGATGCTCCCTCCACAATGTGGCGGTTGGTAACCACTAATCCCCCGGGATCAATATTGAAGCCGCTGCCCCGCCTCTGTCCCCCGGCGGCCCCATTGACATAGACCTGGACTACAGCACCTCTGGTTTCAACAACCACGGGATCATCGGCCAGGGCCCAGGATTCCTGGAGAAATTCCAGGGCAGGGCCGGTAAATACCTGCAGCCAGCGGGCGGTTACAGAAAACAGGAATATTAAAACCAGGACCAGGGCAGTAGAACCCAGGATCAACCGGCGCCTTTTGGAGCGGGCCGCCAGGTCCAGGTCTTCCTGCCCTTCTTCATATTTCCGGTTAATCTCTTCAATTATTTCCTGGTCGAGATCATCAAACTCCCGGTCCTGATCAT
>Ga0207421_10001993_pt1 | contig 25817 bp, 22 predicted proteins | sample SodLakKL_010_SED_4_FD_187542 | JGI IMG/M metagenome (GOLD analysis project Ga0207421, IMG submission 187542) | Alkaline sediment microbial communities from Lake Tanatar, Kulunda Steppe, Russia - 8KL_010_SED (SPAdes) (version 2) | ecosystem: Environmental > Aquatic > Non-marine Saline and... | reverse complement strand
AGAATCTAAGAGAGAGGTAAAGTCTCATAGACAGGAAGAATCGCAGGAAGAGAAAAGAGAATCCACGACCAGCAAAATCACCGCCGACCTCTGGGAGGCCATTCTGGATGCTATCAGAGAAGCGGATATCAAAACCCATGCTATGATCAAAGAGTGCCGGCAGCCCGTTCTTAAGGACGGCAGCTTAATCCTGGATTTTCCGGCGGATAAGAAGTTCCATCTGCAGAGTGCCCGCAGGGAAAGGGAGTTAATTCAAGAAAAGGCCGAGCAGCTAATAGATAGTGATTCTGAATTTCAGCTGGAGTTCCAGCTGGCCGGCAGCCTCTTTAAGGAAGATGCCAGGAAATCTCACAAGAAAACCAAAAGTTCTTCCAGAACCCCACCTGGCTCTGGAAGTTCAGGCCGGAAGGGTAAAGATAGCAGTGCTGGCAGCAGTGATATTATTAAACAGGCCCAGCAGATTTTTGGTGGAGAAATTATCTCTGTTTCTGCCGAGGTTTTGCAGGAGCAGCAGGAAATTTTAGCTAATCTTAAAGGAGGTAGCGAAGATGAACATGAAAAAGATGATGAAGCAGGCTCAGCAGATGCAGGCCAAGATGCAGAAGATGCAGGACGAACTGGCTGACAAGACCATTGAAGCAACTGCCGGCGGTGGTGCCGTCAAAGCGGTTGTTAACGGTCAGAAGGATCTGGTCGATCTCGAGATTGATCCCGATGTTCTGGATCCTGATGATGTTGAGATGCTGGAGGATCTGATTGTGGCTGCTATCAATGAGGGCATGCGTCAGGTTCAGGAAATGATTGAAAAGGAAATGGGAGATATCACTGGAGGAATGAATCTGCCGGGGATGTTTTAAATGTACTCCTATCCCAGAGCTCTGAGAAAGCTTATAGCTGAACTGGAAAAGCTGCCGGGGATTGGCACCCACACCGCCACCCGGCTGGCTTTTCATCTGCTGGATAAAAGTCAGCAGGAGATTGAGGAACTGGCAGGCGCCCTGACAGGTTTCAAGAAAAACATATCTTTTTGTTCTAAGTGTCATAATATGGCTGAAGAGGACCCCTGTCAGATCTGCAGCTCTTCTGAGAGAGATCAGAGTCTGCTCTGTGTGGTGGAAAGCCCCCGGGATGTGATTGCCATGGAAAAAACCGGGGAATATAAGGGGCTCTATCATGTGCTGCGGGGTTTGATCTCGCCCCTCGATGATGTCGGCCCCGAAGATCTGGCTCTCGCTAACTTTCGGGAGAGGCTTCAAGAACTTCAGGTTCAGGAGGTAATTATTGCCACCGATCCCAGCACCGAAGGGGATGCAACCGCCCTCTATCTTAGAAAAATTCTCCAGGGAAGTGATATTAAAATCACGAGACTGGCCCAGGGTCTGCCTGCCGGGGGCGATCTGGAGTATGCTGATGAAGTCACCCTCTCCCGGGCTCTCTCAGGCCGCAGTGAAATTAAATATGACTGAAATCGCCCGGCTCTAGCAGAAAAACAGCCGGGCTTTTTTTATTTTCCAGTCATTAATTCCGCTAATTTTGCCGCTCAGGCATCATCAGGGCTCTGAATCAGGGCTCTGCATCTCAAAAATCAAAGGCTTTCCATCCCCTGAAGCCTCCCCTGCTGCAGGATAAGCTGCTTGACAGAGGAGGCTAACTCTGTTAAACTTATTTAAATATTTCCGCAAAATCTGCTTCGATTTTTAATATTTTTAACTGACTTATTAACCTGAGGAGGTTAGCCAAGCATGCAAAATCCAGCTGAGAGAATAGCCGGCGAGGCATTAACCTTTGACGATGTGCTCTTAAAACCGGCTTTTTCCAGGGTTAAACCGAGAGATGTTTCAATTAAGACCAATCTGACAGATGATATAGTTCTGCAGACCCCGATTTTAAGCGCTGCCATGGACACCGTCACCGAATCTGACCTGGCCATAGCCATGGCCCGGGAGGGAGGACTGGGGGTGCTGCATAAAAACATGACCCCCGAAGAGCAGGCCCGCGAGGTCGATCGGGTCAAGCGCTCTGAGAGCGGAGTCATTATCGACCCCTTTTATCTTTCTCCCGATGATATGATATTTCAGGCTGAAAAATTGATGTCCCGCTACCGGATTTCTGGAGTCCCCATAGTTAACGAAGAAAAGAAGCTGGTGGGAATTCTGACCAACCGGGACCTTCGTTTTATTGAGGATTTTGATCGACCGATCAGAGAGGTTATGACAGATGAAAACCTGGTGACTGCCCCAGTCGGCACCACTTTGAATCAGGCCAAGAAGGTGCTGCAGAAACACAAGATCGAAAAACTTCCTCTGGTTGATGAAGATAATATTCTTCAGGGATTGATCACCATTAAGGATATTGAAAAGGTGAAAAAACATCCCAATGCCAGCAAAGATGATCAGGGCAGACTGCTGGTTGCCGCTGCCGTGGGTGTTGGACCTGACGGGCAGGAGAGGGCAGCCCGGCTGGCAGAGACAGGGGTGGACCTTTTTGTAGTCGACACCGCCCACGGCCATTCTCAGGGAGTCCTGGAGATGGTGAAACATGTCAAGCGAGAATACCCCGAAATCCCGGTAATAGCCGGAAATGTCGCCACTGCCGAGGGGGCGGATGCCCTCTTTAAAGCGGGGGCTGAGGTGGTCAAAGTTGGAGTTGGACCGGGCTCAATCTGCACCACCAGGGTTATAGCCGGAATCGGTGTGCCCCAGATAACAGCCGTAATGGATGCTGCCCGGGTTGCCGAAAAATATAACGGCAGGGTGATTGCCGATGGCGGAATCAAATATTCCGGGGATATTGTAAAAGCTCTGGCCGCCGGAGCTGATGCCGTTATGATAGGCAGTCTGCTGGCTGGAACTGCAGAAAGTCCCGGAGAGAAGGAGATCTATAAAGGTCGAAGCTATAAAGTCTATCGGGGTATGGGCTCGATATCTTCTCTGGAGAAGGGAAGCAAGGACCGCTATGCCCAGGAAGATGTTGAAGATGAAGAAAAGCTGGTTCCTGAGGGGATTGAAGGTCGGGTTCCCTATAAGGGGCCTTTAAGCGATACCCTCTATCAGATGGCAGGTGGTTTGCGGTCGGGAATGGGCTACTGCGGTACTGCTACAATTTCCGAGCTGCAGACCGAGACCACCTTTATCCGCATGTCACCGGCCGGACTCAGAGAGAGCCATCCCCATGATGTTAATATTACCAGAGAGGCGCCCAATTACAGCATAGACAATTAGTTCTTCCGGCTCCATCAAAGCGGTCGGAATGGGCTGCTGCGGCACCTCTACAATTGAAGAGTTGTATAATATTTAACATCATTTAACCTGAATTTTTATTATAATTAAAAATGGTTGCTGTAAAATAATTGCTATAAATTGAAGGATTTATCAGGGTCTATCTCTGGAGATGGAGTCAGCAGTGACATTTTTCAGCTAAATTTAATTTTTCTGGAGGAATTGTTAATGGAGAAAGAAGAAATAAATCAAAAGTTAAAGGATAATCAGGGTGATTGGGAAGAAAATATTGAGGATCTAATAATTATTGGGGGTGGACCTGCAGGTTTGACAGCTGCTATCTATGCCGGCAGAGCAGGGCTTAAACCGGTTGTCATAAATGGTCCCCAGCCGGGAGGTCAGATTATTAACACCTATGATCTGGAGAATTTTCCAGGTTTTCCCGAGGGTATTTCGGGAGGAGACTTCGGCAGCCGTCTGATGGAACAGGCCGAACGGTTTCAGGTCAAAATGGATTTTGATATAGCCGAGAAGGTGAATTTTCAGAAGGAGCCCTTTACTGTAACCACCTCTTCAAAAACTTATCGTGCAGAATCGGTAATTATTGCAGCAGGAGCTCAGCCCCGTCCCCTGGGACTTGAGGGGGAAAAGGAGCTGACAGGTGAAGGAATTTCCTACTGTGCGACCTGTGATGGCGCCCTCTACCGGGATAGACAGGTTGCCGTGGTGGGAGGAGGTAATGTTGCCCTGGAAGAAGCCGATTTCCTAACCCGCTTTGCCCGGAAGGTCTATTTGATTCACCGCCGGGAGGAATTTAGGGCTGATGAAATGGTCAGGCAGAAGATTGCAAACAATCCCAAAGTGGAATGTCTCTGCCATAACAGGGTGGTTGAATTTATCAGCAGTGAGGGTAAATTATCTGGCCTGAAAGTTGAAGAGACGAAGACAGGAAAAATATCGGTTCTGGATGATATTTCTGCTCTTTTTGTGGCAATCGGTTATGAGCCCAACACCGAAATATTTCGCGGGCAGCTGGAGCTTGATGAGGCCGGTTATATTAAGACCGGTAACTTTCAGCGAACCAGTGTTGCCGGGGTTTTTGCTGCCGGTGACATTCAGGACAGCCGTTATCAGCAGGTCATCACTGCTGCAGCCAGCGGAGCCCGGGCTGCCATGGAAGCAGATAGATATCTTCAGCAAAAGAGGGCAAACGGTCAAAAGCTTCAGCTTTCTCAGCCCCTTAAGTAAATATGAAAAAACAGTAAATAATCAGGTAATCACTGGCAGCAGAGACCGTTATCACCGGTTAGTCTGCTGCCTTTTCTGCTTTCTGCTCTTTTGCATAAAACCCCCTTATATGATAAGATATTCTAAACAAGTACTGTCAATTTACAGCAGCAGGAGCTAGCTTGAGCATAACAGGTATTGGTCGAGCAGAGGGTAATTTTGAGGCATTTCAGGAGGTTATCGGACTTATGGCAGGTTTTTTTATTACCCTGGAGGGGATTGAAGGCTCCGGGAAAAGCTCTCAGGCCAGAGCTCTCCAGCAGTTTTTGCAGCAGTCAGGCTATCAGACATTTTTAACCAGAGAACCTGGAGATACTGAAATAGGCCGGATTATCAGGGAGCTTCTCTTAAATCCTGATTATACCGAAATGAAACCCCGGACCGAGATTCTTCTCTATGCTGCTGACCGGGCTCAGCATGTCAGCGAGCTGGTGAGGCCGGCTCTGGCTGATGGTAAGGTGGTGATTTCCGATCGTTACTATGATTCCAACCTCGCCTATCAGGGTTACGGTCGGGGCCTGGACCTTGAGACAGTTAAAAAAATTAATTTCTGGGCAGTGGAAGAGCTCCATCCTGATCTGACTATTCTGCTGGACCTGCCGGTTCAGCAGGGCCTGAAAAGGGCCAGAAATCTGGCTCTGGATAATCTGGGTGACAGGCTGGAGCGGGAGGAAATAAATTTTCATCAGAGAGTCCGGCAGGGTTATTTAAAGCTGGCTGAAACCTGGCCGGAGAGAATAAAAGTTGTCGATGCAGCACTCAGCCGGGCAGAGGTAGAGAGAAATCTGCGGGAAATAGTAAAGGAGAGATTACCATGAACCAGGAGGCAGAGGTCGCCAAACTGGTTGTGGCAGTAGTGCATGATAATGATGCCAGGCCGTTGATGAAAGCTTTAAATGAATCTCACTTTCAAACCACCCGGCTGAGCAGCAGTGGAGGATTTCTCCGGGAGGGCAATACTACCTTTTTCATCGGAACCAGAGAAGAGTACCTGGAAGAACTGCTGGAAACTATTAAAAGTAACTGCCAGAGCCGCACCAGGACAGTAACCTCCATGTCACCCATTGCCAGCTCTCTGGAAAGTTATTATTCCTTTCCCATGGAAGTTGAGATCGGAGGAGCTACAGTTTTTGTGCTGGATGTCGAGCAGTTTCATAAACTTTAACTATCTTTTAGAGGTGTGAGCGGATGAAGGGAGACAGCATTACAGGACAGCAGGAGGCCCGCAAGTTAGTACAGGGTCAGCTGGAGCAGGACAGGCTGAGCCATGCCTATCTCTTTCTGGGCCGCCGTGGCCTGGGCAAGGAAGCTCTGGCAGTCGATCTGGCCCGTTCGGCCCTCTGCAGCTGCCAGGGAGAAGAGGAGTGCAGCTGTATCTGCTGTAGAAAAATTGACCATGGCAATCACCCTGACCTGAGAATTTTCAGATGCCCTGATAACAGGCGGGAGCTGGGAATTGATATTATCAGAGAAATGCAGCGCCGGCTGGCTTTCAGGCCCTATGAAGGACAGAGGCGTTTTTTTATTGTGACCGGAGCAGACAGAATGACCAGGCAGGCTGCCAATTCCCTGTTGAAAACTCTGGAATCCCCTCCAGATTATGCAACACTGATACTGCTGGCGGAGGAAGAGGAGCTTCTGCTGCCGACCATCCTCTCGCGATGTCAGAAGGTTAGGCTTAAGCCGATTCCCAGAAGAAAAATAGCAGCTGACCTTAAAGATCTGGGGCTGACACAGGAAAGGGCTTCTCTGATTGCCGGGTTGAGCGGAGGCAGTCCCGGCAGGGCCCATCAGCTGGCTGAGGATGAGAGTCTGCTGGAGCGCAGAAAGGAAATTCTTGATTTTTTAAGCAGACCTGAAGAATTAAATTACTTTAATATATTTTACCGGACAAAAGAGTGGCTGGACTGGTATAAAGAGGGTTTTCCCCTGGCTGATTTGCTAATGGACTGGCAGCGGGATATAATGATTGTTAAGCAGACCGGGCCGGAAAGTCTCAGCAATTTTGATTATGATCAAAAGATCAGGAGAATTCGCCAAAGATTATCAGCGGGCCAGGCTGTTCAGGCTTTAGAACTGGCGGCAGGAACTGTTCAGGATCTGGAGAATAACGTCAGGTCAGACCTGGCGCTCCAGGTGTTTATGACAAAACTGAAAAAATTATATACCGGATAAACCGGTTAGTCCTGATAAGGCCCGACCGGCAAAGGGTAAATTATATGCCTGCTAATCCGGTTAGTCCTGAAGGGACATAAATTTGCAGCAATTCAAGAGGTGGATAATATGAAGACAGTAGTAGGTGTGGTTTTTCGACCTGCTGGCAAGGTTTATTATTTTGCTCCCGGAGAGCTGGAACTGGAAAAACAGGATTATGTAATTGTCGAGACTTCTCGAGGTGTGGAATACGGGATGGTTGTCATGCCTCCCCGGCAGGTTGAAGAGGATGAGGTTGTTGAACCCCTCAAACCTGTGCTGCGGGAAGCAACCTTAAAAGATAAAGAAAAATATGAGGAGAATAAAAGGCTGGAAAAGGAAGCCTTTGCCATCTGCCTTGATAAAATTGAGGCCCATGGTCTGCCCATGAAGCTGGTTGATGTTGAGTATACCTTTGATCATAACAAGATTATCTTTTATTTTACCGCCGACGGCAGAGTTGATTTTCGGGAACTTGTCAAGGATCTGGCCCGGGTTTTTAAAACCAGAATTGAGCTGAGGCAGATCGGGGTCAGGGATGAGGCCAAGATGATTGGCGGTCTGGGACCCTGCGGCATGCCTTCCTGCTGCACCCGTTTTTTAAGAGAATTTAAGCCGATCTCGATTAAGATGGCCAAAAAGCAGGAGCTTTCTTTGAACCCGGCAAAAATCTCCGGTCTCTGCGGAAGGCTGATGTGCTGTCTGCGTTATGAGGCGGACTGCTATAAAAAAATGAAGAAAGAGATGCCGGATTACGGTGAAGAAGTGGAGCTGGCTATCGGTTCAGGAGAGGTAGTTGACCGCAATCTGATCAAGAAGACAGTTAAGGTTTCAATCAACGAAAAGGAAACCGTCGAGGTTGATCTTGATCATATAGAAGGCTATCAGCAGAAAAGAAAAAGCAATCAGACAAAGAGCAACAGAAAAAAGAATAAAAGTTAGGGGGCAGTGCCGTGGATGAAGAAATTTTAAGTACCCTGGCTTATTTTCAGGAAGAGATTGAAAAGTTATCTCTCCGTTTTCAGGAACTTAAAGATATAACCTATGAGCTCTATCATGAGAAGGAGAAGCTCAAGCAGGAAAATAAGGATTTGAAGAAGCTCATTTTTCAGGGCCGGGAGGCTGACAGCCCGGACCGGGAAAAAGAACCTCAGGCCACCTATGCTCTGGCAAAACTTTATCAGGAAGAATACCATATCTGTCATTTGAATTTTGGTGATAGAAGAGAGGGAGATTGTCTTTTCTGTCTTCAGCTTCTTGAAAATCAAAGGGATGAGGACAGGGATTTCGATAATAATGCTGAAAATTTTAAGCAGCAGGGGCTGGAGATTTCATGATTGCCGGCCGCCTTTATATCTGCCCGACACCGATTGGTAATCTGGAGGATATCACCCTGAGGGTGCTGAGAATTTTAGAGGAGACCGATCTAATAGCCTGTGAGGATACCCGGCGTACCGGGAAGCTGCTGCAGCACTTTGAGATTGAGACACCTCTGCTGAGCTATCACGAGCATAATGAGATTCAGCGAACAGAAGAGCTGCTGGATAAACTGGGCCAGGGGAAGGATATTGCTCTGGTCAGCGATGCCGGGACTCCGGGGATTTCTGATCCGGGAGAGGTTGTTATTCAGGCTGCTCTGGAGGCCGGGGCCGAGGTTATCCCGCTGCCAGGTGCTTCCGCTCTTATATCAGCACTGGTAGTTTCCGGGTTTTCCACTGAAAGATTTACCTTCGAAGGTTTTCTGCCCCGCAAAGGTCAGGAGCGGGAGAAACGGCTGGCAGAGATAGCGGTAGCCAGAAAAACAGTGATAATTTACGAATCCCCCTACCGGATTCAGGCCACCCTGGAGGAGCTGGCTTCTCAGATGCCGGAGCGCCAGCTGGCTCTTATCAGGGAGATCAGCAAAATACATGAAGAAAAAATTTACGGACGGACCGGAGAACTGGCTGAAGAATTGCAGGAAAGAGAGCTGCAGGGAGAGATTGTGCTTGTTATTGCCGGCCGGGAGCAGGATGACGATAAAATTGATTTTTCCGGAATGACTGTGCTGGACCACCTTAAACTTTTGATGGAGAGAGGATATACCAAAAAGCAGGCTATCAAGGAGGTAGCCCGGGTGAGGGAGCTTCCTAAAAGTGAAGTTTATCAGGAGGCTATTGTGATTGATGCCCGGGTAAATCAGGAGGATTAAACCGGAGAAAACGGGATGACAGTATTAAAATGGCAAGCTGTTATGTTCTTCTGGACCCAACTATAAATGAAAATAATATAGGAATTTTCAAGGCAGAGAGGAATTTAATGAAACCGCGGAGAAGGAGAGAGATGAATATGAGCAAAGAAACCTTTTATGTCACCACCCCAATTTATTATCCCAGCGATCGTCTGCACATAGGTCATGCCTATACCACTACAGCGGCAGACTCTATTGCCCGCTTTAAAGAGATGCAGGGTTATGACACCATGTTTTTGACCGGCTCTGATGAGCACGGACAGAAAATTGAGCGAAGAGCCGCTGAAGCCGGGGAAGATCCCCAGCAGTATGTCGATAAAATAGTGGCCACCTTTCTGGACCTCTGGCAGAGATTGGGCATCGAATATGATCAGTTTATCAGAACAACCGATGAGAATCATCAGAGGGTCGTCCAGAAAATATTTCAGAAACTCTATGATCAGGGCGATATCTATCTGGACAAATATGAAGGCTGGTACTGTACGCCCTGCGAAAGCTACTGGCAGGAGCGTCAGGTTTCCGAAGAGGAGGTCTGTCCCGACTGCGGTCGGCCCCTGGAATGGGTGGCTGAAGAAAGCTATTTTTTTAAGATGAGCAAATATGCCGACAGGCTGCTGGAACATATAAAGGAGCATCCGGATTTTATTCAGCCGGAATCCCGCCGCAATGAGATGATAAGTTTTATTGAAAGCGGTCTCGATGATTTAAGTGTATCCCGGACCACCTTTGACTGGGGAATAGAGTGTCCGGTTAATGAAGATCATGTCATTTATGTCTGGATAGATGCTTTAAGCAACTATATTACTGCCATGGGTTATCTTTCCAATGAAGAAAAGTTTAATCACTACTGGCCGGCGGATATTCACCTGGTTGGCAAGGATATTTTGCGTTTTCACACGATTATCTGGCCCTCAATTTTGATGGCGCTGGAGCTGCCGCTGCCGAAGCAGGTCTTTGGCCACGGCTGGCTTTTAACTGAGACCGGCAAGATGTCGAAATCGGTGGGTAATGTGGTTGATCCCCTGGAGCTGATTGAGGATTTTGGCCGGGATGCCATCAGATATTTTCTGCTGCGGGAGGTCCAGTTTGGCTCCGACGGCACCTATTCCACTGAAGCTTTAATTCAGAGAATTAATTCGGATCTGGCCAATGATCTGGGTAATCTTTTAAACAGAACCGTCAGCATGGTTGAGCAGTATTTTTCCGCGGTGGTGCCGGCCCCGGCAGCCGAGCTTGAAGTTGACAGGGATCTTAAAGAGACTGCTCGAGAGACCCGGGAAAGAGTGGCAGAAGAACTGGAAGGACTGCACTTTACCACTGCTCTGGAAGAGCTCTGGCAGTTTGTCCGGCGCTGTAATAAATATATCGATCAGACCAGGCCCTGGATTTTAGGACGGGATGAAAATAAGCAGGAAAGACTGGGCACCATTCTCTATAACCTGCTGGCCGGTCTGCGCCAGATTGCTGTTATGTTAAAACCCTTTCTGGTTGATACTCCGGAAAAAATCGGAAGACAGATAGGGGCTCAGCAGAATATCAGGAGAGCTGACTGGGAGGATCTCGCTGACTGGCAGGCTCTCCGTCCCGGCAGCAGGGTAGATAAGGGAGAGGCCCTTTTTCCCCGGATTGATCTGGATGAGTATTTTCAGCAGAAGCAGGAAAGCAGCCGGCAGAAGGAGCAGGAAGAGGAGCAGGAAGAAAAAAAGAAAGAATCGGGAGAGCCAGATAACTTAATCAGCTTTAGAGAGTTTAAAAAGCTGGAGCTAAAGATTGCCAGAGTTGTAAGGGCTGAGAGAATTTCTGGCAGTGATAATCTCCTGAAGCTTATAGTTGATCTTGGTCAGGAGCAGCGTCAGCTGGTGGCCGGGCTGGCAGGGCATTACAGCGAAGAAGAGCTGCAGGACAGGGAGATTGTGATAGTGGCCAATCTTGAGCCTGCCGAGATTTTTGGTGTTACCTCTCAGGGCATGCTGCTGGCAGCCGAGGATGAAGATGGGAGTCTGGCTCTGCTGCAGCCGGAAACCAGGGTTGAGCCTGGCAGCCCGATCAGCTAAAATAAACAAGTTTAAAAACAAAATCTGGCAGTAAAAGCAGGAATTATGCTTTTTAGCTTGAATTTCATAATAGAGCATGTGAAATAAAGTATATGATAAAGGAGTGAGCAGATATGAAAGATAGAGATTCTATTCCCAGGGCTACCATCGAACGCCTCCCGCTTTATTACCGCTGCCTGAATAAGCTTAAGAACTTTGAAGATCTAGAGGTGGTTTCTTCCAAAGAACTGGGTGGCCGTCTTGGTATTCCCCCCACCCAGGTAAGAAAAGATCTTTCCTATTATGGAGAGTTTGGCCGCCGTGGTGTTGGTTATGATATCCATGATTTGAAGAAATCTGTGGGAAATATTCTGGGCGTAGATAGAATCTGGCCGGCAGTGCTGGTAGGGGCAGGGAACCTGGGCAGGGCTCTGGTAAATTATAATGGTTTCAATAAGATGGGGCTGGAAATAGTTGCTGCCTTTGATACCGACCTGGATAAAATAGGCAATAAAATCGGCACTCTGGAGGTTGAGAGCACCAAATACTTAAAGGATACAGTAAAAGAAAAGGAGATTCCTCTTGGTATTCTGACTGTACCCTCGGAAGCAGCTCAGAATGTGGCAGATGAGATGGTTGAGGCAGGAGTTAAATCCATCTGGAATTTTGCCCCCGCCCGCCTGTATGTTCCCGATCATGTCACCGTTCGCAATGAAGATCTGGCAGTTGGAATCGTCAGCCTTATTTATCATTTGAGCTGGGATGAGAAAGAGAACAACAAAGAAGATAGCAAATAAAATAACTTTTAGTTTATACTGCCCGCTTTTTTGATAATTTTTCTGGCCTAAAGGGAGCCAGGATCAGCATACTGGCAGGAGTTATAGCAGGAGAATTTTTTATTACAGCAACAGCAGGAGAGCAGGTTTCTCTATCAGTGGAGCGGGGAGGTCGCGAGATTTATCATAAATTTTCCTGAAAAATAATATTTGTGTTATTAGCTCAATCATGTCAATATAACGCCGCCCTGGTCTCTAAGTGCGGCGTTTTATTCTTTTTACCGCTTTTAAGATTGCTATTCAGCGGCTTTTCACCTGATCTGCCAGATTATCAATTAAGCCGAATATAGCTGGCTGTCATTCTGGCTTCTTAATGGATTCTCCTGAGGATTCTCCTGATAGTTCTCCTGTTTTTCCTGTGAATCTGGTCCTCCACAGCTGGTTTATTTGCCGGGTGATCAGTCCGGAAAATTTTGCTTGATGGAGAAAAATATCCTTGATTTAGACCGATTTCTCCTTTATGATTATAGATAGCACAGAGACAAAATAGCTGGCCGTTAGAAAAGATCCAGCTAGCAATTATTTCTCTCAAATTGGCAAAAATTAATTGGCAAAAATTCTGCGACAATCGAGGTGATTAGCTTGTCACTAGAACTGGCAGTTCTGGCCAGCGGAAGTTCCGGCAATGCAATTTACCTGGCTGATGATCAGACTGCCCTCCTTATCGATGCCGGTCTCAGCGGTAAAGAAATTGAAAAAAGAATGAATCTAATAGAACGCAGTATGACAGATGTTGATGCTTTATTACTTACCCATGAACATGGAGATCATATCAAGGGTGCTGGAGTGCTTTCCCGAAGATATAATCTGCCTGTTTTTGCTACTGAAGGCACCTGGCTTGCTGGGGAAAAGAGACTTGGACGCCTGAAACCTGAACATAAGAAAATTGTCCGGGAAAGCTGGGAACTGGGTAAGCTGCAGATTACAAGCTTTCCTATCCCTCATGATGCCAGGGAGCCAGTAGGATATATTATCAGCAACGGCCGGGTTAAGGTTGGGCTGGCCACTGATATCGGCTATATCACGGCTGAAATTTCTCAATGTCTGCAGGGTATGGACTGTCTCCTCCTGGAAGCCAATCATGATATTGATCTGCTCAGAGAGGGCAGCTATCCCGTTAGCTTAAAGAAGAGGATCAGAGGGGAGGGTGGACATCTTTCCAACGAAGAGACAGCCCGTCTCCTGCCCGATATTCTGGAATCATCATCCTGTGACTGTCCGGTGGTACTGCTCTCTCATCTCAGTGCTGAGAATAATCGGCCGGAACTGGCCTATCTGACGGTGAAAAACTCCCTGCAGGCAGCCGGTTTTCGGGTGGGCAGTGATGTTATTTTGAAATGTGCTCCCCGCAATGAGCCGGGAGAGCTTTTCAGTCTGACAGGCAGAACTGAGGAGGCGGGTTTGTCATGATGACCATCAATATTATTGCTGTTGGCAAAATCAAGGAAGATTATATTACCAGGGGGATAGCTGAATATGCCAGGCGTCTGGAGAATTATTGTAATTTAAATATCCAGGAAGTTCAGCAGGAGAAAATATCCGGTGAGCCTTCTCAGGCCAGCAGTGAAAAGATCAAAAAACGGGAGGGCCGGAGGGTAATATCCCGGATTCCCGAGCAGGGCTATACCATTGTGCTCGATGTTAAGGGCAAGCCGATGACTTCTGAGGGACTGGCTAAATCTTTGAGCAATCTGCAGGTACAGGGTATCAGTGAGGTTTCCTTCGTTATCGGCGGCACCCTGGGTATTTCTCAAGAGGTTCTGGATGTCGCTGATTACAGCCTTTCTCTTTCTCATATGACCTTCACCCATCAGATGATTCGGTTGATCTTACTGGAGCAGATTTATCGAGCTTTTAAGATCATTGCCAATGAACCCTATCACAGATAGATCCGGGATTAAGTCCGAAAAAAATTGTTCAGTTGAGTGCTGATAAAAAATGGAAGGAAATTAACAGAAAATTTGCGGAAGATAGACAGAGCACACAGAGGTTCTGGCGCGTAAACCAGATTTTCGGCTGCTTTTGCGAAATAATTTTTCTGGATTTACCAATATCCCGGTTAACCAGGGAGTATAAAGATTTTGTTAAGAATGAATTTTTTAAAGGCCAGCAAAAATTTACGAGAAGTAAAAAAATATTTTTAAGGAGTGGTTTGCTAATGAAGATTAGGGCAGACTGGCAGGGAGGTTTAAGCTTTATTGGTCAGGGAGAATCCGGCCATGAGATATTGATGGATGCTTCCCGGAGTGCGGGAGGAGAGGATCGAGGAGCCCGTCCTATGGAATTGCTGCTGCATGGTCTGGCGGGCTGCATGGGTATCGATGTGGTCATGATTTTGCAAAAAATGCAGGCTGAGATAGAAGATCTGGAAATCCAGGTTCAGGGCAAACGGGCTGAGGAGCATCCCCGCCGTTTTCTTGAGATTACGATATCCTTTCGGATATCTGGAAAGGGGCTTGATGATAATAAGGTCAGCCGGGCAGTGGAGCTTTCTCATAGCAAGTACTGTTCAGCCAGCAATTCACTTACAGCTGAGATTATAACTGATTATAGTTATAATAATCTGGAGCAGTAATCCAACCAGACCGTCAGCATCTAGTATTTTCCCGGCCGGTAAGTAATCTAGATTAAAAAATCATGTCTTAACTAATTCAAATTAGATATAGCTAATTAGACATAACTGAAAATTAGATATAACTACCGAGATTTTGCATAATCACAAAATTATCTGGATGTTAATCAATAACTGAAAGAAACGTAGATTGGTTGGACCAATTAAATTTCAAGTATTGTATGTGAATTTATTAAAGAGTTAGTGTTGATATTTTATCACAAACATTCAAAACTCTATAATATTCTTACTTCACCCAACTCCTAGTTTAATCAGCATTTTTGAGCAATAGAGTTTATTTGATGCAAAATCTCGGTAACTAAAAAATTAGATATAACAAATTGAATTTAGATATATTTGACTCAAAATATAAAAAAGCAACTCAAATATAAAACAAATACAAATTTGATATATCTAACTTAAAATTGATTTAAGCAGCTGCAATAATCTGGTGATAAACCTCGCTTCAAGCTCTTGCTCCCGGCGGGGATTTTTTTCGATTATAGAGTTACCTGTTTATTTTCTCTTTTTTATTTTTTGTGGCTATTAAGTCAGTTCAGGAAACAGATATTTTACTCGTTCAATTTGTAATACAGATTTTATGAAATGAAATCAGATAACTTATTAAATCAAGAAACTTGCGGTTCGGTTTAGGATTGTTTCAGGTACTTTCTGTTATTAAATCTGTTATTAAATTAGATAGAATGCTGAATAGATTTAATAGCCATGTTATTTTTTTAATTTTTTGTTGCTTTTAGCTTTTTGCTGTTTTTGCCCGGCAAAAAATTAAATTTTACTGAAAAATATTGCTGTCAGGCAGGAACTTATTAAATCTTATTGAATATATAAAGTGATATTTCAAAATTTGCTCAGGTTTTTACTTTAAAAATATCTGCGTTGTATTTTCAAGATAAATAGCCATGCCCCTTTGGGGCACAACAATAGATGAAAATACTTCCGTGTTTTTTCAAGATAAATCGTCATGACCCTCTGGGACACAACAATAAATGAAAATAATATTGCGTATCTTCAAGGTAAACAACCATGCCCCTTCGGAGCACAACAATAAATGAAAATATCAGCAAATATTTTCAAGATAAATTATTCAAGAGCAGGTGTTTAAGTTAGCGATGGAGTTTTGTTTTTAACAGTTTTGCTGGAGATTATTGATAAGTATTTGATGTTAGATTTCAGTCTCTTTTAGTTTGCTCAAAATTATTTATCTCAGGACAGGAGGAATATCATGATAAATCTATCCATTAATGAAGGAAAGCTGAAAAATGCTGTAAAGAGGGCGGCGGAGGAGGGAGTTATTCTGCCGACCTTTGAGCAGATGAAAAATCCGGAGCTGATTCCCGAAGAGATCAAAGAGAGGCTTAAAGATGTCGGACTCTGGGAGATTAACTCGCTAAATCTTTTTCGCATCAGCTGGCAGAATGAACCTCAGAAATCAGGAGGTCAGTTTTCCGGTGTTAATTTTCTGGAGCTGCCTGCAGAATTAACGGGGGTTAAGGCCAGGATAATTGCCCTGGTCGGCAAGTGGTTTCCTACCGGAGCTCACAAAGTGGGGGCGACCTATGGCTGCCTGATTCCCAGGCTGGTTACCGGCCAGTTTGATCCCACTGCCGAAAAGGCAGTCTGGCCCTCTACTGGCAATTACTGCCGGGGCGGGGCCTATAACTCTCAGCTTTTAGGCTGTGAATCGATAGCTATTCTGCCTGAGGGTATGAGCCAGGAGCGGTTTGACTGGCTGGCTGAGGTGGCCGATGAGGTTATCAGCACTCCCGGCACAGAGAGCAATGTCAAGGAAATATTTGATAAGTGCTGGGAGCTCAGGGAGACCCGGGAAGATATCCAGATTTTTAATCAGTTTGAGGAGCTGGGCAATCATCTCTGGCATTATGAGGTGACCGGTGATGCTATGCTCAAGGCTTTTAAAGCTGCCGCTGATTCTAACAGCCGCCTGGCCGGAGTTGCTTTGACCTCAGGTTCTGCCGGCACTCTGGCTGCAGCTGACCGCATAAAGAAAGAACATCCAGCTGCCCGGCTGGCAGTAGCTGAAGCTCTGCAGTGCCCCACCCTGCTTTACAATGGCTTTGGAGATCACCGGATTGAGGGAATTGGCGACAAGCATGTTCCCTGGGTTCATAATGTCAAAAATACCGATATGGTAATTGGCATTGATGATAATGATTCCATGGCCCTGGTCCGGCTCTTTAATTCTGAAATCGGCCGGGAGTATTTACAGGGGCTCGGTGTTCCGGAAGAGACAATTGCAGCTCTTTCTCTGCTGGGAATCTCGGGCATTTCCAATATGCTGGCAGCCATAAAATATGCCAGATACTATGAACTTACTGAAGATGATGTGGTAATGACAGTGCTCACCGATTCCATGGAGCTTTACGGCTCCCGGCTGGAGGAGATGATGGAAGAGGCCGGAGATTATGACAGGACTGCGGCGGCAGTGGATTATCACCGTCATCTGCTGGGACAGAAAATAGATCACATGCAGGAACTGGATTATTACAGCAAAAAGAGAATCCATAATTTAAAGTACTATACCTGGGTTGAGCAGCAGGGCCGGGACAGTGAGGAGCTTAAAGCTCAGTGGTATGATTACGATAATTACTGGGAGAGATTGCATCAACAGGCGCCCGAAATCGATTCTCTGATCGAGGAGTTCAATCAGAAAACAGGGCTGCTGGAGGAGCTGAAATAAGCGATGGATTATGTCACTCATCTGAGCTGTATCATCTGCGAAAAAACCTATCCAGCTGAACCGGAGCGCTATCTCTGCTCGGACTGCGGAGAGGAAGGTCTGCTGGAGGTAGAATATGATTATCAGAAGATAGCCAGCAGCTGGAGCAAGGCCGAGCTGGCAGCGGAGAAGGACCGCCGGATCTGGCGCTATGGACCTCTGCTGCCGGTGGAGCCCGGCACCCGCAGGCCGCCCCTGAGAGTAGGAGATACCCCGCTCTATCAGTCGCCGGCTCTGGCCCGGGAGCTCGGTCTGGAAAACATCTGGCTCAAGGATGATGGGCTCAATCCCACCGGCTCTCTGAAAGACAGGGCTTCGGCGATTGCGGTGGTTAAAGCTCTAGAAGCCGGAGCTCAAGTGGTGGCCTGTTCTTCCACCGGAAATGCTGCCTCTTCGCTGGCAGGTAATGCGGCTTCTCTCGGGGGACAGCTGGAGACCGTTATCTTTGTGCCGGAAAGAGCACCGGGCGGTAAACTGGCTCAACTTTTAATCTATGGAGCCACCGTGGTTTCGGTTCAGGGGAGCTATGAAGAAGCCTATTTTCTCTCCCGGGATGCTATCAACAAATGGGGCTGGTATAACCGCAATGCCGGAATCAATCCCTATCAGGTTGAGGGTAAAAAGACCTCTGTGCTGGAAATGGCGGAACAGCTGGATTTTAATCTTCCGGACTGGCTGGTTTTTTCTGTAGGAGATGGCTGTACCATTGCCGGGGCCTGGAAGGCTCTTAAAGATCTCCGTGAGATTGGATTTATCGACAGAGTTCCCCGTCTGCTGGGAGTTCAGGCTGAGGGTTGCGCTCCCATTACTGAGGCTTTTTACTCCGGGGAAGAACTTGAGGTAACAGAGGAAAATACCGTAGCTGACAGTATAGCTGTAGGAAATCCCCGCAATTACAAGAAGGCCATCAGAGGAATTAAGAATAGCCAGGGTGAGATGGTTAATGTTAGTGATGAAGAAATTTATGAAATGATGCGGCTTCTGGGCAGGACTTCCGGAATATTTGGCGAGCCCGCTGGAGTTGCAGGGCTGGCAGGCATTAAAAAGATGGTTAACAGGAAGGAAATAAGCTCCCGGGACGAGGTCGGTTTTGTTATTACCGGAAATGGTCTTAAGGATATTGATAATGCCAGAAAGGCGGCAGGCAGGGTGATAGAGATAGAACCTGACCTGGAACGCTTAACCCAAATCTTTGCCAGGAAGGGGATAATAGCAGATGAATAAAAATCAAGAAATGGGAGCCAAAATTAGAAAAATGCGGCGCACCCAGGATATGAGTCTGGCCCAGCTGGCTGAGAAAATCAACAAAACTTCAAGCTATTTAAGTCAGGTGGAGAGAGGCCTGGCCGAGCCCTCAATAACAGCTTTAAGAGAAATAGCCAAGGCTCTGGAAGTTCCTATTTTTTATTTTCTGGTCGATGAAAATGAGCATAATTCGGTCGTCCGCCGGGATGAGAGAAAACAGATTAAATATCCCGACTCCGGCTCCCGGGTAGAGCTATTAACTCCCAATCTGAACAATCAGATGGAATTGATTGAAGCCCGGCTGGATCCTGGAGACAGCACGGTGGAAGAGCCCCTGCCCCACCAGGGTGAGGAGTGTACGCTGGTGTTAAAAGGCAGGATGAAAATTCAGGTGGGGGATCAGCATCACGAACTGGAACCGGGTGACAGCATCTATTATATTGCCAGTATTCCTCACAAAATAACCAGCATTGGCGAAGAGGAGCTGGTCTTTGTTTCAGCTATAACTCCTCCGAATTTTTAATCTGATAGCATAAATAAGCAGCCCACAGATAAACATCGATATAAGTTTTCATAAATAAGAGCTCTTTTTGAATTACATGTTGTCATGTCTTTGGTAAATAGTTGCAGGCAAACAAACCGTAATTGTCAAGTGTAATATCTTGAAAAGACATCGTGATATTTTCATCTATTGTTGTGCTCCGAAGGAGCATGATAGTTTATCTTGAAAATATGCCAGATTATTTTCATATATTGTTGCGCCCCGGAGAGGCATGGCTGTTTATCTTGAAAATATGCTTATTGTATTTTCATGTATTATTGTGCCCCAGAGGGGCATGGCTGTTATCTTGAAAATACGCCATATTATTTTCATTTATTGTTGTGTCCCAGAGGGGCATGAAGGTTTATCTTTCAGTCCTAGTAATATGATCCAGCCAGCGAAGATAATTATCCAGCATTAGATCAGCAACAAGGAAATTTAAATGAGCCTAAAAAAGTTAAACCCTTTGCTGGTGAGGTAGATAGTTGCTATTTAAGGTTTATTGAGCTTTAAAAATTTGTTTGCTGTTAAATTTAATTGTGATTTAATCGGTACTGTTATGAATTATGCTTTAATATGATTTAAACAGTATATTTTTTAAAGCTAGAAGTTAATAACTGTCCTGGTAGTGTAAAATAAGTTAAGAATTAAAAGATGTTAAATTTAAGGAGGTTATTGTTATGCAAACTGTATTTCGCAACAAAGATTTTATCACCCTGCAGGAATGGACCCGGGAGGAAATCGATACTCTGCTGGATGTCTCGCTGGATCTTAAAAGAAAATTTGCCATGGATATCCCCACTCCCTATCTCCAGAATAAAACTGCGCTCCTGATGTTCTTTGAGGAATCAACCCGGACCAGAAACTCCATGGAAGCCGGGCTGGCCCAGCTGGGAGGACATGCCAACTTTCTCGACACCTCCACCATGCAGGTTTCCCACGGTGAGGTGGCCAAGGATACAGCGGTGATTCTGGGAAGCTACGGCCATGCAATCGCCTGTCGGAACTGCAACTGGGAGGAAGGAAATAAGTATTTAAGGGATATGGCTGCCAATACCCCCGTACCGATCATGAATCTTCAGTGTGATCTTTACCATCCCATGCAGGGGCTGGCCGATCTTCTGACCATCAAAGAAAAGAAGGAAATCACCAGAAATCTTAAGGTTTCGGTTATCTGGGCCTATGCAACAACCCATAAAAAACCAATTTCTGTGCCACTTACCCAGATTCTTCTCTTTCCTCGCTATGCCATGGATGTTACCCTGGCCTATCCTGAAGGTTTTGAGCTGCCGGAATGGGCCTATGAGCAGGCCAGAGAGAATGCTGCCAAAAATGGAGGATCTCTGAAGATCACCCATGATCAGGAAGAGGCCTACCGGGATGCTGATATTGTCATACCGAAGAACTGGGGCAGCTGGGTCAGCGATCCTGAGGATAAGCAGGGCAGCGCTCTGCTGGAGGCCAATAGGGACTGGAAATGCACCGAAGAGAGGATGGCCCTGGCCAGTGAGGATGTCATGTATATGCACGCTCTGCCGGCCGATCGGGGCAATGAAGTGGAAGACTCTGTAATTGATGGTCCCCGCTCGATTGTCTACAGCGAAGCAGAAAACAGACTCCATACCGCCAAGGCTGTTATGGCCCTGACCATGGGGGGACGGGGATAGATGGATATGAAGAACGCAGATGAAGTTATTGCCAAAATCAAGCAGGAAATAGCCGGCCATCAGGAAGAGATGGTCAGATTTATGCGGGATCTGATCCGCATCCCCAGTGAAAGCTGTCAGGAAAAGGAAGTGGTACAGCGGATTAAGGAAGAAATGGAAAAGGTTGGTTTTGCTGAGGCCTTTGTTGATGGTATGGGGAATATTATCGGTAGAGTAGGCAGTGGAGAAAGGGTGATTGCCTACGACGCTCACATTGATACTGTGGGAATTGGTGACCCGGCAGAGTGGAACTGGGACCCCTATGAGGGCAAGATGGAAGATGGTTATATTTATGGCAGAGGCGCTACCGATCAGGAGGCTTCCATGGTTTCTATGGTCTATGCCGGAAAAGCCATTAAGGATCTGGGTCTTCATAATGAATTCAGCCTCTATTTTGTCGGCTCTGTTCAGGAGGAGGACTGTGACGGTCTCTGCTGGCAGTATATTTTAAATGAAGAGCTGATCGACCCTGAACTGGTGGTTGTTACCGAGCCCACCAATCTCAACATTTACCGGGGTCACCGGGGCCGTATGGAGATGCAGGTTATCACCGAAGGTGTTTCCTGCCACGGCAGTGCCCCGGAAAGAGGGGTTAATTCTCTTTATAAAATGGCCAGGATTATCTCTGGAATTGAAAAGCTGAACGAAAGGCTCAAAAAGGATGATTTTCTGGGAAAGGGAACGATTGCAGCCACTCATATAACCAATGAAACTCCCAGCCTCAATGCCGTTCCTAATAAGACGCTCATCCACCTGGACCGGCGGCTTACTGCCGGGGAGGATAAGGAACTGGCTGTCAATCAGATCAGAGAGGTTATTGAGGCAGCTGGAGTTGAAGCAAGAGTAGAAATTCCCAGATATGATACCCCCAGCTATACCGGGCTGGTTTATGAAACCGAAAAATATTACCCTACCTGGGTGCTGGAAGAGGATCATCTCGCTATTCAATCTGCAGTAGCCGCCTATCAGGAAGTATTTCAGCAGGAACCTCTGGTAGATAAATGGACCTTCAGCACCAATGGTGTTTCCATCATGGGGCGGGAAGGTATTCCCTGTGTTGGTTTTGGTCCGGCCAATGAAATCTATGCCCACACAGTCAATGAAAAGGTTTCTGTAGAGCACCTGCTCAAAGCAGCCCAGTTCTATGTCTGGCTGCCGGCTAAGCTCTAAAAGAATTTAAAATAACTGACCTTAATGACTGCACTTTATGAAAGTTGATATAGACCAGACTTAGTAGTAATCCCTGTGATGTCATGTATATTTAACCCTGAATTTGATTGAAATGACTTTTCGCAGTAAAACTACAATTAGTTTAAGAACTGAGAAAGAGGCCAAAACCTGGTTCAAGACCCTGCCGTTTTGGTCTTTTTCTATTTTTTTCTACTCTATAGTTATTTCTGGCAGGATTCTGGCTCCGATAGTAGAAATAAAAATTAATAAGGTAAATTCAACAGTTTTATCAGCAGGATAAGATTCAGCATTAATTAGGCCAAAAAAACCAAAAAGCCAATAAGAAATTCCTTTAAAAAAATTATAATTTCAGGGGTTTAGAGTCTCAAGGCAGCTCGAAAACTGGATTTTTTGATAATAAGCTGATTATGTTTAAATGGGATTGGAGAGCTTTTCTAACAGTTGGTAAAAATCTCACGATAATTTTTAGGGTTGACCGGCAGCTGACTGCCGGTGAAAATTTATGCTGGAGGTGTTTCCTATGCCGGAAAGGCAGCAGGTTAACAGATCAAAAAAACGGGTCGATGCCCGGGCTAAAGTGACCGGCAAAGCAAAGTTTGGAGCAGATTTAAAGTTTCACAATATGCTCTACGGTCAAGTGGTCCGTAGCAGCTACCCTCATGCCAGAATCAAGTCGATCAATACTGATGAAGCTGAGGACCATCCGGGAGTAGCTGTGGTTATGACAGCCGCAGATATTCCTCATAATCTTTTTGGGGTTATTATTGAAAATCAGCGGGTGCTGGCTGCAGAGAGAGTACTCTACATCGGAGATGGAGTGGCCATGCTGGCAGCAGATTCCCGGGAAGCAGCCCGGGAGGCGGCAGAACTAATCGAAGTGGAGTATGAAGAACTGCCGGGGGTTTATGGGGTGGAGGAGGCCCGCAGGTCTGATGCTCCGGTGGTGATGCCCGGGGAAGAGAACAACCAGGTAATTCACCATCCCCTGCGCAAGGGAGAAGTGGAGCAGGGAATGGCACAGGCAGATGTGGTGCTGGAGAGGCGATATACCACCCAGTTTGTCGAGCATGCCTATCTGGAACCGGAGGCTGTTACCGTGGTTCCTGAAGAGAGGAATACCCTGATAACTGTCTATGGATCCGTCCAGAACCCCAATGCCACCAGAGATGCCCTGGCTGCCGTGCTGGATTGTGATCTCAGCAAAGTGCGGATTATTCAGGACAATATGGGGGGCTCCTTTGGCGGCAAAGATGAAAACATTTCTTCCATGGCCTGCCGGGCGGCGCTGATGGCTTTAAAGACCGGGAGGCCGGTTCAGCTGGTGAATACCAGAGAAGAGTCGATTATTGAAAGCTATAAGCGCCATCCCTATACTATGAAATACCGCATGGGTGCCCGGGAAAATGGAGAACTGGTGGCGATGGAGATTGAAGCGGTGGCTGATAGTGGAGCCTATGCCTGTCAGACCCCCTTTGTCACCTGGAGATCGGTGGTTCAGGCAACCGGTCCCTATGAGGTTCCCCACGTTAAGACAGATACCTATGGCTTTTATACTAACAGTCCCTATACCGGGGCGATGAGAGGCTATGGCTCTCCTCCAGTAATCTTTGCTCAGGAATCAATGATGGATGAACTGGCTCGAGAGCTGGAAATGAGCCCTGAAGAGATCCGCCGGAAAAACATGTTTTGCAATAATTCCCTGACTGCCAGCAATCAGAAGCTGGATAACCATGAAGTCAGCCTGGCTGAAGTGATGGATAAGGCTCTGGAGGCAATAGATTATCAGGAGAAATACAGCCGTTACAGCCAGCCCCAGCCCGGAGATATCAAAAGAGGAATCGGTTTTGCCATCAGTTACCGGGGGGTCAGCCTGGGAGCTGAGGCGATAGATGCTGCGGGAGCGATTATCTCTGTCCAGAAGGATGGCAGCATTATAATCTACTGCGGACTGGCTGAAAACGGCCAGGGTTTAAAAACTGTTTTCTCCCAGATAGCCGCTGAGGAACTGGGAGTCAGTCTGGACCGCATTAACCACATGGAAACGGACACTTCGATATCACCGGAAAGCGGGTCCACGGTAGCCTCCCGCAGCACCCTGATGGGCGGCAGTGCTGTTAAGAATGCTGCTGAAAATATTAAGACTGTGATCAAAGAATTTGTTGCTGAAGAATATGATTATCGGGGTGAGATAGTTTACCGGGATGACGCCCTTTTCACTGCTGAGGGCAGTAAGATAGCCGATTTTTCGGAACTGGCAGCCAGCGCCTTCCACAGTGGAGTCTTTCTTTCTTCCTACGGCTGGTATAAGGCTCCCGGTATTTCCTGGGATGAAGAGACCGGTCAGGGCCGTCCCTATTTTACCTATGTTTACGGCTGTCAGGCCGCCGAAGTAGAGGTTGACACCGGAACAGGAGAGGTACGAGTTCTCAAAATGTCGGCCGCTCATGATGTTGGCAAAGCGATTAATCCTGCCAATGTCCGGGGTCAGATTTATGGAGGTACGGTAATGGCTTTAGGACATGCTCTGATGGAAGATCTCGGATTTTCTGAAGGCTATATCAAGCATACCAATTTTGATGAATATTTAATTCCTACAATTAAGGATGCCCCGGAGAGTATAGAGGCAATAATTGTGGAAAATCCCGACCCGGCCGGTCCCTACGGCGCCAAATCAATTGGCGAGCCGGCAATGGAGCTGGGAGGAGCAGCTATCAATAATGCTCTGGCCCAGGCTACCGGCCGCAGATTGAGAGATTTACCTCTTAACCTGGAAAGAGTTCTGCTGGGCCGGAACTTGAGCAAGGAGGGTTAATGGCATGACTGAAGATATTAAGTTTTTTCAAACTGATAAGCTTGAGGCAGCTCTGGAACTGTTAGCTGAAAGCTCCGGGGTAATAAAACCTGTGGCCGGTGGTACTGATCTGATGGTGAAAATTAGAGAGAACCGAAGACTGTTGCAGGAGTTTGCTGGAATTCTGGATATCACAAATATTTCCGAACTGCAGGGAATAACAGAGGAGCAGGATTATGTTCGGATTGGTGCTCTCGTCACCCACCGGGAAATTATTGAATCGGAAATTCTTCAGGAAAAGTATCCTGCCCTGGTTGATGCTGCTCGAGCCATCGGCTCAACGCCGATTCGAAACCGGGGTACAATCGGGGGTAATGTCTGTAACGCTGCTGCCTGCGCTGATACCCTGGGTCCGCTGGTGGCCTTTTCAGCAGATGCTGTTTTAGCCTCCCGGGCCGGTGAGAGAGTGGTACCGGTTGCCGATCTGGTAGAGGAGCCCTACCAGACGATCATCCGGCAGGATGAACTGCTGCAGTATTTCCGCCTGCCGCTGCCGGCTGAAGGGACCTTCAGCAGCTTTCAGAAAATCGGCCGGCGTCAGGCGGCGGCCATTACCCGGATCAGCCTGGTTCTGGTTGCTAGAGTTTCACAGGAAACAGCCGAGCATATCAGGATTGTACCTGGCTCTGCTATCCCTGTTCCTGAACCCTTCACTGCTCTGGAGAAGAGAATTAAAGGGCAAAAGCTGGGAGAGATTGATTTGAAAGAGATGGCGGCTTTAGCTGGAGAGGAAATGGTTAAGATAACCGGCGAACGCTGGTCAACTCCCTATAAAAAGCCGGCTCTGGCAACCCTGGTACGACGTGCTCTGGCAGAGCTTAAGGAGGTGGCAGAGAATGAATAAAATTAAGGTTAAGTTTATTATAAATGGAAAAGAGGTATCTCTGCTGGTGAAGCCCACGGAGCGGCTGCTGGATACTCTAAGAGATAGGCTGAATCTTACCGGAACCAAGGAGGGCTGTGGAGTAGGGGAGTGCGGTGCCTGCACAGTTATGCTCGACGGTCAGGCTGTTAATTCCTGTCTGGTGCTGACAGCTCAGGTGGCTGGCCGGGAGGTTAGAACCGTGGAAGGTCTGGGCAAAGAAGATGAACTTGATATCCTGCAGCAGGCTTTTAT
>Ga0207421_10001992_pt1 | contig 25822 bp, 27 predicted proteins | sample SodLakKL_010_SED_4_FD_187542 | JGI IMG/M metagenome (GOLD analysis project Ga0207421, IMG submission 187542) | Alkaline sediment microbial communities from Lake Tanatar, Kulunda Steppe, Russia - 8KL_010_SED (SPAdes) (version 2) | ecosystem: Environmental > Aquatic > Non-marine Saline and... | reverse complement strand
AGTGGTTATCCAGATGTAAAAAACATCTCTCCAGACATGCTCACTTTCAATATAGTCTCCTCATTTAACAACTTTTCCGAAGATAATAAAAAGTCTCTTTTCCCATTGGATAATATTTTTATACGATTAGGGATTTTTGGAACTATGGATACTTTGAATATTATAGTCCCTATAAAGGAAGTGCCTGACATTGAAAAAGTGAACTTCGATAGAGAAGAAGGCCGTATCGATAGAAGTTCAGCTACTACAGAACCTAATCCTTTTGATTTGAACGCATTAGAGGAGGCAGTAAAGTTGAAAGAAGAGGTAGGCGGAAATATAACTGTGATAAGTATGGGGCCTCCTCAAGCTGAAGAGACTTTAAAAGATGCTATAGCTAGAGGAGCAGATGACGCAATACTTTTGACTGATAAAGGATTTGCTGGATCGGATACTTGGTCCACCTCATATACAATAGCGATTGCGATACAAAAGATAGGGGACTATGACTTCATCGCCTGTGGAGAAAAAACGGTTGATGGTGACACTGGTCAAGTCGGTCCAGAGATAGCAGAGATTCTAGACATACCTCATGTCGCATATGTTAATGAAACATTAAAGAGAGGTGAAGAAAGTATAGTAGTAGAATCAGAAGTATGGGGAAGAACTTACAAGAAAGAGTTAAAGTTCCCAGGGTTGATTACGGTAACGAAGGATGTCAATGAACCTAGATTACCTTCTGTAAATGATAAATTAGAAGCTAAAAAGGCTGAAGTAGAGAAATGGGGCGTCGATGATTTGTTAGACATCGGAGATGAGACACAATTTGGTATTAAGGGTTCTCCTACAGGAGTTGTAAATATAGAGGTTCCTGAAGAAAAAGGTAGAGAAAGTAAGATATTTGAAGGGCCTAATGCAGTTAAAAAGTTGATCGAAGAAATTAAGTCAGATATTGGAGGGATTTAAGATGGCTTACGATGAAGATGAGGCAGAAGGTGTTTGGATCTATTGTGAACAGGAAAAAGGAGATATCCATCCTGTTTCATATGAATTATTGAATAAGGGTAGGGAATTAGCTGATGATCTCGATACAGACCTCACTGCCTTGTTTTTGACCCCTGATGGTGAGAATACACAGAAATTTATATCTAGAGGGGCTGATCGAGTTTATCTTTTAGAAGACGACCGTTTCAATTATCCCGATGAATACCCGTTCAAAGAAAATATTGTAAGATTAGTTGAAGAAAACAAACCGGAAATATTTCTTATAGGTGCGACACACTTTGGCAGGTCTTTGGCCCCAAGAATCGCGGCAGCTCTTGAAACAGGATTAACAGCGGATTGTACAGGTTTAAAGATAGATGAGGGTGAATTTGTCCAGATAAGGCCCGCCTTTACTGGAAATATACTGGCCCATATCTCTACTGATAGATGCCCTAAGATGTCTACTGTGAGATACAAAGAATTCGAAGAATCCGAAAAGGACACCAATAGAGATGGGGATATCATAGAAAAAGAGCCTATAGATCATTCGGGAGGAGAAGTCACGATCCTCGATGAAATGAAAGAAGAAGAGGTCAATATACAAGAAGCTGAGATAGTGGTCTCGGCTGGAAGAGGACTGAAGGATTCACAGGATTTCGAGTTGATTGAAGAACTTTGTTCTGCTGTAGATGGAAAAGTGGGCTCTAGCCGTCCTTTAGTTGACGAGGGATGGATCTCAAGAAATCACCAAGTCGGCTACAGTGGAAAAAGGGTAAAACCGAATCTATATATCGCATGTGGGATATCGGGTGCGCCACAACATTTGGCAGGGATGAAAGATTCGGAAATTGTCGTTGCAATAAATACCGAGCCTTCCGCTCCAATATTCGATCACGCAGATTATGGTATTGTTGGAGATCTTTATGAAGTGGTCCCTGATCTAGTGAAACAGCTAAAAGAGGAATAGCTAAGCTTAGAGATACATCAAACCATTTCTTTCCTTATCACTAATCTCTTTTCCGGAAGTCGGAAATTTAAAGGAAAACTAAAGGAAGATCCTGGAGTTATCCCAGGATAGCTTTTTAATCACCAAGAAGCTCTAGATTTTTCATATCTTTATGTATTTATCTTCAATTTCTTTATCTTCAGGGACTATTTTACCAGGGTTCAATATATTGTTAGGATCGAACAAGCTCTTAATTCCTTCCATCAATCTCAGTTCTTCCTTATCTTTAAATTTTCGAAGTTCAGGTTTCTTGATAAGACCTATTCCATGCTCACCAGTTATATCTCCACCAAGATCGATCGCCTCTTGTATCCATTTGTCTCTTACTTTTTTTACTTCATCCCAATCGACTCCTTCTTCAGGTAAGTTTCCTTCGATATGTACGTTCCCGTCTCCCGCGTGTCCAAAAGCGTAGAATGTTCCTTCCAAGTCTGATTCATTAAATATCTTTCTAGCCTTATCTATTAGTTCTGGTATTTTTGACGGAGGCACAACTAGATCACCAGAACGGTGTCCCGTAACATTACCTTCCTGTATAACTTCCGCTATCCCTTCCCTTATTTTCATTATCTTGTCCATCTCTTGGCTTTTGGTCGCTAAGAAGGCATCAAGGGCACCTCTCTCCTGACAGATTTCCATAATATTTTGTGCTTGCTCTAATATTTCGTCTTCAGTTTCACCTGAGACAAGGATCATCAACGTAGCTTCACCGATCTCACTGGGCCACTTTTCATTTACTTTTTCCTGTCCTCTCTTGATTGTTTCTTCCTCTAGATATTCAATTCCAACAGGAATCGTGCCCTTTCTCATCATCTCAGAGACTGTGTTTATCGCATTTTCTCCGGAGTCGAAGGGGACCAATATGAATTTTGATTCTTCGGAAGAAGGATATAACCTCAATATAGCCTTAGTAATAATGCCTAGAGTACCTTCACTCCCTATCAAAAGATGCATCAAGTTATATCCAGTATTGTTTTTCAACAGTTTACCACCGAGGTTAAGTATTTCTCCATTTGGAAGTACCACCTCTAAGCCTTTAACATAATCTCTCATAACACCGTGTTTCAGAGTAGCCTCACCACCTGCATTTGCCGCTATTGTACCGCCAACTTGAGAATCTTCGGTTGTAGGATGGATAGGCAGGGTCAATCCCTTTTTCTCGACAGCTTCGTAAAGTTCATTCATAGAAACCCCAGCATCGACTTCGACCATCAAATTATCTTCGTCAACTTCGATATCTTCGTTCAATCTTTCCAAGGAGAGACCTATCCCGCCATAGACAGGTATCATACCTCCCATAAGGCCTGTTTTTCCACCGATTGGTGTTACAGGAACTTTGTTTTCATTTGCAAATTTCATTATATTCGCTACTTTTTCCGTAGAATCTGGTTTAACGATCACTTCAGGATATTCACCCTTCACTTCCGCTGGAGATAACTCATCATGAGTATAACTTTCCATGCTATCTCTATCGGATATTACGTAATCTTCACCACAGATATCTTGCAGGCCTTCGATAATTTCCTCGCTAACCTTATTATAATCTGATTTTCCCATGTTAAACCTCCTAGTTACAATAGATCAATATCACTTGCTGGTTATCTATTAATAAGATATATATTTTTTGGACCCGTTCTATCGGGCCCTAAAAAATGTTCGTTAATCCCTTCTTTTAATAATATTTTATATTCGATATCATTTCAGCTTCGGAACCACCATGCCTCCTTCTATGAGGAATGTAACTTTCCCGTCGGTTTCGGCTAGAGCTTCATCGATCGCTGTCTGAATGTCCTCTTTTGATTCGATGAATGCATTTTTTGCAACGTCTTCATCCAATTCGGATACACACCACATCGAGGAGCTTTCACAAACTTCGACCATCTTTGCAGCTTTATGATAGCCTAGTTTATACTCTTCTTCTATCTTCTTCATCACACTTTCAGGAGCGTCCATTGATGCCATGAGATCATAGAAGTTCCTTGGTCCTATACCTTCTGGGCATGCTGAAACAAGTATTATGATCCCTCCGTCTTTCAAAGCTAGTTTACCATTCTCAAGGGCTTTATGACTCTGATACAGATTGACATCTATAGGATGTGCTGCCGTGACTACCACTTCTGACTTCTGATCGATCGAGACTCCAAACACTTTTTTAGAGGTCTCCACTTCTTTCATGAACGACTCTTCCATATCTCCTGCGGTCGCGCTGTGAACATCTCCATCTTTGTCTAACGTCATATTGATCGCAAATACATCCCTATCGAATTTATTGAAAGATTCCATCATGTCTTCGTGGATTGGATTTCCTTCAAGTTTAAGGGTTCTAGCGTCCTCTTTGAGCGCGAATTCATGATTTGCAGTGATAGTTTCGTAAGAAGCAACACCTGGGAGGAATGACTTTCTACCACCAGTGAACCCAGCGAAATAATGCGGCTCTACGGTATTTATAGCTACTACATTTTCCGCTTCAGCAACTTTTTTGTTGAACTTAACGGGCGTGCCTCTTTTTGTTTCACCATAATCTACCATCTCGTCGTTTTTCGCATCGTTATAATAAATATTCTCTTTTTCAGATTCATATATATCGCCGAATAACTGGCCGTACTCCTCTTCTGTCGGTTCCCGGTGTGAGCCAAGTGCTACAATAAATTCGACGTCATATTTCTGAATTTCCTCTTTTACCAAGTCTAGTACTCGAGATGTAGGAGTCGGTCTAGTTGCATCGTTAACTATGAAAATAGTCCCATCAGTGATGAAATCAGAAAAACTGGATTCCTTCACGGGGTTTTCTAATGCTTCGAGTATCACTTCATCCTCGTCTCTTTTCTCCATCTCGTTGGGATAGAGGACCTCATTTACTTTATCATCATCTACTTCTACTTCGACCTCTTCGCCGGCATAGGGGATGTCTATTTTCATGATTTATTAGTGGTACTTACTTGCTTTATATTTTCCGGTTTTAGTTCGGGTCTACAGAAGGAGCTTTTTTGATATCTCCTGATTTCATCAGATTCTCAACCTTTCTTTTACTCGATTTGATATTTTCTTCTGCTTTCTCTCTGATTTCTTCTCTCGAAAGCTCTTGTTTCGCGAGACCTTGGTCGATAGCTTTTAGTCCGACTCTTACTGCCACTCTGGCGTATACTTCAGTATTTTCCATTGTCGGTACTAGATTTTCTTCATCAAGGCCGTTCTCTTCTGCAACTTCTGCTATAGCATGAGCTGCTTCGATATGCATCTCATCGCTTATTGTCGAGGCTCTAACATCAAGTGCCCCTCTAAATATTCCTGGAAAACCTAATGAATTGTTTACCTGGTTCGGAAAATCTGATCGACCCGTACCTACTATCCTGACACCTGCATCCTTTGCTTCCCAGGGATATATTTCAGGGATAGGGTTAGCTTCTGCAAATAAAATACCGTCTTCTTTCATTCCCTTTAACCACTCTTTTTTAATAGTATCGGGACCAGGCGCTGATGCAGCAACAACAACATCTTTCCCTTCTATCAGTTCGGGAATACTCCCCTCTTTTATCTCTTTATTTGTTTTTTGCGCCAATTTCCACTTTTCAGGAGTCTCTTTTTCGTTCAGATCTTCTCTTTTTGGATGAAGAAGACCAGTAGAATCACATAAGTACAAGTTATCTTCTGGCACTCCAGCTTTTAATAGAGTTTTTGCGAGACATAAGTTAGCAGCTCCAGCACCTACAAGACCGATCTTAACATCCTCTAATTTCTTCCCTACGACTTTTAACCCGTTGATTATTCCAGCTAAAGTTATGGCCGCAGTCCCTTGTTGATCATCATGCCAAACTGGTATATCTAGCTCTTCTCTGAGCTTTTCTAATATATAGAAACATTTTGGAGTGGTTATATCTTCAAGATTGATTCCACCAAAGGACGGTGCTATCCATTTGACTGCCTGCACTATATCATCTGGATCATCAGCATCTAGGGTAATTGGAAAAGCGTCGACACCTCCAAGATATTTGAATAACAGGCCTTTCCCTTCCATCACTGGTAATCCAGCCTCCGGCCCGATATCTCCTAGTCCTAATACTCTACTACCGTCGCTGACCACCGCAACATTATTCCATTTATTGGTATGATCATAAACCCTTTCAGGATTTTTAGCTATGTCTTCACACGGCTTAGCGACGCCGGGTGTGTACCAAACCCCAAAATCATCTAAACTCTCTATCTGTACTTTCGGTAAGATCTCGATTTTTCCTTTATAAAAAGGGTGCCACTTCATAGCTTTCTTAGAAGGTTCTTCTGACTTCTTTTCAAGCTCTTCTTTGGTCATCTCTTCTTTGCCCATTCTATCTTGCCCTATTCTTATTAAGTTAATTAAAGGAGCCTACAACTACTTAAAAATAATCGTTCTTAAAACTAGTGCTCATCGCCATTTGACATCGACTTCATCGGTCCTGAATCCCTGTTTTATATTACTTTCTTCTATGGGAGTCGATATACCGGCCTGATACTTCAGATAGCCGGTCCAAGCGATCATCGCTGCGTTATCCACGCAGAATTCAGGTTCAGGAACATACCAGTCAGCTCCCCTTTCTTCCGTCATCGTACTAATCATCGATTGAAGTCTTTTGTTTTGAACTACCCCTCCTCCTAGGAGGACCTCATCTTTACGTACATGAGCCAAAGCCCTTTCTGTGACTTCTGTCAGCATGGCGAAAGTGATTTCTTGCAGTGAATAGCATAGGTCTTCGAGAGAAGAATCTTTGTTCAAAGCTGAGGTCATGATTCCAGAGAATTCGACATCCATTCCCTTAACGCTATACGGAAGATCGACTAAATTCCCACCTTGCTTCGCTTTTTCTTCTATTTTAGGTCCTGCGGGGAAGACCATCCCTTTTTCTCTACCGAATTTATCTAACATGTTTCCTAGTCCTATATCTAGAGTCTCACCGAAGACCCTGTACCTTCCTTTACTGAATGCTATGACTTGAGTATTACCGCCGGATACATACAAGAGTATTGGATTATCTGCTTCGGTCATCAGTCTCCCTATCTCTAAGTGGGCTATGCAGTGATTTACACCTACTAGTGGAACTCCTAAAGAAAGAGAGAGACTTCTAGCCGCGGTTGCCGTAGTCCTCAAACAGGGTCCAAGACCAGGTCCTTGAGAGAAGGCTACAACATCTATTTCGCTCTTGTTTATTCCTGCCTTTTTTATGCTTTCCCGGATCACCTCTAGAATATTAGAGGCATGGTGATTAGCAGCTTCTCTAGGATGGATACCTTCTTTTCCCTCATAAGTTCTCGAGGTATTAGATAGAACTTCGCCAGAATCTGTAACCACACTTCCTCCTATCGTATGGGCTGTGCCTTCAAGTCCCAAAATATACATAATAAAGAAAAAAAGGGATTTTTATTCTGGTTTTCCTATCCTGTAGACACCAGTACCACAGTCTGGGCATTCGCCTTTGATAGCGGGTTTTCCGTTCTTCATCTCGGTTTCTTCAGGATCTTTCACCTCAACCTTTTCGCCACATTTGACGCAGTAAGCTTTTACCATGTTCTCACTCAAACCCGGATTGTTAAAAGACTATTAAAGCTTTACTTATGGAGTTTAAAACCAGGTGACCGATGTAAGCCCCTTTCTGTTTGATTATAAGCCGACATTCACCTACGCGTCCTACCTGCCGATCCCGGAAAGGTCATCTCGGCTATTTTGGACTTGCTCTAGTGGGGTGAAGTGGCCGTTTCATCGTTCCCCTCAACTCAAAGCTCTGCGGGTTAACTCACCTGCCTTGCGACAGTCTTCGCACGCATCAAAGCTCCTTGAGGGACGTGTCGTTTCTGCGCCCTAAACCGTGGTTCTCACCACACCAGTTTGCACTGGTCCACCTTTCCTGTAGAGAGGGGACTTTCCTCAGGCTCATACCACTAGGTCAAAAACCAGTGATAGATCCCGTCGGTCGGCCACGCTCTCCTGGTTAAGATAGATTCCTTCAAAGATATATATAACTCTTGCGTTTTTTAACTTCACTGACCCTAAAAATCTCCATCGAAGTCTGTATTATGAATTCACTTCGAAATGTTCGTTACATCTCATCTTCCAAGATCCAGTCTGACTGTCATATTCTAAGTAGCCCTCTAAAACAGCTGGATAACCTACGAGATCTTTTTCCTTAAAATATAGTTCTTCTATGATCTCAATTTGAAGCTCATATCTTTCAGTCTCGAGATCAGTCAAAATGACTGTAGGAATCTCAGAGGAATTTTCAATTTCGATGATTTCTCCTCTGACTTTGATATTCATACCTTCATACCATTCTGGATTTTCTAAAAGTTCTGATAATGGTGTAAAGCTCGAAACCGCTCTCTCTTTTATGGTCAGTTCTCCCATCGAGTCGATCCTTAAATTCATCTCACCTTCGTACTCTTCTAATTCTCCCTCTACCATGACCTCTGCCCCTGGATTCATCTTGTTTCTTTTTCCCTCCATATCGACGATATCTCTATCGCAGACCACTGACAAACTTCCCTCTTCTCCTTTCTGTTTAATCTCGAAAAGGACCATGTAGCGGAACCAAGAAATATCAGAAATAAAGCCTTCAGTTCTTACCCGCGATCCCAAAAGTTCTTCGTCTATTTCTGATATGCTTATTTTTCTAGTAGAAGTCTGAGCCGAAAAAATATAAAGAGTTGAAATCCCGATTATAGAAAAAATAACCGCAAAAGTGAGGATCTTTTGTTTATCTAGCATCTTATTTCGACCATCATTTCAAGAGTTTCTCTAATTTTTTCTCGAGCTTATCAGCTGTGATATCAGATATCGATACCTTTGTTGTTCTTCCAGAATTATTCGAAACAGTCTTCGTCCCTATCAGCCCTTCATTTGAAAGAGATTTTAGGTATTTCCAAAACTGAGTATGACCTAATTTTTTCACATCGTATTCTTCACATAGTATTTTGTATAATTCTTCAACTTCCCCTGTGACCGTGTAGGGTTGCTCTTTCAACTTTCTCGTGGAAGCTAGTAGAATCAATTTTTCCTGCTGATTCAAGTTTTTAAGTCTACTCTCAGTGAAATACGGATCTATCTCTCCTTTCGCTGATCGGATATCTTCGGTTAAGATTTCGTTCCTTCCGTCCATCTCGGCTATCAGAGCCGATTTTTCAAGCAATTCTATCCCAAATCTTGCATCTCCATTTCCATCTCCTCCCTTACCTGCGATATCAGAGACAAGATGGATTTTTCCATCGTCGATAGATCCAGGATAGAACGCTCCTTCGACTCTATTTTTTAGGATAGGAAATAAGTCCTCTGAAGTGTATCTAGGAAATCTGATACGATTGCTTCTTTTGAATGAACTTCGAGCACTATCTTCTAGGAGTTCAAAGACATTTTTTTGAGAGACCAAGATTATCGAGATATTCCCTTCAGGTGAAAGCTGTTCCTCGTCAAACCGGGAAAGTAGATAGATCAGATCAGAACCTTCCTTTTGGATAAGTGGATCGACCTCATCTAAAACTACCAAAAGGTGAAGATTATTTTCTTCTATCTTTTCCTTTACTATCTTCATCATCTCTTCAACGGAGAAACCTCTATCAGGAAATCCTCTATCGAAGTGATGTACGATCTTCCACATAGCAGAGCTATTGTTCTTTCTCTTCCGGCAATTAACGAAAACTGAGTCTATATTTTGATCTCTATCTTTTGCCCAATCCTCGAAGTCCATACAGAATCTTTTGGCAGTGACCGTTTTTCCAGTGCCAACCGGTCCGTATATCAGGACATTCTGGGAGACGTTAGAAGATACTATCCCTCTATAAAGACCGAATAATTTTTGCATCTCTTCCTCTCGATTAGGAAGTTCCTCAGGGACGAAATCGAAGGAAAGTTTTTCTTGGTCTTTAATGATGTTCCCAGTTGAGTTTTCAAAATCCATTTTGAGTCCCGCTTATCTTTGGTTAAAACAATCTAATATAAAACAATGACGCTAGATAGCTACCTTCTCTGAGCAAATACCTTTACACTTTAGAATTTTTTTTCAAATGTTTCCTAACCCCTTCTATCCTTTCCTCCTCTAAAAGAACTACCATGTCTCCTCTTTCCGAAAGACGGTCGATGTTTTTTGCCATGACTTTTTCTCGATGGGCCTCTAGTTCTTGAAATCCTTTCAATTTGTTTATGAATTGGTCCCACTCAATTGCGAAGTCTGCCGGATTATCTGCCTCTATTTTTTTTCTCCTAAGTCCCTTTTCTCTAAGAGTTTGCCGTATCCACTGTATACCGGTGACATGATCGCAATAGGCCATTGTGTAGTGTTCTTCATCCATATCTAACGCTTCGATCTCGATATCATTTTCTAAGCAGTAATCCATAAAAAAGGTGTAAGAGGGAGGCGGTAAGCTAACTTCTCCAAATTTTTTAAGCTTTTCAGCATATACTTTCTCAGGTTTTGAAGGCTCTATATCAGTTTCAAGATCTTCACGTTTCATAAATTCTTTGAGCCCTTCCTTTTCTTCTTTAGAGATAGGCAGAGCTCCGATATCAAATTTTAGATTTTTTACTCTTTTTTCTAGTCTTTCAGCCTCTGAAACTAAGCCTTTGACTACGCCGAAAATATATATTTTTGAACCCCTATAATCGAACTGGTAAGAGCTAGCATTTTTCATCTTTAACCCTTTCTCTCAGTCAAAAGTTCTGAAACTTCTCCTTTGTCTTCAATCCTAAAAAGTTCGTCTTTCTCTATCAAAGGTATACCTTCGATATTCATCTGAGTGGTCTTTTGATGTATGAATATCACGGGATCTTTTTCCGTAATATCTGAGAGGTTAGAGACGATCTTTGCTTTTTTCTTCAACCTACTATCTTCTTTAGTCCCGACGCCGCTGAGAAAGACTCGGTTTTCGTCTTCAGTGATCGCTTCGAAGGGACATTCACAGGTGGGAACTATCCGATAACCTATTGAGAGGAGCGATTCGAAGATCACCCTTTCTAGACCCGAATATTGGTCTAGGGAAATATCGTATTCTTCCTCGAATTCATTTCGTTCGAAAGGATTTATAGGTAAAATAAGATCTTCACCAAGGAAATCCTGCAATTTCAAAGCCACTTCTAAGTCTGCCCCCATACCTTTTTCGTATTTTTGTATCGACTTTCTTGAGACTCCTGCTATGTCTGCAAGTTTACTAAGAGGTATCTTTTTTTCTTTCCTAGCTTTTTTTAAGAGATCCGAATCCATTTTGACGTATAGGCCTCCTGGAGCAGAAAAAACGTAAGGTGGCACACCTTCGAGTATCATATCCTTGAAGGTTTCGGGCGACATCAAGGGTATCCCTTTTCGGGAGTAAACTACCCCCTGTTTCAACTTTCTTTGCCCCCCTATATGTGAAATAAATAATGGAAAAGCGTCTAGAGCATCGTTTAATATTTTAAGGTGTTCAGTGTTCCTCATACGAGAGCTGTCCGCGTTTACTGATACGCTTATAACGAACAGACGGTCATCTTTCCGAGCTATTATGTCGAAGGGCATCGTATCTTGGTACTCTCGTTTGGAAAGGTAGAAACCTGCCTTAGAAAGTACCTCCCTTACTTCCTCGATAAGTTGGGATCGGTTCATCAGCATTTTTATTTACTTAGAGGTTCTATATAAAGATAACGTGGATATTTCTTATCATAATCTCAATAAAATTAACTGGATACTCAAGAAATCAATCCTCGAAAAAGATCTCCCAATAGACCGTTGAAGTTAGCCATTCTTGATTATCAGATATATTTTCATCTAATTCATTCACTTTTTCTCCGATGTTCAAAGGCAAAAACTGGTAAAAACCGTATGGGATTATGAACTTTTGATAAAAATTCACCTCTTTAACTATTGATAGATTGGAAAATTTTTTCCGGAGTAGAGAATTGGAATAAAGACTGCTACCCTGTGGAAGGGCCCATTGATAAAGAATCCTCAAGCTAAACGGATGTAGGCTCTCAAAAACAAATTTATTTTTAGTCACTCTTTCTACTTCAAGGATGAAATCTTCTATATCGCCCTCATCTAAAAGATGAAAAAATCTCATGCTTATAGTTGTGTCGAAGCATTTATCTTTAAAAGGCAGTTTCAAAGCGTCTCCTTGGATACTTTCTACTTTGTTTTGCATCAACATCTCTTTGCTAGCGTCTAAACCTACGAGATCCCCTCCTTTACTTGATAAAAATTCGGCGAATCTACCAGTACCAGTAGCGATGTCTAGAATTTTTTTGTCTTTTGGATCTACTAGGGAGAAGAGCATTTCTTTCTCTCTTAAATCGAGTACTTTACCTCCTCCCGTGAATCTACTATCATCGTACCGTTCTGCGATCTCTTCTTCCCTGTACCATTTTTGACCTTTTTTGAACATATTTAGCCTCAAAGAGTGAATGATTTGGGGGTAGAGAGGGATGATACCCTCTATAAATGTTTTCTGAGCATTGATTAAGGTTTAAATATTTAACTATTATCAATCATCTTTGAAAAACCGGCAAAAAGTATATTACCCTACCTATTTATTGATTGTGTGGTGGTACAAATGGGCAGTAAACAGGATTCGGAGAAGAAGATATCGGAAATCGATCTAGCCCAGAAAATAGACGAATGTACCTTCGAAAGTACATTTTTCAACAGAGAAAAGAACAATAGTTACGGTCATTTCAGTAGCGTCATAAAAGAAATTAAGGACGGTGAAGGAGGAACTAGCCACCTTGTCAAAATAAGACCTCCTCTCTTTTATCTGAACGGGGTTCTCAGCAATATATCTCGCTTACTTTCTAGTACTGGATCGCGAAAAATCCTCGACAATCGCAGGTGGAGTTTACGGGAAAAAGAATACCTTAAGAGTATAAATAAAGACTTTGAAATAGACGACACAGTCCACGATAACGCGATACTGATGGAAAAGATCGATGGGAGAGTCGCCTATGATATCCTAACATCAGAAAAGAAAAGCAAAAAGGAAAAACTGGATGCGATAGAGGAGATATCTGAAGGGCTGAGAGATATCCATAAAAAAGATCTTTATCACGGAGAACCTAATACCCAGAATTGCTTGATAACTGAGGATGGAGAGATATACTGGATTGATTTCGAAATAGAATACCATGAGGATTTATCTCTTATCGAGAAGAAAGCTAAAGATCTCGAGCAGATGCTTCTCTCCATGCTTGGTGCATTCGAAGATGAAGGAGAAAGAGGGATAGGCATGGATGATGAAGAATTGATAGACTTCATCCTTGACTCTTATGGGGACGAGGAAGTAATATCTTATTTTCTAAACAATGCTCATATACCTTTCTTCGCTCCTTATCGAATTTACCAGTTGGCCTTTTCCTCAGCATATCGTTTTTATCAAGTACAGATGAATCTCCTAAAATATTTGAACTCTTGGGAGTCTGAAATTTGAATGAGAAACAACAGCCTAGAAAAGTAGTGATTACCACTCTATTCACTAAATTTTTTATCTCTATATTACCTGTAATCTTTGTCGTTATTGTATTGTACCTTCTTGGTCCAGAGATTTACACCCCTGCTGCCAGTATTTTCCTAGCTTTTTATTTTGCTCTAGGCGTTGGATGGGTCGTAGCACCTGTAATCGGCCTCGCTTATGGAATACACCCGGTAGTGGTGATCGGTTATCTAGTATTTATTTCCTCACAGAGTTCTTTGATAGTAAGTGTCAATTATCCTCTCTTAGAGAAAATACCTCTTCTAGGTCTATACATGGCGAGACTTCGAAGGAAGGCAGGTAACATCATCGAGGAGAAGGAAATGGTAAAAAAAGTTGGGTTCGTAAGCATATTTTGGTTGATGTTTTTACCTGTCTACGGAACAGGACCGAATGTTATGACGCTTGTCGGAAGGTTATTAGACTTGGAGTGGAAAAGAGTGTGGGCGGTTGTCACCTTTTCTGCAGTTTCGAGGTTTTCTATCATCACAACCCTTCTATATTACGGATATCTGAATATATAATGCTGATTTTCCCCTTTTAACGATGCGACACTCCAAGCAGACTACCAAAACATTTATATATTAAAAACTAAAAGCCTATTATAAGCAGAAAAAAAATGAGAAGGGGTGGAGGCGGGGAGAGATGCTAGTTCCTAATTTAAAAATATGGGCTGATTTTTGAGATGATCTCAAAATGTCAATCCATTCCCTTCAAAAATTAATAAAATTCAAAGGTGGTATGTATGTCGACTGATACACGAGCTAAAGGAAAAGATAGACCCGTAATCGAGAGGGTCACCGAGTGTCCTGAGTGTGGGAGTAGCCAACTCGCTCAAGATTATGATAGGGGCGAATTGATATGTGAAAAATGTGGATTAGTGATAGATGATCAGTATATAGATAAGGGCCCTGAGTGGCGAGCATTCGATATGAAGCAGGAAGAAAATCGAGCAAGAGCAGGTCCGGCGATGACTGAGATGATGCACGATAGAGGATTATCGACTAAAATAGACGAGAGCAACAGGGACTCTCAAGGTAGAAGCCTTTCTAACAGCAAAAAGGCCCAGATGTATAGGCTCAGAAAATGGCAGAGACGAAGTAGAGTCTCAGGAGCTAGAGAGAGTACTCTCATATCTGCGTTGAGTGAGATAAAAAGACTTGCTTCGACTATGGGACTTCCCAATCATGTCAAGGAAAGGTCCGCGGCTATTTATAGGAAAGCTGTAGAGAAAAACCTCATACGAGGTAGGAGCGTAAAAATCGTAGCCACAGCAGTCCTTTACACCGCCTGTAGAAAGTTAGGTCTGCCTCGAACACTCGATGAGTTTGCAGAAGTTACAGAATACGATAGAAAGGAGATCGGAAGGACATACAGATTTCTCAAATGGGAACTGAATATGAAGATGGAACCTACAAAACCTCAGAATTACCTGCAGAAGTTTTGCAATGAATTGAATCTAGGTGGTGAGGTCAAAAAGTTGGCTGAGGAGATATTGAACAAAGCTGAGAATGCAGAACTCCTTTCTGGAAAAGGTCCTACTGGGTTAGCTGCAGCCGCTATCTATATTGCCGGTATAAAAACAGGTGAGAGAAGAACCCAGATCGAGATAGCAGATGTGGCGGATGTGACTGAGGTGACGGTCCGTAACAGATATAAAGAATTAGCTGAAAAGCTGGATTTGACTGTAGATGTTTGAGTTCTCCTCTAGACTTTTTATTGAAACCCGATCGAACGGTTAGGAGTTAATAGGTAAACCAACAATTTATAAGACTCCTCTCCATCGTAAATGCGGGCGATAAGATGGAATATGGGTTGGAAAATAATATTTTAGTGGCAAAACTAGACGATGGTGAAGATCTGTTTTCCTCTCTAGAAAAGATCATGGAGGAGATAGATCAGGAAAGTGCAGTAGTATTAAGTGGAATAGGCATGATAAAAGATTTCAAAGTGGGTTTTTACAATAGGGATACAGGAGACTACGAATGGGAAGAATTTACTGAACCAAAAGAACTGCTTTCATTGAAGGGAAGTATAACTCACGAAGGCAGTATGCATCTCCATGTTGAGATCGGTGGAAAAGATCACGATGTCTCTGGAGGTCATCTAGATGGAGGAAAAGTTTTCAATGTGACTGAATTGACTCTTTTGGTTTTTGATGATTTGACCCTTTCTCGAAAAAGAGATGAAGAGTTGGACATGTATCTACTCTCAGTGGGGTGAGAGAACATCGGATACGAGCAAATTGATCATACAGCCGATGTTGGAATCCATGCATACGGAGATGACCTTGAAGAGGCTTTCGAAGAAACGGCCAAAGGGATGTTCAGTATTATCACTGATATAACCAAAGTAGAGAGTAAGAAGGAAAGGGAATTAGAGTTAGAATCGCAAAATTTAGAGAGTTTACTAGTCAATTTTCTTTCAGATCTGATATATCTTCATGAGGTACACAACGAACTTTACCGTGATTTTGATGTGATGATTGAAAAAAGAGATGTGATAAGATTAAAAGCCTTTTTTAAGGGTGAAAAAATTGACCTAGAAAGACATGATATGGATACTGCTGTCAAGGCGGTATCTTATCATGAAATCGAAATCGATCCTGAGGGAGACGTCAGGATAATATTGGATATCTGAACTCCTACTTTCATCGACCCCCGGAAAGAAACTTAATAAAGGAGTTCGATGTGAGGGAAGTGGTAAAATGAGCGAAGAAAAAATAAAAAAGTTGCCAGGTGTAGGACCCGCAACTGCAGAAAAGCTCATGGACTCAGGCTATAAGGATCTCATGTCCATAGCCGTGGAGTCACCGCGCGTTCTGTCTGACGTTGCTGATTTAGGTGATTCCACTGCAGGAAAAGTTATCCAAGCAGCTAAAGATGCTGCGGATATCGGAGGGTTCGAGACTGGTGACCAACTTTTAGAAAAAAGAAAGAAAATTGGAAAGCTTACTACTTCCGCAGAAAGCGTAGACGATCTGTTGGGAGGAGGTATTGAAACCGGTTCGATAACTGAATTCTTCGGTGAATTCGGTTCAGGAAAGACTCAAGTCGCGCATCAACTTTTAGTGAACGCTACGCTTCCTGAGGAAGAAGGCGGATTGGATGGCAAAGCGATGATAATAGATACAGAAAACAGTTTCAGGCCGGAAAGAGTAACTGAAATAGCAGAGAGTAGAGACCTCGATGCCGAAAGTATATTGGAGGATATACATGTGGCTAGAGCCTTCAATACTCACCATCAGATGTTGCTTGCCGAAGAAGCTCTGGAACTCGGAGATGAACATCCTATACGATTACTAGTAGTGGATTCTTTGACCTCTCACTTCAGAGCTGAATATGTAGGTAGAGGGGCCTTGGCTGAAAGACAACAAACGTTGAACAAACATCTTCATGAACTTTTAAAGTTCGCTGAAAGGAATAACGCGGCTATAGTGGTAACTAATCAGGTAACAGCCAATCCAGATCAGTTCTTTGGTGATCCTACAAAACCGATCGGAGGACACATATTAGGTCATACGGCGACATTTAGAATATATCTGAGGAAGAGCAAAGGAGATAAAAGGATAGCTAGATTGGTCGACTCTCCAAATATGCCAGAAGGAGAAGCAGTATTTAAGGTCGAAGCTCGTGGTATCACTGAATGATCGATAGCTTTAAAAGTAGAATATCCTCTTAAAAAACATTTCTTTTTTATTTATTTTAAGTACTCCTTTTAAGTATTAATTTTATTATTTAAATGTTTTGTACATTTATCTACAAAAAGTGGAAAAGATTTAAATTCTTCCAAGTGAGATAGATTAAATAGGGTATTCGGGGCTAGTAGGTTAGAGTGCATCCCATCCCACCATCCTGACCTAAAAACTAGCCCCCTCCCCTTTTCTTATTTTTCGCTTTGATTTTATCATCTGTTTTGAGCTGAGGCTATGACTGCCTGGCCAAAAGGGATCCCCATATCTCCGTTAGGGATCTTTTCGTGCACTAATAGCTCATAACCTCGATCTTGTAGATATGACCTTATACTTCCCACTATCGGTCTGTTGTAAGAGACTCCTCCAGACACACCGATATCTTTTATACCCTTTTCCTCAGAAGCTTGGATTGCCGACTGAGCTATAGCTCGGGAAACTGAATCAACGTATGACGCAGCAAGGTTCTTTTTCGAGCCATCATCTTCCATCATATCGAGAAAGGGATCTAGTGTTTTGATTTTGTTTTGAGTGATTTTGATTTCGTATCTTTTGGTAGGTTTTCCTTTGATCAGGAGGTCCTCTAGTTTCATTGCCGGTTCTCCTTCGTAAGTCCTATCTTTACAAACATCTAATCCAGCGGAGATGGCATCTAACAACCTTCCAAAACTCGTGGTTTTCACGCTGTCATCCATCAATTTATCAAATACTTTTTTTTCTTCACTATTGAAATAATTCCCTTCACCTCCCATCTTTCTCTGTATTGCAAACACTAGTCGCCTAGGATCCTTTACAGCCTTCTCCCCGCCCAATAATGGAAAAGCTTCGAGATGTTTAAGACGCTCATAATCAGTTTTATCACAGTACAGGATCTCTCCTCCCCAGCTGTTCCCGTCTTCTCCGTATCCGGTACCATCTATTGCTATCGTGATCATCTCCTCTAGGTCATGTTCGAGCAATAGAGAAGCTCCATGGGCCCAATGATGTTGTATCTCCTCTGTTTTCGCATCGAACTCTTCTGCGATATCAAGACCCAACTTTCTGCTTTGATACCGTGGATGAAGATCGACAGCTACTGAATCTATATCATCTATTCCCAGCAAAGACATCATATGATCTTTGGTATTCTGGTAAAATCGAGTTGCGTCGTACGATTTAAGATCACCTAGGTACTGGCTCGCGTATAATAATCCATCCGTAGAGAGAGCAAAGCATCCGTCCTTATCAGCTCCTGCAGCCATGACTTTTCCTTCTTCGAAATCTAGAGACGATGGAACGTATCCTCTAGACCTCCGGATTATAAATGCGTCCCTCCTGTGGGTCCTGACCAGTGAATCGTCGACTCGGTTAGCTATATTCCTATTGTGTAGTAAAAAATATTCAAAGGGGAGCTGAAAAGCTTCCTCGTTATCTATTATCATAGGCTCTCCAGGGAGGTTCGCACTGGTCATCACGACCGCGTCTAGTTGACTTTTTTTGAAGAAGAGGTGATGAAAACCCGTGTAGGGCAGCATCATCCCAACAGTTGGAAGGTCAGGAGATGTGTGATCTAATAGTCCTTTCTTTTCGCTTTTCTTTTCATATACCATTATAGGTCTTCTAGGACCGGTGAATATATCTTCTCTTTCAACTTTCGCGTATTTTTTTGCTGTTTCAAGGTCTTTAACCATTATAGCAAATGGTTTTTGAGGCCGGTGATAATCCTCTCTCAGATCTGGTATTTTTCTCAATTTGCAGATTATATGCATACCACCCCAACTTTTAGCCACGCCGATGTTTCCCTTCTCGATGAGATCGACGAAATCAGAAATGCCGCCCATCTTCTTTTTTTCTTCGTTGTAAAGGGTGTATTCTGGTCCACATTCTGGGCAGGATATGGTCTGAGCATGGAACCTCCTGTCCATCGGATCTTCGTACTCTTCTTGGCAATCTTCACACATCTGGAATGGTTCCATGCTCGTTTTTCCCCTATCATAAGGAAGTGAATATATCGCAGAGTAGCGAGCACCACAGTTTGTACAATTGGTGAAAGCGTAGCTTTCTCTTCTATCGTTGTCATCTTTCATCTCTTCGAGGCAGTCCTGGCAGAGAGCGGTATCTACAGGTATGGTAGAGGATTCTTTTTCCCCCTGAGAGCTTCCTACGATTTCAAATCCTTTTTTAGTAACGCTTTCTTCTTGTCTTTCAACTTCTTTGATCTCAGCTAGAGGAGGAAGGCGTTCCTTCAACTTTTTTAGGAATAACTCCTTTTTTTGATCTATCACCACTTCTACTTCCCCGCCTTTGTTCTTCACGTAACCATTTAGACCTAATGATCTAGCGACTCTATATACGGTCGGTCGAAATCCGACACCCTGAACCGTTCCTTTTAAGATCAGTTTCATCACCTTAAAAACACAGTGACTGCTTTTTATAGTTACCCATCGAAAAGACTATTTAACTATAGTTCTTCCATAGGACGAATGATTTGTGGAATAGATGAAGCTGGCAGAGGCCCGGTTATGGGGCCTATGGTGGTCGCTGGAGTAAAAGTCAATGATGACGGTAAATTGATCGAACTCGGCGTCAAAGATTCTAAGAGACTTGCTCCTTCAACTAGAGAAGAGCTTGAAGAAATGATTAAAGATTGCGCGGAATTCAGTATCAGGGTGGTTCCAGCGGAAGATATCGATTCTTTGCGAGATTCCATGACTCTGAATGAATTGGAAGCGAACATATTCGCAGATGTTATAGATGAATTATGTGTTGACAGTGATACTTGTTATTTGGACTCTGCCTCAACAGATGAGAAGAAGTTTGCAGAGATGGTGAAGAGAAAAACGAGCGTTCAACCGAGTATTTTATCTGAACACGGTGCTGACGATGAATATCCGGTGGTTTCCGCTGCCAGTATATTAGCTAAAGTGGAGAGAGATAGGAAGGTCGAAGCTATATCTGAAAAGTTAGAAAGTGAGATAGGTAGTGGATATCCATCGGATACAAAAACACGCGAATTTCTTATCAATTGGATATCGAAGGAGGAATCCCTCCCCCCTTATACGAGGGAGAGTTGGGATACCTGTAAAGAGTTGATGAATAGGTTTTTGAATCAATCTTTGGATGACTTTTGAGTATAATTACTACCAAGAATTGAAAGATCATTGTAAAAAATCACTAAAATCAGACCGAGGTCATCATGAGTTTTCCGTGCTTCACTCCTTTCGTACTTTTCAATCTATCAGCGATCTTTCTTATATGTTGTGGTTTCCCCTTGATCGCCATCGTCTCCATGCAGTTGTGTTTATCAAGATGTATATGCATAGTTGAAACTATATGTGTATGATCTTCGTGCTGTATATCGGTGAGTTTATCTGAGATCCCCTTTTGCTCGTGATCGTATATAAGGGTGAGGGATCCGTAGACCTCCTCATCAGATTTTTCCCACTTTTCTTTAACAAGAAAATCTCTAATCAAGTCTCTTATCGCTTCTGATCTATTAGTGTACATCTTCTCTTCTATCTTTTTGTCGAATTCCTCTATCAGATCCGATGGGACGGAAACTCCGAACCTCGTGGTGTCACTCATATTATCTCGAACACGTTAATGATGTTATGATTAATAAATTTCTTGTTAATCCAACCGCGAACACAGTATTACTTGTAACAAATAACTATGTCAATCGTGTTACTAATCAAGAAAAAGTATTAATAATCTTTACTAAATGACCCTGCAGATACAATGGCAAATTCTAGTTCACCTCGTACTGAGATATATGACATGATAAAAAATGAAGATCTCCATTCTCTTTTGGATAAAGCCGCACTTTTGCACGGGCATTATTGTCCTGGACTTGCTTTAGGTGTCAAAGCTTCTTATACCGCTCTTAAAAAAATAGATGCTAAACCAGAAGGCATGGAAGAAGTTATAGCCATAGTCGAGACCAATAACTGTTCTACCGACGGAGTTCAACTGGTGACAGGCTGCTCCTTCGGCAACAATTCGTTGATATTCAAAGATTTAGGTAAAAATGCTGTTACCTTGACTAAACGTGATGCAAAAGGCATACGAATTGTTACGAAAAAAGATGCGGGGAAGCAGTGGTACGATGAATTTCCAAAGTATCGGGAACTTTTCGAGAAAGTCGTAATTGAAAGGAACGCCATTGAAGATGAAAAGAAAAGGTTTTCCGAGTTTGGGGAGAAGGTCTCTCACCATATCATGGACATAGAAAGCGAGAAACTTTTCAAAGTAGAAAAGACCGGTGTTGAGATCCCAGATTATGCGCCTATACACGAGAGTTTGACTTGCGAAAATTGCGGAGAGAGTGTCATGAGTACTCGGACCGTAAAGGATGATGGAGAGACCCTATGCTTACTCTGCGGTGGTGAGGAATTCTTTGAACTTGATGGTTACGGAATCAACTGTAAATGTGATAAAAGATGAAAAGCAAAATGGCAGTATTGATAGTATCGATCCTTTTGATATCATTGATAGGCGCAGGATGTGTTGAAGAAGACTTAGAAACGATTCAAGTCAAAGACATGGCAGGTCGTGAAGTTGATGTGCCTGAAAACGTAGAAAGTATCGTCGCGGTAGGCTCGGGATGTATGAGGCTTATAGCGTATATGGAAGCAACGGATCTACTTGCAGGTGTGGAAGAATATGAACAAGGAGATTCTATGGGAAGACCATATGCATTGGCAAATCCCCAACTATCAGAGAAGGAATCGATAGGTCCTATACATGGAGGAGATATGGAACTCATCACAGCTCAAGAACCGGATGTTATATTCCGGGCGTCTTCTGCTGAAGAAGCTGACAGGTATCAGGAACGAACGGGTATCCCGACTATAGACCTAAGTGTCGGTGACTTGGGAGGGAATAGAGACGAGTTCTACGGCAGCTTGAGATTGATAGGGGAGGTCTTAGATAAAGAGGGGAGAGCTAACGAAATAATAGATTTTGTAGATTCGAACATTGAAGACCTTCAAGATAGAACGAAAGATATTCTCTTAGAAGAGAAGCCCGATGTTTATGTCGGAGGAGTATTACATCGTGGAGCACATGATCTGAGAAGTACGTACTCGGATTACGCTCCATTCGAGTTCGTGAACGCTAAAAACGTCGCTGGAGATCTAGAAACGGATCATGCGATGGTGAACGAAGAAGCTATATTAGAATGGGATCCCGAGATTGTTTTCGTAGATATGGGCAGTCACACGAGAGATATGATCGATCTGAGCAACCCTGATTATCAAGAGATAAAAGCCTTCCAGGAAGGAAACCTATATGGTATCCTTCCATACAACTGGCATCATATAAACTATGGAACAGTACTAGCTAGTTCCTTTTACGTGGGATCGGTTCTATATCCGGAAGAGTTCAGTGATATAGATACTGAGGAAAAGGCCGATGAGATATATGAGGTGTTAGTAGGTGAGCCTGTTTATGAGTATATGGAAAGAGATCTAGGTGGATTTACTGAATTAGAACCGTAAGATTGAGGAAAAGAGGTGATCATAGATGGCGGTAGAAGAACAGAAGATCAGTGAAGAGATATTGGAAACATATAAGGAATATTCCCAAAAAAGGATATCCTTCTTTTTATTATCGCTGATCCTACTTGTCTCTTTAGCCCTCTTCTCATTAACGTTGGGTCCCGCGGATGTATCTATTTTTGAAGCTGTATCAACACTTATAGGAGCCAATACTAGCAATAAATTGAACACTATAATATGGAATATACGGATGCCAAGGGTTCTTGCTGCCATTATCGCTGGATCTGGATTGGCTGTTGTCGGTGCAGCGATGCAGACCACACTAAGAAATCCTTTAGGTTCACCTTATACGTTAGGAATTTCAAATGCAGCGGCGTTCGGTGCTGCATTCGCCGTTATCGTTTTAGGTGCAGGTACAACCCAAAGCGCAGCAGCCGATGCGGTCATCCTTAATAACCCTTATATTGTTACAATCTCCGCATTTGCCTGGGCTCTCGTGGCCACTTTTGTGATTCTTTTATTAGTAAAGTACAAAAACGCATCCCCCGCGACTATGATACTAACTGGTGTTGCACTTGGATCTTTATTCACTGCAGGGTACACAGCTTTACAGTATTTTGCAGACGATGTACAGCTTGCTTCAATAGTTTTTTGGACTTTTGGAGACGTAGCTAGAGCTAAATGGATTGATTTAGGTTTGATGTTGATTGCTATAGTACCAGCAACTATCTACTTCCTCAAGAAAAGTTGGGATTACGAAGTTCTTGATTCTGGTGATGAATCAGCAAAAGCTTTAGGTATAGATGTCGAAAAGCTGAGACTTCATGGAATGCTCATTGCCTGCCTTGTCACAGCTCTTATAATTTCATTTGTTGGTATCATCGGCTTTGTAGGATTAGTTGTTCCTCACATGATAAGAAGGGTAATCGGAGGCAATGAAAGATATTTGATACCTTCTTCGTGTGTAGTTGGTGGTTTATTATTGTTAGCTTCGGATACATTGGCTCGAACAATAATATCTCCAGTAGTACTTCCAGTTGGTATAATAACATCCTTTATGGGTGCGCCATTGTTCATATATTTGGTCATAAAGGGGAGGGAATACTGGTGAAGTTGGAAATCAATGGACTCCAATTTTCCTACAACAGCACCCCTGTTTTAGAGGATGTGAGTTTCGGGGTAAAAAAAGGTGAGATGCTCACTATTATCGGTCCTAATGCTTCTGGTAAGACAACATTACTCAAATGTATAAATAATATACTAAAACCACAAAAAGGCACCATACTGATAGATGATAAGTCCTTGAATCATTTGAGTATGACCGAGATAGCGAGAGAAATGGGGCACGTCCCTCAGGCGGGGTCTGAAAGTTTCCCAACAACAGTTTTTGATACAGTGCTTATGGGTAGAAAACCGCACGGTAGTTGGAAACCTAGTGAGAAGGATTTAGAGACGGTTTCTAACACGATAAGCAGGTTGGATCTAGAACACATCGCTATGAAAAATATAGGTGAGATCAGTGGTGGACAAAAACAGAAAGTCCTAATAGCTAGGGCCATAGCACAAGATCCTGATATACTACTTTTAGACGAACCTACCAGCAGTCTCGACCTCAAGCATCAATTAGAAGTTCTAAATGTCGTAAATAAACAAACTGATAATGGAATATCAGTAGTAATGACGATGCATGACCTAAATCTTGCCTCTAGATACAGCAGTAAAATACTGATGTTGAAGGAGGGAAAGATATTTGCTGCAGGTGGAAAGGAAATTCTGTGTGAAGAGAATATAAGATCGGTTTTTGGAGTCGAAGTAAATATTATGCGAGATTCAACAAATCAAGTTATAATTCCATCTAGACCTATTGATAGTTAAATGGGGAAAATTAGAGATGCACTATATCAGAAAAAGTGCCTGTTTTGATATCTAAGTAAATAGATCGAGATTATCACAAAACGTAGTATATTAGAAACTTTTAAGTATTTTTACTCATATGTGTAAATAAGGTAGAAAATATGAGATCCGGAAAAGGTAAAGGATCAGGAAAAGGTTCAGAACAAGATGGACGCGGCCGACAACCTCAAGGCAAAGGCCTCGGTCCAGGAGGAAAATGCGTTTGTCCCGATTGTGGATACGAAGAAGAGCATCAAAGAGGCCAGCCGTGTTATGAAAAGAAATGCCAAGAGTGTGGGGCGAAAATGACTAGGAAGTAAAAAACTAGTCTATGCTGAATATCATCTTTAATCAAAAACTTGGATTACAAATCCTATTATCACTCATATGTAGAAAAAGTTTAAATATTTATTCTCATAATAGTACTTACGTGATAACATGCCGAGAGGAGACGGAACAGGTCCGGAAGGTTTAGGCTCGAACACGGGAAAAGGATTAGGTTATTGTACTGCTCATACAACCCCCGGTTGTGGAAAAGCAGGTGGGCGTGCCCTAGCAAGAGGTAGAGGTCGAATGATCGGAAGAGGACTTGGTTTTAGAAGACCACCTTTAGGACCACCTTTAAGAAGAGAAAATCCCGTTTGGAAGAAAGCCGAGGGAGATGAAAGCAAGAGAGGATATTACGGTGAATACACGAAGGAAGACGAGATAGAGGAGCTAAAAACTTATGCAGATCACCTAAAGGAAGAGTTAGAGATAGTAGAAGAAAGGCTAGACGAGCTAACCGAGTAAAAACCATTCCTTTTTCTTTATTTTTAATATCAAAGAAATGAAAAATATTATTATTCAGTACGGAGATTATCGATACGATGCCAAGGCGTAGGAGAAGTAAGAGACGTGGACGCAGGAGGGGAAAAAGGAGAGTCGAGAAGATCCCCGATGAGAGGGTTTTCTCTCCTGATATAGACGAAGATAGACCAATTATCAGTATAAAGGTGGAGGAAGTCGAAGCCCTCAGATTGGTGGATAAAGAAAATCTCACGCAAGAAGAAGCTGCGGTGGAAATGGGTGTCTGTAGAAAGACATTCTGGAATGATTTAAAGTCAGCGAGAAAGAAGGTTGCGGAAGCACTCAGTGAGGGAAAGACCATCAAGATAGAAGGCGGCAGCTACTCCCTTAAATGAAAGTTTAGATTATCAGGGAACAACTTTTCCTTTTTGTAGAATCCTTATAGCTCTTTCTGGGTAATCCTTTTCTTTCATTTTCTCGATGACTTTTTCTATATCATATTCCTGTCTTTTAAATTCGATCTCACCATTTTTTAATACTGCATAAGCCGCTTTA
>Ga0207421_10001991_pt1 | contig 25825 bp, 20 predicted proteins | sample SodLakKL_010_SED_4_FD_187542 | JGI IMG/M metagenome (GOLD analysis project Ga0207421, IMG submission 187542) | Alkaline sediment microbial communities from Lake Tanatar, Kulunda Steppe, Russia - 8KL_010_SED (SPAdes) (version 2) | ecosystem: Environmental > Aquatic > Non-marine Saline and... | reverse complement strand
CGAATTTTTCGACCACTGTAGCGATGATATTGACTCGTAAAAGCTTTTGATCCCATGGAGTAATCAGGTGATTAGGCTCACCTTCGGGCGTTCGGGTATAACTCCCGTGAATTAGGTCTTCAATCTTGACTTTCCTAGCAGTTTGACGCATGATGTTCAAAATAAAAAAACACTCCGAACCTTAAGTAATTGAGTTATCAGAAGCCGTATTTCCCCGCCCAATCCTGAATGTCTTTTTTAAGAAGCGGGCGTAATCAAAGATTGGGTAATCGAATGGAATGTATCAAAGGAAGTTTCGGCGAAAAATATGTAGGAATAACGGCCGGAAGAGCGGATATCGAATCGATAGATGAAATCATAGAGGAAATTAACGTAATAGATGAAGAATACGATACCGTTAGCCAAATTTTCGACGCTTCAAAAATTTTCGGAAAAAATCACTTACTTCAATCCTCGAAGTTGACATTGGAAGCATTGGAAGACGGGGAAACTTTTGCTAATTCCCCGGCCATCGAGCTAACTTGTTGGACGGCCGGTAGCAGGCAGATTAACAAATCCCTCGAAAGAGTAGGGGTAAAGGAAGGTTCAGATCAACCAGTCTCGGCCGTAACTATCGGCGATGACACGGAGAGCGTCGAGGAGGCTCAGGAGAAAATAACTCAAAATTTAAAGATAAGAAAAGACGAAAAAGCTCTCGAAGTCAGCGAGGAGAAAATTGAAGGATTAAAGAAGACCTTTTCTATCACTGAAAAACAACTAGAAGTCTCTACTCCTGAAAAGATAGTATTGGAACAAATAGCTCTACTGAGCTTGGAACTCTGACGTACTCTCGGTAAATTAGTGAGATTGAAAAAAGAAATTCCTCTAACTTCAAACTGGTAATCCCTTCCCGCGATATCTAATCTTCAGCGTTCAGGTGTGCCCATTTTTTCCTGCCCTCAGCGACCTTTATCAACTCCTCGACACCCTTCGGGGACCCTCTTATAATCAACCTATTTCCCGGACGTACCATAGTATCTTTACTAGGCGTCAGGAGATAGTATCCTTCCTTACTCAAAACGAGAACGTAAACTCCCTTCCTTTTCCATAGATCCAAATCCTCAAGCGTATGATCCGCCAGTGAAGAATCCTCCGATATCTCAACCCTCGCAATTATTTCGTCGGCATCCTCCAACGCCCGAGTCAGCACGGGATGCGGCTCGACCCCACGGAGCATTACGTCCGCGATGGAGTCCGCTGCGTCTGAGATGCTCTCTAGAGATTTAACCGCTTGAAGCGCGCTATTTAAATACATCACATCTTTCTCTCTCTTCGCAGCCTTTAGGACCTCACGCCAAGCTTCGTAGTTAAATTCGTCAAACCTCTTCTCCAGCTCCCTAACTTCTTCCGCGACTTCCTCCGATTTGAATAAGACGGAGTAAAAAGCCATATCGACCAAAGAACAGCCGGTGTCCCTCATCTGAGATAAAAATTGTCGAAGACGTTTGTACTTTCTCCCAACTTCCCAGCTGACTTCCGGTGAGTGGGCCATATAGCACAACTTGTCTATGCCATCCCTGGGGCCTCTTACGACCAAAATGTCCCCTTTCTCTATCTTATCCTTCTTCTCCGGACCGACGGTCCATTTACCATCTCTTTCCGCCGCCAAAATCCACGTCGCAAATCGAGATGGCAGTTCCAAATCTTCAAGCTTTTCCCCGATCAAATTGGAACCTTTTCCCACCTCTATCTTGGCGATCTTTTCGTCAGCTTCGATAAGGGATTCCTTCACCACGGGATGTATCTCGATGTCTCTAAGAACTAGATTCGCCAAATCCCCCGCCGCGTTCGAGATACTTTCGGCGGCGTCCGCAATTTGAAGTATTCCCGTAGCGCTCTTGGCGTCCTCGTAGTTTCTCACCGAAATGGAAACCAAAGCTCTAATTTCGTACATCAGGCTGTCCATCCTATCCTCCAATTTCCTAATTTGTTCCGCTAGCTCTTCATCTTCGTAGAGGATCGAAGCGTAAGCTAGATCGATGATCAAATCCGAAACATCCTTCGTCTCGGTCAAGAGCTCTCTAACGTTATGGTGTTTTTTCTCTTCCACCATGATTACAATCCAATTATCGTATTCATCATTAGTAAACTTTAAACCTACCGAATAACCTCCATCGCCATGGTAAAGATTCGGGAAACTAAATGATCAGGTTATTTCGATGGGGAAGTTACAAAACTGGGATCTATTAATTCATTGGTGGGAATGGGATGAACTACCAGATTGGCGTGATAGGTTCTTCCGAAAAAAAGGCCGAGGGCAGAAAGAAGGCAGAGCAAATCGGAATGGAGGTTGCAAATCGGGGCCATCACCTCCTCACAGGTGGATGTACCGGTCTCCCCTACGCTGCAGTGAGAGGAGCCAAGAAAAGGGACGGAGCGACGACGGGGATTTCCCCCGCTTCCAGCCGAAAGGCACATGTGGAAAAATATGGATATCCGACGGAGGGTCACGACTTTCTCATCTTTACCGGCTTCGGTTACAAAGGTAGAAACGTCATTCTCGTCCGAAGTTGCGATGCAGTGATAGCAGCATCCGGACGAATGGGTACTTTGAACGAGCTTACTATAGCTTACGGGAAGGAGATACCAATAGGTCTTTTGAAAGGAGTCTCGGGGGCTTCCGATGAGTTTGAAAGGCTGAGCGAATCGATCGGAAGGCCGGGGAGGGAGCTCGTCTCTAGCGAGGACCCGAAGTGCCTTGTCGAAGACTTGGTCGAGAAGATCGAGAAATCTTGATCTCTTTTGAAATTTAGAACGTGAGAGTATCCAAGTCGGAAGCCGGTTTGATTATCCCTGAAAAATTTTCCCTCAAATATTCGATCGTCGAGTCGACGGCCTCTCTGGCCTGAGGATAGAAATGAGAAAGGATCAACATATCCGCTTTCAGATTTTCGACCATCCTCCCGATCTCATCGGGCGTAGGGTGGTTTTTCATTTCGAATCCCTCAGGATATGAAGCATCGTGAATTACGACATCGACACCTTCCATGAAACTCTTCAATTCTTCAAACCCTTCAGTGTCCCCCGTGTAAACAAGTTTTTCATCTATCTTGTAAGCGTAACAGGTTGAGGAATGCTTCGTCGTGAGGTTCTCGACTAAGTAGTCGTTTATTACTCGTCGACAATTTTCCTCTAGAATTTCCGTCTCTATAGATGTTCTACCCCATAAATCCACCGCATCGAGCAATTCTTTAACTACCTCGTCCGTACCCGGCGGTCCGAAAACCTCCAGGCTAGATTCGTCCTGTAGGCGGCGTGCTTGTACGAAGGCGATTATATCGGAGACGTGGTCGGGGTGTAGATGGGTCAACAGTACCGTATCGATGTCAAGGACGGAGACTCGAGTTTGACCTATTCTGTGGACTACTCCACTTCCGCAGTCGATTAAAATGGGGGTGGAATCGGGTTTTTCTATTAGATATCCTGATTGAACGCCCACCCCGTCCGGTATGGCCGCTCCGCTTCCCAGAACGGTTAGTTTAATCCTTACACCACCTAATTTTAATACCGGATCAAAGATTAAATGTATTCTCGACCTCGAGATGGGGATGATAATCCTCTGTCTTTAGAAGTATTTCGTGTTGATGAGATATCGCCGCGAGGTTAAGAAATAGAAATATTCGACTCGAGCAATCAACCAGTAAAGATTTTTAGGTCTGCGATAGTTGGATAGTAAATAAGAGCTGTTTTGTAATGATAAAGAACAAAGAAGAAATTCTGTCAAAGGGAAACGAAAAGGCCCGTAGCGCCTGCATCGAGGCCATAGAACATTCCCTGCAAGAAATTGATCCTTCTAGAGAGATTAGGAATAACGTAGGCGTATCGAATGGCGACCTCATTATATTCGGCGAGACGTTTAACCTCGACAATTTTGAAAAAGTGTACGTTCTGGGGGCGGGAAAAGCCTCCTTCACGATGGCGGAAGGTCTGGAAGATCGGCTCTCGGATGTGATAGAGACGGGGGTTGTGGTCACCAAATACGGATACGGACGGGGTTCGCTGAACAGGACGGATATCATAGAGGCGGGTCATCCGTATCCGGACGGAAACAGTCTAAAGGCGGGGGAAAAAATTCTCAAAATTGCGCGAAACGCCACCAGAAACGATTTGGTAATAAATTTAATATCGGGCGGCGGGTCCGCCCTTCTTTGCGCTCCCGTAGATTCCGTAACCTTGGAGGAGATGCAGAGGACTACCGATCTACTAGTGGATAGTGGAGCTACAATAAGGGAAATTAACGCGGTTCGAAAACACCTTTCAAGGATCAAAGGAGGAAGGCTCGCCAGAGAAATCGAACCCGCCACTTGCATTTCATTGATAGTGTCCGACGTAGTGGGAGATTACCTCGACGTAATAGCTTCGGGCCCGACTACCTTCGATTCGACTACTTTCGATGAAGCTCACCAAGTCCTCGAAAGTTACGCGCTCTTGGAGGAAGTCCCTAGATCAGTCGTCGATTACATTTCGGAAGGAATAAAAGGCAACGTCAGAGAATCGCCGAAGGAGGAGGACTTTACAGACGCAAACGTGAAAAACATTATAATATCTAGCATAGATAAGGCGACGGAAGCGGCGGCCGAAAAAGCCGAAGATTTGGGGATTACCCCTATGATACTTTCGAGGATGATAGAAGGGGAGAGCAGAGAGGCTGGAATTGTAAAGGCCGGTATATTAAAGGATATAAAGCGCAGCCAAACTCCCCTCGCACCCCCGGCAATGGTCATATCCGGGGGGGAGACGACGGTTAGGCTGGGAAAAGAGAAGGGGGAAGGAGGACCCAATCAAGAATTTGTCCTCGGTGCAGCTTCCAAACTATCGGAGTACGAAGATGTCACGATTGCAGCAGTGGACACGGACGGGACGGACGGACCGACGGAAGTAGCAGGCGGAATAGTGGACGGAACCACTAAGGAAAGGTTAAAGGAAAGAGGTAGGAGACTTGAAAATGTACTGAAATCCCACGACTCACTGCCAGCTTTGAAAGAATTAGGTGACATCATCATAACCGGGCCGACCGGTACCAATGTGAACGATCTCAGGATAGGAGTGGTCCTGTAGATTTAGACACAGATCAGGGAGTTCAAAAATTCGGTACTAAGCACTTCTACGCCATCATAGCGACTAGATTAGTTATTAAATAATAAATTAGATTTATTCTCTTCCGCATCTGACATTGGGTATTACCATAGGTCCTTCCGGCATCACCAATATATCCGCATCCTTCCCGACCTCTTCGAACGCCAATTCCAATCCTTCCTCTAAGGTGTCCACCGGCTCCAACATCATGTCCTTCAATATCTCGTCATCAACTTCACATTTGAGCAATATCTTATGATGCTTCTGAAGTTCCGCCAGTATCTGGTTTTGCCATTGCACGCCAAGCGGTTCTTCCCTCTCTATAGTTTCGATAATCTCCTGGGGGGAACTCGAACTCCTGTGCAAATCTTCGAACGAATCAGGACCCACTCCATCTCCGCACTCCGAGGCAGAGATTATCACACCCCCCTCCCGCGCCACCAGAGATGCGTGGTAAATTCCCTTCACAGTTTGATACAGATCGAGATCGAGCGGAGCACCGTTGTTCGTCGTGACGACGATATCCGCATTATTATCGACCTCCATGAACGTCTCTTCCTTCACCAAGCCGACACCTTCTAGGTGAGCTTTTACCGGATCGCCGGAAACTACCTTCGTTATCTCCTTCTCCTGGTTCAACAATACGTTGAGGATAAAGTTGAGATCGGCGGCTTTCGAGTGTTCCAAGGAGTCTAGATATACAGGATTTTCCCCGTAGCATCCGGGTATGGACTTTGGATCATCGATGAATTTAAATCCGTGATTCCCATAAATTGCCTCCCGGCTCGAAACTCCGGGCATTATGCTCTTCCTTCCCCCGGAGAAACCTGCGAATAAATGAGGTTCTATAAAGCCCGTAGAAATGTTGAAATCCGACTCGACCACGTGCCTGTTGACCTCGATGGGTACGCCCCGAGAGCTAGTACCTAGCCGAACGGTCTCCTTCGGGTCGTGATTTATAACTCTATATTCCTTTACTATCTCCTCTCCAAGTAAATCGATTTGACCCTCCTCATCTAAATGAGGATGTAAGCCGTAAGCGATCAGAATCTTTACGTCCTCCTCCTCGACGCCACCCCTTGCGATTTCATCCAGGAGGGGCGGAAGAAGAACGTCGTCCGGACATGCCCTGGTATTGTCATCCACGACGACGGTCACCTCATCGCCCCTGTCGACCAAATCGACGAGCGGTGGGGTCCCGATCGGATCTTTCAAACTTTCGAGGATGGCTTCTTCTTCATCGTCTACCTTCGGCCTCTCCTTTGTTCTCAGGACGCACAACAGGTTTTCTTCCGGTACGTCGATCTCGAGATTTGTCTCTCCGTATGGAAGGTTGATAATCATCAGAAATCACCACCTTTACAGAGTTTAGGACGTGTCAGAACGATTATGCTCTTAATTTTAAACCACCTATTTCGAGAACGGGAGGAGCAACATTCGAGTTACCTCCCGACTTTATGTAGATAATGCTTGATTCGATCTATATTTAGAACTTTGGATACATATAGGGTTTCGTTAGAATTAAATTAACTATCATTATTGAAATATATTTTGCATCACTTCGAATCCATACACGCATCAGAGGCGGAGTCGGGCGTTTCAAACGGTAAACTCGATGGTTTCATCTCAGACAAGACCCCAAATGAAATTTTAAGATCGATAACAGATTCCGTCGGAGTATAAACCGATGCTGACGAGGATTGTGAATCGAAAAGATAAAAATTATTACTTCTATTAGTTAATTGATAGGTATTATGGAAGAACCAATCCCCTCGTCAATCGGATTTGGAGAGACTATGATCCGGCTCTCCCCCGGTAACTACAAAAAATTTGGACAGGCCGACAAGCTCGACCTGGGGATCGGCGGGACGGAATCCAATTTTGCCGTAACTTTTCAGAAGCTAGGAGGAAAAGCTGGCTGGATAAGCAGAATAACTGATAATTTCTTGGGCAGATACCTGGTCAGCACGATCAGGAAGCAGGGGGTCGATGTTTCTCAGATAATATGGACCGACGAGGACAGAGTGGGGGTCTACTTTATAGAACTCGGTAGGAAACCGAGAAATTCTAAAGTGGTGTACGATCGAAGTAATTCCGCCATCAGCAATTTGGATCCGGACGAAGTCGACTGGAGCTTATTAAAAAATTACGATTTAATGTTCACAACCGGAATTACAGCAGCTTTAAGCAAAAGCTGCGAGGAGGCATTAAAATCGGCCTTAGAAGCGGCCGAAAAATACGATACAGAGATATTTTTCGATGTGAACTATAGATCCAAGCTTTGGGGTCCGGAAGAAGCGTACGAGGTACTAGATCCAATCTTAGAGAGTGTAGACATAATCTCCGTAACTAGCGCGGACGCTGCGAGTGTGCTCCAGGTAGAAGGGGAATACGAGGAGATGATCAGGAAGTTGGACGAAACCTACAATCCTGAAGTGACGATTCTTACCTTAGGGTCGGAGGGTGCGATGGCCCTTAAAGATAATACCCTTTACAGGTCCGAGCCTTACGAGATCGAGACCGCAGACAGGATCGGAGCAGGCGACGCTCACGATGCGGGATTCGCTTATCAATACTTGAAGACGGAAGACGTACAAAAATCTCTCGATTGGGGAATCGCGTTGGCCGCTTATGCACATACGATTCCAGGAGATGTAATGTACTTCGAAGATGAGGAAATCGAAGAACTAGTCGAAAGAAAGACTTCGGGAACGGGTGTTAGCAGGTGACGGATGCGGAATTCGAAGGTATTTACCCTCCAGTTCCAACTCCCTATTCGGAGGAGGGAGAGGTAGACGGAGTCAAATTTGAAAATTATTTAGATTTTCTATCCGATAACGAAATCCACGGAGTTTTCCTACTCGGAACTAACGGAGAAGGACCTTTACTCGATTTCGACGAGAAAAAGAAGATTATAGAGATTGCAGTCGATCATCTACCCGGTGATGTAAAGAAGATAGTGGGGACTGCCTGTCCTGGGATAAGAGAAGCCATAAAGATCGGCAAATACGCCGAGAAAATCGGGGCGGATGCCCTGCACGCCGTCACTCCATACTATTACCCAACTTCTGGTCAGGGTTTGATGGATTTCTATACCAAGATTTCGGAAAATGTAGAACTCCCGTTGTTTGTATATTATATACCTAGCCGAACGGGAAATGAGATGGATCTCGAAACCTTTTCGAAACTGATCGAAATTTCCAACGTGACGGGGATAAAGGACAGCTCAAAGGACTTAGGCTGGTTTCAACGAGCCGTGGAGGCGTGTAGTAGCAAGGAAAAGGATTTCACTTTTTTCGCGGGGACCGACGCTTACTCCTATTTTTACTTGATGTTGGGTGCTGATGGTGCCGTATCCGCGGTCGCGAACGTCTTTCCAAGTCTCGTGGTCGAGATGTACGAGGCTTTTCGGAACCGAGACCATGAAAGGGCGCTGGATTTGCAGGGAAAAATCTTGGAGGTCAGAAGGGAACTGAAGAGAGGCCCCTATATGAGCGGAGTGAAGGCAGCTTTGAAGGCCAGAGGGATGGATTTAGGCGGTTTGAGATCCCCACTACAAAATATGGGGAGGGAAGAAAGGAGGGAGATGGAATCGCACCTGGCAAAACTCGACCTTCTATAGACAGTATGCACTAACTGCTTTCGATACCTACCGAATTCAGGTGCCGATACAAGAACTGAAACTCTTCCAGCTTCATAAAAATTCACTTTGTCCGGAATTTTTTAATCGATGTTCGAAAATGCCACAGAATATAATAATAAAGAAAGGTTACGGTTAGTAGGCAGGTGAAACTTATGGGAAATGAGGAGGGCATCCTTTCCCCTATCGAGATTGGAAATTTCAAGGTAAAGAATAGAATCGCCATGGCCTCGATGGGCAACCATCTACACGCTCCGGACGGGTCACTGACCCAAGAATTTATAGATTATCTGAGTAGGAGGGCGGAAGGCGGCACAGGATTAATTTTCTCTCCGTTCACGGCAGTTTCCCCGGGACATCCGACCCCGGGCGTATACTCGGACAGACTGATATCGGATCTAAGCAAGCTCTGCAAGAGCATACAAACGGAAGGTGCCAAACTGGTCTTACAGATATCCCATCTGGGCGGACAGCTTCCTGAAGATCCAATCAGCCCGTCGGCATACGATAGCAAGTTCTACAAGGATATTTTTTCCATTCCGGAAAAGATGCCCAGAGAATTGACCGTGGAGGAGATCGAGAGGTATCAAAAGGATTTTGTGGAGGCGGCGAAGAGAGCCCAGATAGCGGGTTTCGACGCAGTGGAACTCCACGGAGGGTATAGCTATTTAGGCGCCGAGTTTATCTCCCCTCACTTTAATAAGAGAGATGACAGGTTTGGTGGATCCTTAGAGAACAGACTTAGATTCTTTACCGAAATTTTAGAGGACATCAAATCAGAATGTGGCGACAAATTTACGGTGGGGGTTCAGTACAACGGATTCGAAAAGGTCGAAGATGGATTAAGAACCTCCGATGCCGTAGAAATCGGAAGATACATGGAAGATAGAGGGATAGACTTTCTTCATCCCGTTTCGATGTCTTGGGGATCCTATCTATCGTCAGTTCCCCCAATCTACGTCGAGGCGAACACGTTAGTGGAAATATCTTCAGCGGTTAAGGACACCGTGGACGTTCCGGTCGTCGCAGAGGGAGGTATAAGAAATCTCAGCGACGCCGAAAAGGTGATAGACAACGGTCAGGGCGATATAGCTTCGATCGGCAGGGCACTTATTGCGGATCCAGATTTGGTGAAAAAAGCCGAAAAAGGGGAGTTGATAACTCCATGCATCCGCTGCAACGTTTGTCACACGCACGAAGTGCTGGAGGGAAAACCGGTTCGTTGTTCGGTCAATCCCGTTGCCGGAAAGGAGAGAAAATACCGGGAGGAACCTTGCCTTAAGGATAGAAAGGTCGTCGTAGTCGGAGGTGGACCGGCCGGCATGGAAGCCGCAAGAGTCCTCGACAATCGAGGATTCCAAGTCACACTCTTCGAAGAACTGGACGAGCTAGGCGGACATTTAAGGCTCGGATGCCTACCGGAATTCAAGGAGGAAATCAGAGACCTCCTTACTTATTATCGGAAAAAGATAGATGAATCGGACGTAGAAGTCAACCTGAACCACCAAATCAAGCCTGAAGACCTCGAAAAGGTGGATGCTTGGGCTATTATCCTCGCGACGGGATCTAAAGCTATAATACCGGACATAGAAGGCATAGAAGACGTCCAATACGAAACTTCGATAGATATCCTGGAAAAGGTAAAGGAGGCGGGTAGATCCACGATGGAATCACTCGGAAAAGTTACCATCCTCGGAGCCGGACTCGTAGGTAGCGAAACAGCTCTATTACTGGGTAGAAACGGAGTGGAAGTGAATTTGATCGATCAGTTGTCCAGAGAGGAGATAATGCCGGAAGAACACCCTTCAAACAAACGATCGTTGCTTGAAATGATCGAAGATTGCGATAGTATAGAATTCACGGACGAATTGGAAGTCGATCGAATAGAGGATGGAGATATCTTCGTCAGTGGAAAAGAGGATGAAAATTCTATACCTTTCGACACGCTTCTGATCTCTGTAGGACTGGAACCTCGACGAGAGCTGAGGAACCACTTAGAGGAAAAATCCCCGCCCGAACAAATCCGCGTCGTAGGGGACTGTAAAAGCACCAGGAGGATATACGAAGCCATGCAGGAAGCCAACTCGGCCGCGAGGGATATAAGGTGCAGTTAGATGAGCGTTTCTTTACCCGCGTAGAGACATACGAAGAACTCATTTGACTCGAAGTTTCGTCTTAACTAAGGAATTTTTGGATACACTTCCTATAAAAGAGCGTAGACTTTTCCAGCCCGTCCAATTTAACTTTTTCGTCGATGGAATGCGCCATTTCGATATCTCCCGGTCCGAAGATTACCGTCGGTATCCCCGTGTTATTCACGAGAAATCTCCCGTCCGTGCTGATGTTCAGCCCTATAAATTCTTGGCTTCCGCCGAGAACTTCCTCGGCAGCCTCCGCGCAGGTCTGAACTATCCTGGAAGAGGTGTCCGTCTTCATCCCCCGGGCGAATACGATCTCCTCGAGTTCGTAGTCAAGATCATCGATCCGGTCGAGGGTCCGACGTATCGACCCTTCGATGACGTCCTTGTCTTCCTCCGGCAAGGTACGTCTGTCCATCGTGAGCGTGCACTTATCCGGTATTGTATTGGGGGCGTTCCCCCCTCTTATCATCGTAACGCTCAGGGTCGGCGGGTCCAGAAGTGGATGTTTTTCATCCTGAAGTGCGGCGTGTTGTTTCTCCAATCCGCCTATCACTTTTCTACCGAAACTGATCGCGTTTTTCCCCGCCCAGGGGCGTGAGGAATGGACGGCCCTCCCTTTTACGTTTATATTGTATCTGACCACGCCCTTATGCGCCGTGCATATATTGAGCATCGTGGGCTCCCCCACTATGGCTCCATCCGAAGTGAAGTCCTCTCTCGAAACCAACTTCTTCATCCCTTTTCCGTAATATTCCTCATCGACGACAAAGGCGTAAATTAGTTCGCCGTTCAGCTCTTCCGGATCGATATTTTCCGCGGCGTGGAGCATCGACGCTATGGATCCCTTCATATCCGAGACACCCAACCCTTGAAGATAATTACCTTTTCTTTCGAGTTCAAACGGGTCTCCGGACCAGCTCCCCTCGTCTCCCGGCGGGACAGTATCCATATGTCCAGTTAGGAGCAGTTTGGACCCGTTTCCTCCGATCCGTCCGATGACGTTTCTCCGGTTTCCCTGCACCTTTTCGGTTTCAATTGAAAACCCGATCTCTTTCAAAACATCCATCAGATAGTCTCCGATCGCCTCCTCACCTACACCGGTTCCTTCCCAATCGTATTCGGGATTGACGCTCCCTATCCCCACCATATCCTCTAAATATTTCACGAGAACTTCCGAATCTACTTCGAATTTTTTATCCATCATATCAATCTCCTCTTTTCTTCCAATCAGGTTCTCTATCCGTTCAAATCGAGCTTTGTAACGTCGAAACTCGGATCCTTTCCAAAGTCGCCGGAAAGATCCCGTCCAAGTCTATCTACCTCTTCAAGGCGTAGACCGTGACTATCGCTAGTAATATTGCCCCCTGCAGGATCGACTGCTGAGCGATATCCGCACCTAGCCTGGCTAGAATCGAAAACATAAATCTCATTATAAAAGCTCCACCGACAGCCCCTATAACCCCCCCTCTGCCCGTCCCGAACCCGGTCCCTCCGATTATCGCACCCGCAAGTGAAGGAAATGTGTAAATATCCGTAAAGGCCATCGTGGGGCTCGCCTGATTCCCCCAGGCAAAGAAGGCGGCTATGACGGCGAGGACGCTCGAAATGATGTAGATAGAAAAAGTCAATTGGTCCGTCTTAATTCCGGCAACTCGAGCGGCGGAGATGTTGTCGCTCTTGGCGTATATCCTACGTCCGTAAGCGGTCCTCTGGAGCAGAAAATACCCCAACCCTGTTACCACGATCAACGCGATGAAGGAATAGGGAATATCTACTATCCCTAGGGCGAGTCTACCTCTTGCGATGTTGCGCATGAAGTCGGGGGCGGGACGTGCATTTCCCAGAAGTCTAGCGACCCCCATGAGGATCAGAGATACGGTCCAGGTGGTAACCATTGGCGGTACCTTCAATTTCGTGCTTACAAATCCGTTCAAAGAACCCCAAGCAACCCCGGCAATTAGACATATAACTACTACGGTTATCCCGGAAAAACCGAGGATGAGCAGAGTAGAACCTATTACCAGAGTGTTGAAGACCAAAGCGCCGACCGACAAATCTAGGCCTACCCCGGTCTTAGTTCCACCGGCGAGCAGGACAAATGTCTGACCGATCGCAACCATCCCCAAAATCCCCGTTCGGCGGAGTGTAACGGGTATGGAATACCTAGTGACCGAACCGGGGACTAAAATTCCGGAGAGTACCACTAGGGCTATCAACGAGACGTACACGAGCCCTGTCCGGGTTACGATCATATCTTTAAATTCTTCCGTCGAAATCATCTTTGAAACCATCCAGCGAATGCCAACATTATTATGATAACTATGGCCCTGACTATCCATCTCCCCGGTTCTGGGAGTGGAGAAAAGGTAAGGATCCGGCTCACCAAGGCGAGGACCGCCGCACCACCTAGGATCCCGATGCTGCTAGTCTTACCTCCAGAAAGAGCGGTTCCGCCGACCACCGGCGCAGCTATCGAGAGCAGGAGGTATCTCTCGCCGAGGGTCGGAGACCCCGCCTCGATCCTGAGCGCCATGAAAAGTCCCGCGACCATCGCCAAGCATCCCGCGATGACGTGGGCCAGTATCTTCATCCTGTCCGGATCGACCCCTGCCCTCTTGGACACCTCCTCGTTTTCCCCCACCGATAAAAGGTGAAGCCCAAGCGCGGTTCTGTCCAAGAAATACCAGAAAACGAGCGCAAATCCGGCCAAAGTTATCAAAGCGAGTACGGGTATGGAGTAGGGCTGAAAGTTCCACCCGGCTACGAGAACTTCGGATATTTCACCGCCCGTATAAGGTCTAATCGTCAAAGTGATGCCCTCCAAGACGAACAACATTCCAAAAGTCATAGCGAAGGGGCTGATACCTATCTTCCTTATCCCTATCCCATTAGCAAGCCCTATAACCGCTCCAACTCCGATTATTATCAATATATTTATCGGAGCTCCAATATAACCGCCGACCAAATTATAGGACAGGATGGCGGACGAAAAACTCATCGCGGCTCCGACCGAGAGGTCTATAGACATAACCATAATTGCAAAGGCTTGAGCTATAGAGACTATAAATAACGGGACTAGATATCTCACCACAGCGTTAAAATTCGAGAGGCTTGCAAAGCCGGGATCTATCAACCATCCGACGAACGGAGCTGCAATCACGACGATCCAGACTATAAGAACCTCTTTAGAAACCCCAGGTGAACTTAGAGCCGATTTTATATTCATTTCGAACACCCAAAATTTTTGATTACTTTATTGATAGATCTTCTCTAATATCTCCTTGGACCTATCCTCAAGGGCCGGCATTTCGTGCCTCACCTCGCCTCCTCTCATTATAAGAACTTTGTGACAGAGGGAAGTAATTTCTTCGACATCGTCACTGACGAGAAGGACGCTCGTTCCATCCTCCATGAGTTTGGAGATAAGTTTATAGAGTTCTTCCTTGGCCTCCACATCCACCCCCTTTCCGGGGTCCGAAAGCAGCAAGACATGAGGTTCTGAAAGGGCCAATCTGGCGAGCATCATCTTTTGTTTGTTCCCGCCGCTTAGGCAACTTGCCTCATCGGCAAGTGAGGACATGCCCCTAATTCTGTACTCCGCAGATATATTCTCAGCTCGTTCGCCCAACTCCTGTAGCTTGAGGACGCCCATATTATTGAAGAGGTGAAGGCTCTCTACAGTCAGATTTTCCAGAATGGATCTAACACTAAAAATCCCTTCCCCCTCCCTTTCGTCAGTCAAATAAACTATACCCTTTCTAACCGCGTCGGATGGATCGTCCTTCACTCTTTCCCCCCTGATTTTAACCTCGCCTCCCTCTCGAGGGATAATTCCGAAAATAGTTCTTAGAAGCTCCCTCTGACCAGAACCTCTGATCCCCATAATACCTATACTCTCCCCCTTCCTGAGGTCGAAACTTATACCGTTTAAACCGTCGCCCGACTTGAGATTTTCAACGGAGAGTACGATCTCCTCTTTCGGCTCGGAGATCGGAGGAAAGGAAAGACCCTTCTCCTCACCAACCATGAAATTAATTATCTTACGGATCGTCAAATCCTCAATTTTTTCCGTCGTTATCTCCTCCCCATTTCTGAAAACGGTTACCGTATCACAGCATTCCAATACCTCCTCCAGGATGTGGGATACAAATATTATTCCTATACCCTGATTCGACAGGTTATTGAGTAGGTCGAACAACCTTTTCTTCTCCTCCGAAGAAAGCTGAGCCGTCGTTTCATCGAAAACCAGCACCTTTGCTTCGACATTTAACGCCCTAGCCGCTTCCACAATTTTCTGCTCGACGACATCCAATTCCTTCACGGATTTTTCCGCATCCAAACTAAGGTCGAAATATTTTTCCAATAAATCTTCAGCTCTCTCCCTCATATCGTCCTTGTCCAGCCCCATTCTTTTCTTTACACCCATATCCTCCCTGCCGAGAAATATATTCTGAGCTATGGTCCTGTTCGGGAGGACGCTGGACTCTTGATGCACGATGCTATAACCATAATCCTGAGCGTCGCCTGGATTTTTTATTTCCGCCTTTTCACCGTCCCAAAATATCTCGCCAGTGTCCGGCTGGTGCACACCGCCTAAAATTTTAAGAAAAACGCTTTTACCGGCTCCGTTTTCTCCCACCAAGCCCCTTATCTCCCCTCTTTCCAAGGAGAACGACACACCTTTCAGAGCCTGGACACAACCGAAGGACTTTGAAATATTTTCCGCCCTTAGTAGTGGCAATATGATTCCCTTATCAAAAGTGAGTATTTTGCACAATTAAATATACCCCCGAACCGACTTTGTCAAAACCCACCTTACCAAACTTTCAGTTCCAGAAATCCTAAAACGAAACTTACTTTGATACCAAAACAGATTTTCAGAAGAGTTTCTCTCGTTAGAGATTGGGTTATAAAAAACTAATTAACGGAAATAAAGGGAATATAGACATTTTACTGAAAAAAGAGTTCCGGAAAAGTTTATTACTGTAATAAGTACATAAAATATTTCCAAGTGTTATAAATAATCAAAAAGGGAGGTGAGATTTTTATGAACGGATCGGATAATAAGAGTGCAATTTCTTACCTCATCGTTATCCTAGTGATAATAGGCCTTATCGGATCCTGGATGGCCTATGCTACAGGTCCAGGCCTCACCCAAGACGAACTCGACGAATCCCTCGAAGCCTCCGAAGGCAGACTGGTAGACGCCATAACCGAAGCCATAGCGGAACCAGTCGAAGAAGTCACACGAGCGGACGTAATAGATTTCCTAATGGGTCACGAGTGGGACGATGTAGAATCCTTACTCGACGACGCAAACATCGAAATTCCAGAAGTGGAAGAAGTAGACGCCTGGGAAAGGGAAGAACCGGAAGACATAGAACCCTTCGACGTACCGGAAGCCGGAATCGACTGGCTCCCCGGCCCCGACCTAGCACCGGAAACAGACCTCGGAACCACCACAGAAGCCGGCAGATGGAAAACGGATCCACCCTGGACATTTGCATGGGCCAGCTACGGAGGAGGAAACTCATGGTCCATCCAACACAGAATGATCTTCAGAAAATGGACCGACCTCCTCGAAGACGGAGGGCTGATAGACGAAGTAATCATAGAAATACCGTACTTCGACCCTGACGAACAACTGTCACAACTAGAAGCCCTTTACGAAAGGAGAGACGAAATCGACGCCCTCTTCGTAACTCCACTAATGCCCGAACTCATCCAAGGAATCCTAGAAGACTTCTACGACGCAGGCGTTCCAGTGATAATATTGAACGCGCCATACAACGTAGAAACCAACAAGTTCACACAGGCACATATATACGACGACCGAATGTCCGGATTTATGATGGCCCGATGGCTCGTCAAGGAACTTGGAGAGGACGGACTTGAAGACGAGCAAATACTCAACATACGAGGACCTGTAGGGACATCCGTGGACCTAGCCCGACACGAATCGGCCATGTACGTCTTCGACCAGTACGAAGAAATAGAAGTCGTCGCCGAAGAAGCCGGAGACTTCGCATACGAACCCGGATACGAGGCGGCTGAAAGCATGCTAGCAGCACATCCGGACGCAGACGGTATATTCTCCCAGTCAGGCATGTCAACGACTGGAGCTATCGACGCAATGATCGACATGGGTCTGGACTTCAGACCGATAACCGGTGAGGACCACAACGGACAATTAAAGAGGCAGATAGATTACCGAGACGAGGGTCTGAGCACCTGCTTCGTACCCAAACAGGTGACTATCGCGGGTAAAGGCGTGATGGATGCCGCAATGTTGCTCAGAGGCATGTCGGTAGAACGGGTAAGATGGTACGCACCGATGCACATACCAGCAGAGCAAGCAGATGAATTCGTACTATGGGACTTGCCGGACGCAGTATGGCCACACTCACTCCTCGGAGGAACGACGGAGGAAGAACTGGCAGAAGAATTCGGCGACTGGTAAACGACCACTCAAACCGACTTCCCTCCATTTTCTCTCTTTTTACTTTTTCTAAATTTCGATGTTTTCAATTTCTAACAAGGGAAAAGTCTCTTCTACACACCCACACCCTTATAAATAAATCGGAGACCCGCCAGGAGACGGCACTTTTTCCCGAAACCGGGGGATAGAAGCTTTTTTTAACAACCTATCGGAATTACAATTGATGTCCAGAGAAGATCTGCTCTCAAACCTGTCGAAAGATCTCGGTAGGTCTCCTATAAGGGAAATGTTCGACGAAGCGGATAGACTAGAGAGGTCGGGAGAGGACTTGATAAGGCTCGAGGTCGGGGAGCCCGACTTCGATTCTCCGGAGGGCGTTATGAGGGGTGCCAGGGAGGCGATGGAGGAGGGAAAAACTCACTATACTTCCAATAGAGGGATTCTCGAGCTGAGGGAGGAGATAAGCAATAAGCTCGAGGATGAGAACGGGATCCGAAAGGATCCGGAGAGCGAGATAATAGTGACCGCGGGAGGTATGGAGGCTATCCATATATCGATGCTGATGACCTTGGACGTCGGAGAAGAAGTTCTAATTCCGGATCCGGGTTGGCCGAACTTCCCGAATCACGTCATGATGGCGGGTGGAAAACCCGTCAGGTACAGGCTCACGGCGGAGAACGATTTTCAGATCGATTTGGAGGGGTTGAAGGAATCGATAAACTCGGACACTAAAGGTATTCTGATCAACACCCCGTCGAACCCGCTGGGAGTGGTTCAGGAAGAGGAGGCTTTGAGAGGTGTAGCGGATCTGGCGGCGGACGAGAACCTTTTGATATATGCGGATGAAGCTTACGAGAGCCTCACCTACGGGAAGGAGCACGTGAGCATCGGTTCCTTTGACGAGGTGGAGGACAGGGTCTTGACGATGCAGTCCTTCTCCAAGACCTACGCGATGACGGGATGGCGGGTCGGCTACGTTGCAGGGCCCGAGTATATTATAGATCAAATCGTGAAGGTACGGGAGAGCACGTCATCCTGCACCTCCTCGATATCGCAGGGCGCGGCGCTCGGAGCCTTAAGGTGGGAGGAGGAAAGCGTGGAAAGGATGAGAAAGGCTTACATGAGGAGGAGGGATATCTTGATGGACGAGATAGAGTCAATTCCGGGCGTCTCCTGTGTAAAGCCCGAGGGTGCATTTTACGCCTTTCCCGACGTCTCCACGCTATCCGGTTCATCTCTGGAGATAGCCAAGGATCTATTATACGAAGAAGGAGTTGTATCCGTTCCGGGATCCGGATTCGGAGATACCGGCGAAGGTTTTCTTAGATTTTCCTACGCTAATAAGGATGAAAACGTTCGTGAGGGGCTGGAGAGATTCCACTCCTTTGTAGATGGTCGTTGAAGGATCTAAAGCTCTATAAAACATAGATTACCTAGTTCATATCTTTTATTCGCGTCGAAAGTTTCGAAAGGAACGGGGAAATTTCCCTATCCGTACCACTTCAAGTCCAAGTCCGGATCGTGAGAGGGAAGAACCTCGTCGCATGCCCGGGAGAACTTCCTCGTAGAATCCCACCATTCAAATACGTTCATGCAGTCGGGAGGGTGGAAATTCTCTCTTGAAATATTTTCGAACGCGGGGATCAGATCCATGGCCAATCCGTAGGTCTTTTCCTCGGTCTCCACCACGACGGATTGATGTCCAGGGGTGTGTCCCGGCGTCTTCACCATCTTCAGCCCTCCGTAGAGCTCTTCGGTCCCGTCAACGAAACGAAGTTGAGTTTTGGCCCACTCCGGAGATCGGCCGATCGAAGGGGAGTTGTAAGCCGTCGCGTGAATCGGCAACGGCGCGAAAGCGTACTGTGCCTCATCCCTCTGAACGATCGGCTTTAAGTGTGGGAACGCGTCGATGCTTCCGGCGTGATCCCAGTGAAGGTGGGAAAGGATCAGGGCATCTATCCCCTCAGGCGAACATGCCTCTTCCTCCAGAATCGACTTCAAGGGGCCGGGACTCCTGACATCGAACATCGGTTGTCTCTCTCTGACCTTTTCGATATTGGAGAAGCCCGTATCCACCAACACTTTATTTTCCCCGTCGGTCAGGTACCAAACCAAATTTGGGGCCCATTCCTGCTTCCCCATGTCTTCGTATTTGAGGATAATCGAGCGATCCGTCTTAACCTCACCCCTCAAGATCGGTTTAAATCGCCATTTTTTCAATTTATCACTGTCCGAAATTAGTGCATGAATGTTTAAATCAGTGATGGGGCCGCGATGCTTTCGAAAAATTTAGAGCGCTTAATTCGTCTCAAAGAAGATGACGGAGATATGAAATTTCACTCGGGGTTTACATCTCAACTTTCCGATATCTAAGATCTCCGACAGTCGAAAACGAATCATTCCGGACCGGGGGTGGATCCTCTGTCCGAACGGAAGTTCATTCCTGAAAGACGTCCCGCAGACAATCTTCGCACAATTTCTTACCCCTTACATTCCAGAGAGGGGCGTGTTTCAGACAAAATTCACACCTTAAACGTTCGGACTCGGGCTTCTCGCTCCTCGACATTTATTTCTGATCTCTTGTTGGTAGGACATCAGTTAAATTGGAAAAACGTCCCGTCCGGAGACAAATTTAGAACGATATTAAACCTTCCAATTACCTCGATGAAACCTGAAAATACTTGAAGCGATCCATCGCACATCCCAACTGTAATCGAGAGTGATGGGGACTCTAATTCACTATTTTTTTGCAGTTTTATTAACGATAGACCAAGACGGGACAACCGGCCCTTTTTACGACTCCTTCCGATACGGATCCGAGCTGAACGGTTTCCAGATCCGTCTTGCCCTGACCACCCACTACGATTAGATCCGAGCCTTTTTCCTTGGCATATTTTACAATTCCGTTAGCGGCATTACTTTCGACTATTACCTCCGATTCCGCTTTAACTCCCTGCTTCTCCGCCCTTTCCTCCAATTTCCGGATCAAGTTTTCGGCCTGGCTAATCTCCCCCTTTAAAACTTCCTCTGTAGCTTTCTCGGGATATCCATAACTTTCGACTACCTTTAAAATTGTTAGATTATCATTGAGTTCTTTAGATCTCTTTAGAACGTATTCGAAAGCTTTTTCGCTGACATTGGACCCGTCTACGGCAACCAAAATATTTTGATTCATGTCGTTGTGAGTTTTGGACGGAAAGAATTAAAGTTTTTCTCGTTCTTCTCCAGTCTATCCGCTTCGTCGACCTCTTCTTTATTCCACAGAAAGCGGACTTTCGACCAATCGATATACGATCGGTAAAGGTGATTTTTTCACTTTAGGAAAAGTAGAAGGTAAAAAGGATTTTCTATTCTCAGAATGGTCAATCCTGTAAATCTCGCGATTTTTCCGGTCAAATTTTGTTAAGGTTGAAATAATAATCTTTAAGTTAATAAGATAATAATTCCTGTTTGTTGTATTTCTCTCCAAAATCTATCGGTTTAAAATCTCTTCCTCCGTCTTTAATTATTTCATTAAAAGTTTACAAGAGATCTAATTTCTAGCACTTTAGATTAAGACGTTTTTAAGGTGAAGTCGATTCCTCTATCCACACGCGATGGAATTATGTATCGGATTATTGGTCCAGCCAGTGAAACGATCTTTGATGTGAAATAATCTCCCGTATTTCGAGAAAGTTAATACCGCATTAATTAGAGAAAGTTTACACACTATTAACTTCCAGATGCATGGGGGAATTTTCTTTTCGAAAGAGTCAATTGGTTTTGTTTGCTTTCTTCAGATGGATATCGAATCTTGCTCCGCCGAGTTCAGAGTCTTTGATCTCTACAGAACCGCCGTAGTTTTCAGCAATCTCCTTTACCAGATACATCCCTAAACCTGAACCGCTGTTTTTGCCCGACGTGTATCCTTTCTCGAATATCTTGTTTCTTTCCTCTTCAGGGAGTCCGCAACCGCCGTCCTCGACAGTGACGATGCACTCTCCGTCTGTAGCCCGTCCGGAGATCCTAATTTCGTTACAGCCGGAGTGAATTATCGAGTTCTCCACCAAGTTTGAGAACAATTCTTCCAAGAGCGGTCCTGCTTTAACTTTGCAGTCTATTTCATCATACTGGATTTCGATGTCATTCTCCTCAGCTTGAGCCTCTACCACAATTAGCACTTTTTTAATAATCGTGTCAACGTTTATTTGTCTCAGTTCTTCCTCTTCACCTATCTCTCTAAGAGTCCTGACTTTTTCAATCAGGGCTACACTATCTTGGACAGCTTTTTCAGCCTTAGACAAGTATTCCTCCAACTCTTCGGAAAGATCATAGTCTTTAAACAGTTCCAGATAACCTCGTATGATTTGAGCCTTGTTTCCCACATCATGGCGAAGTAAGGAGTGTAAAAATTCTTCCCTTTCTTCAGAATCTTTGCGTTTAGAAATGTCTCTACCAGTTACGATTATTCCCTCAATCTCGGGCTTGTCCAGATAGTTAACCATGCTACCCTCGAACCATTTCCAACCATCTTCTGTTTTGCCTCGGATTTCTATCCTGTATTCTTCTCCCGGATTTTCAAGAACTTTGAAAAAAGTCTCCTGTGCTTTTCCCATATCTTCAGGATGAACAAAATCAAGTATGCTAGAGTCTATAATCTCTTCGGAATTAATAATATTCTCACCTAAAAGATCCTGACTCCTGTATTTAACATTTCCCTGTTCATCAATAACTTGAATAAACTCAGGAATATGATCTAGATATCTATCTTTACGTTTTAATTCTTTCTCGTATTCTTTTTGATCGTTTATATCTCTAGAAGTTACCAGTATAGTCTCTTCATCAGGCATAAACCTTCCATGAGATTCTTTCCAAATATAAGAACCATCACTAGTTTTCAATCTAAATTCGATTTCTTTAGGATCTCCACCCTTTTCTATAAAGGTGTTGAACATACCTTCCAACCTTTCTTTATCCTCAGGATGAACAAAGTCGAAAAAATTTCTACCGATCAGATCTTCCTCATCATAGCCTAACCTATCTTGAACAGCCTTGTTGACAAACTTAAAATTACCATTGGAATCTACGAGGCAAATGGAATCTCTGGTCTCTTCCACTATTTTCTCATATCTTTCAAGTTCTTCCCCCATTTCCATTCTCCTGAATCCAGCTTGAATGTCGTCGGCTACTTCTCTTAGAAGTTTAAGCTCCTTATCGTCCAGCCTTCCGACCCTGAGGCAGAGAGTGAGTACAGCTGTTCTGTTTTTCAAATCTATCGGCAGCTTTACAGAGCTATGATCATCTTCATATAGACAAAACTCACAATGGACACAATGATCGGAGTTACGTTTGCTATCTATTATCAACTCCTCGCCGGTCTCTAAAACCCGTTTAAAACATTCTGGGATATCTTGACTTTCCAAATCCGGACCTGATCCTAGTCGAGCTTCCCAACTCTTTCTTTCGTGATTGCCACAACTAGCAACGGGTTTAACGGCATCATCCTCTTCCAAAACCATCGAGATATCTAAATATCCTTTCGTATCTAACAAAATTTCACATATCTCTTTGGAAGCTTCTTTCATATTTCTGCTCTTTGTAAGAACCTGATTAACCCTCCTCACGGTACTTCTTAGAGCTTCCAACTCCCTCGCCCTCCGCCCGGTTCTACGGTGTTCAACTTCCTGAACAACTGCCTGAGCCAAAACACCGAATTGCGACTTAGGGCTCCCGCCCTTCTGAAGATATCGGTCCGCCCCTAGATTCAAAGCCTCCATAGCCACCTTTTCACGGCCCTTCCCCGTGAACATGATGAACGGAATATCATTTCCCCATTCTTCCCTCAGTGTCTCCAAAAACTCGAGGCCGTCCATTTCCGGCATTTGATAATCCGAAACCACACAATCGTAATCGTTCTCATCGAGTAAATCCAGAGCATCGTCTGCGGAAGTCACGGTCTCAACGCTGACATCATCCACTTCTTTTTCGAGAAAAATCTCCGCCTGTTCCAAAAACGCAGGCTCATCATCCACAAACAAAACTCTCATACGAGCAATGTTTTTCAGACTTTAAAGTTTATAATTAACTGAATTTACCGTCCTAACACCCAGTTTTCTCCTTTTCGAAATACAGTCAGACCGAGACTCCGACTCTTCCCATATGGAGAAGATAAAGTAGAGGAAGAAGAGGTTAGTATTTAGCTGAGGCTTTTCTCTAAGGGAAAACAAGGCCGTATACGAACGACCAACTATCTAGAACTTGGAAAGAGTACTTAATTAAAAAAACGGCAAAGAAAAGCGTTAAAAAAATATTAATTCACCGAAAACACTAGAAGAGGCTCTAAAAAGAAATTAAGCCGAAAAATAGTTCAAGTCCTCCTGATATTTTCCGACAAATAAGAGCGAGTAAAGCCTTGGGCGGGTATTAATAAAAGTTTTGAAACCTTTTTGCAGCAAGTTTTCCTCAGTTACCAGGTCGATCCCCCTTGTTGTGACCGGGTTCTGAAAACCGTTCAGGACTTTCATTACACGGACCTTTCGCCGGAGAATTTGAAGGAAGTCTATGAGAAAGCCGACTTCAAAGTCCTAAGGTAAATAGTTTCACCTGAAAGTTCTCTTTTTGAATTTTTTAGAAAACCGACACTCTCTTCAAAATCCTCGACAAAAAGTTTAGAACCCTCCAATCGTTCTATTCTAGAAGGTTCCCCTTATCAAAAACTAGTTTTTTATTAATCGCCCCCTCGCTAGTTTCTCGATCAATAACCTCTCCCTTAACTCGCGTCACTAATGATGGATATTAGTAGTGCCGGGTATAAGCTCTGAAACGTCCGGGAAAGAAGTAAAGAAAACCCTCACCTCCTTGCTGGGAAAAAAACTTCACTGAGGGTTCGGATACCTTCCCCGTTGAAAAACTTCTCGGGAGAAACAGACCGTGTTTTAGAGTCAAAAAACTCTAAGCTGAAGATAGCGTACAAAGTCTCGTCAAAAACCGAAAAAAGCCTTATTTCGATAAATTTAACACACTATTAACTTCCAGATTAAAGCCACATGATATGTTATTGGCGAGGGAATAAGTCTGCTTCTTTTATGCCCTTTCCTATCCTTTGAAAATTTTTTATGAAAGGTGAATTTTAGTGTGGAGAGTTGGGATTTGAACCCGCATAACCCTATGGTACAGTGCCCTCAATCCTACACAACATATTCACCAAAAGACTACCACCACCCTGACCGAATTATGTCCCAATTCCAGTTATTTCACAGGAGAGACCAGTATTTTTATTGCCTCTCCTGAAATCATCTTTTCATATCCTTTTTCTAACTCTTCTAAGGGGAGGACATCAGATATGAGAGAATCCGCCTCAAATCTCGGATTCTTTATCAACTCAATAGCGTCTTGCCAATCCTTGTATGCGCTTGCGTAAGTTCCTTTTATCTGGTATTCTTTTTCATAAATTTCAAATGGCTTTACGTCAATCTCTTCTTCAGGTCCGGCGGCCCCAAAACTGATAATGGTCCCACTCTCGTTCACTAAATCAAACGCCTGTTCATAGGTTTTCCTAGATCCTACGGCTTCTATAACTATATCTGGGCCTCTTCCATCCGTAATACTCATTACTCTTTCTTCGACATTCTCTTTATCCGCAGCTATAACTCGATCTGCACCCAATTCTTCAGCCTTCTTTATACGCGCATCTTTTATTTCAGTTACAATAATTGGATAACCGCCTCTGATACTCGCCAATTGCTGGTGTAATAACCCCATCGGACCTCCACCAATTATTAATATTGAGTCCCCAACCTCAATTTCCGCTTTTTTTATACTATGAACAACACAGGAAATCGGTTCCACAAGAGCCCCTTGTTTAAGTGAGACATCTCTAGGGAGTTTAATAACTTGATCGGCGGGGGCTTTAACATACTCAGCAAAGGCACCGTCCAAATGTATACCTATCTGTCTGAGATTAGGACAGTGTAATTTCTCCATTTTTCTACAAGAAGGACAATGACCACAACCTAAATTAATATCAACAGTTACTTTATTGCCCTCTTCCAGATACTCGACTTCATCCCCTTTATTTACAATTTCACCAGAAAACTCATGTCCTTGAACTAATGGATAGTCAGATACCGGAAAGCGTCCTTTATATATATGAGGATCTGTACCGCAGATACCTGCATATTTGACTTTAATTAATACTTCCGACGGTTTTATCTCTGGTTTTTCTATTTCCCCAAACCCTAAATTTCCAGGTTCATTTAAGAAAGCCGCTTTCATCTTATCCTCCCACCTAACATGCACGTCTTGACTAAATTCAAATTACTATTTATTTAACTTTTCGTGTCAAGAAGTCTCCTTCCTAATCTTTGATTAGTTAGGTGATGTATTGACGTTTAATTTCACCGGCCCCTCCCGGTAAGGGAATAAAGGGAGGGGGTGTTTTTTTGTAGGTAATGAGGGTCAGGAAGACTATTGTCTGCAGGGTTTTGAGTCTTACCGGTAGGAAGATGGGTT
>Ga0207421_10001990_pt1 | contig 25828 bp, 25 predicted proteins | sample SodLakKL_010_SED_4_FD_187542 | JGI IMG/M metagenome (GOLD analysis project Ga0207421, IMG submission 187542) | Alkaline sediment microbial communities from Lake Tanatar, Kulunda Steppe, Russia - 8KL_010_SED (SPAdes) (version 2) | ecosystem: Environmental > Aquatic > Non-marine Saline and... | reverse complement strand
GGGGCCGGCGGCGCAGCAGTGGGGTTGGGCCTGGCCGATGGATCGGCGGATGCTCTACAACCGGGCGTCCGCCGATGCTGACGGCAAACCCTGGTCGAAGCGCAAGGCCTACATCTGGTGGGACCAGCAGGCCGGCCGGTGGACGGGACTCGACACGCCCGATTTCGCCCCGGACATGGCCCCGCACCACCGCCCCGCAGCGGAGGCCACCGGGATCGCCGCCCTGGGCGGTGATGATCCGTTCCTGATGCAGGCCGACGGCAAGGGGTGGTTGTGGGCACCGTCGGGGGTCGTCGACGGTCCGCTGCCGACCCACTACGAGCCCCATGAATCACCGGTACGGAACCCGTTGCACGGCTCCGCCCAGGCCAACCCGATGCGTCAGATCCGCCCGCACGAGTACAACCCGGACAACCCCTCACCGCCTGATCCGGAGGCCGCGACCTACCCCTACGCGGCGACCAGCTACCGCATCGCCGAACACCACACCGCCGGAGGGATGAGCCGGTTCCAGAGCCGGCTGAGCGAGCTGGCGAAGGAGATGTTCGTCGAGGTCCATCCCGAGGTCGCGGCCGAACGTGGGTTGACCCATGGTGGGTGGGCGACGATCGTCAGTTCGCGGACCGCGATCGAGGCGCGGGTGATGGTCACCGAGCGCATGGCGCCCCTGGTGGTCGACGGCCGCCGTCGCCATCAGGTCGGCCTGCCCTACCACTGGGGGCACGGGGGCATCGCGACGGGGGATCCCGCCAACGACCTGTTCTCGGTCGTGCTCGATCCCAACGTGCACATCCAGGAGGTGAAGGCGGCCACCTGCGACATCCTCCCGGGTCGTCGGCCGCGCGACCATCGGCTCCGCGAACTCGTCGAGGGCCACCGCCGGGACCCGGTGGCGATCCGTCGGGCGCACCTGGCCGACGCGGTGACCGGTGACGGTGGCGGCCCACAGGCAGGGAAGGCGCGTACCCGATGACCCACAGTGCGCACGCGAGCGACCAGCTCAACCACGCCGGGGGACCGGTGCCAGGCAGCCAGGGCACCCGCTTCGGCTTCTTCACCGACACCAGTGTCTGCATCGGCTGCAAGGCCTGCGAGGTGGCGTGCAAGGAGTGGAACCAGGTACCGGAGCGCACCGACACCGGGTTCACCGGCGACTCGATGGACAACACCGGCGACCTGGGGGCGGATGCGTGGCGCCATGTCGCGTTCATCGAACAACCACACGGTCATGACGCGATGTCGCGGGCGGGACTCGGGCCGCCGATCATCGACGCTGCGCGACACGCCGGTAACGGCCGTGCGGGGCTGGAATGGTTCGGGCAGGACCCGGGCCTGCCGCCCGGTGCGCACGGCGCGGAAGCGATCCCGCAACTGCCGGTCTTCAACGGCGAGCCGGCCTCGCCCGCGGAGGACGGTTTCCGGTGGTTGATGAGTTCGGACGTCTGCAAGCACTGCACGCAGGCGGCATGTCTGGAGGTGTGCCCGACCGGCGCGATCTTCTACACCGAGTTCGACACGGTCGTGGTGCAGGACGATGTCTGCAACGGGTGCGGTTACTGCGTCACCGCCTGCCCCTATGGCGTGATCGAACGCCGTTCGCCCGGCCAGCCCGGCGGCGGGGGCGCGTTCAAGTGCACGCTCTGTTACGACCGGATGAAGGGCAGCCAACAGCCGGCATGCGCGCAGGCGTGTCCGACCGATTCGATCCAGTTCGGACCGTTGGAGGAGTTGCGGGCACGTGCGGACGTCCGGGCCGACGAACTGATCGAGGCCGGGGTCCCCGGCGTCCAGCTCTACGGTCACGACCCGAGCGACGGCGTCGGAGGCAACGGCGCGTTCTTCCTGCTGCTCGACGAACCGGAGGTCTACGGACTGCCACCCGACCCCGTCACCCCGACCCGCAACCTCGGCGAGATCTGGCGATGGATCGGCGTGGCCGCGGCGGGCGTGGTCGCCGCGGCCGGCGCCGCGGTCCTGGGTGGTGACCGGTGAACGCCGATCCCGCACCGCTCGGTGAGGTGGCGGCCTCCGCGCCGGTCGACGGCAGGGTCGGGCACCCACCCGAGGTGCGCAGCTACTACGCGCGCCCCGTCATCAAGGAACCGGCGTGGACCTGGGAGGTCCCGTGGTACCTGTTCGCCGGTGGCTTGGCGGGCTGCTCCTCGGTGTTGAGCCTCGCGGCGCGCCTGGCCGGCCACGACGCGCTCGCGGACCGGGCCCGGCTGATCGCCGCGGGTGCGGTGGTCGCGTGCCCACCGTTGCTCATCTCCGACCTGGGACGGCCCGCCCGGTTCTACAACATGTTGCGGGTGTTCAAGCCGACCTCGGTGATGAGCGTCGGGAGCTGGCTGCTCGCCGCGTACTCGACCGCGGCGGCCGGGGCCGTCGGGTTGTCACGGTGGGGACGGCTACCGAGGCTCCGAGCCGTCGCCGACACCGCGGCGGGCGGGCTCGGTGCCGTGATGGCCACCTACACCGGAGGGCTGATGGCCGACACGTCCATCCCCGTGTGGCACGAGGCACGGCGTGAGCTCCCGATCCTGTTCGGCAGCGGCGGGCTTGCGAGCGCCGGCTCGGCGGCGGTGCTGCTGAGCCCGCGGGGTTCCGCGGAACCCGCGCGGCGATTGGCGGTGACCGGGGCCGGTTCGGAGCTGGTGGTCGAGAACGTGATGCGCCGACGCCTGGGCATGGTCGGGGAGGTGTACGAACGCGCGGAGGCCGGGCGCTACCACCGCGCAGCGCAGGTCGCCACCTTGTTGGGCGGGGGCGCGATGGCCGCGGGACGGCACCGGCCGTGGCTGGCCCGCCTCGGTGCGGTTTCGGTATTGGTGGGCAGCCTCGCCCAACGCTGGTCGGTGTTCAAGGCCGGGTTCCAGAGCGCCCGGGACCCGCAGGCCACCCTGGCGCCCCAACGCGCCCGCCTGAACCGTGGCGAGGGTCACCGCGAGTCGTCCCGGAGCTGATGTGCCCCGGGGCACGTCGGGCCCGGGGCACGTCGGTCGCTGAGGCGCGCCCGGGGCCGGCGTTCAGCGGCGTCGCTGAGCGGCGGTGACGGGGGCGAGCACACCGAGTGCGCCGAGGGCCATCAGTGCCATCACCCACGTCGGCAGTGCGCCGGTGCTGAGGCCTGCCGAGCCCGCGTCGACCGACGAGGGCAACACGTCGGCTTCGTCATCGTCATGGCCGTCGTCGTGCACGTCGTCGTGGCTGTCGTCGTCGCGGCTGTCGTCGTGGCCGTCGTCGTCGTGCGAATGGCCGTGATCGTCATCGTGCGAGTGCCCGTGGTCGTCCTCGTCGTCATGGGAGGAGGCAAGGACGACTTCGCCGGTGTCGGCCAGCGCCATCGCTGCGGGTCCGGTGATGACGAGCGCGCCGGCGGCGGCGCTCACGAGCAGGCTGCGGAGCTTCACGGAAGGGTCCTTCGTTCTGGGATGGGCGTAGCGGTGGTCCGTGCGGTGTCCGCCGGTCGGGATCGCGCTGGTGCCGGGCCGGCCTGCGACGACTTCACGGATGAGTTCTAGGAACGGTTACTAACCCGAGCAGACGGGCCGTGCCGTCGCAAGTCCGACGACCGGACCCGCCGGGTTCGCGCGCTGCGCCGGGCAGGTGCACGCGAAGCGCGCGGGTCCGGTTGCGTTCCCGGTGCGTCAGCGGCATCCTTACCCACATGCGTGACGTCAGCAGCCCCGTTCTCGATCCGGCAGATGCCGGTCGCGGGCAGCGGCGTGCGCTTCAGGTCCTCATCCTGGGTTCGTTCCTTCTCGTCATTTGATGCCGCGGCGCCGTCCCACATCCCCATGACGGCGACGCGGAGGAACCACCGGAGCGATCCGGAACCAGGATGAACCACCGCCTCTCCGGCGGTGTGAGGAGCAGGACCATGAGTAGCAGCATCGGGACGAGCGCATCGCTCGCCCACCCGTCGGCCACCGTCATCCTCGGTGCCCAGCCTCGGTCCCGCGTGACGCACCGTCGAGGCGTCACGCGATCGAACGTCGCACCGCGATCCGGTACGCGTCGATCGTTCGCACCTCGATGCGTTTCGCTTTTCCACCGTCACGAACCGAGTCGGCCCGTACCGCAGGAGGTTGCCGCATGACCGTGATCAAGGTCACCGTTCCGCCCGATTCCACACCCGAGGAGGAGGCGCAGCTCGTTGCGGAGATCGCCGCCTCCTACGTCGACTCGACGGGTTCCGAGGACGTCACCGTCGAGACCACCCGCTCGGAGGAGGTCGACTACCGGTCGCTGAAGACCGGCATGACGAGTCGGTGGGCGAGTTGATGTCACCGCCCTCCGCAGCACCCGACGCGACCCCGGGAACCATTCCGGGCTCGCCCCGGACGATCGTCGAGAAGATCTGGGACCAGCACGTGGTCCGGCAGGCGGAGGGCCAGCCGGACCTGTTGTACGTGGATCTGCATCTGGTCCACGAGGTGACCTCGCCGCAGGCGTTCGAGGGCATCCGGATCGAGGGTCGTACGGTCCGGCGTCCCGACCTGACCTTGGCGACGATGGATCACAACGTCCCGACCGACCCGGCGCAGACCCGCGGGAACCTGCCGATCGCCGATGAGTTGTCCGCGGTGCAGATGGAGGCGTTGCGGGCCAACTGTGAGCAGTTCGGCATCAAGTTGTTCGAGATGGGCAGCCGGAACCAGGGCATCGTGCACATCATCGGCCCGGAACTCGGTCTCACCCAGCCCGGGGCGGTGATCGTCTGTGGCGATTCGCACACCGCGACCCATGGCGCGTTCGGGGCGCTGGCGTTCGGTATCGGGACCTCCGAGGTCGAGCACGTGCTCGCCACCCAGACCCTGCCCCAGCGGATGCCGCAGACCCTTGCGGTCGACATCGACGGTGCGCTGCCGGCCGGGACCACCGCCAAGGACCTGATCCTGCACGTGCTGAACGTCATCGGCGTCGACGGCGGCGTCGGTCAGGTCATCGAGTACCGCGGCGAGGCCATCCGCAACCTCTCGATGGAGGGACGGATGACGATCTGCAACATGTCCATCGAAGGTGGTGCGCGTGCCGGGTTGATCTCCCCGGACGAGACCACCTTCGCCTACCTCAAGGACAAGCTGCTGGCGCCCAAGGGCGACGACTGGGACGCCGCGCTCGAGTCCTGGCGGGCGCTGGCGACCGATGAGGGCGCCGCGTTCGACCGCACGGTGCGCATCGATGCGGCCGCGATCGCCCCGACCATCACCTGGGGCACGACCCCGGCGCAATCGGTGACCATCGATCAGCGCATCCCGACCCTGGACGAGGCCGCCGACGAGCAGGTCGCCAAGCAGTGGCAACGGGCCTACGAGTACATGGGCCTGCAGGGCGGCGAGAGCTGGGACGAGTTGCCGCTCGACAAGATCTTCATCGGCTCGTGCACCAACGGACGCATCGAGGACCTGCGTGCGGTCGCCGCCGTGGTGCAGGGGCGCAAGGTCGCCGACAACATCCTCGAGGCGATGGTGGTGCCCGGATCCGGGCTGGTGAAGGCCGCGGCGGAAGCCGAGGGGCTCGACCAGATCCTGATCGAAGCCGGGTTCGATTGGCGTGACCCCGGCTGCTCGATGTGCCTCGGGATGAACCCCGATCAGCTCGCCGCGGGCGAACGGTGCGCGTCGACCTCCAACCGCAACTTCGAGGGACGGCAGGGTTTCAAGGGCCGCACCCACCTCGTCTCGCCCGCGATGGCGGCCGCCGCCGCGATCCACGGTCGCATCGTGGACGTACGCGACGAGCCCGCGCTGGCCAACCACACCCAGGGAGCCTGATGGACGCCGTCACCACCGTCACCAGCAACGCGTGCCCGATCGACATCGATGACGTCGACACCGACCTGATCATCCCGAAACAGTTCCTGAAGCGCGTCACCAAGACCGGTTTCGGCCCCTCGGCGTTCGCCGAACGTCGCTACCTCGACGATGGGGAGCCGGACCCCACCTTCCCGATGAACAAGCCGGAACACGCGGGCGCCGAGGTGTTGATCACCGGCCGCAACTTCGGTTGCGGATCGTCGCGCGAACACGCGCCGTGGGCGCTGGACGACGCCGGCTTCCGGGCCATCATCGCCAAGAGCTTCGCCGACATCTTCCGCACCAACTGCGGCAAGGTCGGCATCGTCTGTGTGCAACTCGACGAGGAGGTCGTCGCTCACCTGCTCGCGCTGGTCGAGGCGGACCCGGCCGTGCCCGTCACGGTCGATCTGGCCTCCCAACGGGTCAGCGCCCCGGGCGTCGGGGACCTCGAGGGGGTCGAGGTCGGCTTCGAGATCGATCAGCACACCAAGCACTGCCTGCTCAACGGACTCGACGACATCGCCCAGACCCTGGAACACGAGCCCGACATCTCGGCCTACGAATCGACCCGCCCGGCCTGGAAGCCGCTCGTCCCCAGCCCCTGAGCGACGCGGCGCGCGGGCCGTGGCCCGAGGCGGGGCGTCAGGCGAGCGGGGCGGCCAGATCCTCGGTGAGGATGCCACCGATGGCCACGAGTGCCGCGGGAGCGACCGAGAGTTTCAGCGAGCGGCTGCCACCCCCGACGATGACCCGGTCGAGCTCTCCGATACGGGCATCGAGGTAGAGCGCGAGGTCCGCCGGAAGCCCGAACGGGGTCACGCCGCCGATCTCCATGCCGGTCACCTCGCGGGTGATCTCCGCGGGTGCGAACGAGAGTTTGCGCACGCCCAGCAGCTTGCGGACCCGTTTGTTGACGTCGAGCTTGGTGGTCGCCAGCGCCAGGCAGGCGGCCACGACGGGCGGATCGTCCTTGGAGGCCACGAGGATGCAGTTCCCCGAGGTCTCCGGCGGGTAGCCGTAATGCTGACAGAACGCCGCGGTATCGGCCAGCTCGGGGTCGATCTCGATCACGTCGAACGGTTCGCCGGTGGCCTCCACGGCGGTGAGTACGCGGCGCTCGACGGCGCGTGGGTCGTCGGTCATCGGTGCTCCCCTGTGGGCGGCGGCGGTGTGGCGGGTCGGGCTCAGCGGGTGATGACGAGCGCCGGGACCTCGATCTCCTCGGGGGTCAGTGCGCCGTGCATGCCCGGCACGCGTCCGCCGAACAGGTCACGGTCGCGGTGGACCCACCCGATCTGGGGCACCCGGGCGGACACCACCACGTCACCGATGCGGGCACGGATCTCGTCGGTGACCCTCGGACCGAACCAGCCTGCGGCGATCGCGTCCTGGCGGGTGACCACGTGCGCGAGGGGACCGCACGCCTCGTCCCACGCGGCCAGGACCTCGTCCGCGGCGCCGGGCAGCGCATGCAGTTGGCGGGCACGGAAGTCGCCGGTGAGCACGCGCACCCCTGCGAGCAGATCGGGCCGCTCGGCGAGTTCGACCAGGTGCTCGTCGGGTACCTCGACCATCCCGTGATCCGCGGTGACCACCAGGCCGACGCCGGGTGGCAATCCCTCCGCGGCACGGGCGCAGAGCTGGTCGATGGTGGCCAGTTCGGTCAGCCAGGCCTCGCTGGCCGGCCCGGCGAGGTGGCCGATCGCGTCGAGGTCACCGTGATGGGCGTACACCACGGTCGGGCCGGGCCGACCGGCAGCCCGAACCGCCGCCTCGAGCGTCTCGTGCAGACCGGTCGCCGGGACGATGCGTCCGCCGCGGAGCGCCGCCCGCGTCAGCCCGGAGGTGGCGAACTCGGGCCGGAGGACCGTCACGGGGCGCACGCCCGCCGCGGCTGCCCGCTCGAAGGCGGTCGGTCTCGGTTGCCAGCGTTCGGGCACGACGTCCTCACGGGCATCCAGGCCGGCGTCGTGGCGCTCCCAGCTCCAGGTCAGCACGATGAGCGGTCGATCGTCGCCGGCCACGGCCACGGAGTAGCCCGTCACCCCGTGTTCGCCCGGTGGCACCCCGGTGCCGATCGTCGCCAGACTCGTGGCCGTCGTGGTCGGGAAGGGCGCATCCAAGGTCAGCCGCGACACCCCGGACAGGTAGGGCGCCACCTCGGCGTGATCATCCAGCAGCCGACGCCCGAGCCCGTCGATGACCAGGATCACCACGGCATGCAGCCCTGCTGGCAACGGTACGACGGTCGGTTGTCGTCCCGTCAACGCCCGGACGGCGTCCGGCACCAGCAACCCGACGTCGGCGGTTCCGTACCGAGGTGCCGTGGGCATGCCGCGGCCCGCGTCGGAGGCTCCGCTCGGCTCGGGCCTCACGAGAGTTCGGTCACCAGTCGGGCCAGCTCGTCGAGTACGGGCAAGCCGTCCATCCGGGGTCCCGAGGGGAGCCACACCGTGGCCCGGTCGACCCCCAGCGCCGCCAGTCCTCGGAGGGCGTCGGCATCCGGGCGCGCGCTGTAGACGTGCACGATGGGCTCGCCGTCGCGTCCGGCTGCATACCACGCCTCACGCAGCTTCGGGAGGCCGGCGGCGGTCGCCTTCGCACCGATGGGCAGCCACCCGTCGCACATCGCGACCAGGTCCGCCAGCGTCCGTGGTCCGAGCCCGGCGCCAAGGAGCACGGGGGGATGGGGCAACTGCAGGGGCTTCGGCCAGGCGCGGGAGGGGCGCAGGCTGACATGGGCCCCGTCGGCCGAGGCCACCTCGTCGGTCCACAGCGAGCGGATCGCCCCCAGGCGCTCGCGGACCACGGCGCGTCGCTCCCCGAACGCGACGCCGTGGTTCTCGACCTCGGGAACGTTCCAGCCGTAGCCGACCCCGAAGACCACACGTCCACCGGAGACGTGGTCGAGGCTCGCGACCTCCTTCGCGGTGATCACCGGGTCGCGTTGGGCGAGCAGGCACACGCCGGTCATCAGCTCCAGCTGGGTGGTGACCGCCGCCGCGACCGACAGCGCCACGAACGGATCGAGCGTGCGCTCGTACTCGGCAGGAAGATCCCCGCCACCGGGGTAGGGGGAGTGGTCGACCGGCATGTGGGTGTGCTCCGGGACCGCGAGCGACGCGAGCCCACGGGTCTCCACCTCGCGTGCGAGGTCGTCGATCGGCCACGAGCGGTCCGTGGCGAAGATGGCTGCGCCGAGACGCATGGGGACTCCCTTGGTTGCCGTTGCGGCTCCTCGTTGCCTCGCCGTCAGTACCCGAGCTCGACGTGCACCGGTCCGAGCAGCTCCTCGGACCGGCCGAAACGCTCGACGTTCTCGCGGACCCTGGCCCACAACAGCTTGATCCCCATCTCCGGGGTGTTGCCGACGTGCGGGGTGATGATGACGTTGTCCATCGACCAGAGCGGGTGGTCGTCGGGGAGGGGCTCCGGGTCCGTGACGTCCAACGCCGCACCCCCGAGGCGCTCCTCGCGCAGGGCCTCGACCAGGGCATCGGTGTCGATGTGCCTGCCACGAGCGACGTTGACGATCCAGGCGTCCTCGCGCATCACGTCCAGCACGTCGGCATCGATGATCCGGTCCGTGTCCTTGGTCAGCGCGAGAGCCAGCACCACGAGGTTGGCCTCGGCGACCGCGCTCCGCAGCCCGTCCATGCCGACCACCTCGGCGACACCGGAGATCGGCTCGGGTCGGTTGCGCACCACGGTCAGGTAGGTGCCGAACGGTTGCAGCAGCCGGACCAGTGACCGGGTGATGGCACCGCCACCGAGGATGCAGACCTCGGCGCCCAGCAGGTTCGTGCCCACCGGGCCGGACCAGCCTCCGGCGCGGGCGTACTGGCCGATGCCGCGCATCCCTCCGAGCGCGAGTGCGAGCGCGAGCTCCGCGACCGGTTCGGCGTAGACGCCCTTCCCGCACGTCCATCTCCGGTCCTGGTCCAGGACGTCGACGAAGGGCTCGATGCCGGCGAAGGGCAGCTGCACCCACTCGATGCGCGGATGCTCGTCGAGCAGCGCCCGCAGGTCCTCGGCACCCGTGGTGGCCGTCCAGATCAGGGCCTCGGCCTCCTCGATGGGGACCACGACCCCGCCGCCCTCGGTCACCGCGGATGCCAGTTCGTTCCGGTTGCCTTCGGGCAACACCGCGCATCGTGTCGCGCCCATGGTGACCTCCACGTTCGTCGTGCGGATGGAGCGCGACGGTAGTGGGCGACGCGTCGCACAGTGCAACGCGTCGCGGCACGGGGTCCGTTCGGCGCCACGGGACCCCTGCCCGAGGTCACCCGAGTCGTTCGATCAGGGCCGTGAAGTGCTCGCCCCGGGCGACGAAGTCGCGGTAACTGGAGAACGAAGGCGCGGCGGGGGACAGGATGATGCTGCCCCCGGGCGGAGTGGCCGCGACGGCCAGGTCGACGGCGTCGGCGAGGCCCTTGGCCGACTGGATGCGGGCGCCGGCCACCGGGCTGAGTGCCGCGTGCAGGCGATCGGCCAGCGGAGGGAGCAGCACCGCGCGCACGTCCGGGTCGTGGAACAGCTCGATCAGCGGCGCCAGCTGCTGGCCGCGGTCGTCGCCTCCGAGCAGGACGGTGACCGGTCCGTGGGGCCGGTAGGCCCGGACCGCGGCCACGGCGGATTCGGGAACGGTCGAGATGCTGTCGTCGACGAACCGGATCCCGGCGTGGTCCCCGACCGGGGTCAGGCGATGTGGCAGCGGACGGAAATCGGCCAGCGACCCGACGAGATCGCCCACACCGCCGGGGCGTTGCAGACGGGTGTCCACCACGGCCAGGGCCAGCTCCGCGTCGTCGACGAGGTGTTCGCCGATCAGGCCTGCCCGGGACAGGGCGGCACGCACCGCATCGCGCATCGGCGAGGCCGCCACCGCGTCGATCATCTCGACGCTGAGACGGTCGCGGTCACCGCGCCCGCCGGGTCCGGCCGCCAGGGGCCCATCCGGACCGTGGAGGAAGGCCGCGACCGCCGGGGTGACCACGGTGCGCTCGGACAGGGCGAGCAGCCGGACCTTGTCGGCGTGGTAGCGCTCGATCGAACCGTGCCAGGGCACGTGGTCGCGCAGCAACGTGGTGATCGCCCCGAGTCCGAGCGGCGCATCGAGGTCCACGAGCTGGTAGCTCGAGAGCTCGAGCACGATGTCGTCGGCTGCGGGCTCCGCGTCGTCGGCCGCCAGCGCCGAGCGACCGATGTTGCCGCGCAGCGAGACGCTCCGACCGGCTGCCGTGAGCAGGTGCGCGGTCAGGGCCGCGGTCGTGGACTTGCCCTTGGTGCCGGTGATGGCCACCACGTCGGCGTTGTCGCGTCCGGCGGCCCAGAACCCGGTCGGCGTGGTCACGGGTACACCGTTCGCGACCGCCCGTGCGACGGCGGCGCGATAGGGGCTCACGCCCGGGGAGCGGTAGACGGCGGTCGCCTCCGCCGGCACGGCGCCCACGACATCGAGGTCGACCCCGCCGCGGACCCGCAACCTGAGGTTCGGGCAGGCCGGGAGCTCGTCGGTCCCCGGATGACGTTCGTCGAGCAACAGCACCTCGGATCCCGGTTGGGTGCGGTCGAGCACCCCCAGCAGTTCCCGGGTCTCCCGGCCGAGGCCGATCACCACGATCACGACGCCAACTCCGTGAGGACCCGGTCGAGCCCGGTGGCGTACCGCGCCGGCAACGCCGAGGTGTCGACCTGCGCGATCATGGCCCGGAGCCGACCCGGAGCGTCGGTATCCGCACGGCCGTGCGCCCGGACGCCGGGGTGGTCGCGCCAGGCCGTTCGGAGCACGAGGAGGTCGAAGGCGAGCTGCACCTCGGTGACCGTGCCCACGCATTCGAACGGTTTGCGGGCCGGGTCCCGGAGGTCGCCGAACCGCTCGACGAGGTCCTCGCGTGCCAGCGCATCGAAGCCGGTGGCCTCCCGGAAGGCCACCGGGCTGGTGAACGGCGCGAGCATCAGCTGCACGAACAGGCACTTCGGGCACTCGCCGCACCACTCGCGCCGCTCCCGGGTCAGCGAGTACGCCCGGTTGCAGCTGTTGACCGACGCCAGTGGGTCTCCGAGCCGGGTGAACGCCGCGGCGACCAGCAGCTCGGGGAGGGGGCGCAGCACCGACAGCGCCTGCGTCGCCCCGCCGGTGGTGGAACGCATCGCCTCGCGGTGGAGGACCTCGAACGCGCTCGACTTGCTGTACTGGTGGTTGATCTCCCGACCGTCGACCACCCGGGTCGGTTCGTCCGCGGATGCCTCGTTGGACAGCAGCACGTCACCCCGTCCCACGAGCGTTGCGGCGACACAGGCGATCGAGGCGACGATGGCCGTGATCGGCACGTGCCCGTTCAGCGCGCCGGCAGCGTTCCAGGCGAGCAGCTGCGGGTCCAGGTGCCGCTGTGCACCGATCAGCGGAAGCTCGACCGCATCCGCGGTGCGCTGCATCGACGGTCGGGGGTTGACCGCGAAGGTCACCGTGTCCCAACCCTCGCGGACCGCCAGCATCGCGGTGACCGCCGAGTCCTTGCCGCCCCCCACCGGGACCAGCACGCCGCGGGGACGCTCCCCGGTGGGCGCGTCGTCGACCACCTCGGCGTCCAGCTGCACGTGACCGGTCAGGTCGAGGTCGTGGTGGGCACCGAACTCCGCCAGCCCGTCGCTCAGGAGCGCTTCGAGCATCCGCACGGAGGCCGCCGTCACCGGCCCGAGCACGACCCGCCGCGGCAGCACCGCCTTGTAGTACGAGGTCATCGCGGCCAGGAGCAACACGTCCAACGCGCCGGCGGTCGCCGGCGTGTCGGCGGCAGCCACGAGGTCGTGGCCCGGGAACCGCACGGTCTCGGTCAATCGTCCGAGACCGTCGATGGCGTAGCGCAGCTCGACGGTGTCGCCCTCGACCTGCCACCCGAGGCAGCGGAAGGCGGGGTCCGGTTCGGTGCCGCCCAGGGCCCGGTAGGTCCGCTCGTGCGCCGCCTGGACGCGGTCGGTGGGCAGGTTCACCGATCGCCCGCGAGGAAGCGGGTCGCCAGCAGCCGTGAGCGGACCCGTTCGTTCTGCGCTGCCGTCGCGGCGGTACGGGCCATGCCGAGCGCCCCGTCGAGCACCGCCTGGTCCGCCGACGGCTCGACACAGGCGGCCGTGAATTCGGGCTGGTGGTTGACCGCGCCACCGGACTCGATGGCCAGCATCGGGTGGATGGTCGGCATCGCGAGCGACACGTTGGCCATGTCGGTCGACCCGGCGACACCGATCTCGCTCATCTCGCGTCCGAGTGTCCCGGCCTCGGCCACCCACAGCTCGACCAGGTCCGGGTCGTGGATGAACTCCGAGTAGGCGGGGCCCGGCTCGTCGAAGTGCACGCTGGCCCCCGTGGCGAGCGCCCCGGCTTCGAAGCAGCGCTGCACCTTGGGGTAGAGCTCCTCGAGCTCGACCATGTTCCTGGCGCGCACGTACCACTGCCCGGCGGCCCGCTCCGGCACGATGTTGGGGGCGTCGCCACCATCGGTGACGATGCCGTGGATGCGGTCGGTCGGCTTGATGTGCTGCCGCAACAGGCCGATCGCCACCTGGGAGACGGTCAGTGCGTCGGCCGCGTTGATGCCCATCTCCGGGTAGGCGGAGGCGTGGGCGGAACGGCCGGAGTAGCGCACGTTGAAGTGGCGCACGGCCAGGCACGGCATCGTCGCGGACTCGTACGGCGCGGGGTGGACCATCATCGCCGCGTGGAGACCGTCGAAGACGCCCCCGTCCATCATGATGACCTTGCCGCCACCGCCCTCCTCGGAGGGGGTGCCCAGCACCCTCACGGTCAGCCCCACCTCGTCGGCGACCTCGGCCAGTGCGAGGGCGGCGCCGACCGCGGCCGCGGCGATCACGTTGTGCCCGCAGGCGTGGCCGATGCCGGGCAGCGCGTCGTACTCGGCGCAGATGCCGATCTCCAGGGGCCCGGAGCCGAACGTGGCCGACACGGCGGTGTCCAACCCGGCGACCCCGTGTCGCACGTCGAACCCACCGGCGGCGAGCGCGTCGGCGACCCGGCGCGAGGAGACGTGCTCTTCGAAACCGACCTCCGCATCACCGTGGATCGCATGCGACAGGGCGAAGAGTTCGTCCCGCCGGGCGGCGATGCTCGCACCGAGTCTGCTGTGCACGTCCATGACGTCCCTCCGCTTGATGGTGTCGAACGCTACGTGACCGTCTCGTACGCTGCCCAACCGGCGGCCCCGCGCATCCCCAGCGCCCGCCCCGCCCCTCCGCTGCTCGAGGCCGACCCAGGAGCCCCCGTGATCCGCACCGTCGCTTTCGACCTCATGGACACGGTGTTGCACGACCCGTTCCGCGAAGCCCTCGAGGCGGCGACCGAGCTCTCGCTCGCCGAGCTGTTCGCCCGGCGCGAACCCGGGGTCTACCCGGCGTTCGAACGCGGCGAACTCGCGGAGGACGATTACTGGGCACACTACGCCGAGGCCGGCATCACCGCCGATCCGGTCGCCTTCCACCGGGTCCGTCGGGCCGGTATCCGGTGGCTGCCGGGGATGCAGGCGCTGCTCGACGACCTCGAAGGGGTGGTGGTGCGTGCCACCGCGTCGAACTATCCCGTCTGGGTCGAGCAACTCGCCGAGGACCACCTGGCGGGGCGCTTCGAGCACATCATCGCCTCGTGTCACCTGGGGGCGAGGAAACCGGATGCACCGTTCTACGAGCGGCTCCTCGGTGCGCTCCGGGTCGAGCCCGCAGAAATGCTGTTCGTCGACGATCGTGAGGAGAACGTCCGGGGAGCCCAGGCGATGGGGATCGCTGCCCATCGGTACGTCGATGCGTCCACGCTGCGCCGATGGATCCGTGAGCACGGCGTCGAGCTGCCGCTGGCCGCGTGAGCGCACGGCCCCCGGGGTCCGTGCTCGGACGGCAGGAACCAGCGGCGCGTGATCCGGACTCGTTCAGTCGCCCAGCGCGGCGCGGACGGCGGGGCCGAGATCCTCGCCCAGCGGCGCAGGGCCGTCGGTCAGCGGTCCTTCGGCGCGGATCTCGCCGGTTGCGACCCACCACAACAGGACGGCGTCGGCCCAACGCTCCGGCAGGGTCGTGGCCCACGCACGGGCCGACCGGCCGTCATCGAGATGGCCGTCGCACCACGCATCGTCGCCCTCGTCCTCGGCACAATCACGACACAGCGCCTCGAACGTGGTGGGGCCGCAGGTCGGCAACAGTCGCGGCGCGGTGTCGCATCGGTCGCAGGTGCCGGCGGACACCGAACGGGGACCGAACTCGGTGGCGCCGAGCCACGGCGCGGCCTCGAGCAAGGCCTGCCGCAGTTCTGCTCGCTTCGCGCGGATCACGAACCCTCCTGGAGCTGACGGGCATGGTGCGGCACGGGTCTGTGCCCGGCGTGGCGCCCGTCGAGGAGTTCGGCGACGGAACGCCGACCCAGGCCAGCGGGCACAGCCCGAGCCGGGTGGGTCGTCGGCCGGCGGGTGCGACGAGGATCGGGGGACGTCCGCTCGCTCGCGGTCATCGCTCACACAGGGTCCCGGTCGCTGGTCGTTCCCGTCGGGTCCACACGATGGTAGGTCGGACGCTCGCGCGGGGCAGACGGGGCCACGACCGACATCGGTCGTGGCCCCGTCTGCCCCGGTACGGGTGGCCTAACCGACCTTGATGACCGAGGTGCCGTCGGCGAACATGTCGTGCCAGCCCTGCCGCGTGGCGGTGTTGCTGTTGATGGTCACGGCGATCGCGATGGTCGCTCCGAGCGACAGCAGCGGCGCGAGCAGCGTGCCGAGGATCGGGATGATCCCGACGAGACCGATGGCGAGGTAGGCGTTGCGCTTGAGGGCCTGCTCCAGGGTGGGGTGCTGGCCGTCCGGCCCGCGCACCTCGATCTTGAGGAGCATCTTGCCGACGGTCTGGCCGCGGCTGGACTCCATGAACGCGAAGTACCCGACGAACAGGGCGGTGCTGATCAAGGTCGAGATCGCACTGGCGATGAACCCACCGCCCATGCCGCCGGCCATCGCGCCGAAGATGAGTCCGAGCACCAGGAAGACCACGAGGAAGCCGTAGACCACGCCCAGGAGGATGCCGTCGATCAGCTTCGCGAGGAAGCGTGTCACGAGGTCCGCCGGCTGACCGATGGCCGTGGATACCTGGGGCGCAGCGGGCGCAACGGGCGCAACGGGTGCAGCGGGTGCAACGGGCGCCGCGGGTTCCTGGGGCGCGAGTGGGGGCGGTGGCTGTGCCGCTGCGGGTGGGCCGGCGGGTCGCCCGGGCGGCGGCGCGACCGGCGAGATGGCATCGCTGGTGGGCGGGACGTTCTGCTCGTCGGGCACGGTGATGCCTCCAGGGGTGTCGGGACGGACGGGACACCTGCTCGCCCCGCTCCCGTCCGGCCGACGTGCCGGTTGGCAGCGCCTACCGGATCACACCCTAATTGGACACTCGAACATGAGCAATGGGTGGGTGCGCCGTCGCTGTGCGATAAACGCGTGTCGGGGTGCGCGGAGCGGATGCGCCATCCGGGGCGGTGAGCCGTAGTCTCCGGGTCCCAGCTCGAGCGCGACCTCGGGCCCAGACCAGGAGTTCCAACCGTGGCCACGCACCGCATCGCGATCCTCGGCGGCGACGGGATCGGCCCCGAGGTCGTCGCCGAGGGCACCAAGGTCCTCGACCGGCTCGAACGGCTGGAGGGCTTCACCACCGAACGCGTCGAGTACGACCTCGGCGGTCGGCGCTACCTCGATACGGGTGAGGTGCTGAGCGACGCCACCCTCGAGGAACTCCGCGGCTTCGACGCGATCTACCTCGGCGCGGTCGGCACCCCCGACGTACCCCCGGGGGTGATCGAGCGGGGCTTGCTGCTGAAACTCCGGTTCGCCTTCGACCAGTACGTCAACCTGCGACCGGTCAAGCTCTATCCGGGTGTCAGCTCGCCGATCGCGGGGCTGACCCCCGACCGGTGCGACTTCGTGGTGATCCGCGAGAACACCGAAGGCGTGTACGCCGGGGCGGGCGGGGTGCTCTACCAGGGCACGCCGGCCGAGGTCGCGACCCAGGAGAGCGTCAACACCCGGCACGGGGTCGAACGGGTACTCCGCTACGCCTTCGCGACCGCTCGGGCCCGGGCCGGCAAGCTCACGCTCGTGCACAAGACCAACGTGTTGGTGCACGCGGGGGGCCTGTGGATGCGCACCTTCGAGGAGGTCGGCGACGCCGACTATCCGGACGTGGAGCGCGACTACATCCACGTCGACGCCGCCTGCCTGTACTTCGTGACCGAACCGTGGCGGTTCGACGTCGCCGTGACCGAGAACCTGTTCGGTGACATCATCACCGACCTGGGCGCGGCGGTGCAGGGCGGGATGGGCCTGGCCGCGTCGGGAAACATCGATCCGACCCGGACGAGCCCGTCGATGTTCGAACCGGTCCACGGCTCGGCCCCCGACATCGTCGGCACGGGCAGGGCCGATCCGATCGCGGCGGTCATCAGCCTGGGGCAGATGCTGGCCTTCCTCGGCGAGGACGCCGCCGCCGCACGGGTGGACCGCGCCGTCGCCGCGCTGTTGGCCGAGCGCTCGGGCCGTGTCCCCGACGGCGTGGGATACTCGACCACGGACGTGGGAGACGAGTTGCTGGGTCTCGTGGAGACCGCCTGAACGCGCCTGCCCGGGCGCGACCGACCTCCGGGCCCGCCGCTCGACCACGCCATCGACGAGGGAGTCACGATGCCGTTCCCGAAGGCCGAGAAGATCTGGATGGACGGGGAGTTCGTCGACTGGGACGACGCCACCGTGCACGTGCTCACGCCGACGCTCCACTACGGCTACGGCGTGTTCGAGGGGATCCGCGCCTACCCGACCGATGCCGGGCCGGCGCTGTTCCAGCTCCGCGCCCACCTCGAACGGCTGCTGCGCTCGGCGAGGCTCTACCCGCCGCTCGACACGGTCCCGTGGTCCGTCGACGACCTGGTCGAGGTGGTGGAACAACTGGTCCGCGTCAACGGCCACACGGAGGGGTGCTACGTCCGCCCCACGATCATCCTCGGCTACGGCGAGATCGGGTTGAACCCGTTGCCCTCCACGCCCCAGACCGCGATCGCCACCTGGCAATGGGGCAGCTACCTCGGTGAGGACGCACTGGTCAACGGCGTGCGCTGCATGATCAGTTCCTACCGTCGCATCGGCAAGAACACGATCCCGCCCGCGGGCAAGGCCAACGGGCAGTACCTCAACTCCTCGCTCGCGAAGGTGGAGGCGATCCGGGCCGGCTACGACGAGGCCATCATGCTCTCCGAGGACGGGTTCGTGGCCGAGGGCACCGGCGAGAACCTGTTCGTGGTCACCGACGGGGTGATCAGGACCCCACCGCTGCACGACGGACCGCTCGGTGGCATCACCCGCGCGAGCGTGATGACCATCGCACGCGACCTCGGTTTCGAGGTGGTCGAGACCTCGCTGGTGCGCACCGACCTGTTCCTGGCCGACGAGATCTTCCTGACGGGTACGGCCGCGGAGCTCACACCCGTGCGCGAGATCGCCGGCTACGAGATCGGCACGCGCGGACCGGTCACGGAGGCGGTGCAGTCGACCTTCCTGGACACCGTCCGGGGGAAGGTCGAGGCCTATCGCCACTGGCTACACGTGGTCACCATGTGAGGATGTGAGGACCCTGTCACCTGCCGGAGCGTGTCCATGAGCCGCGAGTTCCCCCGATGACCGCCGACACGCGCGGGCCGGCTCCCGACACGGGCCCAGCACCCGCGGATCCGTCGACCGCCGCGGTGGCGTCGCGTCCACCGTCGCTGCGCTCCCGGATCGTCCGCGGTCTGGTCGTGGCCGCGATCCGGACCCTCCGGCGCGTCAGCGGTGGCGGCACCCCCGACCTCGATTGGCCCGAGAGCGAGCTCGAGGAGTACGCCCTGGGGGTGAGGGCCGGGTTGGAGCGGCTGGCGGCCCGGCTGCCGACCACCGCAGATGTGAGCGTGCGCGAGGAATCCGGCGCGCCCGTGCCGGGTCTCTGGGTGGTGGATGAGCGTGCCTGGCTCCATCCGGGCCACAGGGCCGATGGCGACGAGGTGACGAGCACACAACGTGTCGTGCTCCACCTGCACGGGGGCGCGTACTTCTGCGGCTCGCCGCGCACCCACCGGGGCCTGGGCAGGGCGCTGTCGCGCACCGCCCGCGCCGCGGTGTTCCTACCGGAGTACCGGCTCATGCCGGAGCACGTCTTCCCGGCCGCGCTCGACGACGCCTACGCGACCTACCGGTGGCTGATCGAGGACAAGGGCGTCGCGCCCGAACGGCTCGCGGTCACCGGCGACTCCGCGGGCGGTGGGATGGCGGCGTCCTTGTTGGTGCGACTGCGCGACGAGGGGCTGCCCCTGCCCGCCTGCTACGTGGGGATGTCGCCCTGGACCGACCTGGCGTGCACCGGCGAGTCGCTGACCGAACTCGATGGCACCGACCCGTGGCTCTCGGCGGCGATGATCAAAGTGGGGGCGCGCGCGTACGCGGGTGAGACACCGCTCGACCACCCCCTGCTCTCGCCCTGCTACGCCGATCTGACCGGGCTGCCCCCGACGCTCGTGCACGTCGGCGGTGACGAGGTGCTGCTCGATGATGCGGTGCGGTTCGTCGAGGCGTGCCGGGCGGCCGGTGTGGATGCCTCGCTCGGACGCTTCGAAGGCCTGTGGCACATGTTCCAGGTGTTCCCGGGCATGCCGGAATCCCGTGACGCGCTGCGCGAGATCGGTGCGTTCGTGCGGCGACACATCCAGGACCACCCGGCCGGCTCGGAGGGCGCGTCGGACCGCGCGTCCTGAGGGGGTCCGACGACCCGTCGCCCGAGCACCGCCACGCCGCGGACAGGAGTGACCCGATGGCCGAGAACGACGTCGTCGTCGACCGCATCGACGCGGCGAGCTACCCGGCGTTCCGCGCGGCGTTCGACGAGGTCTTCGGGCAGAGCCCCGCGGACGGCGAGGTCGAACGCTCGAAACGCACCGCGGAGTTCGACCGGTTCCTCGCTGCTCGCCGTGGCGGGCAGGTGGTCGGCACGGCCGGGGCGTTCAGTTTCGACATCTCCCTGCCGTGGGCGTCTGGTGCCGGATGCGCCGGGGTGACGATGGTCAGCGTTCGTGCCGACCATCGGCGACGCGGGCTGCTCACACGGATGATGTCGCAGCTGCTCGACGACGCGGAACAGCGCGGCGAACCGTTCGCGGCACTGTGGGCCTCCGAGGGCCCCATCTACGGACGCTACGGGTTCGGGCCCGCCATCCCGACGGGGGCCATCCGGATCGAACGTGACCACGCGCGCTTCCGCTCGGAGCCGGTGATGGGTGAGGTCGAGCTGGTCGACGCCGAGGAGGCCGATCGCCGGTTCCCGGCGATCCATGATGCCGCCCGCCGAGACCGGCACGGGACGATGTCGCGCAACGACGCGTGGTGGGCGCGCGAGCTGGCCGATCCCCCGGAGCGACGTGGGGGCGCCGGGGCGAAGCGCTACGCCATCATCGGCGATCGGAGCAACGGTCGTGGCTACGCGATCCACCGACTCCGTCCGCGATGGGACGAGGGCGTCCCGCGCGGCACCGTCGAGGTCCAGGAGCTGGTCGCCACCGACGCCGACGCCCACCGATCGCTGTGGCGCTTCGTCATCGATACCGACCTCGCATCGGTGACCACCGCCGGGAGCCTCCCGGTCGACGACCCCATCGGCGTGCTGCTCGAGGATCCGGTCCGCAACCGCCGCTCGATGGGCTGGCCCGTCTACCTGCGGCTGGTCGACCTGCCCGCGGCCGTGATGTCGCGGGGCTACCGCACGACCGACACGTTGACGCTACGCGTGCACGACCGCTTCCGGCCACGCAACGACGGCACCTGGCGCGTGGCGGTCGCCGACGGTGCGGCCAGCTGCGAGGCCGTGGAGGGCCCTGCCGATCTCGAGTTGGATGCGACCTCGCTGGCCACCGTCGCGCTCGGGGGTGTGCGGGTGACCAGTCTCGCGGCGGCCGGAGCGGTCACCGCATCCACGCCCGACGCCGTGCCCCGGCTGGAGCGACTGCTCGCCACCGACCTCGCTCCTTGGCACGGCAGCATGTTCTGACCGACGTCGACCAGGAGTTCGACCGATGCAGCAGTTCGCCCCATGAGTGCTGGTCCCCGACCGGTCCGCCTCGGCGCCGAGGACGCGCTCGAGTACGCACGCGCGGTGGTGCGGCACTTCCACGACGACGAGCCCGACGAGCAGCTGCAGCCCTGGTTGCCGGAACTCCGGGCCGAGGACTACCGGGCATGGGTGGTTCGCGACCGTGGCGACATCGTGGCCAACTACGGCACTTACGGTATGGATGTCTCCCTGCCCGGTGCCGCCACGGTGCCCGTGGCAGGCATCACGGCGGTCGGGGTGTCGCAGTTCCACCGCCGGAGAGGGTTGCTGACCGCGATGATGACGGCGGGGTTGGACGAGGCGGCCGAAGCCGGTGAAGCGGCCGCGATGCTCTTCGCCTCGGAGTCGGCGATCTACGGTCGCTACGGGTTCGGGGTCGTGGCACCGAGCGTCAGCCACCGCATCAGCCGTCCCGTCACGTTCCGTGACCCCGTGGATGTCCGGTTGGTCGAGCCGATCGCCCCGGATGCGGCGCTCGCGAGCTGGCCGGGTGTCTACGAGGACCTGCGCCGCCAGCGGCCGGGCGCGGTGAGCCGCAACCACGCGATCTGGCGGCGGATGTTGCTCGAGGACCCGCCGGCCTGGCGTGATGGAGCAAGCGCTCGCCGACTGGCACAGGTACCCGGACGCGGGTACGCGATGTACCGGATCAAGGAGGGCTCGGACCGCGGCCTTCCCGCGGGAGAGGTCCGCGTGATCGAGTTGCTCGCGACCGACCCGGTGGCCGAGGCGGCGTTGTGGCAGCACGTGTGCGACATCGACCTCACCACGAGCATCCGTGCCGGGATGCGCCCGCCCGATGACGTGCTGCCCGAGTTGCTGGGCGACCGCTTGCGGGCGGGGTCCCGGGTCGATCCACCGCTCTACGCGCGACTCCTCGATGTCGCGACCGCCTTCGGTGCTCGTTCCTACGCGGCCTCGGGAACCCTGACGTTCGAGGTCGTGGACGGCACGCGCGATCAATCGGGGACCTACCGCTTGGAGGTCGACGCCGATGCCGTGGAGGTGCATCGCACCGTCGACGAACCCGAGGTGACGATGCCGGTCGACGTCGCCGCGTCGGTCTGGCTCGGTGGCGTGCGCGCCACGCAACTGCTGGCGGCGCGTCGTCTGACCGAGCACGCCCCGGGCGCTGCGGCCCGGATCGACCGCCTGGTCGCGGTCGACCGGGCTCCGTGGACGCCGTTCGAGTTCTGATCGCGTTCGGATCGGGCCCTGATCGAGCACCGGGCCGCCCGGGGCCGGCTGCGCCCGGGGCGCGAGCGGGGCCGGGAGCGTCGGACGAGTACGGTCGGCGCCTCCGACCCGCATCCGACCGCAGGAGCATCGTATGAGCCACGTCTACAAGAAGATCGAACTGGTGGGATCGAGCCGGGACGGTGTCGACGACGCCATCAAGCGCGCGATCAACAAGGCCAGCGAGACGATGAAGAACCTCGACTGGTTCGAGGTCTCGGAGATCCGTGGCTGGATCAAGGACGGCGAACCCCAGCACACGCAGGTGACCATCCAGGTCGGGTTCCGGATCGAGGACTGAGGTCTCCGGGCCGAGATCAGCGCGCCCGGGACGGTCATCCTGCGGGTCAGGCTCGACAGCGTGACGAGTCTCCGGATACGGTTCCGGTACCCGGCCGTCGACCCATGGCCGGACGGGAGTCGCATGATCCCCGGATCGATCACCACCGACGCCGCCAGGTCCTGCCTGGCGCCGCGCCGTCGTGCGATCGTGATCATCATCGGACCGCTCCCGTAGCCGGTGCGCCGGGCTGCGGGAGCGGCCTGGCAACGACCGGCCGCTCGCCCCGCCACCCGGCGTCCGTCACCGCGCGGAGCAAGGTGAGAGGCACAGACAGGTGAGCACCACATCGACCTCGCCCACGGCGTCGGGCCGCGACGCAGCGTTGCCGGCACCCCGACCGGGGCTGGATCTCTACGACACCACCCTGCGAGACGGCACCCAGCGAGAGGGGGTCTCGCTCTCGGTCGACGACAAGTTGCGCGTCGCCCGCCGCATGGACGAGCTGGGGGTCGCCTACATCGAGGGTGGCTGGCCCGGCGCGAACCCGAAGGACACGGAGTTCTTCGCCCGCGCCGCCGACGGTCAACTGCAGCTGGCCAACGCCGAGCTGACCGCGTTCGGCATGACGCGCGGAGCGAGGACGCGCGCCGAGGACGACCCGCTGTTGCAGTCGCTCGTCGATGCCCGGACCGACGTCATCTGCCTCGTCGGCAAGTCGTGGGGCTATCACGTCGACGAGGCATTGGGGGTCCCGCGAGCGACCAACCTCGCCATGGTGCGCGAATCGATCGAGTACCTCACGGGCCTGGGCAAGCGCGTGTTCTTCGACGCGGAGCACTTCTTCGACGGTTTCGCCCGTGACGGGGCCTACGCCCGGGAGGTGGTCCTGACCGCCGCGGAGGCCGGCGCCGAATGCGTCGTGCTGTGCGACACCAACGGGGGCGCGATGCCCTGGGACGTCACCGAGATCGTCCACGGCCTGGTCGGGGAGTTGTCCTGCGATGTGGGACTGCACTTCCATGACGACGGTGGCTGTGCGGTCGCGAACTCCCTGTTGGGCGTGGAAGCCGGTGCCATCCACGTCCAGGGCACCGCGAACGGGCTGGGGGAGCGGTGCGGCAACGCCAACATCTTCACGATCCTCGCCGACCTGCAGCTCAAGCGTCAGGTGCCGCTCGTCTCCGGAGCCCAGCTCGAGCGCATGACCGAGATCAGCCACACGATCGCGGAACTGTGCAACCAGACCACCCCGTCGATCGCGCCCTACGTGGGGCACACCGCGTTCAGCCACAAGGCCGGCCTGCACGCCTCCGCGTTGGCCAAGGCGCCGGACATGTACAACCACATCGCGCCCGACGAGGTCGGCAACCGCCAGCGTCTGGTGGTCAGCGAACTCGCCGGTCGCAGCAACGTGGTGCTCAAGGCCAAGGAGTTCGGTCTGGAGGTCGATGACGACCAGGCCCGCACGGTGCTCGCCGAGGTCAAGCGGCGGGGCGCGGAGGGTTGGTCCTACGAGGCGGCGGACGCATCCTTCGAGCTGCTGCTGCGCCGGGTCGCGGGACTGTTGCGCTCATCCGAGGAGCCCTTCCGTTCGCTGCACTACCGCGTCAACGTCTCGGGCGGTGACGGCGAGGCACTGCCCGGCGACGGTCCGGCCGAAGCGATCCTGGCCGTCGAGGTGGGCGGCGAGCGCAAGCTGGGCGCCGGTGAAGGCAACGGACCCGTCGACGCGCTCGACCACGCGTTCCGCAACGCGGTGAACGGCACCTGGCCGCAGCTCGACCGGATCTCGCTCTCGGACTTCAAGGTTCGGATCCTGGAGGCCACGGCGGGGACCGACGCCACGACCCGGGTGCTCGTCAGCTCCACCGACGGCACGGAGGTCTGGGACACCGTCGGGGTCCACCCCAACATCGTCGAGGCCTCCTGGCTGGCGCTCTCCGACGCTTACACCCACGCGATCCTGCGTGTCGACTGGAAGGCCTGAAGCGTGACTCGCTACGTCCGGTTCCTGCACGACGGTTCACCCCGCTACGGGGTCCTCGAGGACACCGAGGTGGTGGTCATCGAGCCCCACCCGTTCGCCCGGCACCAGCCGACCGGCGAGCGGGTCGGGATCGAGGGCCTGCGCCTGCTGGCCCCGGTGATCCCCTCGAAGGTGGTGTGCGTGGGCAAGAACTATCGCGACCACGCGGCGGAGATGGACTCCGAGGTCCCCGACGAACCGTTGCTGTTCCTCAAGCCCTCGTCCAGCGTCATCGGCCCCGGCGAGCCGATCCGGCTGCCGAGTGACCTCAGCGACGAGGTCCACCACGAGGCCGAACTGGCCGTGGTGATCGGCGCGCTCCTGCAGCGGGTCACCCCGGAGGAGGCCATGACCGGCATCTTCGGCTACACGATCGGCAACGACGTCACGGCCAGGGACCTGCAGCGCAGCGAGAGCCAGTGGTTCCGCGCCAAGGGGTTCGACTCGTTCTGTCCACTGGGACCGGCGATCGCCACCGACCTCGACCCCCGCGAGCTGGCGATCCGGTGCCTGGTCGATGGCGAGCTGCGTCAGGAGGGGACCACCGCCGACCTGGTGATCGACGTGGCCACGTTGATCAGCCAGATCTCGCAGATCGTGACCCTGCTGCCCTCCGATGTGGTGCTCACCGGGACGCCGGCCGGGGTCGGGCCCCTGGTCGCGGGTCAGCGCGTGCGCGTGGAGATCGACGGCATCGGCGTGTTGGAGAACCCGGTGATGGATCGGGCGACGTTGCCGCCGCGAGCCAACGGCCAGGGATGAGCGCTCAGTTCATGACCCACAACGCCACGTTCAGCGCGGTCGCGTACAGGATCCAGACCAGGTAGGGGATCAGCAGCCAGGCCGCGATCCGGTCGACCCGGGCGAAGGCGACGATCGTCGCCACCACGGCCACGGCCAGCGCGACGATGACCGGGATGGCGAGCCCGAACTCGTTGATGCCGAAGAAGACACCGGGCCAGATGGCATTGAGCACCAACTGTGCGCCCCACAGCCCGAGCGGGAGCGACGCAGCCCGTAGGCCCCCCGCCGATCGCCAGACCCGCCACCCGGCGATACCGATCAGGAGATAGAGGATCGGCCAGACGATGCCGAAGGCTTCTTGCGGAGGCGCCCATGCCGGCCGCTCGAAGGTGAGGTAGCGGGCGCCGACGTCGTCGCCCTGCAGGAGGTTGCCGACGAACCCTGCCGCCCCGGCGACGACGATGAAGCCGAGCAGGCCCAACCAGCGGGTGCCGGCGCTCCTGGTGGTGAGAGAGGTCGTGTCGCGGTCCTGCACGGTGGATCTCCTCCGGATCGCGGTCGGCTCGCGGTCGCATCGCG
>Ga0207421_10001988_pt1 | contig 25832 bp, 22 predicted proteins | sample SodLakKL_010_SED_4_FD_187542 | JGI IMG/M metagenome (GOLD analysis project Ga0207421, IMG submission 187542) | Alkaline sediment microbial communities from Lake Tanatar, Kulunda Steppe, Russia - 8KL_010_SED (SPAdes) (version 2) | ecosystem: Environmental > Aquatic > Non-marine Saline and... | reverse complement strand
ACGAAGCTTTGCACAACGTTGTCGGGGTAATTCGTATAACCGACCCCGTTGGACGCACGCAGCAGCATTTGCGTCATGATGTTGGGCATCACCGCGCGGATGTCGCGCAGGCGTTGCCACGGGCATTCCTGCAGGAACCGGTAAGCCACATCGAATGTCGCACCACCCCAGCATTCGACGCTGAACAGCCCGTGCATATTCGCGGCATAGGCGGGGGCGGCGTTGATCATGTCGATCGACCGCATCCGTGTCGCCAGCAAGGATTGGTGCCCGTCGCGCATTGTGGTGTCGGTGATTAATACTTGTTTCTGGTCGCGCATCCATTGAGCCACGGCTTCGGGGCCCTTTTCATCCAGAATGTTGCGGGTGCCGGGGGTCAGGTTGCTGGTCGGTTTCACCGGCGGGCGTGGCAGGCGGATATCTGCGGCTGGGCGCGGGCGGCCCGCTGTTTCAGGATGCCCGTTGACGGTGATATCGGCGATATAGGTCAGGATCTTCGTCGCGCGGTCGCGGCGTTTGGTGAAGGTGAACAGATCCGGTGTCTCGTCAATGAATTTGGTGTGGTATTCATTGTTCAGGAATGTCGGGTGCTTCAGCAGGTTTTCGACAAAGGCGATGTTGGTGGACACCCCGCGAATACGGAATTCGCGCAAGGCGCGGTCCATCCGCGCAATGGCCATTTCGGGCGTGGGCGCGCGGGCGGTGACCTTGGTCAGCAGGCTGTCGTAATAGCGCGTGATCACAGCACCCGAATAGGCGGTGCCACCGTCCAGCCGGATGCCCGGACCAGTGGCCGAACGATACATCTGGATGCGCCCGTAATCGGGGATGAAATTGTTCTGCGGGTCTTCGGTCGTGACCCGGCATTGCAGGGCGTGGCCGTCGAGTTTGACGTCATATTGCGACGCGCAACCTGTCGCTTCGACAATGGATTTTCCTTCGGCGATCAGGATTTGCGCGCGCACGATGTCGATGCCGGTGACTTCTTCGGTCACCGTATGTTCGACCTGCACGCGGGGGTTCACCTCGATGAAAAAGAACTCGCCGGAATCCATATCCATCAGGAATTCGACGGTGCCTGCGCATTCGTAATTCACATGGGCGCAGATTTTCTTGCCCAGATTGCAAAGCTGTTCGCGCTGGGTTTCGGACAGATAGGGGGCAGGGGCGCGTTCGACGACCTTTTGATTGCGGCGTTGGACCGAACAATCACGTTCCCAAAGGTGGTAAATCTGGCCATGACTGTCGCCCAATATCTGCACTTCGACGTGGCGGGCGCGCATGATCATTTTCTCGAGGTAGCCTTCGCCGTTGCCGAATGCGGCCTCGGCCTCGCGTCGGCCTTCGCGGACTTTTTCTTCAAGTTCCTTTTCATTCATGATCGGCCGCATACCGCGCCCACCGCCACCCCATGACGCCTTGAGCATCAAAGGATAGCCGACCTCTGCCGCCTCTTTGCGGATGGCGTCCATATCTTCGCCCAGCACCTCGGTTGCGGGGATGACCGGCACACCAGCCTCCATCGCGACGCGGCGCGCGCTGGCTTTGTCGCCAAGCTGGCGCATGGTTTCGGCCTTGGGACCGATAAATGTGATCCCGTTTGATGTGCAGGCATCCACGAAATCGGGGTTTTCGGATAGCAGGCCATAACCGGGGTGGATCGCATCCGCACCCGACATTTTGGCCACGCGGATGATTTCGTCGATCGAGAGATAAGCCGCGACCGGACCCATGCCTTCACCGATGCGGTAGGCCTCGTCGGCTTTGAAACGGTGCAGGCCCAGCTTGTCTTCCTCAGCAAAGACAGCGACCGTCTTTTTGCCCATCTCATTGGCGGCGCGCATGATGCGGATCGCGATTTCGCCGCGGTTGGCGATGAGAATCTTCTTGAAATCGGTCATAATGGTTCCTTTCGCAGTTGCAGCATTGGTAAGCAGCAAATTCGGGATCGTCTATAACGATTACTGCGGCTGGCGCAGACAACTAGACAGTTCGCGAAAGCTGCGCGTGCCCAATTGCCCCATATTGCTGATCATATCCTGCCGCAGGATATCCAGCACATGCGCCGCCCCAGGTTCGCCCATTGCCGCCAGCCCATAGTGAAACGCACGCCCCAGCATGACGAAATCTGCACCAAGGGCGATGGCGCGCAAGACGTCCAACCCGCCTTCGATGCCGCTGTCGAAGATCACTGGCAGATCTGTGGCAGCGCGGATCGCGGGCAGGGTTTCGATACTGGCAGGCCCGCCATCGAACTGGCGGCCTGCATGTGTGCTGACCCAGACTGCATCGGCACCTTCATCGGTCAGGCGGGCGGCGTCTTCGGGGCGGCTGACGCCCTTGACGACTAGCGGACCATCCCAGGCGTCACGCAGGGATTTGAAATAATCCCAATCGGGCGAGGTGCGCAGCAGATAGCCGATATGCTGGTTGGCGGGCAGGGTGCCTTTGATATCACTATAACTTTCCATCAGTCGCAGACGCGGCATCCCGGTTTTGCGAATGCCCATCAGCCATGCCGGACATTGCGCTGCCTGTAATGCAAGCCTTGGGGTCAGGCGCGGCGGTTGCGTCAGCCCACCGCGCGTTTGTCTTTCGCGTCGCGATGCCACCGGCACATCGACGGTCAGCACAAGCGTGTGAAAGCCTGCATTTTTGGCGCGGTTAAGGATATCTTCGCGGATCGCGGGGTCGCGTGGCGGATAAAGCTGGAACCAGCCTTGGTCACCGGCATGTGGGCCGACGGATTCGGGTAGTTGGCTGGCCACGGTGGACAGCGTGTAGGGGATGTTTTCGCGCGCAGCCGTCCGCGCCAGCATCTGTTCAGCCCCCGGCCAGATCAGCCCCGACATGCCAACAGGCGCTATGCCGATGGGCAGCGGATGGGTTTTACCGAGCAGCGTTGTCGTCAGGTCCGGCGTGAATTCGCCGTGCAGGATCGAGGGGTTCATAAGCACCTGATCAAGGGCGGTGCGGTTGCGGCGCTGCGTTGCTTCTACTCCGGTCGCACTGTCGAGATATTCCCAGACAAAATGCGGAATACGGCCGCGCGCGCGGGATTTCAGGTCGGCGATAGCGGGGTATCTTGCATGGGCGTTCATGCCGTGACGTTAGGGGGGATTTCCCGCCATTTGCAATGGCCGGGATGCCTCCGGCGGGGATATTTATGCTCGGACGATGGAAGGGAACGGAAGTAGAACAAGGCTTTTCATGGGGGCGCGATGGCGCTATGTCAGAGGGATGAATGATTTTTCCGAAGATGACGCCTTTGAAGCCGCCGCCATCCCGCTAAGCCAGCGCGCGATGGCGCGTCCTGCGATGCCTGCTGCCATGCCTTACCTTGACGGGCTGAACCCCGCGCAACGGCAGGCGGTTGAAACTTTGGACGGGCCGGTTTTGATGCTGGCCGGTGCGGGCACCGGCAAGACCAAGGCGCTGACCAGCCGGATCGCACATATGCTGGCGACACGGTCGGCGCGTCCGCAGGAGGTATTGGCGGTCACTTTCACCAACAAAGCCGCGCGCGAGATGAAGCACAGGATCGCCGCACTGATGGGCGAAGCGGTGGAAGGTCTGCCGTGGCTTGGCACCTTCCATTCGGTCAGCGCGAAACTGTTGCGCCGCCATGCCGAGCTGGTGGGTTTGCAGTCGAGTTTTACGATTTTGGACAGTGACGATCATCTGCGCCTGCTGAAACAATTGGTTGTGGCGTCGGATATCGACGAAAAGCGCTGGCCGCCAAGGATGTTGTCGGGAATTATTGATGGCTGGAAGAACAAGGCGCTGACACCTGACAAGGTGCCAGTGGCCGAAAGTGGTGCGTTTGACGGTAAAGGCATTGACCTTTACGCCGCCTATCAACGCCGGTTGCGGGACCTGAATGCAGTCGATTTCGGCGATATCCTGCTGCATATGGTCACGATTTTCCAGAAACACCCCGATGTGCTGGCAAGCTATCAGACGCGGTTTCGCTATATTTTGGTGGACGAATATCAAGATACCAACGTCGCCCAATATCTGTGGCTGCGGTTGCTGGCGGCGGGGCATAAAAATATCTGCTGCGTGGGCGATGACGATCAGTCGATCTATGGCTGGCGCGGTGCCGAAGTCGGCAATATCCTGCGGTTCGAGGCGGATTTTCCGGGGGCCCACGTCGTCCGTCTGGAAGAAAACTACCGATCTACCCCGCATATTCTGGCTGCTGCATCAGGGGTGATTGCCGCCAACAAGGGGCGGTTGGGCAAGACGCTGTTCACCTCGGTCAAGGAAGGCGAAAAAGTCCGCCTTATCGGCCATTGGGATGGCGAAGAGGAAGCCCGCTGGATTGGCGAGGAGATCGAGGCAAGCCAACGCGGGACGCGTGGCATGGCGCCGATGGGTCTTGATTCGATGGCGATCCTTGTGCGCGCCAGCCACCAGATGCGCGCCTTCGAGGATCGGTTTCTGACCATCGGTCTGCCCTACCGCGTCATCGGTGGCCCGCGATTCTATGAACGCATGGAAATCCGCGATGCGATGGCCTATTTCCGTCTTGCCGTGTCGCCTGCCGATGATTTGGCGTTTGAACGCATTGTGAATACGCCAAAGCGGGGGCTTGGTGACAAGGCGATCCAGACGATCCAGCGCACCGCGCGCAGCAATGGCGTGTCCTTGGTTGAAGGCGCGCGGCTTGTTTGTCAGGGCCGCTTGCTGGGCGGCAAGGGGCTGAAGGAATTGACCGAACTGGTCGCAGGTCTGGACCGCTGGCATGCGCAGGTCCGCGCAGAAGCCGACACCCATGTCGAACTGGCCGAGATGATTTTGGACGAATCCGGTTACACCGGTTTCTGGCAGAACGACAAAACGCCAGAGGCACCGGGCCGGCTTGAAAACCTGAAAGAACTGGTCAAAGCGCTGGAGAATTTCGAGAATCTGCAAGGGTTTCTCGAACATGTCAGCCTGATCATGGATAATGAGACCGAAGAACAGGGCGAAAAGGTCAGCATCATGACCTTGCACGCCGCCAAGGGGCTGGAGTTTCCGTCCGTGTTTCTGCCGGGCTGGGAGGACGGGTTGTTCCCGTCGCAACGCTCGATGGATGAAAGCGGGCTGAAAGGCTTGGAAGAAGAACGGCGCCTTGCCTATGTCGGCATCACACGGGCCGAGGAATTGTGTACGATCTCCTTTGCCGCCAATCGCCGCGTTTACGGTCAGTGGCAATCGCAGATGCCGTCGCGGTTCATTGATGAATTGCCCGCCGATCATGTCGAGGTGCTGACGCCGCCGGGTCTTTACGGCGGTGCCTATGGTGCGGCGGGTATGGCGGCCAGTGCATCGCCCGCGATCATGGGGGCTGCGGGGTCGAACCTGCACCAAAAGGCGCATGATGCCGATGTATATAATTCCCCCGGTTGGCGGCGTTTGCAGAATCGCAGTGCGCAGCGGGGCATGGCGATGCCGTCCGAGGCGCGCAACATGACGATTGATGCGACCGCTGTATCGGCGTTCAGCGTCGATGACCGCGTGTTTCACCAGAAATTCGGATATGGTGCCGTGCTGGGGATCGAAGGCGACAAGCTGGAAATCGCTTTTGACAAGGCGGGCACCAAACATGTCGTCGCGCGGTTCATCGTCAGTGCCGATTCGGCGGATGATGTGCCGTTTTAGGCGACCAGCATCGGCCAAAGTGACCCGACCAGCAGCACCGCCATCGTCACGTTGAACACCCGCAAGCGGCGCGCAGTGCCAAGCCAGCGGCGCACTTGCACACCGATCCATGCCCAGATCGTCACGGCGGGCAGGTTCGTTGCTGCAAAGGCTGCGGCGACGATCAATGCCCCGATTGCGATGTTGCGGTCCTGCGGTGCATAGGCGCTGATCGCGGTGATCGCCATGAACCACGCCTTGGGGTTGACCCATTGGAATGCGGCTGCCTGCAGGAAGGTAAAGGGTTTGCCGGTGACTTCTTTCGCCTCTGGCGGGACCGCGTTGGCGATTTTCCACGCCAGCCACAGCATGTAGGCGGTGCTGAGCACTTTCAAAATCAGGTTGAGGGCAGGGTAGCTGTCGAACACCTGCAACAAGACAACGCCAACCATCCAGACCATGAATGCATGACCCAGCGATATGCCCAGCACATGCGGCACCGTCCGGCGCAGGCCGTAATTGGCCCCAGAGGCCATCACCATCAGGTTATTGGGCCCCGGTGTCACGGAACTGGCAAAGGCAAAGCCCATGAGGGCGATCAGGATTTCAAAGCTCATCGGCTAGCTATGGCGGGACGTGCAGCCGGGCACCAGACATAAAAAAGCGGCCATGCCCGGGAGGAGGTGGACATGACCGCTCTTATGATCAGCGCCTCCTTGCGTCTCGGGAGGAGAAGAAGCAAGGCGCGTCCTCGCCAACTTTGCCCGGGAGGAGGTGGGCGCCGTCGGCGGTATCATCGGTTCCAACCCGGGAGGAGGTGGGCGGTTCCGAAACTTGTGTCTTAAAGTGGCGGCACCCGGGAGGAGGTAGGTGCCGCCACCTTAATATTGGCCCGCAGCCCTGGGAGGAGGTAGGGCGGGGCCTGTCAGATCTGCCTTTTCAGGGAGGAGGCAGCAGATCCGATTCTTGAATTACTTGCCGTATGCGGCTTCGAGCGCGATGGCCCGGATGTCAGAGCGTGACAGCCCCAGATCGTTCAGATCGCGGTCGGACAGGGCGTTCAATTCGCGCAGCGTTGTCATGTAGACATTGCGCTTTGCCAACTTGTCGGACAGGTTGGCGCGAAAGCCGGACAGGCGATCAGCGAAGGGGATGTTCGCAGGAAGCGTGATGTTAAAAGTTGTCATTGTTCTACTCGTCTATTTGTTTCTGCGGCGCGGTGGCCGTTTTGCTTGTGACCAATATGTATGACGATGCTGCAGTTGCACAATGGCCGAATGGGCAATGCTGCTATGCAGAAAGTGCATAAGTATTGCTGACCTAACGTCATAAATTTGTTGCAAATTTAAGCAGGTGCGGGGCAGCCCTTGCGGATTGCCTAAAACGTGCCAGAACATGTCTGAAATTCAGGCACTATATAAACGGAGGCTTTGTCATGGCCCTTTCGCGCGACGAAATTCTTTCTGCACTTTCACGGATCGCCTTGCCGGATGGTGGCGATATCGTGTCGCGCGACATGGTCCGTGCCCTGCGGATTGACGCAGACAAGGTCAGTTTCGTGATTGAAGCGGCTGATCCCGCAGAGGCAGCACAGCTTGATAGCGTGCGCCGTGCGGCGGAACAGATCGTGCAGGCTTTGCCGGGGGTCAATCATGTCTCTGCGGTATTGACGGCGCATGGTCCGGCGCCGAAACCTGCCGCGCCACCATCGCTGAAGGTCGGGCGTCACCCGACACCGCAGGCAGGCCCCGCCAAGGTCAGCGGTGTAGACCGTATTCTGGCGATTGGGTCTGGCAAGGGCGGGGTGGGCAAATCGACCGTGTCATCCAATCTTGCTGTCGCATTGGCGCGGCAGGGTCGGCGTGTCGGTCTGCTTGATGCCGATATCTATGGCCCCAGCCAGCCGCGGATGATGGGCGTCAGCAAGCGCCCTGCCAGTCCAGATGGCAAAACAATCATGCCTTTGCATGCGCATGGCGTCACGATGATGTCGATCGGGCTGATGGTCGACCCCGACAAGGCCGTGGTCTGGCGCGGCCCGATGCTGATGGGCGCTTTGCAGCAGATGCTGGGGCAGGTGGCCTGGGGCGAGCTTGATGTTCTGCTGGTCGATTTGCCGCCTGGCACTGGCGATGTGCAATTGACGTTGTGCCAGAAAACCGAATTGACTGGGGCGATCGTGGTCAGCACACCGCAGGATGTGGCATTGCTGGATGCCCGCAAGGCGCTGGATATGTTCAAGACGCTCAACACGCCCGTTCTGGGCCTGATCGAAAATATGTCCACCTACATCTGCCCGCAATGCGGACACGAGGCGCATATCTTTGGCCACGGCGGTGTAGCAACCGAGGCAGAAAGAATCGGCGTGCCTTTCCTTGGCGCTTTGCCGCTTGATCTGGACACACGTCTGGCAGGGGATGCCGGCACCCCGATTGCCGCGGGCGATTCCCCGATGGCAGAGGCTTACGCAGCCCTGGCCCGCCGTCTTGTCGCAGGCGGCATGGCGTGATCACGATAAGGCAGGCCGTGGCGGATGATTTCGACACCCTGTGGCCTGTCCTGCGCGATGTTTTTCGCGCTGGCACGACATATGCCGTTGATCCCGCGATCAGCAGGGATGCGGCCTTTGCCTATTGGATGCAGCAACCGGCGGCGACCTATGTCGCATTGCTGGATGATGTGATCGTTGGCACCTATTACATACGCACGAACCAGCCGGGCGGTGGCGCGCATATCTGTAACTGCGGATATATCGTGTCGCCTGCAGCGCGCGGGCAGGGGCTGGCCGCGCAAATGTGCCTGCACAGTCAGGATGTGGCCCGCGCGATGGGTTATCTGGCGATGCAGTTCAATTTCGTGCTGGCCAGCAATGCCGGCGCAGTCCGGCTGTGGCACAGGCTTGGTTTTGCAACCGTCGGCACGATCCCGAATGCCTTTCGTCACCCCGATCAGGGCTTTGTCGCCGCCTATGTCATGTACAAGGCGCTGAGCTAATCGGGAATTCATGGAATCGATCACGGATCCGAATCATTTCGTGATCTTCTGTGAGCTTGGATTCGGGTCACACCCTGTGAATATGGGGGTCGTGACGGAAAAAGCGGTCAATCGCTGCGGTTTTTCTGCATCACCCTTGGCGGAAAACTGCATACCCGATATGGGGTCTTAAAACACGGTTAATACTATATATGCCATGTTCTTGGCGATATTTGCGTCCTTGAATGCCGCGGGCTTACACGGCCAGCCCATCAAGTTCCATGAATTCCCAAAAACTTGTTGATCGCTGTGACTGGTAGTGGCACAACAGTCACAAGGTGATGTCGGACACGACAATAAATGGGGCAAATCAAGAACCCCGACCGGCAAAAGCAGGTTTCATACAGGCTTCGGCAGCACCCATAAAAACGATCCGGCGCGTGAGCGAGCAGACATCCCCCCAGGTGGCACGCGCAGTCGGACTTACCCAGTAATGGGACGAGGATGGCGGATTGTGCAGTGGCAGCGGCGCAATCCGCCATTTTCATATCCGGAAAGTGGTTTCCGGCGGGCAGTAGGGACTAGGGCGTGGATCTGAGTTTTACAGGCGAACACACCCAAAAGGTGGACAGCAAGGGGCGCATGTCGATCCCGGCTGATTTTCGTCGTGTACTGGAATCAGGCGATCCCGAATGGACCCCGGACCGCACCCCGCGGATGTATCTGCTTTACGGTGAACATCTTAAAAACCAGTTGCACGGCTATACTGTCGCAGAATTCAATCAGGTTGTGGCGCAGATCAACGCCTTGCCGCGCGGGTCAGAGCGTAAGCAAATCCTGTCGCGCCTGATTATCGGCCAATCCATCCGTCTGGACGTGGACAAGGACGGGCGCACCGTCATGCCGATCAAGCAACGCCAGAAACTGGGCATCACCGATGGCGAACTGACGTTCAGCGGTCTTGGCGATCATTTTGAAATCTGGAAGGCGCAGACCTACGACAGCGAAGTGTCGGATAGCGTCACGGCCTATCTGGCGGACAAGCCTGATGGCTATGATCCGTTGATCCTGTTGGACGAATAGGGGTCACAATGTCTGCTGCCGCCGATCAAGCCCCACACATTCCCGTCCTGATCCGGCCACTGATTGCAGCGGTCGCGCCGGTGCAAGGTGTCTGGCTGGATGGCACGTTCGGCAACGGCGGCTATACCCGTGCGCTGCTGGCTGCGGGTGCGGACAAGGTGATTGCCGTAGACCGCGACCCGCTTGCCTTCGAGATGGCGGCGGATTGGGTGGCAGCCTATGGCGACCGGATCGTGATGCAGGAAGGCGTGTTTTCGCAACTTGATACCTATGCGCAGGATCTTGACGGTGTTGTGCTGGATCTCGGGGTGAGTTCGATGCAGCTTGATCTGGCTGAACGCGGCTTTTCTTTCATGCGTGACGGGCCTTTGGATATGCGGATGTCGCAGTCTGGCCTGTCTGCAGCAGACCTGTGCAATGACGCCGAAGAAAGCGAACTGGCTGATATCATTTATCTTTACGGCGAAGAACGTGCATCCCGCCGGATCGCCCGCGCGATTGTCGCCGCCCGCCCGCTGACCACGACCGGCCAGTTGGCCAAGATCGTCGAAGGGTGTTTGCCGCGTGCCAAACCGAACCAGTCCCACCCTGCCACACGCACCTTTCAGGCGCTGCGCATCGCGGTGAACAACGAATATGGCGAACTGGCGATGGGGCTGATGGCGGCGGAACGCGCGTTGAAACCGGGCGGGCAACTGGCCGTCGTGACGTTTCATTCGGTCGAGGACCGCATGGCCAAGCGGTTCTTGCAGGCCCGGTCCGGCACCACTGCCAATGCCAACCGCTTTGCGCCCGAAACAGTCCAGATCACCCCCGCCTTCCGCATTGAAAAGCGCAAGGCAATCGGACCGGACGCCGAGGAACTGGCGGAAAACCCGCGTTCGCGTTCAGCCAAACTGCGGGTGGCGATCCGCACCGATGCACCGGCGCAAGATATTGATCCGGCTGATCTTGGCATGCCCATGATGCGCAAAAAGGGAGGGCGCTGATGCGCACGTTCTTGTTTGTCTTCTCTTTTTTCGCAGTGATCGGGCTGGCCTTCTGGGCTTATCAGGAAAACTATTCGACCCAGACCGCGGTGCGCGAGGTGCGCGGGCTTTATTCCGAGATCGGCGCCGCCCATGACCGCTTGCAGATGCTGCGCGCGGAATGGGCCTATCTGAACCGCCCTGACCGGCTGGCGGATCTTGCCGATCTGAACTTTGACCGTCTGGGCCTGTTGCCCCTGCGCCCCGAGGCGTTTGGTCAGGTCAGCCAGATCATCTATCCGATCCCGCCGATCCTGCCGATCACCGACCCTATCGAATTATCCAGTGACATGTTCGACCTTGCAGAGGACCCTTTGTGATGCGCACGCCCCTGCGGCCTTTGGCCCGTATCCTCAAGGCCCGCGAAACGGGCGAAAACCCCGATGTGATCGAGGCTGAAAACCGCGCCCGCCGCCATGCTGCCGCACAAGACAAGGCCCGCAACCGTGCCGAAGGGCGGCTTTTGCTGCTGGGGCTGATGTTTTTCTGCGCCTTCATCGTAATCGGTGCGCGGATGGGCACATTGGCATCCTCTGTCCCCGAAGAGCCGCGCGCCGCCGCCGAAGGCAACCCGATCATCGGTCAGCGGTCCGATATCGTGGACCGCAACGGCCGGTTACTGGCAACCAATCTGGATACCTATTCGCTTTATGCCCACCCGCATCAGATGGTTGATCCGGTGCGCACGGCGACACAACTGGCCGCCATTTTCCCCGAAATGAACGAGGAACGGCTGATCGCAGATTTCACCGGCCAGCGCCGGTTCTTGTGGCTGCGCCGTCAACTGAGCCCCGAACAGATGCAGGCGGTGCATGATATCGGCAGTCCGGGTCTGCTGTTTGGCCCGCGTGAAATGCGGCTTTATCCCAACGGCGCGCTGGCCGCGCATATCCTTGGTGGCGCGCGTTATGGCCGCGAAGGGGTGTCCAGCGCCGAAGTGATCGGCGTCGCCGGCGTGGAACGGCAGTTCGACGCTTTCCTGCGTGATCCCGCAAACGAAGGTGCGCCGTTGCAATTGTCTATCGATCTGTCGATTCAGGCTGCCACTGAACAGGTGCTGGCTGGCGGCATGTCACTGATGAACGCCAAAGGTGCGACAGCCGTCCTGATGGATATCCATTCAGGCGAGATTATCGCCATGGCATCCTTGCCCGATTTTGACCCTAACAACCGCCCGCAGGTGGCAACGACCGGCGATCAATCCGACAGCCCGCTGTTCAACCGCGCGGTGCAGGGCGTTTACGAATTGGGCTCTGTGTTCAAGATTTTCGCCGTCGCCCAAGCGATGGAGCTTGGTCTGATCAACGCCAATACGATGATCGACACGACCAACCCGCTGACATGGGGCCGCTTCCGGATCCGCGATTTCCGCAATTATGGCCCGCAGAACAGCGCCACGAATGTGATCGTCAAATCCTCCAACGTCGGCACCGCGCGGATCGCCATGCAGATCGGCGGGGAACGGCAGCGCAGTTTCCTTGGCCAACTGGGGCTGTTGCAAGCCACCCCCGTCGAAATGATCGAAGCCCCGACCGGCGCACCTTTGTTGCCGCGCAACTGGTCCGAGATTTCGACGATGACAATTTCCTACGGCCACGGCCTATCGTCATCGCCTTTGCATCTGGCGGCAGCCTATGCCGCGATGGTCAATGGCGGCACCAAGGTCGAACCGACCTTGCTGGTCAATCCCGTACCGACACCGGGCCCCCGCGTTGTCAGTCAGGCGGTCAGCGATTCCATCGTGAACATGCTGCGTCTGACCGTGACCGAAGGCACAGCTTCGATGGGTGACGTGGAAGGCTACGAAGTTGGCGGCAAGACCGGCACCGCCGACAAACCGCGCGCTGCGGGTGGCGGCTATTACCCTGACAAGGTCATTGCGACCTTTGCATCGGTGTTCCCTGCCAGTGATCCGCAATATGTGCTGATTGTGACGCTGGATGAACCGATTGAAACATCCGGCACCGAACCGCGCCGCACCGCAGGCTGGACAGCCGTGCCTGTGGCAGCGGAAATCATTCGCCGGACGGCACCTTTGCTGGGCCTGCGACCACAGATGGACATGGGTGAACCTGTCGGTATAACACTCACCTCGAATTAGGGGGTCGTGCCATGAAAACACTGACAGCGCTGGGTCTGACGGCAGCGCAGGGGCGCGATGTGGCGGTGACATCACTGGCTGTGGACAGCCGCGATGTCATCAGTGGTAGCCTGTTCGCGGCTTTGCCCGGCACCGCAGTTCATGGCGCGGAATTCATCCAATATGCCCTGCGCATGGGCGCGGCAGCGGTGCTGACCGATGCTGCTGGCGCGCGGATTGCGGCCGATGTGCTGGCCGCCAGCGATGCAGCCTTGGTCGTGGCCGAAGACCCGCGGCAGACGCTGGCGCAGACAGCCTCGCTCTGGTTCGGGGCGCATCCGGCCACGGTTGTCGCAGTGACAGGGACGAACGGAAAAACATCCGTGTCCAGCTTTTGTCGCCAGATCTGGGAAGAACTGGGGCTGGCAGGCGTCAACCTTGGCACAACCGGGGTTGAAGGCGCATGGGCCTATCCGCTGAAACACACCACCCCCGAGCCGATCACCCTGCACCGTGTGATGGCAGAAGCAGCGGCTAACGGTGTCACCCATGTCGCGATGGAGGCGTCGTCGCATGGCCTTGACCAGCGCCGCCTTGACGGTGTGCTGCTGGCGGCTGCCGGTTTCACGAACTTCACGCAAGACCATCTGGATTACCACGAAACATTCGAGGCGTATTTTGACGCCAAGATGGGCCTGTTCACCCGTGTTCTGGCCGAAGATGGCGTGGCGGTCGTCAATCTTGACGATCCCAAAGGGCCCGAGGTCGCCGCGATTTGCACTGGCCGCGGGCAGGAAGTCATCGGCGTCGGTCGCGCGGCAGAGGCGCGGTTGCGCCTGACAGGCCAGCGCTTTGACGCGACAGGGCAAGACCTGCTGTTCACATGGCAAGGCCGCCCGTATCACGCGCGGCTTGCGCTGATCGGCGGGTTTCAGGCGGAAAATGTCCTGCTTGCCGCTGGGCTGGTGATTGCTGCGGGGGCTGATCCGCTGGATGTGTTCGCCGCTTTGCCGCAGCTTGGCACGGTGCGGGGCCGGATGGAACTGGCCGCGACCCGTGCCAATGGTGCTGCGGTGTTTGTTGATTACGCCCATACGCCTGATGCTGTGCAGACCGCGCTGAAGGCGTTGCGCCCGCATGTGATGGGCCGGATCGTCGCGATCATCGGGGCAGGGGGTGACCGTGACCGCGCCAAGCGCCCTTTGATGGGGGCAGCGGCAGCGGACTTTGCCGATTCCGTGATCGTCACTGACGACAACCCAAGATCGGAAGACCCCGCCACCATCCGCGCCGCTGTCATGCAAGGCGCGCAGGCCTGCGAAAGCCTGACCGAAGTCGCCGACAGGGCCGAGGCGATTCTGCGCGGTATCGACATGCTGCAACCGGGTGATGCCTTGCTGATCGCAGGCAAAGGCCATGAAAGCGGGCAGATCATTGGCGATACGGTCATGCCCTTTGACGATGTCGAACAGGCCAGTGTTGCTGTCGCGGCGTTGGAGGGGCGGATATGACCGCGCTTTGGACCGCTGCCGATGCCACTGCCGCCACGGGTGGTGTGACCAGCGGCGACTGGGCCGCGACGGGCGTGTCGATTGACACGCGCACCCTGCAAAAGGGTGATCTGTTCGTTGCGCTGAAAGATGTTCGCGACGGGCATGAGTTTGTCGCGCTGGCCTTGGAAAAAGGCGCTGCCGCCGCTTTGGTCAGCCACCGCCCCGAGGGTGTGCCCACTGATGCGCCATTGCTGGTGGTCCCCGACGTGCTTGCAGCACTAGAGGCGCTGGGCAAAGCCGCGCGCGCGCGCAGCAAAGCGCGGATTGCCGCGATCACCGGATCGGTAGGCAAGACATCGACCAAGGAAATGTTGCGCACGGTGCTGTCGCGCCAAGGCAAATGCCATGCGGCAGAAGCGTCCTATAACAACCACTGGGGCGTGCCGTTGACGCTGGCGCGCATGCCCGCCAACACCGATTTTGCCGTGATCGAGATCGGGATGAGCAATCCGGGCGAAATCGCGCCTTTGTCGCGCATGGCCCGCCCGCATGTCGCGATGGTGACGACCGTGGCGGCGGCGCATCTGGCATCGTTCCAAAACCTTGACGGGATCGCTGCCGAGAAAGCCACAATTGTCGACGGTCTTGAAACGGATGGCATTGCAGTGCTGAACGGTGACATCGCCACAAGCAAGCTGTTGCAAGACCGCGCGCAAAGCGTCGGTGCGCAGATTGTCCTGTTTGGCGAAACCGTGGGGGAATGGCGGATCAACGATTTGCGCATCTGTCAGGATGTCACCGTGATCGGCGCAGGATCGCCCGGCCATGATTACCTGTTCAAGCTGTCCGTCCCCGGACGGCATTTCGCGCTGAATGCGGTGGGGGTGTTGGCGGTGGTCGCAGCTTTGGGCGCTGATCCCGTTGCAGCCTCGCTTGATCTGGCGCTTTGGGTGCCGCCTGCGGGACGTGGAACGCGGGAAATCATCGCGCTTGATATCGCCAATGACGCAGAAACAATTGATCTGATCGATGATGCGTTCAACGCCAATCCGACATCGCTGGCCGCGTCGCTAGAGGTGATCGCCGCCGGACAGCCGCGCGACGGTGTGGGCCGGATTGTGAAAGGGCGGCGGATCGCGATTTTGGGCGATATGCTCGAACTCGGACCGGACGAGGTGGCGATGCATACGGGCATGGCGCAGAATAGACATTTACAACAGCTGGACCTGATCCATTGCGCAGGGCCATTGATGCGGCACCTGTGGGACGCATTGCCCGATGCCAGACGTGGGCAATGGTGCGCAAATGCGGCTGATCTTGCAACGCAGGCGTCACGGCTGGTGGATGCAGGCGATGTTGTGCTGGTCAAGGGGTCAAAAGGCAGCAAAGTCTCTCTGGTCGTTGACGCGATCCGCAAACTCGGGCATCGCCGCGCTTACGAATAAAAGGACATCATCATGCTTTACTGGCTTACGGCACTTTCAGATGGCGGCGACGTTTTCAACCTTTTCCGCTATATCACGTTTCGTGCCGGTGGAGCCTTTCTGACAGCCCTGCTGTTCGGGTTTATCTTTGGCCGCCCCCTGATCAACGTGCTGCGCCGCAAGCAAGGCAAAGGCCAGCCGATCCGCAGCGACGGACCCGAAGGGCATTTCGCCAAAGCCGGCACGCCAACGATGGGCGGTTTGCTGATCGTGGGCGCGCTGACGGTGTCGACGCTGCTTTGGGCGCGACTGGACAACCCGTTCGTCTGGATGGTGCTTTTCGTGACGCTGTCCTTTGCCGCCATTGGTTTTGCCGATGATTATGCCAAAGTATCCAAGCAGAACACATCCGGCGTATCCGGCAAGGTACGGATCCTGCTAGGTATCCTGATCGCCGCAATCGCGGCCTATTGGGCGGCGCAATATCATCCAGAAGATCTGACCAACCAGCTAGCCGTGCCGGTGTTCAAGGCCACGCTGATCAATCTGGGGCTATTGTTTATACCTTTCTCGGTGATCGTGATTGTGGGGTCGGCCAATGCTGTGAACCTGACCGACGGGTTGGACGGTCTGGCGATCATGCCGGTGATGATTGCTGCGGGCACATTCGGTGTGATCGCCTATGCGGTGGGCCGTGTCGATTTCACCCAATATCTGGATGTGCATTATGTTCCTGATACAGGCGAATTGCTGATCTTTACGATGGGTCTGATCGGCGGCGGCCTTGGGTTTTTGTGGTATAACGCACCGCCAGCGGCCGTGTTCATGGGCGATACCGGATCCCTCGCGCTGGGCGGTGGTCTGGGTGCGATCGCCGTGGCCACCAAGCACGAGATCGTGCTGGCCGTCGTCGGCGGCCTTTTCGTGGTCGAGGCCCTGTCGGTCATCATTCAGGTGCTCTATTTCAAACGCACCGGTAAACGCGTGTTCCTGATGGCGCCGATCCATCACCATTACGAAAAACAAGGTTGGTCTGAACCCCAGATCGTGATCCGTTTCTGGATCATCTCGCTTATTCTGGCGATGATCGGGCTGGCGACATTGAAGGTCCGGTAAACCTGTGACGTAAGGTGGGTTCAAACCCACCCTACGCAGGCCAAGGGCGCTTTGCGACGCAACAAAAAGGTCAAAACATGATTCCAGTGCGCGGATATGACGGTGCGACGGTGGCCGTGCTTGGCATGGGCCGGTCGGGTCGTGCCACGGCAGCGGCCTTGCAGGCGGGCGGTGCCAGCGTCGTTGTCTGGGACGATGGCCAGAACGGTCGTGACGCGGCAGACGAGGCGGGCTATGCCCTGCGCGACCTGACGCAAGCATCATCCTACGCAGGTGTCGCGGCACTGATCGTCAGCCCGGGCATCCCGCATCTGTACCCCATCCCGCACCCCGCCATTGTCGCGGCTTGGGTCGCTGGTGTGCCGGTGGACAATGATATCGGGCTGTTCTTTAGGTCCTTTGCCACCGACGACTGGGACGGGTTCGAGACAACACCGCGGATCGTTGCCGTGACCGGATCGAACGGCAAATCCACCACATCCGCCCTGATCCACCATATACTGGTCGAAAATGGACGCCCTGCGCAGCTTGCCGGCAATATCGGGCGCGGTGTGCTCGATATCGACCCGGCCCATGATGGCGAAGTGATCGTGCTGGAACTGTCATCTTATCAGACCGATCTTGCGCGGGCCTTGACGCCCGATATCGCGGTGCTGACCAATCTGTCACCCGATCATCTGGACCGGCACGCAGGGCCGGGCGGCTATTTCGCAGCTAAACGGCGGCTTTTTGCCGAAGGCGGGCCTGACCGCGCAATCATCGGCATCGACGAAAACGAAGGTCGCTATCTGGCGAACCAACTGTCCGAAGGTGCCGGTGATGACCGTGTGCTGCTGGTATCCTCTGGTCAGAAACTGACCGAGGCGGCGTGGTCCGTTTTCGCGCGCAAAGGGTTCTTGTCGGAATACCGGCACGGGCGGCAGGTCGGTACAATTGATCTGCGCCCCATCGCAGGGCTGCCCGGCGCGCATAACCACCAGAACGCTTGCGCCGCCTATGCGGTCTGCCGGACATTGGGCCTTGGCCCCCGCGCGATCGAGGCGGCGATGCAATCCTACCCCGGTCTGCCGCACCGCAGCCAGATCGTGGGCGAACGGGACGGCGTGCGCTTTGTCAACGACAGCAAGGCCACGAATGTCGATAGCGCCGCCAAAGCCTTGCAGGCCTTTTCGCGCATCCGCTGGATCTGCGGCGGTCTGCAAAAAGAAGGCGGGTTGGATAACCTTTTGCCGCATTTGTCCAACGTCGCCAAAGCCTATGTGATCGGCCGCGAGGCTGAACAATTCGCCCGCCAATTATCCGCAACACAGGCCGAAGTTTGCACAACCATGGCCCGCGCTGTCGCCCTTGCCGCAGCCGAGGCAGAGCCGGGCGATGTGGTGCTTCTGGCACCCGCGGCGGCGTCATTCGATCAATATGACAACTTTGAACAGCGCGGGGACGATTTTATGGCTTGCGTGGCAGAGGCATTATCAACGCCGCTTGCGTGAAATCGTCAATCTGGCAACGGAATATTTACGATTGTTCGGGTAGACCTGCGCAAAGAGCCATTCTTTGCCGCGGGATCACCGGATATGAACGAAACTATCGAACAAGTCTTGCAGAAATTCGACCTTGACCGCGACAGCGTGAAAGCGGCGGGCGCGCTGGCCATGCCGATCATGGATCAGGTGCTGGACCATTTTTACAGTTTTGCATCATCGGACGCCGATTCCATGCGATACTTCCCCGATCAGGCGATGATGGATCACGCACGGCACGAACAGAAACGGCATTGGGAACTACTGTTTTCCGGACAGTTTGATGCGGCCTATCTGACGTCGGCAGACCGGCTTGGGCGGGTGCATTTCAAAATCCAGCTTCCGTTTTTGTTGTATTTGTCAGGATACAGCCATGCGACATCGCAGATTCAGGGCCTGCTGCTGAAACGGGCGCAGGGGGTGTCCGGTCTGATCCTGCGAAGGCACCTTAGCAGCGCGTTACCATTGTTGAACCGGGCCTTCGGGCTTGATATGCATTATGTGATCAAGGCGTATTTTGCCGCGCAGATGGACGAACAAAACATCGCCTTTGATCATATCCGCGACGGGATTGAACAGGCACGGCCCATCCCTGATTCTACCGAAAGCAATTATCCTGCGCGCTATGATGATATCCGGGTTTCGTTCAACACGCTGGTCGGCACGTTTCGGGATGTGCTGGGGCGGATACAATCGGCAAGCGAAAGCATCGACAGGCACGCAAAGGAAATGACGGTCGCCGCCGAAGATCTTTCGCGCAGGACAGAAACGCAGGCCGCGACGCTTGAACAGACCGCTGCTGCGGTTGAACAGATCACAACGACGGTCAGGTCATCTGTGGCCGCGACGCTGGAAACCGACAAGGTCGTGGCGCAGGCCCAGCAAAACGCCAAACGCGGCAATGACGTTGTCCAGCAAAGCGTACAGATGATGCGCGATATCGCAGAGGCGTCGACGCGGATTTCGGATATTGTCAGCGTTATCGACGACATGGCGTTTCAGACAAACCTGCTTGCATTGAACGCAGGGGTGGAAGCTGCGCGCGCAGGCGATGCAGGCCGCGGCTTTGCCGTTGTTGCGTCCGAGGTCCGCAATCTGGCGCAACGCGCGTCGGATTCGGCAAAGGAAATCAAAACATTGATCTCCAAAAGTGCTGAACTGGTCGATGGTGGTGTGTTGTTGGCTGACCAGGCAGGCGAAGCGCTGAATAGCATTGTCACAGAAGTCGGCAGGGCGAGCGAGCTGATGTCGCAGGTCACCAATTCGTCGCAAGAACAATCCACCGGCCTGTCGGAAATTGCCACAGGTGTGACCCAGCTTGATCAGGTGACGCAGCACAATGCTGCAATGGCAGAACAAACAGTGGCGGCGATCACATCGATGCAGCACAGCGCAAGCACATTGACGCGGTTGGTGAACGAATTTGTACTGACAGATATGAAACAAACGCGCACGACTTCCCCCGTTACCGCCCGCGTTGCCTGATGCTGCGTAAGGTGGGCATGACCCCACCCTACGCCTGACGGATCGCTTGCCCTGCGGCCCAGCCGGACGACCAGGCCCATTGGAAATTGAAGCCGCCAAGCCAGCCTGTCACATCGACGCATTCACCGATGAAATACAGACCCGGACAGGTCTTGGCCGCCATGGTTTGTGATGACAAGGCCGCGGTGTCGATCCCGCCGATGGTGACTTCGGCAGTGCGGTAGCCTTCGGACCCTGACGGTGTGATCTGCCAATCCTGCAACGCGGCACAAATCGCGGTCAGGCGGACATCGCTTTGATCGGCCATCGTGCCTGTCAGTGCAAATCCTTCGGCCAGATAATCTACCAGCCGGCCTGGCAGGTAAAGCGACATAATCGTCGTCAGCGCTTTGCGCGGGTCACTGCTCCGGTGCTGTTGCAAGCGCGTCAACAGGTCGGTGCCGGGGATCAGGTCGATGCCGATCGCCTCGCCTTCGTGCCAGTAGGACGAGGCTTGCAGCACCGCAGGCCCCGACAAGCCGCGATGGGTAAATAGCAACGCTTCGTTAAAACTGGTGTTGCCTGCGGTCACCCGCGCCGGTGCCGCAACTCCGGCAAGGGGTTTGAACCGTTCATCCGCAAAGGTCAGCGGCACCAATCCGGGCCGTGGCATGACCACGCGCAGGCCAAAATCCGCCGCGACCTGATAGGCAAGGCCGGTCGCGCCCATTTTCGGGATGGATTTGCCGCCACTGGCCATGACCAGATTGCGCGCCGTCACGGTGACCGCGCGGTCCTGCCGCATCAGGCTGACCACAAAATCCACACCATCGTGGCGGATACTCTCGACCTTTGTCTGAAGCCACAATTGCGCACCCGCGTTGTCCATTTCGGCGCGCAGCATGGTGATGATGTCCTTTGCGGACGTATCGCAAAACAGCTGACCCAGCGTCTTTTCGTGCCAGGCAATGCCATGCGCATCAACCAGACTGATGAAATCCCACTGGGTATACCGCCCCAATGCCGATTTCGCGAAATGGCGGTTCTGGCTGATAAAATTATCGGGCGCGCAATGCAGATTGGTGAAATTGCACCGCCCGCCACCCGAAATACGAATTTTTTCGCCTGCCGCGCGCGCATGATCGACCACCAGCACGCCGGCACCCGCATGGGCCGCGCACATCATGCCCGCCGCACCGGCCCCGATGATCAAGGTTTGCACTTTCATGCCCTGCGATGTGCCGTTGATCGCGCATCAGCGCAAGAGCATAGATTTTATGTAGATAAGCGCGCCAAGCCGGTCTATGCTTCCCCCGAGACCCGAAAAATCGGGCGGCAGAGGCAAATTGGCGGTGATCCATGACGGAAATGGTCTATGGTGCGGCCCCGGTACAAACCGGGGATCCGGTTCTTCCACGTTGGTGGCGGACGATTGATAAATGGACATTGTCCTGCGTGCTGGTCCTGTTCGGGATCGGTCTGCTGTTGGGCCTTGCTGCGTCGCCGCCGCTGGCTGCGCGCACGGGGTTGGAACCTTTTCACTATGTGATCCGGCAGGCGTTCTTTGGCGGGGTCGCGATTATCGTGATGATCGCGGTGTCGATGATGTCGCCCGTCATGGTGCGCCGTCTGGCGATTCTGGGCTTTCTGGCGGCTTTTGTATCCATCGCCTTGCTGCCGTTTTTCGGCACCGATTTCGGCAAAGGTGCGACGCGCTGGTATTCGTTGGGCTTCGTTTCAGTGCAACCTTCGGAATTTCTCAAGCCTGGTTTTATCGTCATGTCCGCATGGCTGTTGGCGGCGTCGACCCAGTTGGGCGGCCCACCCGGCAAGCTTTATTCGTTTATCCTGACCATGGCGATCACGATGATGCTGGCGTTTCAGCCTGATTTTGGACAGGCCGCTTTGGTGATGTTTTCGTGGGGAGTGATGTATTTCGTCGCAGGCGCGCCGATGACCTTGCTGATTGGTCTGGCTGCCGCTGCGTTTTTCGCAGGCACTGTGTTTTATTCCAATTCCGAACACTTTGCCCGTCGGATCGACGGGTTCCTTTCGCCTGACGTGGATCCGACCACACAGCTTGGTTTCGCCACCAATGCCATCCGCGAAGGCGGCTTTTTCGGCGTCGGCGTCGGCGAAGGGCAGGTCAAATGGTCCCTGCCTGACGCACATACCGATTTCATCATCGCGGTCGCCGCCGAGGAATATGGTCTGGTCCTCGTGCTTGTCATTATCGCGCTTTACATGACGATCGTCGTGGGGTCGCTGTTTCGCCTGATGAAGGAACGTGATCCGTTCATCAGGCTGGCGGGCACTGGGCTTGCCTGTATCTTTGGGGCACAGGCGATGATCAATGTCGGTGTCGCCGCACGTCTGCTGCCCGCCAAGGGTATGACGCTTCCCTTTGTGTCTTACGGTGGTTCGTCGCTGATCGCGGGCGGTATCGCCATCGGGATGCTTCTGGCCTTCACCCGCCGCCGTCCGCAGGGCGAGATGGTCGATATCCTGCTGCGCCGCGCGAACCGATGAAGGCGCCGTTGCTTATCATCGCCGCGGGCGGCACCGGCGGGCATATGTTCCCCGCCCAAGCCCTGGCCGAGGCGATGCTGGCCCGTGGCTGGCGCGTGAAATTGTCCACTGACGCACGCGGCGCACGCTATACCGGCGGTTTTCCGCAGGACGTCGCGGTCAGCACTGTGGGCAGCGCCACTTTCGCGCGCGGCGGGGCTGTGGCCAAGCTTGCCGTGCCGTTTCGTATCATGGGTGGTATCGCTGCGGCCAAATGGCGGATGCTGCTGGACCGGCCTGCGGTAGTCGTGGGTTTCGGCGGTTATCCTGCGATCCCAGCAATGGCGGCGGCTTGGGCGCTGCGTATCCCGCGGATGATCCATGAACAAAACGGCGTTCTGGGCCGCGTTAATCAGGCTTTTGCCAAACGCGTCGATCAGGTCGCCTGCGGCACTTGGCCAACTGTGTTGCCCGATGGCGTTACCGGTGTGCATACCGGCAATCCGGTGCGTGCGGCGGTGCTGGACCGCGCGGGGGCGCCCTATATCGCGCCGGGCGATTACCCGATGGCCTTGCTGGTGATGGGTGGGTCGCAGGGCGCGCGGATCATGTCCGATGTGGTGCCCGCTGCCGTTGCCGCACTGCCTGACCATCTGCGCCGCAATATTCGTGTCAGTCATCAGGCCCGCGCCGAAGATATGGACCGCGTCGCGCAATTTTATGCGCAGGCTGGGATTGCCGCGGATGTACAGACTTTCTTTGCCGACATCCCCGCAAGGATGAGCGAAGCGCAACTGGTCATCTCGCGCTCTGGCGCGTCCACTGTCGCCGATGTCAGCGTGATCGGGCGCCCTGCGATCTGGGTGCCGTTCGCTGCTGCCGTGCGGGACGAACAAACCGCCAATGCCCGCCAATTGGTCGAGGCAGGTGCCGCCCTGCTGATGTCAGAGGACCATTTCACCGCGCCGACCTTGACGATGGCGTTGGAAAACATGTTGTCGGATGGTGCGATGGCGTCCGACATGGCGCGCAAGGCCATGCAATGCGCGGTGCCGGATGCGACAGACCGGCTTGTACAATTGGTGGAAAATCTGGCAGAGGCGCGCAAGAAATGATGGATGGAACCCCTGTGATGAATGCTGCAACCAAACTGCCTCTTGATGTTGGCCCGATCCATTTCGTCGGTATTGGCGGCATCGGCATGTCCGGTATTGCCGAGGTGTTGCTGAACCACGGCTATCGCGTGCAAGGGTCCGACCTGAAAGCGACCAAGATCACCGACCGCCTGAAAGCCTTGGGCGCTGTGATCTTCGAAGGCCAGAAGGCGGAAAATCTGGCCGGTGCAGCCGTTGTGGTGATTTCATCTGCGATCAAAACCGGCAATCCCGAACTTGACGCCGCCCGCGCCACCGGCCTGCCTGTCGTACGCCGTGCGGAAATGCTGGCCGAATTGATGCGCCTGAAATCGAACGTCGCTGTTGCGGGGACGCATGGCAAGACGACGACGACCACGATGGTTGCGGCGCTGCTGGATGAAGGCAACATTGACCCGACCGTGATCAACGGCGGCATCATCCACGCCTATGGGTCCAACGCCCGCATGGGGCAGGGCGAATGGATGGTCGTCGAAGCCGATGAAAGCGACGGCACCTTCAACCGCCTGCCTGCGACCATCGCCATTGTTACCAATATTGACCCCGAACATATGGAACATTGGGGCACGATCGAAAACCTGCGCAAAGGGTTTTACGATTTTGTGTCGAACATCCCGTTTTACGGTCTGGCCGTATGCTGCACCGATCATCCAGAGGTACAGGCGCTGGTGGGCCGGATCACCGACCGCCGTGTCGTGACCTTTGGTTTCAACGCGCAGGCAGACGTGCGCGCGATCAACCTGACCTACAAGGCGGGTGTGGCGCATTTCGATATCGCACTTCAGGCCGAGGATCAGGTGATCCAAGGCTGCGAACTGCCGATGCCGGGGGATCACAACGTATCGAACGCGCTGGCCGCTGTCGCTGTGGCGCGGCATCTGGGCCTGAAAAAGGACGAAATACGCGCCGCCCTGAAAGGGTTCGGCGGGGTCAACCGCCGCTTTACCAAAGTGGGCGAAGTGAACGGTGTGTCCATCATCGACGATTACGGCCACCACCCGGTCGAGATTGCCGCCGTGCTGCGCGCCGCGCGTCAGGCAACGACAGGCCGCGTGATCGCCGTGCATCAACCGCACCGCTACAGCCGCCTTTCGCATCATTTCGAGGATTTCTGCACCTGTTTCAACGACGCTGATGTTGTCGGCATTTCCGAAGTTTACGCCGCTGGCGAAGACCCGATCGAAGGCGCAAGCCACGCTGATCTGGTCGCTGGCCTGATCCGCCACGGCCACCGCCACGCCCGTATCGTCAATTCCGAAGACGATCTGGAACGTCTGGTCCGCGAGCAGGCAAAGCCGGGCGATATGGTTGTCTGTCTGGGTGCAGGCACGATTAGCACTTGGGCGAACGGATTGCCTGCAAGGTTGCAAGGGTAACGCTCTGCATGGCGGGGCGTTCATGACCGCACCTTTGGTGGCCATTGCGCTTTGGGTGGTGCTTGCTTTTGTGATGGCAGCGTTTCCGTCCAGCGATAACCACTGGCGGCGGGCCTATGCGCTGATTGCCATTGGCCTGCCTTTGCTGGTCTGGGTGACATGGCAGGCGGGGCCGTGGGTCGGTGCTTTGGCTTTGGTCGTTGGCGGTTCGGTGCTGCGCTGGCCTGTAATCTACCTGTGGCGCTGGATGCGCCGTGCATGGGTGCGCTGATGGATGGATTTTGGATCATTGCGGGCATGGCGTTCTGTGCGCTGGTGCCGTTTTTCGTGCAGGCCCGTCTGGCGCGGGCAGGGCAGTTCGGCTGGGTGGTGACGATCCTGTCGGTGCTGGGGGCTGTGCTGGTTGTGCTTGGCTATGCGACCGCCAAGCCCTTTGGCATTGATCCGGTGCGCGCCATGGCGCTGGGCCTGTTGGTTTTTGTACCGGCGATGCTGGGGGCCAGTGCGGGGGCATTGCTGGGTAAATTGCTGCGGAATCGCGACGACAGGATTTAAGTATTGAACGACGTTCATTCTATCGCTACATATTGAACATCGTTCAATAATGGAGGCGAATCATGTCTGAAGAATTTCTGTTCCTTGTTGTGTTTCCGACTGCGGCCTTTGCTGCAGCAACAGCACTGTCATTCTGGTTTGGCAGGCTGAAGACGCAACTGGGCCTTTGGTCCATGGCGGTTGTTTGGCTGGGCTTTACAGTCGCGATGATTTTTGGTCTTGAACAGGCGACCGGATGGGACGGCTTGCTGTATGTGTTTGGCCTGCTGTTTCTGGCCTTGCCTGCTGGTCTTGGTGCGCTGATCGGCGGCATCATCGGCTGGAAACAAAAGGAAAACCTGACGCATGCGTGACCTTCCGCCCGTCCGTGGCACCCTGACCCCGCACCGCCCGCTGGCAGATCTGACATGGATGCGCGTCGGCGGCCCGGCCG
>Ga0207421_10001987_pt1 | contig 25834 bp, 21 predicted proteins | sample SodLakKL_010_SED_4_FD_187542 | JGI IMG/M metagenome (GOLD analysis project Ga0207421, IMG submission 187542) | Alkaline sediment microbial communities from Lake Tanatar, Kulunda Steppe, Russia - 8KL_010_SED (SPAdes) (version 2) | ecosystem: Environmental > Aquatic > Non-marine Saline and... | reverse complement strand
CCAGCCACTCCGAGAAGGGGCTCTCCAGTCCGGCGTCGAGCATCCCCTGGTGCAGCGCATGGATCCGCTCGGGCGGGAAGATCGACGAGGCGTACACCTTGGGCACACGCCAGGCGGGCAGCTCGCCCCCGGGTTCGTCACTGAGATCCACGGAGGGATCCTCGGCGAGTTCCAGTGCACGCATCGTCACGAGGTGGTTCATGATGTGGTCGGGATGCGGATAGCCGCCGTCCTCCGGGTAGGTCACGACCACGTGAGGGCGTTCGCGCCGGATGAGGCCGGCCAGCGTGCGGGACGGTTGGTCGAGCGGCGTGCGCGAGAACGTGCCGACCGGCACCTCGGCGGGGTCCTCGTGGTAGCCCGAATCGACGTAGCCCAACCCGTAGGTCCGTGTGAAGCCGATGGCGGCGACCGCCGCGGCCAGTTCGCGGGCGCGGACCCCGCCCATCTCCTCGGGCGTGGCGTGCTCGGCGCTCGGGTTCAGCACGTCACCGGCCTCGCCGCCCGTGCAGGTCACCAGGGTGACCTCGGCGCCGTCGTCGACGTAGTGGGCCGCGGTGGCGGCCCCCTTCGATGCCTCGTCGTCGGGGTGGGCATGGACGAACATCAGTCGGCGGTTCATGCGTGCTCCTCGTCGTGCGTCGCCGTCGCCGTCGCGTTCGTCCCGGTCCCGTGCGTCGCCGTCTCGGCCGTCGCCGTCTCGTCCGTCGCCGTCTCGTTCGTCCCCGACGCAGGCGTGTCGTCGTCGGTCGCGCGTGGCCCACGCCGGCCCCACGCCTCGGTGAGGCGCCGGCCCGCCGGGGTGTCGCTGAGCTCGTCGACCGCGCCGCGCACGAAGTCGGTCGCCTCCGCCACGTCGGCCGGCTCGCCGGACAACCGGATCAACATCGGACGGCCCGGGTAGCTGCCGAGCTTGACGCCGGGCCACCGTTCCATGAGTTCGACGAAGGCGAGGTTCAGGGTGCTCTCCGGCAACGCGTGCTCGGTCTCGGTCACCGTCGGGACCACGTTGCGCCCCTCGAGCACCGCGGGCTCGACCGCGTGTTCCATCAGGGCCCGGAACTCCGAGGGCACCCCCGGCAGGATCACGACGGTGACGCCACCCGCGTCACAGCCCCCATCGACGTCGACCGCCACCCCGGCCGCCCAGCCACCCTCGCGGAGCAGCAGGTGACTGCCCGCCGGGATCCGCGCCATCCGTCCCAGGTGCCACGCGAACGCCTCCGAGACGTCCAGGCCCTGTTCCCGGGACCAGTCGAGCGCGCCGGCGATCCGTTCACCGATGACCGGGTCCTCGACCAGCTCCCGGTCGAGGCTGGCCGCGACCGCCTCGTAGGTCAGGTCGTCGGGGGTCGAACCGATCCCACCCGAGGTCACGATCAGGCGGGGGCGGGTCCGGGCGAGTTCGGCCTGGAGCGCCTCGTCGATCGCGTCCGAGGTGTCGGGCACCACCTGGATCCGGGTGAACGGCACCCCGTGAGCGCGCAGTCGCTCGGCGAGCCAAGGCGAGTTCGTGTCCGTGACGTAGCCACCGAGGATCTCGTCACCCACCACGATCATGGACGCCTCGAGCACGAGCACTCCTATCCGACGGGGACCAGCAGAACGAGCACGAAGGCTATCCGGCGCGGTGACCCGGGCTGGACGCACGCTGGTAGCGTCCGTGGTCGTGTACATCTCACCCGACGATGCCAAGACCGACGTCATCCTCGCTGCCGCCGTTGCCGTCCTGGGCGTCCGGCTGCGTGCGTTCGTCGCGAGCCTGCCGCTGTACCCGCGGCCGGGGCTCGCGGCAGCCGTCCTCGATCTGGTCTGGATCTTCGCGCTCACCGCGCTGGTGCCGGTGCTGCTGGCCCGCTACCGCCAGGACGGGGCGGCGGCCTTCGGATTCTCCGGCGGGGGCGGTCGGATCGCACGGGACGGCGGCGGGATCGAACGAGCCGGCGGGATCGGACGCGGCCTGGTGCTGGCGGTCCCGGCCGTCCTGATCGGTGCCGGCTTCCAGGCCTTCGGCACGATCGGCGGGCTCGGCGCGCTGCTCGGTCGACTCGCCGGCCCCGTGGCCACGGGTTCACCCATCGACCTGGCCTACGCGATCGGTCAGGTCGCGTTGCTGTCGATCGGCGCGCTCGTGCTCGTCGGCTTCATGGCGACCAGGGCGCGCGAGGGCTTCCCGCGCTCGCCGGAGACCTCCCTGACCCAGCTGATCCGCACGATCGGGTTGGGCGCCGTCGGCGTGGCCTTCGTCGGGGGGTTGCTGCGGGCGCTGACCGGTGGGGGCTCGCTCGTCTTCGCCCTGGGCAACGCGGTGGCGCTGGCGGCGATCCTGCTGCTGACCGACCGGATGATCCCGACCAGGCTGAGCGTGCCACGCACGGCGATCGTGGCCCCCGTGGTCGTGGTGGTCGTCGGCCAGGTCTTCGCCACCGGGGGACTGTTCCGCGGCGACCTGCTCGGTGGCCTGACCGCCGGTGCCCTGGCCGCCGGGGTCACGATCGCGATCGCCGCCCTGGCGCAGACGCGCGACGGCGTGATGGTCGCGGTGCCGTTGGTGGTCGCGGCGCACTTCTGGCCGACCTGCCTGTCCCCGCTGGTGCTCGTGGGCTGTTGAGGCACGGACACCGGCCGTCGCTCAGCGCCGGCCGGACACCATCGGGGTGCGGCTGAGCAGCGCGAACGACGCCTCGACGACCGCCATGGGCAGCACCGGACCGCGGGCGAGCGTGTCGGCGAGTTCGTCCACGGAGATCAGCAACGTCTCGGTGGGAGCATCGAGGGCGACGGTCACCGAGGTCCCGGCCGCCACGACCGCGATGGTCCGCACGGGCACCTGCGCGCCGGAGGTCGCCAGCGCGCGTCGCGCCGTGTGGCCGGCCGCGCAGGCGGCGCGGCAGCGCGCACAGCCGCGTTGGTCGTCCCGCCGACGGATGCCGGTGGCATCCAGCACGACGGGGCCCTCCAACCCGCAGACATCCACGACCACGACGCCGGTGGGCCCCACGCTGAGCTGTGGCCACGGCCTGCCGAGCTCGACCCGGCGGTGTTCGATGCCGTCCAACGAACCGAGGACGTGCTCCGCGAGCGCGGCCGTGCGACCGTCGGGGGCCTGCCCGTCGGCGCCGTCCGCGGGCTCGTGACCGTCGACCACCCCGAAGGCGACGACCGAACCCAACAGCAGCACCACGACGGCCGCCGACCCGAGCGTCGATGCGATCGAACCGGTGGTCACCAGCGCGATCGCTGCGGCCAGCGCCGCCACCATCGACATGACCGCACCCGACCGACGTCCTGATCGCCGCGAAGCCCGCGCGCGTGGTGGTGCCCTCATGTCCGCTCCCCCGATGCCCCCGGACGTTATCGCTCCGGGGGCCGGCTGGGAAGCGCGTTCGTGCCGCGGGGCTCAGGAGATGCTGCGGAACACCGCGATCTGCTCGGCGTGCTTCGCGCGCTTGGCCTCGTCCCGGACGCCCAACCCGTCCTCGGGTGCACCCACCAGGATGCCGAGCTTGCCGGTGTGCAGGTTGTGGTGGACCTGGTAGGCCGCCTCGCCCACCTCCTCCAGCGGACGCGTCTCGGACAGGATCGGGTGGATCATGCCGAGATCGACCAGGCGGTTCGCCTGCCAGGCTTCGCTGTAGTTGGCGAAGTGCGATCCGAGGATGCGCTTGAGCCGCATCCACAGGTGCCGGTTGTCGTACTCGTGCAGGTAGCCGGAGGTCGATGCACAGGTGACGATCGTCCCGCCACGCTTGCACACCAGCACCGAGGCCCCGAAGGTGGTCCGGCCCGGGTGCTCGAACACGATGTCGGGGTCCTGGCCCACGAGCTCGCGGATCTTCTTGCCGAACCGGCGCATCTCGCCGTAGTCGGGCGCACCGTTCTCGTCGTGGAACTGGTAGTCCTCGGCCTTGCGGTCGATGACGTGCTCGACCCCGGTGCGCCGCAGCAGCTGCGCCTTCTCCTCCGAGGACACCACGCAGACCGGGATCCCGCCGCCGTTCAGCACGAACTGGGTCGCGAAGCCGCCGATCCCGCCGCTCGCACCCCAGATCAGCACGATGTCGCCCTGCTTCATCTGCGCCGCGTTCGACCCGACCAGCATCCGGTAGGAGGTCGCCATCACGAGCCCGAGTGACGCCGCTTCCTCCCAGCTGAGGTGGGTCGGCATCGGCATCAACTGGTTCGCCTTGACCATCGAGACGTCCGCCAGACTCCCGAAGTTGGTCTCGAAACCCCAGATCCGCTGCGCCGGGTCGAGCATCGAGTCCTCGTGCCCCTCGGGCTGCTCGAGGTCGACGTAGTTGCAGTGCACGGTGACGCGGTCCCCGGGCTTCCACTGGGTCACCCCGGGACCGGTGCGCAGCACCACCGCGGCCGCGTCCGAACCCACCACGTGGTAGGGCAGGTCGTGGCGGGCGCCGAGCTCCGACTCCTTGCCGAACCGCTCGAGGAAGGCGAAGGTCGAGACCGGCTCGAACAGGGCGGTCCAGACCGTGTTGTAGTTGATCGCGGAGGCCATCGGCGCGATCAGCACCTCGTTGGGGCCCATCGGCGGGAGCGGGACCTCGTCGATGTGCAGACTGCGACGCGGGTCCTTGTCCTTGTCCGCGAGCCCGTCGAAGAGGTGCTCGTCGTCCTTGCGGACCACGGCGGCCCGCATCGCATCCGGCAGCGGCAACCCGGCGATGACCTCGCCGGGGGCGTCCTCGAGGATGGCGGTCCTGATGGCGTCCATCGGTGCAGATGACACGGCGTCGTCCCTCCAGGCGATCGTGGTCGCCCATCCAGGCCGGGGCTCCCTGGCCGCAACGACGGCCACCGACCTCGCCCCTACGCTAGCCACACCGGGGGAACGGACCCAACCCGCGCCCCGGCCGACGGATCAGCGCCCTCGCCCGGCTCCCCCGCCATCGGTCCCGCCATCGGTCCCGCCATCGGTCCCGCCATCGGTCCCGCCATCGACCACGTCATCGATCACGGCGTCGTCGACCTCCGCCTCGTCGACCTCGTCGCTGTCGCCGGAGGCCCGGGTGCTCCCCCCGAGCGGCGGCTGCTCGCGTCGGATCTCGACCACCTCGACGTCCAGGGGCACACCATCGACGGTCGGCCCACGAGCCCGCCCGGGACGGCGCGCACCGTCGCGGCGCGGGTCACGCTCGCGCCCGGCGGAACCCGCGGATCCTCCGATGACCACCGCGCCCTCCATGCGCTTGCGGACCACGCGCGCCACCAGCCGGCGGGACGGGGTCAGCAACAACAGGAACCCGACGATGTCGGTGACGAACCCCGGGGTGACGAGCAGCGTCCCGCCGACGATGATGAGCGCGCCCTGGGCGACCTCGTCGCCGGGCCAGCGGCCCTCGGTGAGGGCGCGACGGAACTCGGACCACGCGCGTCGACCCTCGAACCGGAGCAGCAGGGCACCGACGATGCTGAAGACGATCAGCAGCGCCGCGGTCGCCCAGCCACCGATCGCTCCGCCGACCTGCAGGATGACGAAGAGTTCGAGCAGCGGGACACCGACGAAGACGAGCACGAGGAGAACGGGCATGTACGGAGCGTATGCCGGAGACGATCGACCTGGTGGAGTCCGGCCCGTCCATCCGCCGACCGGCGAGGCCGCGGTGATCGACCGGCTGCGGTCCGCGCGACGGGACCCCGTGTCGGTCGTGCTCGAAGGCGCTCATGCGCTCAAGCACGCCCTGCGGTTCGGGGCGGACATCGAGGTGGTCGCGACCCCGGACCCGGCCGCCCTGGACGCGCTGCTCGCCGCGATCGCGCCCGATGTGGCGCTCGAGGTGCGACGGCGGGTGGTGCACCTCGACGACCGGGCCTGGCACGATGCGGTCGGTCGCGCGCTGCCGTCACCGGCGATCGCCGTTGCTCGCCGGCCCGCCACCGATGCGGCCGACGTGCTGGCGGCCCCGGGCGTGGTCGTGGCGCTGGAGGATCCCCGCCACCTCGGCAACCTGGGGGCGGTCGTGCGGGTGGCGGCGGCGGCCGACGCCGGTGGGGTGCTGGTGGTGGGTGACGCGGATCCGTGGCACCCGATCGCCATCCGGGGCGCGGCCGGGTTGCAGTTCGCCCTGCCCGTCGCCCGGACCGACGCCCTGCCCCCGACCGACCGCCCGCTCGTCGCGTTGGACGGCCAGGGTGCGACGTTGGCCTCCGGTGGGATCCCGCGCGGGGCCGTGCTGCTGGTCGGGACTGAACGGGGCGGCTTGTCGGTCGAACTGTTGCACCGGGCCGGGAGTCGGGTGGCGATCCCCATGCGCGACGGTGTGGCGAGCCTCAACCTCGCCACGGCCGTCGCGATCGCGCTGTACGCGCCGTGAGCCCTGCCGTTCCGGGGCGCCGTCGCGCTCGGTCCATCGACCATCGGTACGTTCCGGGCCGCAGCGTTCCGTCGTCCGCGACGTGGGACCGTTGCCCGCCGAGCGCGACCGAGGAGGACCCCATGGTCACCGGAAGCTTCCAGGATCCGCCCCGTCTGCGTGACGAGTGGGAGGAGGACCTCGCGCTGCGCCGACTGCTCGAACGCGTCCTGCCCCCGGCCGTGCTCGCCGAGGTGACGCCCTCCCTGGCGACCATGGGACACCTGGCGGCCACGGAGCTCAAGCTCTGGTCCGACCAGATGGACGACGCGCGGCACGAACCCCGCCTGGTGCCCTTCGATGCCTGGGGCAACCCGATCGACGAGGTCGAGGTGTCGCCGCTGTGGGAGCGGATCGGCGACGTCGGCAAGCAGCACGGGGTGGTCGCGATCGCCTACGAACGCACCCACGGCGAGCACTCGCGTGTGCACCAGATGGCACTCGCCTACCTCTACGGGCCCTCCAGTGCGCTCTACAGCTGCCCGTTCGCGATGACCGACGGGGCCGCCACGACCTTGCTGGCCCACGGGGACCGCGACCTGATCGACCGGGCCGTGCCGAGACTGACCAGTCGTGATCCCGGCCACGCCTGGACCTCGGGGCAGTGGATGACCGAGCGCCCCGGTGGTTCCGACGTGGGCCGCTCGGAGACCGTGGCCCGACAGGACGGCGGCGTGTGGCGCCTGCACGGCACCAAGTGGTTCACCTCCGCGGTCACCGCCGACATGGCGCTGACGCTCGCCCGGCCCGAGGGCAACGCCGCCGGAGGTCGTGGGCTGGCCATGTTCTACGTCGAGGTCCGCGACGAGCAGCGGCGACTCAACGAGCTCCGTGTGCTGCGGCTGAAGGACAAGCTCGGCACCCGGCAGATGCCGACCGCGGAGCTGGCGCTCGAGGGCACGGTCGCCCACCTGGTCGGCACGCCGGCGGACGGGACCCGTGCGATCACCCCCATGCTCGGCATCACCCGGTTGTGGAACGCGGTCATCGCCGCCGGCAGCCTGCGGCGCGGGTTGGCACTCGCCCGCGACTACGCGCACAGACGCGAGGCGTTCGGCGGGCCGATCGGTGACCACCCGCTCCACCAGAGCACCCTGGCGTGGTTGCGCGTCCAGCACGAGGCGGCCCTGCAGCTGGTGTTCCGCACGGTGCAACTGCTCGGCCGCGAGGAAGCCGGCGTCGCCTCGGAGCAGGAGCGCCTGGCGCTGCGTCTGCTGTTGCCGGTGACCAAGCTCACGACCGGCAAGCAGGCCGTGGCCGGTACCAGCGAGGCACTGGAGGCCTTCGGTGGCGCCGGCTACATCGAGGACACCCACCTGCCCCAGCTGCTCCGCGACGCCCAGGTGCTACCGATCTGGGAGGGCACGACCAACGTGCTGTCCCTGGACGTGCTGCGCGGGATACGCGACCAGGGTGCGCTCCCGGCGCTGCTGAGCGAGTTGCGCCGGTCCGCGCATGCCGCGACCCACCAGGAGCTCGCCACGATCGGCCAACAGGCGATGGACGCCGGTGATCATGCGGCCGCGTGGCTGACCCAGGCGATGGATGCCGGTCCGGCGAGCGTCGAGCACGGCGCCCGACGGTTCGCGCTCACCCTCGGGCGTGCGCTGCAGGCGGCGCTGCTGGCCGAGCAGGCCCAGCACGACCTCGACGTCCACGGCGACGGACGCGCCATGGCCGTCGCGCGCCGGTTCGCCGCCGAGGGCATCGACCTGCTCGAGGCGCCCGGCGAGGGGCTCACCACCGATGCGGCGCTGGCCAGGGACGAACACCTCGAGGTCGCACCGAGCGGCGTCTGACCGCCGGAACGACAGCGACCCGGTCCCGCGCAGTCCTCGCGGGCCGCGGTCCCACGCGCACCGGCGTGTGCCGGCGTGCCGGCGTGCCGGCGGGTGCCGGCGTGTGCCGGCGTGTGCCGGCCGGTCGGCGTCAGCCCGGGACCTCGGCCACCGCGTCGCGCTGGACCAACAGCGGCGTGACGCGCCGGTTGAGGGCGTCGAGGGTCGCCCGGAGCACGGCGCGTTCCGGGCCGTCACGGATGATGGAGGCCCCGAGGAGCCGCTCCTCGCCACGTCGGGTCAGCAAGGACAGCACCACGGTCGCGATCGGCGCGTCCTCCCCGTGCTTGGCCGAGACACGTTCGATCCCCACGAGCATGGCGCCCTCGGTGAGCGCCCGCAGGGCGGCCACCGTGGCCTCGGCCACGGCACGCAAGGTCCCGTGCGAGGTCGGCACCGACACGGCGCGCCCCTCCTCCGACCGCTCGCCGTGGGCGAGCACGACGGTCACCTGCACACTGCGCGCATCGCGGTGGACCTGCAGGTCGCGGATCGCGGCGCGCGGGATCACCGTGCGGCCCTGTCGCTCGGGGCTCGCGTGCTGGCCGTTGTCGACCGGGGCGGCGGCGGATCCGAACTCGGGCGTTGCGGGCTCGGCGTCGACCGGGGCGGCATCGACCGGGTCGGGGTCGGTGGCGATCGGGTCGGGGTCGGTGGCGATCGAGCCGATGTCGATGGCGCCGTCGTGGCCGTCGTGTTCGAGCAGCTCGGTCAGGTCGGTGAACTCGGCCGCATCCGCCGGGTGAGCGACATCGGTCCCCCCGGCGACGCCGTCGAGCGCCTGCGCCGCAGCCCGTCGGAGCCGTTCCCGCGTCTCTGCCAGCTCGCCCGCCAGCCGTGAGCGTGAAGCGTCGACCTGCCGACGGGGACGATCGGACGGCGCGTGGTCGTGGACGGACGGCGCGTGGTCGTTGGCGGTGCCGTTCCGGGGTCCCCCGTCGGGCGTCCCCGGGGCCTCGACGACCCGGACCGGATCGTCGGCGGGGTCGGCGCTGACGGCCGGACGGGAGCGGATGGCATCGGGGTCGAGAGCGATACCGAAGCGTTCCCGCAACGTCGCGGCCACCGCCCACGCCACGGCTTCCTCGTCCTCTCCCGGTGCCAGCCGCAGGCGCATACGGCTCCGCCCGGTCGCGTCGGACCGGTCGATCCCTGCCGACACCACGCCCGGCACGGATGTGATGGCTCGCTCCAGCTCCACGTCCGTTGGCGCGAGCTGCACCGCCTGCCCCTGATCCACTGCCCCACCGTCCCCGGTCATGCGATGACCGTCACCTACGCTGCTCTACGGTCGCGAACGGACGTCGCGACCGATCCCTCGGGCGTTCCGACGAGAGGTCCACCCATCTACCCGTTGCCCAACCTGTCACGCAGGTACGACATGTCCCTCGCGCCCCATAGCGACTGCGGGACCTGCCGTGCCCGGCGTTCACCGCTCCCCAGTCGGCGTCTTGCCTCGTGCCGGGCGGGATCCTCGCTCGCACGGTCATGCGACCCCCGGCCCAGCCATACCCGTGAACCTCACCCGTGAACTCCCCGTCCAGTCGCGGATGGCCCCGTAGGTGGCGCTGGCGCCGCCCGACCGGGCCGTCGTCCGACCCTACCCTCCGAGGACTGTTCACGGCCAGGGACGAACCGCAGAAAGTGGACAGGCAACCACCGAGCGTCGTTGACCGTGCGGCGAGCGCTCACGATGGCACGACCGTGTCGCAGAACGAGCCGGATGGCGCGAACGCTGAGGCGACACCCGACCAAGTCCGCCCGATCCCCGAGATCCGCCTCGACGAAGCCCGCATCGACGCGCCGGCGCCACGACCCGAGCTGAGTCCCGCCCAGGCACTCGAGCTGGTCCGCCGGGCTGCGCGACGCGCCGGGCACGATCCCGACCGAGCCCGGTGAGGATCGACACGACCCCCGCCGGCCGGCACCGCGCGCCCGGGCTCAGACGCTGGCGGCGAAGGGCCGGCGCTCCGGCGCGCCGTCGGCCAATGCCTCGGCGACGATCGCGGTGGTCGGGGTCCCGTGCGACAACACCCGTTGGTGGAAGTACCGGGCATCGAACGACGCGCCCTCGCGCGCCTCGGTCGCACGCCGCAGCTCCCCCAGCTCCTCGCCGCCCACGAAGTAGGAGCACAACTGGCCCGAGGTCACCTTCGCGCGGACCAGCTTGCCCTCCGACTCCGCCCGCTCCTGGAAGGCGTTGCGTGTCAGGAGATCCAGCGCGTCGCTGTCGGCCAACTCGCCGGAGTGCAAGCCCACGTCCAACAGGGCGTTGGTGGCGATGCGCAACTCCAGCTTCCGCTGGGTGATGCGGTAGTCGTCGCCGGAGACCGCCGAGGTGTCGCCGTCGCCGAAGCCGGCGGCGACCGCCTCGCGTTCGATGTAGATCGCCCACCCCTCGGCGAACGCCGGCCGGGTCAACAGCCGCCGGGCCAGACGCGGGTGTTGCGAGGCGTGCTCGAGCTGGACGAAGTGGCCGGGGTAGCCCTCGTGGATCGCCAGCGACCGCAGTTGCGCCGGGTTGTACTCGCGCAGGAACGATCGGGCCTGCGAATCGCTCCACCCCTCCGGCACCGGGGAGAGGTAGTAGGTGCAGCCGGCCTCCGGGTGCAGCGGCGGCGCCTGGGTGATGAACGCCACCGCGATACCGCGCAGGTAGGGCGGGACCTCGGTGACCGTGAGCCGTTCGGCCGGGGGCACGTCGGTCAACCCGCATCGAAGCGCGAAGGCGCGGGCCTCGTCGACGGCCAGGCGGGCCTCCGGAACGAGCTGCTCACGATCGACCGCGGTGTCGGCGACCGCGTCGAGGGTGCGCCGGATGCGTTCCCACTCGTCGGCGGGGAGCGGTTCGCCCGGGAACCGTCGGGACCACGAGGCAGCTGACAGCTCCGCCATCTCCTCGATCACCTCGGTGATCCACACGCGGGCGCGATCCTCGATCTGGCCGGGGACCATGTCCGTACCGAGCGCCGAGCGCAGGGTCACACCGTGGTGGGCGGGACCGAGCCGCCAGTCGGCGGCCGGTTCCTCCGACAACTCGTCGAGCAGCGCGCCGTAGGCCTCCAACCCCTCCGCGGCGACCTCGCCGGCATCCCGCGCCGGCGAGACATCGACCCCGAGCGCCTCGGCGCGGCGGGGCAGTTCGTCGCGCACCAGCGCGATCAGACCCGGCAGCCGCTGGCCGGCGACATCGAGGTGGGGCTCCGGTGCCGAGGCCAGCAGACTCCCCGCCTGTTCGAGCAGCACCGGGATGCGTCGAGCGCGCTTGGCCGCCGCTTCGAGGCGCCGGCAGCGTTCGGGGTGATCACTCTCGGTCCACCGCAACAGCTCGTGCAGTCCCGCGGACACGGTGTCGAGCACCGCCAGTGGATCGAGCACGAACCGCGGCCTGACGTCCAGCAGGAACCGCTTGTACTGGATCTCGTCGGTCAGCAACTGCAGGTCGTGGCGTGCCTCGCGGGCCTCGCCACCGGGTTCCGGTGACAGCACCTCGACGGTGCGTGCGACCTCGGCCGAGAGCACCGCCAGGTCCCGGCTCTGGCCGGCGAGCTCCTGGGGATCGAGGTCGGGGAGTTCACCGTCGCGCTCGGTGAACCCCCACCGGGTGGCCACGACCGGCTCGTGCGCCAGCACGTGGTCGAGGTACCGGTCCAGCAGTAGGCCGGCCTGACGCAGCGGATCGTCCACCAGGTCCTCGTCGTCATCGCGGTCATCATCGGGTGGGGGGCCGCCGACGCTAGTCCCCGTGAGCGTTCGTGCCCGGCCATCTTCTGGTCGGGGCAGGCACATCTTCGTCAGAACGACCATGTCCGGTACGCTGCGAGGGCTCGCACGACGTCGGCGCACCTCGATGCGCCAGGCTCGCCCCGGCTCCGACCTCGGCTCCACGCCCAACGCGTGACCCGCAGAGGTGATGGCCGGCGGCTGGGCCCCATCCGAATCGGCGCTCCGCTACCGGTCCTCACGGACCCGGAGTCCGGGGGGTAGGACGTCGGACGCGCGCCACGTGCCGACACTTGCGGCACCACCGCTGCGATCGCCAGGCGCCGGTTCACCTCTCGCGCTGGGGATCGCCCCAGACGAGAGATCCACGTGACCAAGACCTTCCGCGACCTCGGTGTCGATCCTGCCCTCTGCGACGCGCTCGCCGAGGGAGGGATCACCCATCCCTTCCCGATCCAGGAGCTGACGCTCCCGCTCGCCCTCGAGGGCCACGACCTCATCGGCCAGGCACGCACGGGCACCGGCAAGACCCTGGCGTTCGGCCTCCCGCTGCTGCAGCGGCTCGACCCCTCCTCCAAGCACACCCAGGCGCTCGTGATCGTGCCGACCCGCGAGCTGTGCCTGCAGGTCTACTCGGACCTCGAGATCGGCGCCGCCCTGGGCCTGACCTCGATCAGCGTCTACGGCGGGGTCGGTTACGACGAGCAGATCGACGCGCTGACCGCCGGCGCCCACGTCGTGGTCGGCACCCCCGGGCGTCTGCTCGACCTGCTCAACCGCGGCGTGCTCGACCTCTCGCACGTCACCCAGCTGGTGCTCGACGAGGCCGACGAGATGCTCGACATGGGCTTCCTGCCCGACGTCGAGCGCCTGGTCGAGTCCTGCCAGGGCGAGGACCGGCACACGATGCTGTTCTCGGCCACGATGCCGACCGCCATCGTCAAGCTCGCCCGCCGCTACATGGACCACCCGACCTTCACCCGCGCGGACCACGAGCAGAAGAACACCGCGCCGCTGGTGACCCAGTACTTCTTCGAGGTCCACCGGATGGACAAGCCGCGGCTGCTCGCGCGCATCCTGCAGTCCAAGGACCGCGGCGGGGTCTACGTGTTCGTGCGGACCAAGCACATGGCGGATCGGTTGGTCAACGACCTCGAGGAGCTGCGGATCCCGTCGATCGCGATCCATGGCGACCTGCGCCAGTCGACCCGCGAGAAGAACCTCGACCGTTTCCGCTCCGGGCAGGCCACGGTGCTGGTGTGCACGGAGGTCGCAGCCCGCGGCCTCGACGTGACCGGCGTCACCCACGTCATCAACTACGACTGCCCCGACGACGAGAAGATGTACCTGCACCGCATCGGGCGCACGGCCCGTGCCGGTGAGGCCGGGGTGGCCATCACCTTCGCGGAGTTCAACGAGAAGGATCGCCTCAACGTGATCCGAAAGGCGGTCGGCGCGACCGAGACCGAGGTCCAGCAGGTCTTCTCGACCTCCAAGCAGCTGGTCGAGATGTTCGAGCTGCCCGAGGAGCGTCCCTGGGACCATCTGAGCACCAAGGCCGGCAGCGACGAGGCCCGCGCCAAGCGCGAGAGCCGGACCGACGGCAAGCCGAAGAGCGGTCGGGGCCAGGAGGGTCGCGGGGGCGACCACGACGCCCGCAGCTCCGGCGGTCGGGAGCAGGGTCGCGGCAAGGGTCGCGGTCGGGGCGACGACAAGCCCCGCGGCGGTGACCGACCCGCGGCCGCCGACAAGCCCCAGAAGAGCGAACCGAAGGCCGAGCCGAAGGCCGACAAGCCCCAGAAGACCGAGAAGCCCCAGAAGGCCGAACCGAAGGCCGGCTCCAAGGGCGAGGACACCTCTGCTGAGCGTGAGGTCCGCGACCGGGCTGGGGACGCTGCGCCGAGCGGCCAGCGCGACCGCGATCGTCGGGGCGCACGCTCGCGCGACCGCACCCCCGATGGCGGTCGGGGCGAGGCGACCCCCGCGGCGACCAGCGATGCCGGCGCCGGCCGGAGCAGCGGAGCCGATGCCGGGTCGGACGAGGTGGTGCGGACCCGCACCCGCACCCGCGCACGTTCCTCCAGCGGCGGTTCGGACCGGAGCCGCGCGTCGGCGACGTCGGCCTCGACGCCCGAGGCTGCGACCACGGCCGACGGTGCCACCGAGGCAGCCGACACCGGCGCGGACAGCAGCAAGCCGCGTAGTTCCGGTGGCCGCCAGCGCGCCCGGGGCGGCAAGGGCACCAGCGGCGCCAAGACCAGCGGCGCCAAGAACGGCAGCGACAAGAACGGCAGCGACAAGAACGGCAGCGACAAGCCGTCGGCCGAGACCCGCGGCAAGGGTCGCTCGGAGGGCGACCGGCAGCAGCAACGCGGCAAGGACCGCTCCCCGCGCGAGAGCGACGGCCGTGACAGCAAGCGCAACGATGCCGGGACGCGTGGCGGGCGCTCGCGCGGCGGCTCCCGTGACAGCGGGCGGTCCGGGCGGACCGATCGTGCCTCCGAGTCCGACGCCACCGTCACGGTCGCCAAGCGCGGCGAGGACGCCCGCGGAGACGGTCAGCCCCAGGTCGCGCGTCGGGTGAAGATCGAACACCTGCCGTGATCGGACGCCGGTCCGGCCCACCCGGGGTCGGGCCGGTCGGTAGCTCGCTCGGCCGACCCGAGCGTCAGCTCGAGCGGTCGAGCAGCACCCGCAGCGCCTGACCGGTCCTGACCTGCAACCACGAGCGTCGCCCGCAGGCCGGGCAGCGCGTCCACAGGCGGCCGCGGACCGGGTCCCACAGGAACGGCGGCTTCAGCAGCTTGGCCATGCCCACGACCGACCGTCCGAACGGGACGTCGCAACGTCGGCACCGGAGCTCGACCTGGGACGTTGGCGCCGAGGTGGGCGCCGTGGAGTAGAGCGCCTCCTTGCCCAGACCGTCCCGGCGGCGTTGCCCGGGAGCCCCCACCCGATCGAAGGTCGGGGAGGCGGCGGGTCGGGAACGGCTCGGGCGCGACGGCTCGTCGGACATGTTCAGACCTCTTCGACCGACAGGTCCAACACGTCGTCGCGTTGCTCGTCGGTCCAGCCGGCGTGGTCGAGCAGTTCCTGATCGATGGGGAGCCCCAGCAACTCGCGCGCGATCGCGCGGTACGCCGCAGCACCGGGCACGTCCGTCCCGGCGCCGATGAGGCTGGTCCCGATGGTCGGCGCCTCCGCGAAACGGATCGACTTGCGGACCGGCGGACCGATCAGCGGCGCCTGGTACCGGGCGATCAGGTCGCGGAGCACCTCGCGGCTGTGGCGGGTGCGCGGGTCGAACATCGTCGCGACCAGCCCACGGATCTCCAGCGACCGGTTCGTCAGCCGCTTGACGTCGCCCACGGTGTCGAGCAACTGCGCGACCCCCCGGTGCGACAGGGTCTCGCACTGCACGGGGATGAGGACCTCGTCCGCGGCGGTGAGCCCGTTGATGGTCAACACCCCCAGGGACGGGGCGCAGTCGATGAACACCGCGTCGTAGCTGTCGAGCAGGTCCGCGAGCTCGCCGCGGAGCAGGTACTCGCGTCCGGTGCGCGAGAGCAACGTGACCTCGGCGCCCGCCAGGTCGATGTTGGCCGGGACGACATCCACCTCGCCGTGCTGCACGATCGTCTCGGCCAGACTCGCACGCCCGACGATGGTGTCGTTGAGCGAGGGTTCGGTGGCGTCCGGGTCGTAGCCGAGCGAGAACGTCAGGCAGCCCTGGGGGTCGAGATCGACCACCAACACCGCACTGCCGAGTTCGGCCATGGCCGCGGCCACGTTGAGCGTGGTCGTGGTCTTGCCCACGCCACCCTTCTGGTTCGCCACCGCATAGACGGTCGCCGTCACGACGTACTCCTTCGGTCCCCCGGAACCCGGAACGACATCCGGGCACGGTCGTACAGGTGGTCGCTGGCGATCGCGGCGATCCCTGGCGGTCGGTGGCGGCGATCGTAGCGGCGCCGGGCCGCACTCAAGTTGCTCAGCCCGGCAGGGCGGACGCCCCGGCCACGTAGGCCTGCACCGCCGTCGCCACCAGCTCGACCGAGATCGCGACCAGGATCATCCCCATCACCCGGGTGACGAGGTGGATGCCGTTCTCCTTCAGCACGCGGCGCAGGATCCCGGCGTACCTGAGCGCGAGATAGGTCACGATCAGCACGGCACCGATGGCGATCACCACCGAGACCTGGCGTCCGAGGGGAAGCCCCCCGCCGCTGGTCCCGGTCATGAACACCATGACCGCACTGATCGCACCGGGGCCCGCCAACAGCGGGACCCCCAACGGCACGATCGCCACGTTGACGCCCTCGGAGGCTTCCGGATCGAGGATGTCGCCCTTCAGCATCTCGAGGGCCGTGAGGAACAGCACCACCCCACCCCCGGCCTGCAACGCCGGAAGGCCGATCGACAGACTCGCCAGGATCTGGGTCCCGAACAGCGCGAACGCGTAGATCAGGCCCGCCGCCGCATACAGCGCATGCCGGGCGGTCCGCCGCCGCGTCCGTTCGTCCATCGTCGCGGTCAGAGCCAGGAAGATGGGCGAGGTACCGAGCGGATCGAGGATGACGAAGAGGGTGACGAAGGCCTGCGCCGCGAGGGCGACATCGAGGAAGTCGAGAGCAGAGGTCATGTGGGTTCCAGGTAGGCACGGCCGTCGGGGTGCGATGTCCCGCTCAGGACGCCTTGGTGCTCGGTGCCCTGCAGGCACCTGCGCTCCGCTGGAGCGTCCCTACGCAGGACATCGCGCCCCGACCGTTACGCCTCCCCCGAACGACGCGAGGAGCAGAAGAACGAGGTCCGGGCGGTGTCCGGGCGGTCGCCTACGGGTGCGGCGGTCGAAGGTCCCGATGGGCCGTACGACGCGGAGCGGGTGTGGCGGAGCGGAGCCTCGCAGATGGGACGCGGGGAGGGCAAGCGGGCATGCAGGAGCGAGCGCCGGCGGCGAGATGGTCGGGCGTGAGGACGCTCAAGCGAAGCGCAGGTGCCCCAGGCACCGAGCATCAAGGCGTCCCGCGACCGGGCATCTCGCCGCCGGCGCGGGCCGAGCCAGGCTGCGGAGCGGACCTACAGCAGGCCGAGCTTCGCGGCCTCGGCGACGGCGCCGGCGCGATTGCGGACGCCGAGCTTGTCGTAGAGTTCCTGCGCGTAGGCCTTGACGGTGCGCTCGGTCACGCCCAGCTGCTCGCCGATCTCCGAGTTCGTCATGCCCTCGGCCATCAGCTCGAGCACCTGCTGCTGGCGCGGGGAGAGGTGCGGGCCGGTCTCGACCTTGGGCACCTCGAAGACCATGGTGGCGTCCTCGGCCTGCGAGGCCGCCGCCGGGTCCTCGAACGTCGCGGTGACGGGGCCGAAGCTGACGCGGTCCCCGTGGCGGATGACCTTGGGTCCCTCGATGTCGGTGCCGTTGACCTTGGTGCCCGCGGCCGAGCCCAGGTCGGTCACGATGATCGCCGAGGCTTCCTTGCGGATCTCCGCGTGCACCCGCGAGACACGCGGGTCGGGGATCACGTAGGCGTTGTCCTCACGTCGTCCGAGGGTTGCGACGTCGTGATCGAGACGCACGACGCGACCGGCCAACGAGCCTTCGCTGAAGTGCAGCGTTGGGACGGGCACGATCTTCTGCGCCTTCTGGACCTCCACGGTTCCTCCAAGTCGTCTTTGCCGCACGATGGTCCGGCGTTCGGACAGTGTGGCCGACGCGCGGCCGCAGGGGAAGGGTGCGCCTCGTCCGCTCACCCCGGTCGAACGACCACCATCATACGGACAGGGTGGGTCATGCCCGGCGCCAGACGCGAAGTTCCTCGACCACGGCCCGGGACGTCGTCGCACTTCCCAGGCGGTTGGTCTTCGCATCGCCATGGAAATCGGATCCGGCCGTGACCGCCAGCCCCAGCCCGCGGGCGAGGTCGCGGTAACGGGATCGGTGCGCATCGGTGTGGTCGGGATGGTCGGCCTCGATGCCCGCGAGTCCGGCACCGACCATGGCCTCGACGAGCCCGTCGTCGATCCCCTCCTGACCGTCGCGTGCGCCGTACAGGCCCGGATGCGCCAGCACGGCCACCCCGCAGGCGGCGACCAACAACTCCACGGCTCGGACCGGATCGACCGCGTGCTTCTCCACGTAGGCGGGCCCGCCGTCGGCCAGGTAGCGGTCGAAGACCTCGCGGGTGGAGTCCACGGCCCCGGTCTCGACCACCGCCTGGGCGATGTGAGGTCGGCCGATGGGCGCGTTCCCCGCCAACTCGAGGACCCGTTCGAGGCTCACCGGCACGTCCAGCGCCTGGAAGCGTTGCACGATCCGTTCCGCCCGGAACCGACGCTCATGACGCAGCCGGTCCAGCTCATCGGCGAGCGGCGCGAACCCGGGATCGATCCAGAACCCGAGGATGTGGACGCTACGACCGTCGTGTTCCGCCGAGAACTCGGTCCCGAGCACCACCTCGAGGTCCGTCGCCTCGGCAGCGGCCAGGGCGCGCGCGAACGGCGCCGTGGTGTCGTGGTCGGTGATCCCCAGTCCCTCGAGACCGAGCGCCACGGCATCGCGCACGTTCTCTTCCGGCGTGGTCGTGCCGTCGGAGAACATCGTGTGCGTGTGCAGATCGAACCCGCTCACTGCTGCTCCCTGGTCGCGGTCTCGGGTACTCGCTCGCCACAACGAACGTAGCCGCATCCCGGATGGCCCCACCCGGGGTCGCCACCCACCTGGGCGTCCGCACATCGACCGCGACACCGAGCCGTTCGACCGCCACACCGAGCCGGAAACCCCCGCTACCGGGGGTTGCTGCGCGCGCCGCCCCCATGGGGAGGGGCGTTCGACCGAACCCGCGCAGCGAACCCCCGCATGCGGGGGTTTCCGGCCGAACGCTCCCGGGCCGAGCGCCGACGGCCGGACGCTCGCGGGCCCGGCGGTCCGAGGCGTCAGAACGCGTTCTGGCCCGTCAGGAGGCGACCGATGATCAGGTGCTGGACCTGACTGGTGCCCTCGTAGAGGGTGGTGACCCGCGCGTCGCGGAGCAGGCGCTGCACCGGGTACTCGTCGATGTAGCCGTACCCGCCGTGCACCTGGACCGCCCGGTCGGCACACCGCACCGACGCCTCGGTGGTGAACAGCTTGGCGGTCGAGACCTCCAGGGTGCAGCGTTCCCCCAGCAGCTTCTTCTCGACCACGCGGTCGACCAGCCCGGACGCGGCCTGCACGTCGACATGCATCGCGGCCAGCAACTCCTGGACGAGCTGCTTGGCGGCGATCGGTCCCCCGAACTGCTCGCGCTCGGAGGCGTACTTGAGGCTGACCTCGAGTGCTTCGCGGGCCAGGCCGACCGCCCCGGCGGCAAGCGAGAACCGACCGTCGTCGAGCGCCGAGAGCGCGACCTTCATCCCCCCGCCCACATCGCCCAACACCGCGTCGTCATCGACGTGGACCGCGTCGAACGCGATCTCTGCGGTGTCGCCCGAGCGCAGCCCGAGCTTGCCGTGGATCTGGCGGCCGGTGTAGCCCTCCGCGTCCTGTGGGGTGAGGAAGCAGGTGATGCCCTGGTCCTCGCCGTCGACGATCGCCCGGGCGAAGACCATCGTCACCGCGCCCTTGGTGCCGTTGGTGATGAAGATCTTGGACCCGTCGATGGTCCACCCATCGGCATCCTTCACCGCCCGTGTCGACATCTCCGAGGGGTTGGAGCCGGCGCCGGGCTCGGTGAGCCCGAACGCCCCCAACTCGCCCACCGCCAGCCCGGGCAACCAGCGCTGCTGTTGCTCGTCGGTCCCCCACCGCATGATCGATTTGGCGACCAGACCCAGGTTGACCGACACGAGCGAGCGCAGCGAGGAGTCCGATGCGCCGAGCTCCTCCATCACGACCCGGTAGCCGGCCGCATCCAGGCCGGCGCCGCCGAACGTCTCCGGGATCACCGCACCCAGCACCCCCAGCTCGGCCAGTCCCGGCAACAGCTCGGCCGGGTAGGCCTCGGAGCGGTCGCGTTCCTGTGCGGTCGGACGGATCTCCCGGTCGCAGAAATCGCGCACGGTCTTGCGCAGGGTGTCCAGTTCGTCGGTCATGGCGGCGGCTCCCTCACGTCGGTGGACGACGATACCTCGCGAGGGCGCACGAGAGGTCGTCGCACGTCGTGCCGGTCGTGGTGCCCCGCACGGCTAGGCTCCCCGCGTTACGCGAACCTCCGGAAGGCAGCGTGGGATGGCCCGGGTCAAGCTGATGTCGGCGATGGCGTACGACCTCGTGTCCTACGAGGCCAGCGGGGTGGCCGATCCGGTCATCCGCGTGCTCGGCGAACTCCCCTCGGGTTCCCAGCCATTCGGCGTGTACCGCATCTACAAGGGTGCCCAGGGGATGTACGAGGAGGTCCTCAGCATCGCCGAACCGGGTGGCCAGATCATCTGGGAGTCGGCCCCACGGCGCGTCGAGCTGCGCGGGGAGATGTACGAGGACCTGTTCCGTCGCACCGTGAGCGACCGCATCGAGATCAGCTCCACCGGGGAGCACACGTTGCTGCTCTACCTCGACGGGCAACTGGCCGGGCGGGTACCGGTGTTCATCGACGCTCCCGAGTCGGTGCAGGCGGCCGGGGTCCTGATGGAGGCCTCGGAGGCGGCGCTCAAGAAGGGCTCGCTCTGCTGGCTGACCATCCCCCAGGCCGATGGCACCTCCTTGTCCCGACCCGCCTGGTACGTGCAGCAGGGCCAGAAGCTGTTCATCGTCAAGGGCGAGACCGAACAGAAGCTTCCCGGCCTGGAACGTGCCTCACGGGTGACGGTGACGGTCAAGTCCAAGGAGATGAAGGCCACGATCGGCGAACTGCAGGCCGACGTGCGGGTCGTCGACGATCCCGCGGAGTTCGAGAAGATCGCGAACCTCGGCCTCGGGACCAGACTCAACATCAAGGACGGCAACGCGGCGCTGCAACGGTGGAAGGACACCTGCACCATCGTGGAGCTCACACCGTACGCCTGAGCACCGACCCCCGGCCCGGACCCCGGACCTCGACCCCGGACCCGACGGGCCGGGCTCAGCCCGATGCTTCCGTGCGCGAACGGCGCCAGAGCAACCCGCCACCGACGAGCAGGACCACCAGCGCACCGAGCCCGACCAGCGCCGTGGCGGCGAGCTCCGACCACCAGCCGACCAGCGGCGCGTACCAGCGTGGAGGCTCGGCTTCGGCACGCACGTTCACCGCGTCGTCGGTCGGCAGGTCCCAGATCACGGTGCGGCCCTCCAGCCGGTCGCCGTCGTGGTCCACCACCCTGCCTGGCAGCCCGATCCGGAGCTGGGCGTCGACCGAACTCGCCACGATCGCGGCGAGCTCCTCCGCATCCGGCCCCACCTCGACCCCGTCGAGGCTGACCCCCGGCGTACCGGGCGGCCGTAACCGCGCACGGCCGGTCACGGCCGTGCCACCCTCGTCGTCCCGGGTCACGTCGATGTCGATGAGCAGCGCAGGATCCGCTTCGGTCAGCCCCGCGGACAACTCCCGGAAGGCGTCGCCGATCTCGGCGACCTCGTCGACGGTGCGGGTGGCGACGACCTCCAGGCCACCACCTTCGCGGAGGACGCGGACCGCCTCCCATCCGGCCGCCGAGGCCGCCGCAGCCTCGAGCTCAGCGGTGGGATCGACCCCCAACGCATCCAACTGATCGAGCAGCTCGGTGTCGAAGCCGGCAGCGACGGCCACCGTCCCGCCGCCGTCGGCGGCGACCACCGTTTCGGCCGCGAGGTCCAGCCGACACCCGGCGAGAAGCACGAGGCAGGCCACCATGGCGGCCATCGACCGCGGTCGGCCGCAGCTCGGGCGGCCGGGCCGTGCGCGGCCCCGCCGGAACCGCGCACTCCAGAAATGCGGAGACATGCCGACCTTCAGAGGGGGGCGCGCCAGGCTAGCTCCCGCACCCACCCACCTGGTCGATCCCCGCACCCACCCCACCTGGTCGATCCCCGCACCCACAGGCGCAGGAGACCCGAAGGGCCGCCCCGTGACCAAGCTGCACCTCGAAGCGCCGACCGGAGCGGCTCCCCGGCGGCGCCGTCTGGGCGAACTGCTCGTCGAAGCCGGCGTCCTCGAACCCGATCGGGTCGCTGAGGCGCTGGAACGCTCCGAACCGGACGAACGGTTGGGCGCCGCGCTGCTGCGTCTGGACATCATCGACGAACGCCGGCTCGCGGACGCCCTCGCCGCCCAGCTCGGTCTCGAACGCCTCGACGTCGACATGGAGCCGGTCGATCCCGAGGCGGTCGGATTGCTTCCGGCCCGCCTCGCCGAACGACATGACGTCCTACCGATGCGCTTCGAGGGCCATGTCCTGGTGATCGCCACGGCCGACCCGTCCGACGTGGTCGCCCTCGACGATGTCCGGGTCGCCACCCGGGTGCGCTCGGTCCGTGCGGTGGTCGCCACGATCACGGCGCTGGAGCGTGCGCGACGACGCGCCTACCGCGTGGACGTCGCTCACGATGTCCTCGACGCCGTCGAGGAGGCCCCTGACGCCTTCGCCGACGACCTCGAGGTGGTCGACGAGAACAGCCAGCCGGTGGTCCGCCTGGTCGACGCGCTGATCGGTGACGCCGTCACCGCTCGGGCCAGCGACGTCCACATCGAACCCGACGGTGACGGCGTCGGGGTCCGCGTGCGTGTGGACGGGCTGCTGCGCGAGACGCGCCGGATCCCCCGGATCCTCGGTCGGCAGGTCATCTCCCGCATCAAGATCATGTCGAAGCTCGACATCTCGGAACGGCGCCTCCCCCAGGACGGCCGCGCCGTCATACGGGTCGAGGGGCAGGAGGTCGATCTACGGGTCTCGACCATGCCGACGATGCACGGCGAGACCGTGGTGCTGCGCCTGCTCCCGAAGGGCGCCGACCGGGTGGCTCTGGCCGACCTCGGCTTCGGCGACGGCACCCTCGAGGCGCTGATCGACGCGCTCGAGCGCCCTCAGGGGCTGGTGCTGGTGACCGGTCCCACGGGCTCCGGCAAGACCTCCACCCTCTACGCCGGCCTGACCGCCGTCGCCGACCCCACCCGCAACGTGCTCACGTTGGAGGACCCGGTGGAGGTGCAGCTCCCCGGCGTCAACCAGACCCAGATCGAACCGAAGATCGGCCTGACGTTCGCCCGGGGCCTGCGTCACGTCCTCCGTCAGGATCCGGATGTGGTCCTGGTGGGCGAGATCCGCGATGAGGAGACCGCCCGGTTGGCCGTGGAGGCCTCGTTCACCGGACACCTGGTGCTCGCCACGCTGCATACCAACGATGCGCCGTCGGCGGTGGCCCGCCTGGTCGACCTGGGGGCGGAGGCGTTCCTGATCGCCTCCTCGCTGCTGCTGGTGGTCGCACAGCGGCTCGCCCGGGCGGTGTGCGACTCCTGCGCCGTCGAGGACGAGCCCTCGGCGGAGCTGCTCGATCGGCTGGGGTTGAAGGCCGACGAACTCGAGGATGCGGTCCTACGCCGCGGGACGGGGTGTCGTGCGTGCGACGACACCGGGACGCACGGACGGGTCGCGATCGGCGAGGTGTTGCGCGTGACCCCCGCCGTGCGAGCCCTGGTGGTCGAAGGCGCTGCGGAGACCGTCGTCGCCCGCCAGGCCCGGGCCGACGGATTGGTACCCCTGCGGATGGAGGCGATCCGGGTGGCCACGACCGGCGCCATCACCCTCGCGGAAGCCCTGCGGATCACCCCGGATCCCGCCATCTGAGTGAGGCGGGTCGGTGGACGGCGGGGGGATGACGTGGCACGACCGGGGGCTCGGGGCGCATGGGTACCATCCTGAGCCCACGTCCTACCTCTCGATGGAAGGCCCCAGCGTGCCCACCAAGGACGAAATCCTCGAGGCGCTCTCGACGGTCGAGGACCCGGAGATCAACAAGCCGATCACCGAGCTCGGCATGGTCGAGGACATCGCCATCGAAGGCGCACGTGTCGGCATCAAGATCAAACTCACGATCCCGGGCTGTCCGCTGAAGGACCGCATCACCAAGGACGTCACCGCGGCGGTCATCCAGCTGCCGGGGGTGGATGACGTCCAGGTCGCGTTCGGCTCCATGACCGACGACGAGCGCCGTGAGCTGTCCAGCAGCCTGCGCGCGGAGAAGGGCTCGGCGAACCCGGAGATGGACATCCCGTTCGCGGCCGCGGACTCGAAGACCAAGGTCATCGCGGTCGCCTCCGGCAAGGGCGGGGTCGGCAAGTCGAGCGTCACCGTGAACCTCGCGGCCGCCCTGGCGCGTCAGGGCCACAGCGTCGGGGTGATGGATGCCGACATCTGGGGCTACTCCGTACCCCGCATGTTCGGGGTCTCGGGCAAGCCGGTCGCCTTCGACGGGATGGTGATGCCGCTGCAGGCCCACGGCTGCAAGGTGATCTCGATCGGGTTCTTCACCGACCCGGACCGCTCGGTCATCTGGCGCGGGCCGATGCTGCACCGGGCGCTGCAGCAGTTCCTGGGTGACGTCCACTGGGGCGAGATCGACTTCCTGCTCTGCGACCTGCCCCCGGGGACCGGTGACATCGCCATCTCGCTGGCCCAGATGCTGCCCAACGCCGACATGGTCGTGGTCACCACGCCCCAACAGGCCGCGCAGAAGGTGGCGCTGCGCGCCGGCAAGGCCACGGAGCAGACCGGCATGAAGGTCGTGGGCGTGATCGAGAACATGGCCGGGTTCACCGACCCCGACAGCGGCACCACCCACGACATCTTCGGCTCCGGCGGCGGGCAGGAATTGGCCGACGCGCTGGAGACCGAGCTGCTCGGTCGCATCCCGATCGACCCGCGGATGGTCACCGCCAGCGACGCCGGCACCCCGCTGGTGATCTCGCACCCGGACGTGCCCGCATCACAGGCGCTGACCCAGGTCGCCGAGCAACTGTCGGCGAAGTCGCGTTCGATCCTCGGACGCAGCCTGCCACTGACGGTCTCCTAAGCACCGCCGACGGATCGAGGCCGCCGGGCTGATTGCGGGCCCGGCGGGCCGGGCACGGGGCCGACGCCAAGGGGCCGACGTCACGGGGCCGACGGTCCCTAGCGGCGACCTCGGTGTTCGAGCCGCTGCTCGAGCCGCTGTTCGACCTGGGCTCTGGCGAGGATCCCGAGCCGGTTGCTCATGACGCCCACGCCGGCTCCGGCGACGACGTCGGTGAGGTGGTGCACCCCGACGTAGCATCGGGACAGCCCGACGGCCGCGGTCACGAGCACCAGTGCGGCGCGCGTGGCGGGGCGTGCCCGCGGCCACAGGGCATCGGTCATCGCGGCCGCCAGCGCCGTGTGCCCCGAGGGCCACGACGAACCCGCCGGCACCGCCACGGTTCGCGTCGCGGCTTCGAGCTCGTACGGACGCCGACGGCGCAACAACGGTTTGGCCGCCTGGGCCGCGACCCAGGCGAGGGAACCCGCGATCACGATGTCCGTCGACGCCGAGCGATGACCCCGCGCCGCCAGCGCGGTCGCGACCCCGCCCAGGGCGTAGATCGAGCCCATGTCGGTGAACGCCCCGACGATCCGGTCGCTGACCGGACCGTGATGCCCGGTCAGCAGCCGGTGCGCCGGAGCGTCGATGTACGCGGCCGCGCCGCGGCGCACCGCGAGGTACGAGCCCAGCACGGACCCGGCGGCCGCGGTCGCGGCCAGGGTCCTCGCCCCTGCCACTAGGTCGCGTCGGGGTCGGTCGGCGGCGGGGCGTCGTCGGGGCGCACCGCAGCGACAGGGGCCTGCGTGGGGCGACCGCCGTCCTGTGAGGCGGGGGCCATCCGGCGCGTGGAGCCGGTCGAGCCGTTGGCACCGCCGGTGCCGCTCAGGGGTTTGGTGACGCCGTGGATCTCCCGGCGCAGGGTCTGCAGTTCGCGCTGCAGCTCCTGGATCTCGCTCATACCGCGGATCTCGTTCATGCCC
>Ga0207421_10001986_pt1 | contig 25845 bp, 41 predicted proteins | sample SodLakKL_010_SED_4_FD_187542 | JGI IMG/M metagenome (GOLD analysis project Ga0207421, IMG submission 187542) | Alkaline sediment microbial communities from Lake Tanatar, Kulunda Steppe, Russia - 8KL_010_SED (SPAdes) (version 2) | ecosystem: Environmental > Aquatic > Non-marine Saline and... | reverse complement strand
GAGTACCCGGTGCAACAGGTCAGGACGCTCAATCACTAAATCGTTTGGTGCAACAAATATACGGTCAGAGACCTGAGGGAACTCAAATACCAGAACCAGAGACAGAAAGAGAATTTACACTTGACGAGGTGCGGGCTTTAGCTGACCAGATTGGACAGGTTGGCGGTGAGGTTCAACCACAATTTCAGGACCCCGAACAATTAGTTAATCTTATAACCACCATGCAGGAGCAGATGCAGCCAGCAGTTGACCAGAGACAAGAAGCTGCTATGCGAGAAGGTAGAGGTATGCTTCACGGCCTTGAACAAGATTGGGCCAGACGTGGAATGGGTGCTTCTGGTGCAGCAGCAGCAGCCGAACGCGGTGCAATGGGGGATATAACTCACTTACTCGATCAAATACAAGCAGAAGCTCACGCTGATGCAATACCGTTAGCACTGCAACAAGCACAATTAATGACCGATGAAGCAGCCAGAGCAAGAGATTTTGAATTGCAACGTGCTCTTGGAGCAGCCGACCCAATAATGCAGGGACTTGGCCAGCAGGAACAAATGCGTAGGTGGGAGCAGGAAATGGGCCTTACCGCTCAAGAAATGGACCAACGTGCTCAGCAACAATGGATGGACCAATTACTTAGAGGAACTACAGCAGCTGCCGATCATGACTTGAGAGATCGTCAGCTTCAGGAACAGATGCGTCAGTTTGATGAGACGCTCCCGCTTGAAGAAGCTCAATTAACTGGTATGTACGAAGGTGACCCAACTTTACAGATGCAGCAATTTTTGGAGAATGTACGTCAATTCGAGCAGAACTTTGGACTTCGTGAAGGTGAACTTCTTGGTCAATACATGGGTCAACCCACTATGGATGCTCAGCAAATGGCTCAACAAGATCACCAGTTTCAGCAGGAACTTGGTTTAAGGCAAGGTCAGATGGCTATGGATCAGCAGAATCAGATGGTTAATGCAATTATGGGAATGGCTGGTATGACAGGTGAGATACCTGAAGCAGCAAGTGGTATGTTCGAAGGAACCCCAATGGAAGGTATGATGGACGAAATAGCAGGTTCCAAAACTATGGAATATCAGGAACTTACTGGTATGGCTGCCAACGATCCAGAGGTAATCGCAAAAGCAGAGGATTTAGAAGAAGATTATGGACTCAGCAATTTAACTGCGAATGCTTTAGCCAGTGATTTGTTAGGTCCTATTGGAAGTATGGCTATGACTGCTGATGAAGAAGATGAATTTATGGCAAATGCTGAATCAATGATAGATAACTACGCAATGCAATTTCAGAATGAAGGATTAATGCACGAAGCTTCCTCAATTATGGCTGAGCGAGATAATATACTCAGAGTAATAGAAAGTGAGTTCGGAGACGAAGTAGGTATGGCTTCTGAAGAAGCATTAGACGATTATACAGAACTTGGCGGTCTTCTAGGTTTATTCCAAGGAGCAGGACAAATGATAGGTATGGATCCTGAAAGAACAAAAGGTTTAATGGAAGGTGATATTGGAAGACTCGAATATTTTATGGAGACACCGATTCCTCAGTTATTGCAAACATTATTGGTGGGAGGACAGGAGGAATAACTTAAATGTCTTTTCTACAACAAAGAATACAGGAACGTCAGCAAGGTAGTTCTTTCTTACAAAATAGAATACAGGAAAGACAACAGCAGGGCGGTGGTCTCCTCGGACAGATGATTGAAGGTAGAGGGCACCAACAACCTGAAGGTTTACCTCCCTCACCAGTACAGCAGGATGCTCGACCTATACTGGAGCAAACTTTAAGGGAACATGAGCAGCAAGAAACCCCTTCCGCTCTACAAGGTATTCTACATGGTGCAACTATGGGTCTAGCGGGTGAAGAAGGCAGACCCGGTTGGGAGTTACTTGGTTCGATAGCACCTATAGCATTAGCAGCTAAGACTGGTGGGGCAGCTCTTCCTGCTATGCTAGCACCCGGTGCAAAAGCTGCTTCGGCAGCCGGACAAACATTAACTACAGCACAAGGCCTTGGTCTTGGAGCAGCCAGAGCAGCTGGAACCAGTGCGACATATAACCTTATGGATTTACTTGCCCATAGAGCACGGGATGAGGAAATGCCTGCTTCACAGGCGGTACGTAATGTACTCACTTCTGCTACTATAGGTACTGCTCTCGGAGGTGTGCAGAGTTTCTTGGGGCAGAGAGCAGCCCAAAAAGCAGGACAAGCAGCCACACAAGCGGACGCTGCCAGAGAAAAAGTACCGGAATTTTTACGCAGCCGTGTGTCTGGTGTACCTAAAGGTGCTCCTACAAGGTTAGGTAGAGAATACGGTTTAGCGGGTAAGGCAGCACCTGCTACAGAAGCTGACACTATGGCTTTGGGTAGATTATTCCAAAAAGGTGCTCCAACACGTTTACATCCGAAAACTGAAACAACTAGAACCATGTTGGATAAAGCCCGACAATACCCTCAAGAACTGAGAGAAGTAGGCCGTGATTTTCCGATAGAAGGAACAGCTTCTCAGCAAGCTGCTTGGTTAGTTAGGAATGAAGTTGATCCGCAAACGGCACAACAGTTGCTTTCTCAATATAAAGGTGAATCATTTTCCATAGGTGATGATGTCCTTGAAGCAGGTAGAAAAGCTGCTGAAAGGATTGAAATGGAAACCAGTATTGACCACCTTTCCAAGGTGTTCTCACAGCCGGGGATAGCACAAGATATTATCGAAGTAGATAGTACTTTTGCAAATCACAATTATTTACTGGATACTCTGCAAAAACCCGGAGACCCTACCGAACTACAGCGGGGATTTGAAGGTTTGGCAGGACAAATTCGTAAGTATTGGGGGTCAGTTTCGGAAAACTTACGTGCTCTTGGTGATGGCGGTAGAGAAATAGCACATAAAGTGAGGCACGTCGATAACGTTTCCTATACTATGAAGGAACGTCTGACGCAGGAACTTCGCAAACCTGTGATAGCACAAGCCACACGTAAACAGCAGTTAAAAGCACAAAAATTTCTTGAAGGTAAATTAACTGCGGATGATTTGACGCCAGAAGAAACTGAAATAGCACAAGCATATAAAAATATTGTGGACTTTACTGGAGAAATGAGTATTGAAAGTGGAGTACCTAAATTAAGTCAAAAAACTGGTGAGGTAACAGGGCACTTTACTCAGGAAGATTTAATTCAAGAATATTTTCCCCGTAAATTTGATGTTAATTTGATGCGAGAATTTATGGATGTTAATACTCTTGATGGTTTATCGGATAAAGCCAAAAGTGCTGTTATAGCATTCAAAGAAGCGAATCCCAAATTATCAGAACAGAAAATATTTGAATCATTAAAGAGTGCTTCTCAAAGGCAGATAAGAGGTGTAGCTCACAAGAAAGGTTCCTTCCAGTATCCCAGAAGTAATATATTCCGGGAGTTGGAAGTACCAGATGATTTTTTACTGGACCCTAATCAAGCCATTCAATTACACATTAATGAAGCTTCTGATGTAATTGCAGCACACAGGGCTTTAGGGCCTTTCGATCCTGCATCAGGAGCATTCACTGGTATAGATAGTGCTCTTCAAAAACTTAGAGCTGAACATGGAGATTCAGCATACCAGTACGCTAAAGAAGCCATAAACAGGGTGACAGGAGCTCAAAAACCAGAGATCAGTCCTTTAGTTGCTACTGCTCTTAACCTGAACGTGTTTCGTCTTATGGGTCTTTCGGCAATTTCAAATGTTACTCAGTCAATTAATACAGCTTCTATAACAGGAGCAAAAACTACGATAGAAGCTATTAGAAAATTGGCTAAAAATCCTAAGGAAGTTCAGGAATTTGCAAGCAAAGCAGGTGCTCTAACTAGAGATCAGGTATCTGAATTTTATTCTAACCTTCTTGATAGTAGTTATATACCCGGCACTTGGTACGAAAAGTCGTCGAAAAGTCTTGCGGAACTTATGATGCAAAAAGGTAAGTTTTCAGCAATTGAAAGCAATAACCAAATGATTGCCGGATATGCAGGTGGAAAAATTTGGGGTCCTGAAATTGTACAGAAAGCACATCAGGGAATTGATGTGGAAAATACTAAAAGAGTATTGAAAAATGCGGGTATAGATGCAGCCGACGCTATAAGTAGAGGTTCATTAACTAATGAGCAGCAGTTAAAATTAGGTGCTTATGTACTTAATGAAACTCAGTTCCCAAGAAGTATTCTAGATATGCCTTTATGGACACAGTCTCAAACAGGTAAGTTACTTTCACAGTTTTCTAGATTTATTTATCGTCAAACTAAATTTATCAAAGACCACGTTCTTGGAGAATCCCAAAAGTATGTAGAGACAGGAGGGAGAGAAGGGAGTGTTGCCCCTTTCATAACATACGCTACTATAGGACCTGCTTTGGGTTATGGTGTTGGGAATATTCGTGATCTTATATCTGGTAGAGATAGACCTGAAGGCTTTGCCGAAACTTACCTCGATTCTCTTGGTTGGGTAGGTGGATTCGGAATGTGGGGTGATGTTGCGAGAGGTCTACAGGATGGTGGATTGTATGGACTTTCCGGGATAGCAGCCGGGCCAACATTTGGTGATCTTATGCCCGAAGGGTTCGGTATTGTTAGCAGTGCTTATCAGGCAGCTGGAGAGGTACCGCAAATGGCTGCTGGAGACCCAGACGCTCCTGATGAGATGCGTAGACGTTTGGGGCAGATTGCTGGTCACACTATGTCCACCTTTGGGCCTTCCGCAATCGCCAGACCTTTAAGGCAGGGTGAATTGCCGGGCGGTGTTGAGGTTCCTGCACTTCAAAGGATAATGGATCCAGAATCTTACGATCCAACAGGAAGAAAAGAAGCCAGCAGACTTTACAATGAAGCGGTGGAACGTGTTGATGAAGCTCTAGTTGACCTTTACGTACATGGTAATGATGAATCTCTAATGGATGTGTATTCGTGGGGTGATGAAGAAGGTGTAGTAATTGATGAACATATGTTAAATAACCGATTGGAGTCTCCGAACGTACAACTGCAAATACTGAGACATATGATTTTACAGGAAACCGATCCAATGCGAAGAGATATGTTGAGAGATAGGATACAACAACTGGAAGAAGTAGTAGAATACCAAAGACATCAAAGTGTACCAACGGCAGCTAGAGGTCTTATAGATTTGGAAAGACATCAAGGACTTGGTACAAGATTCCTTGACTAGCACTAATTAACATGGTAGAATAAAGTAGAACTGTTCTAGGAGGCCAAGTAATGGATTGGGAATGTGCTTTTAACAGCATAATAGCAGCTCTAGGAACAGCTGCCGTGTACCTGTTTGGCGGATGGGATATGATGTTACAGGTTCTTTTGATATTTATCGCGTTTGACCTATTAACAGGTGTTATGGCAGCGTTTAAAAAGAAAGATGTAAGTTCAGATGTTTACCTTTACGGAGTAATTCGTAAGGTAGGTATCTTAATACTTGTATCTATCGGACATTTACTGGATATAGTAATAGAATTTGACGACCCTATGGTGCGGACAGCAGTTATATTCTGGCTTATCGCTCGTGAGGGAATCTCAATACTGGAAAATTTGAGTGTAGTAGGTGTGAAAATACCCGAAATATTGAAGGAAGCACTAAGAATTCTGAAGAAAGAACATGAACAGTGGGAAGGGGATAATTGATGATATTTGAAATACCCGAACCAATAATTGAATCCACTGTTAGTAGTGTTCCTGAGAATTATTTCCCTTGGGGAGTTAAATTAATAGGTGCTAAGGACATGTGGAGGAAAGGTTATACAGGGAAAGGTGTAACCATAGCGATAATTGACACTGGGGTGGACTACAGCCATAGAGAACTACGGGATAGGGTTGTAGACGGAAAAAGTTTCGTGGATTCAGAACCTGACTACATGGACGAGCACTACCACGGTACTCATGTTGCAGGAATTGCTGCTGGTTCAGGTGAAGAAGTACCGGGTGTAGCTCCTGAAGCGAATATCCTCGCTGTCAAAGCATTAGATTCAGACGGTAGAGGTAGTCTGGAGAGTATAGTAGAAGCAATAAAATGGTCAGTCGACAACGGTGCAGATATTATAAACTTGAGTTTAGGGGCACCAGAAAATCACCCTGACCTCGAAGAAGCCATTCAATACGCTGTTGATGAAGGTGTATTCCCTATTTGTGCAGCCGGGAACAATGGTAATCCCAATGAAGAAGTTAGTGACCCTAACTATCCGGCATGGATAGATGAATCTGTCAGTGTATCAGCAATCTGTAACGAAAAAGAGGTTGCTCAATTCTCTGCTAGAGGTAAAGTAGAAGTAAGTGGTCCGGGCGTAAAAGTTTATGCCCCTGTTCTTGATAATGAATATGCCTATTTGAGTGGTACAAGTATGTCCTGCCCTCATGTAGCAGGTGCTCTCGCACTTATACTGGAACAAATCAAAGAACGTTTACGTGAAGATATGCCGTATGAAGGTGTACTCAAACACCTCTATATGCTATCCACAGATCTTGGCCCCAGCGGTTGGGATAAGGAATACGGCTACGGCTTGGTCAGTTTTAATAATGCTAAAGCAGTGTATGAACCTCAACAATTGAGGTTTTTTATAGACAAGCCCGGTGAATGGGTAGAGTCACGTCGATTTGAAGGTAAGCCTTTCATGAGATCTAACGGTGATGTTATTGAAATGGACATCCCCCCGTTCATGGAAGAGCAAAGAGATGATAATGGAGAATTAACATGGAGAACCATGGTTCCTCTCAGATTCTTTGCCGAAGCATTAGGTTGTAAAATTGATTGGGATGAGCAGGGCAGTATGTACATAGCAACATTAAGGCGTGGTTAAATGAGTCGCATTGATGTTGTCAAATACCTGCCAAAACATCCTTCAAAAAACTGGATAAAAAGACCCACCTCATCAATAAACAGTATAGTTATCCACCACTCCGGCTCAGTTGGCGATAGTCCTTGGTCTATCGCCAACTACCATATTAATTATCATGACTGGCCGGGTATAGGTTATGATGTGGTCATTACGCCAGACGGTACTCGTTTCAAAACAAATCTTGACAAACATATCAACTACCACACAGGTGGTTATAACCAAAGAAGTGTTGGGATCTGTCTTATAGGCAATTTAGCCGAAGAACCTGCCACACATAAACAGATGTTTTCGTTGTTGAAAGAACTCAGATTATATGGACGTGCTTACGGTATCAGTTCATCCAAAATAATAGGTCATAATGAAGCACCCGGACACTCCTCAAATCAATGTCCGGGTTCGTATGTTGATATGGATACGTTAAGGGGTGTGTACAGGATGATTCGAGTATGACAGATTTAGTTCTTTGTGTAGGTGATCTACACCACGGTAAAGAAACCAAAAGTTTTAATACTTCAAAATCTGCTCTGGCTTTTGAAAAAGCCGTAAAAGAGACAGAGAATATAGGCCTTGACGTGGGGGCAGACACTCTCCACATAGCTGGATTGGGAGATCTGATTGATGCAGACAGTATCTACCCCACACAACCTCATCATACAGACTCTGATGCGAGGTACGCAAGGAAACAGGTACAGCAATTAGTGGAAATAACTCGTAACATTTTTGGTGGGGTTAAATTAAAAATAAAATTCAAAGGAGTCAGAGGTAATCACGGTAGAGTCGGTAAGTATACCCACGAAGCGAATAATTGGGATTTACAGTATTATGATTCATTAAAGTGGGCTTGCGAATCTCTCGATCACGTGGACATTGAATCTTCTGAAGAATTTTACGACATCATGACTGTACAGGATAAAGACTTCTTACTGTATCACGGATATTCTATCAGATCATATCACGGTATCCCTTGGTACGGCATTGAAAAGAGAATTCAGAACTGGTACAACGGATTGCCGGAGGATTTTGACCACGTACTGCTAGGTCACTTCCATACCCAAGCAACCCACAACTGGAATAATGTGAAAATATTCCTGAATGGCACAGCCGTTACTGATGATATGTGGGCACTCGAAACTCTAGGTAAGAAGTCCTGTAGTGAATGGTGGTTAATAGCCATGGAGGACGGGGAAATCATCTGGACTAAAGATATTAAATTGGATGATATTTAATGGGAGAATACGCTGATCTTGGGAAAGAGATTGGAGAATTGGTGGACAAAAAGAATCAGGAGTATGGAGATTCTTTTAACCAGAGTGGGAAGATATTAAAGGTACTTTATCCAGACGGGATAAAACCTGAGCAATATGATGATCTTCTATTTGTGGCGAGAGTTCTGGACAAGCTGTTCAGGATTGCATCATCCACGAAAGAGGAAAGAAAAGAATGGGATGAAGTACCTTCAAGAGATGTAGTAGGTTACGGATTATTAAAAACAATTGCTGAAGAGAGATAAAAAGAAAACCCCCACCTCTGAGGAGGTGGGGGAAACCTTGAAAGGAAGATAAAATGAAGCAGTGCTAAGAGACTAAGTATATTATAAAACTATATAATTCCTTTGTCAAGCCCCCGGCCCTTCGATACCGGGGGCTTTTTACACCTCGCGTAGGGCTTAGTATTTTGCTAACATTTATTTCCAAAACTAATTCTTTCCGTTACGCTCACCGCCTCTCTGAGCGAAGAAAAATAAGGGGGCCTACCGTTACCCCTTATATCTTCGACTTTAATTTGGGTTCATCAAAGCCCACAATCAGTTCTCCATTTTCAAGTTCAGTGACTGGCATTGACCACACATTTAGAGACATAACATAATTAAATGCTTCCTCATCTTCATCTATGTTATGTTCAGTCCAGTCAAGATTCGGTCTTTTGTTCTCTAACCAATTTTCCAGCTTCCTACAACCCGGACAATTGTTCTTGGTAAATACAGTTATCTTCATAGGTCTAATTCCTCCATATCTCCCCAACTTAGTCCTACCGATATGTCAACCACAAAAGGCACTTTATGATTCAGTAACTCATTGGCTGATTCCTCCATGGTCTTTTTTATCGGATAAGGATCAAATTCATCTTTGTCCGACATTCCTATAACTGAGTCATGTACCGTCAGACGTATGTCATATCCCTGTAAATGAATATCAACCATACTCTCACGAGTTACATCCCATGCCAGTGATTGAATCGGTGTGTTACCTGCCTGCCTGCGTATAAAACCAGTATTGTTACCTGCTGGGTAAAAATATCTCCTCCTTCCAGTCGGTGTGTCGACGTATCCATCTTCAAGTGCTTTCTCCTGTACCTCCCGCATAAACTCCTCTGCTTTAGGGTACAGATTGAACCAACCTTTTATAACTTCTTTGGCTTCCTCTTTGGAGGAATCCAATAGTTTGGACAATCCATGCGGACTGACTCCGTAGAGAATTGCAAAGTTTGCCGTCTTACCCACGTCACGCTGTTCTTCAGTTACATCTTCAGGTGATACTTCGTAGATACCAGCAGCTGTGGTAGTATGAATATCATCTCGTTTGTGGAATGTTTCCATCAGTGTAGGGTCATTGGAATAGTATGCCAAACACCTTAGTTCGGCTTGCGAAAAGTCTGCTTCCCATAATACCTTACCTTCTTCAGGTACAAATAGATTCTTAACTAATCCAGCGTGTTCTCCACGTTTAGGAATGTTCTGAAGGTTCGGGCCACTACTCGATAATCTCCCGGTCTCAGTACCATGTACATTAAAATTGGTGTGCAGTTTATTTTCCTCATCTAGTTTTTCCTTCATTCCCTTGATGTAGGTACCCTGTAATTTATTAAGTTTGTTATACTCCTGCATGAGAGGTATAATCGGATGATAATCTTTTATCTTTTCGAGTGCATCTTTATCTGTTGACAGCCGTCCGGGGATAGGTATTTCCAGATCCTCGTATAACACTTCGGCTTTCTGTTGCCACGAATTGAGGTTAAACTCCTTACCAGCAAATTCATATATTCTCTCAGTTATCGAATGAAGTTTACCATCCAGATATTTCTCAGTACGTTCAAGTTCCTCAACATCAATCGGTATTCCCTTGTACTCCATTTCAGTCAGTGTTTGCATGGTTGGTATTAATAATCTATTATAAACGTATTGCTCTCTTTCAGACATTTCCTCAACAAACTTGTTGTATAGTTTGGCTGTAAAGTATACATCCAGTGCGTTGTATCGGAACATCAGATCTTCAGGGCATTTTTCCATCTCAGTAATGTACTCTTGTATGTCCTGATCGTAGTTTCCAGCATGAAAATAATTGTTAGCCAATTTCTTAAGACCATGCTGACCTTTACGTGGATCCATAGCATAGTGCATAAGCATAGTATCATCACACATTGTAAAGTTGCATTCAATCCCGTGCCTCCAGAATACCTGTGCTTCAAACTTCATATTGTGAGCTATCATGTAATTCTTAAATTGGAGATTACTATTAATGTGCTCATAAGATATGATGTACTGTTTATCCGGGTATCTGACATCAGCAAACCCTATACACAGTAAGCTTCCTTCTGAGCTTGTTTCAACGTCTACCACCACTTCGTCCATTCTACTTAGTTTTACCATAGCTTCGGTTGTAGTGAGCCATTGGTAGTCAGGTTCATGTTCTTCCAGCACACTCAAACCTCTCTCAGAAATTTTCTTTGTCAGACGTAAATCCTCCACAACATCATCACGCCAAGAAGGATTACGAAGTATAGATGCTGGATGAAAGGTGGGTATTACAATCCAATCTTTACCGGGATATTCTTCGACACCTCCCCGCCATTTTGTAATTCCTGTCTCACCCAGCATACTCCGTAGAGGTATATTACCCATAATTAATATAATATCAGGATCAACTTCTTCAAGTTCATTTATCATTCTTCCGTGACAGGATTTGTATTCCTTAGCCCTTGGGTCACGATTATCCTCAGGTTTACAACATACAGTATTTGTCATGTATAATTCCGAACGTTCAATACCTACTTCTTTCAGGATTCCATTCAGTATTTCACCTGCTCTATCAGTAAATGGTTTACCTTTCTTTACTTCATCAGCACTAGGTGCCTTGCCTATAACTGCTATATCTGCATCCTTATTACCCACACTACCTACGAAAGGTTGTTCAATCAAATCACAATCCTCACAATTTGCTCCGTCTGGAAGCACGTCCAGACCTCTTGCGAGCATCTGCCCACCTCCTCAGTACCTCTTGCACTTCTTCATGTTGTTGATAATCCATTTTGAATAATGAATAAAACAAAGCCAGTTTAATTGCATCCCTTTCGTGAGGTGTGTGCCAATCTATATTCATTTCCTCAAGCAAATCTGTAGGTACAGATTGTTTACTGCTGGGCATGAGAAACTCAATCTGCTTTGGATAAGGTTCCTGCCAAGTGATTACCTTCAACATACCAATCGCCTGCGGTGCTGGTAAATCATCCCAAGCCAGAGCGTCACCCTTACCGGGGTACAGCCGGAAGTCCTCTGCAACCAACGTATCAACGTCAGCCAATGAACGTATCAAGTCAGTCATTGTTTGATAATCTTTATAATGGAAAGTACCTGACTCTAGTATTTCGAGTGGCGGAACTAATCTACACCATCCAATTGATTTACCGGGATCAAACGCGAGTATTTCTGACTTCATTTTTCCTTCCCCCATTTCAGAATCCATATTCGTTTATTCCTCCTCCCAAATCTGAGTGCATCATCGTGACAATCCATATAAATGTCTATCCGATTTCCCTGTATAGCTGCCCCTCTGTCCTCGACTGTGTAAACTCCCCGACCTTCTATGTACACTTCAGTACCTAAAGGCCATTCAGGTGGGCCTGCTATGGTTCTACCTTCAGTTACTTCAGTTCCCATAGCCGTGATACCATCATCATATGGAGCACAGCAGGATGCACAGGGACAATAAGCGGTAGCCAACATCATGACTACCGCCAGAACTTCCTCTCCCAATAAAAACATATCTCACCAATCCCGATCATTGAGCATCGCTTCGTACAATTCGTTAAATTTATGTGGCTTCTCGAAAAAATAAACAACTTCGGCTTCGTCTTTGAACATATCTCTATCGACAGCACAGTTAGCCACTCGTAAAACCAGTTCAAGATCTTCATGCCAGTGTACTGGATCTTTACTGAAAAATGCCATTAATAATCCCTCCCCTCTTTAGGTAAATTACTGACGTGATACCAGCGGTAAGGATCTCCTTTCTTACCTGTACCTAATCTGTGAAAATCACCTTCCGTCAGAACTGACCAGATTGTGGTTCGCGGTCTGTCCAATTCCTTCATAATCGCTTTCAAAGTCTGTCCGGGATTATCTTTTAGCAGTTTGACTACCTCTTTTTCAGTCTCTGACTCCTCAACATCCGGCTTTTCACCCAGATATTTCAAGTTATCCCATTTCAACTGGATTTTTAAAGGATCTCTTGGAGGTAATCGACCGTCAACCACCAATTCTCCGGGCTTGTCCTGCTTTTCGTTGTCGTTTGACCAGATCATCAGTGCATCAGGAGCTGCAAACCACTCTCGTGAACCTGCAAGATCCATAATTGATCCATCCGCAGACTTTTTCAGGTGATGTATAATTATAAATGTCCATCCAGTTCGTCTGGCAAGAGTTTGTATACCTCTGAGATAGTGTCCTACCTCTCCAGATTGATTCTCAGCTTCACCGCGAAGTCCAAAAGCGGGTGTGGCAGAGTCTATTACTGCTAAGCCGGGTTCAGTACCTAAAAACGGCTTCAAATCGTCTGGTTCCAACGGTTTAGGAGGATCCAGAACAGTTTTAGGCCATAAATCAGGGTTCTGAGATATTATTTCGGAATACATTTTCAATAAATCAGGTGTAGACATCTCATAGGAAACATAAAGTGTGGGTACTGGTTCATCCACTTCATAACAGAGGAATTCTTCGGCTTTATTCAGTGCTTCAAACAAGTGCATGGATAACGTGGTCTTTCCCGCCTTACCGTGGCCACCTAAAACACCTAACCAACCGGGTCTGATGAGAGTATCAACTATCCAAGGCATCTGTGCTTCTAATTCGGCTTCTCTGAGTAATTCCTCACCGTCCACTACCCGTGCTCCGGGTGTTCCGATAAGGATAGCCCGGTCAAGATACTCCTGTAAATCCTCTCCTTCTTTATGAAGGTCATTAACATCTTTACCTTTGGGAAGATGAGTTATATACACGGATTTAGCGTAATCTGATAAGTCTATAGCCCTATCCTGAGCAGATCGTTCTCCAATATCGTCACCATCATATACTATGTAAACATCTTTACCGGAAAAGAGAGTAGATAGAGATTGTCTCCATACGTTTTCCCCGCCTGTACCTGTTACAGCGGGGTATCCCTGCTCAATTGCGGACAGCGTATCCATCTCGCCTGCACATAGCAATATTTGATCGGAATATTCCAATTGTTCGATAGGCCATACTTCGCATTGACCGAATCCCGGCCAGTTCAATACCTTTGGATCCTCACCTGATACTGAATACCTTCTCACGTTCAGTAATTCGCCTTCTTTATTGCGGATAGGGATGGTTAAACGCTCACCATCCCAACCTAACTCATTTTCGTACCATACTTCCTCTTCGGTCAGACCTCTACGTTTAAGATATGCCTGCACAGACGGTGAATCTCTTAGATTATCCTCCCACTCAGTAATTAACTGGTTGGAGGGTAATGTATCCTCTCCAAGTACCTGCTGTACTTTCCTCTGAGCTTCTGCCATTGAGATCTCTTCCATCTTGGCCACGAAATATTCAGGAGTACCGCCTAACTCACATCTAAAACAGTACCAGAGACCAGTATTATCATTGAAAGAGAATGATTTGTTGCGATCATTGTGGAATGGGCAGTGCCCATATATTTCCCCTGACGAGTTGGGTTGGGGTGTGATATAAATATAATTAGCATATAGCTGGCTATATGACAACGGAGGTTCCTCCTCTCAAGAAGCAGGAGCAGGGGTAGTAACGGCTACCCCTGCTCGCATAAGGCGTACCTTATGTGCTATTTAGAAGTCAACGCCTTCTCCCTCGTCGTCTTTAACATCCTCTAACGGCATGATATTCTTGATTTCAGGGAATTGAGGATTGTCCTCTTGAGGTCCTAGCTCCGCACGGCAACGTCTACCATGAAGCTCGTCCGTATCAATTTGAATTTCATTAGAATCTCCGGGATCCATACCTACAGCTTCCAACAATTCTGTGGTACGGAAGGTGCCTCTACCCGTGGTCATGAAGTTACCATTTACTGGCTTACCATCTTCCTCACCGCCTTCTATAATCAGTTTGGCAGTGAAGTACCAAGCTTTTGCACCTTGCTTCACTTCAGATTCGGATGTGTCCACTTTCACGTTGTAAACTCCGGGTGCTGGTGGTGTGAGATCGACTTCCTGACTACGGTCAACAATAATCTTAGGCATTTTATTCATCCTCCTTATAGATGAGATTGAAAATTTCTTCTAAATTGGGATTTTCAATAACAGTTGGTGTTTCTTTACCACTCCGGGTTCTGATCTTTGCCTTCCGATTGTTCACAGGTTGTACAAGTAGTTTGCGAGTCTCCATATCCTCAGAAGAGACACCAATGTAGCCGACCATATCCATTTGTGTAGGGGATTTCTGAGAAGCTTGCTGTCCTGCTCCAAAATCCGGCATCCGCCACATCTCTCTGCCACCTTCTGGTTTTTCCACAGTATCATCTCTACATTGTGCTGTCAAGATAGTATTAACTGGTAAATCTCTTATTCTACGAACTTCATCGAGCATCAAAGAACCAAATAAACCATAATCTGCCTGTGACATCACCCTTTCATGTACTCTTCCAGTAGGTCCTTCCTTACTCAATAAATTCTCACTGAGTAAGTGACCTGCTTCAGTGATAGTATCAATAGCATAGGTAGTTATCCCTAGTTCTTTTATCCCTCCTTGTTCCAGATAGGAATGTAGTTCATCCAGTTCTTCCCAAGTGCGTATAGGTCTGCCTTCAGTTTCAGGGTCAGGGTAAATGTATATATCATCAGAAGGGGGTAGCGAAGTTATACTGTTATCAACATTGGCAATCAACAAAGGTTTGGGAGCTGTGCTGAGTGCATATGTTTTACCTGCTCCCGAATCTCCAAATATCAGTGCATTTACTGTATCAGGTATCCTTGTTGACGTTCCTATCTTCGCCTTTAGACTGACCATCTATCCCCACCTCCTCATACTGTTCAAATATTTCTTCATATGAAATATCGTTTTCTACCATCACTTCAACCAATCCAAGTGCTAACACTTCAGCACCTGCCATCATCATTGCATAAGCATCCACATAACAGGTTTCAAGAGGTATATCTGACAGGTATTGACGATATTTTTCGTCAACTTCCTCCTGATTTTCACTACCAGTAGCCATACCCTTATAACCTACGGGATGATCGTGAAGATAGTAAATAAAGTTTTCAAGCACTGCTCTTTCCAGTTCTTTTCTATCCACTTTAACCCTCCTTCAGATAGTTAGGTTGTCTATCAAACTTCCAATGCTGTTTAATCATATCAAGTTCAAGTATTTCCTCAGCAGATTGAAGGTTAGTTTCCATCATCTCGCACAACTGGTTAAACTGACAACGCCAACCGCAGTGCATATCCGGGGAAGGCGGTGGTACCTGCTCACCCTCACTACCTATACGTTCAGCGTAACTTTGTAAATTACCTATCATATTCTTATGCTCGTTATTGGAAAATGGTATCCTTTCCCTTTTCAGTACAGGTACTCTCGCTCTGTCAGGATTGGATTTACGTAATTGATTGACTATAATACCTTTGAAGTTATCAAATAAAGCATCACCAGCGACGGCGTAGGTTCTCATTTGCACATCACGCTTGAGAGAATCATATTTCATAAATTGTCCTGTAGTTTTGTGGTCAACTACCCAATAAAATCCATGTTCATCCGATACAACCATATCGAATCTTCCACCAATTGACACATTGTCAGTTATTGTTAATTCAAACGGCTCCTCAACATACATAACTTGGTCTATCATACCTTCGCCCTTGCTGTAGTGATTGATATACTCCACTAGTAATTTTTCACCCAGAATTTGTGCATCTTTCAATTCTTCGTAGGTTTCTGGCGGTATATCACCTATGTCATGGTGTATCTCTTTTATCCTGTCAAGACACCATTCATTATACTTACCTATAGTATTTTCAGCAGGTTCTTCACCTGTCCACACTTTCTCATAGTAATGATCCAGTGCGTGGTGAACAGCACTACCAAGAAACAATTTATCAGAAGGATGTTTTGATGATAGACCTTGTATATACCGAAAATGCCACATCCTTGGACATAAAAGATAGGTTTGTATCTCTGTAGGTTCAATTATCATTGACTAAACCCCTCCTTCTTGATACGCTCCAGAATAGTTCTCTGTGCCAGTGCTTCACTGATAATTCTGTCCTTTTTGTGTAACAACTCGTCCATATACTCGTCCACAGAATCCTCACTCAACAACTTGATAACGTGCACGGGATTCTCCTGCCCCCGTCTGTGTGCTCTGGAATATGCCTGCTGGAATTCATCTGGTGTCCACGGTAAGTCTGAAAATATAACTATCTCAGCTTGTTGGAGGTTCAATCCCTCACCCATTGCTCCTATAGTACCGCATAGAAACTGAGTGTTACCCTGCCGGAAGGAGTTTATCACCGCGTCACGTTGACTTGATGTCATACTACCTATCAATTTATCTGCACCATCCCCTATTTCATCCACTATATGGTCAATGTAGGTTGAGAACTGACTGAATATCAATACCTGCTCCTGCGTATCCTCAGCAAACTCTTTTATCCATTCAGTTTTACCAGACCCTCCCAGATCCTCTTTAATTGTAACAGGATCTGTGGCTATCTGACGTAATCTCGTCAACTGAGATAGTACATGGTCAGTCAATTCCAGTTTATCTCCCATATCCAGTATCATTGAATACTTCATCTGCTCGTACATCTCAAGCTGTCTGTTTCTCCAACCTACGCGGACGCTCTCCATCGACAACGGTGGCAGGTCAAGTATATCTTTACTGCGTTGTAGCATATACGTATCCCTGTATTTATCCCATATATCCTTGGCATCAGGTCTGACCTCTCCAACCTCCATACCGAATCCATTATGCCATACGTACAGGAACATATTAGCCCAATTCCAGAAACTCGGAAAAGTTTTGTGGTCAAGTATATTGAACTGTGCCCACAAGTCCTCTGGACCGTTAGGACTCGGTGAAGCTGTGAGAAGCCAAACGTACTCCGCTTTACGGGCTAAATCTCGCACACATTTGAACGTCTTTGTCTTTCTATTCTTCACTTTATGTGATTCGTCAACTATAAGAATGTGATGCTTATTCAGATCCCATTTGAATAGTGCTCTGTAGTTAGTGACTATAAAATCCGCATCTTCTGGATATTCAGATTGCGTTGTCAGTATACCGACTGACCTGTTTGACCACTTTTTTATTTCGTGTTTCCATTCGACTATCATTGATTTCTTTGTCACTACCAGTACCTTCCAGTAAGAAGGTTGTTGGTTGAGTATTCCGTCAGCTGCTACGATAGACTGAGCAGACTTACCCAACCCCATTTTATCTCCAAGCAGTTTATTACCCTTCTGAAGAAAATCAATACCTTCTAACTGGTAATCATCAAGTCTAAGCATTGATTTCCTCCTCTACCTCCTCCAGTATACTCTGCTGTTTAGGTCTATTCGGTCTGTAAGGTATGTCCACTCCCAACTCAACCAGCTTTTCAGGACTTTCGCGTATAGCCCACATAATTACCTGCCTATTAAACTCTGCCATACTTATGCCTATCTTCTTCGTAAACTTCTTCAACCTCCTATGATCTGCTAGCGGTAAATACAGCCGTGAGCCTACTGTAGTGTTTTTTGGTTTAACCATCTTTTTAATACCTCCTTAAGTTGTGTTAATCGAGACGTAACTCTATACTACCATAGTTTACCTATTCATGCAACTCCTCAGCAAGTATTTCATGCACTCTTTTACGTTCAAATACTGTCAGATCTTCAATATATTCCAACGCTCTCAATATCGACAGATCCACAAGTGTTGAGATAACAATACCTTCGGGAATGTCTTCATCTATCACCTCCTCCAGTTCATCCCGAAGGTTGAGATACTTATCGAAGTTTTCTTTATCCATGTTGTTAACAATTTCCGCACTGATTGTCTTTAATAATGCACTTAATTTCTCACCTTCAACAAACTCTGCTAACAGTTCCATTATTTTTCCTCCATAGATGATACATAGTAATCTTCATCGTATTGAATTATATAACTATGAGGTATTGGATCGTATTTCAAACCACAACTGAAGCATTTGAAATACTGCTCTGTTAAATCTACTGGTGAATAAGGTGAGGATCCGCATGGCATACGATAAAAATTTATCTTCTTTTCCACTTTAACCAGTATTATTTCCTCCCCACACACTGGACAATCCATAATAATTACACCTCCACATTTTGCAGTATTTTAAAGATAAGATCAGGTGATTCGATAACTTCACCCATTGCCTCCTCCGGATCCTCATGTATCTCCGCCAACGCTTCAGCGACTGTGTCAGTACTCATTCCGTATCTCCGGGCTATTATCTGTGCTCGATCCCAATGACCCATTTTAACATACTTCCAACCTCTCACCCCACAACCGGAGCATTTGGGCGGGGAAGTGTAAGTATCAAATACTTCCCCGCACTTTTCACACAAACTTGCTCTCATCATCAACACTCCCCTTTCTCAAAAATCTTCTTTCCAGTCACATATGTCACATTCCAAACCAATAACTACAGTTTCATAAACATTGTGACCGGGGTCTAGCGTTTCCCTGTATTCGTCGGCAGTCAATTGACGTAGCGGAGAAAAACACCATGGACAGGTATCATTTTCAATAAGTATTTTCTCTATATCTGTCATATGCAATGGTCCGTTGTACTCAGCTTCCCATAATATGGTGTTAATAATATCCTCCATTATTTATCACTCCTTACTACATTCGTACCTTTACAATCTGGACAATCATCACCCAAGTCACAGAAGAATTCGCATCCGCAATCCAGACACTCCCATTTATCCGTCGGCAGGTGAAAACCATCTGGTACAGTAAACGTCATTCGTGGACACCTCCGTATAATCTATAGAATATTTGATGCAGTGCTTTCTTGTCCTCAGATTCGGTAATTTGTTTTTGCTCAAAATTTCCCCACTCAGCTAACACAAATGTAAATTTGATAGGTTTAGGTATTTGACGCTCCACATCATAGCCAAGATAGAATCTAATTTCCTCGTGCGGTCCGCCTGTCGACAATACCCATGCCACATAGTCTATATCGTCAGCCACTTCCTCTACAGATAGACCTAACTCATTAAAGTAAGGTAGATCATCAGGATATTCTTCACCCCGCTCAGCATCCAGTATCCTGTGTACAGTTTCCATTCTTGATTGTAATGCAACATCAATGTCTTTCATTCTTCATCCTCCTCATAACTTAGTAAAGCTTGTCCTTTTTCCAACGCTTCAGTCATAGTGTTGATAAATTCCATGATCTCTTCCTTGTCTTTGAAAAATAGTGATTGATTAAAGACTCCGCAATATCCTTTCTTGAATGTTACATTCAAGGAAAAATTACCGCTGTCCAGTTCGTGTAAATCAATCTCCATGTTATCGTAGTCATTCCTGTGAAAACTAAGAAACATCACTATCTCTCCTCTCACTCTTCCTTTTTAGACATATCTAAAAATAGATTTCTTTCATAGTAAATCCAATCTACTTTTATTTCCAATACGTAAGTGTAAGCTCCCTTTTCAACCAAGATTTTGATTGTCTCATCAATCGGATGAACACTGACATCTATCACTTCCCCATGTAGTATGCCTTCCCCTATCATTTCCCGTATACTTTCACTGGTTTCTACAGTTATTAACATTATTCATCATCCTCTCTATATGTGTGTGTTCGAAAAAATCAAAATTCATTTTCCTCCTCCTCCTTTTTAAGAATTTCTTCTGGTGTTTCTTCCACCACAATAGAGTAGTCTATCGCTTTCAAACTCAAATATATCTCAGTTAAGTAATCATCCCTTTCAGTAAAATAATAAACTTTACCTAAATTAAGGTATATTTCTTTCCCATTCATGCCAGATAATCTCACAAAATTACTCATTAATATCCTTCCTCTCTATTTTCGGAATCTTTTCTGTGTTCTAAACTAATTTCTCTTTTCTTCAAAAATCTTTCAACTGTTGAAAGTAATACCCCCACTGTGTATCTCTGGTCAAAGTACAGTAAATCTTCATAATAATGATCTATCCATCTGTTTAACACGTCAGGTCTGCCTATATTATCAATCATATAACTGTCTATTCTTTCGAGTATATACTCCAAACCATTATCACTGAGATAAACAGGTATGAGTACAAGACAATCTGTGCAGTGTAAAGGAGTATCGTGATGGATATATTTAATAATTTTCTTATTCATTGTGAATTGTAATTCTTCTTCAGATATCTTCTCGTAACAATCCAAACATACCTGCCTATCCTCACTCAACTTGTAACCTACGATCATAGTTCCTCTAACTCTTCAATTGCTTTGTCTATTCTGTCTTTGGCTATCTGCAATTCCTTAATTGCCAGATCTTTGTGTAAATGGTATATTTCCTCTGATCTGTTAATCCAGAACCTGATTCTTCTGTATTCATCCTTCATTTTCCCACCTCCCTGTATTCAATGAGAGTACCATTCACATTCACACAAACACCTTCATTATCAGTTGCTTTGAATTTGGTACCGCAACCATTACAGTAAACAAACTCCTCAAGTATTTCTTGCTGTTCTTCAACCATCGATTCAGGTTCGAAACCGACGTGTACCTCGCCATCCCTAATATCATAGTGATAATGAGACTTCTTCGCCTGTACCAATGTTAATTGTTCCTGCCAACACTTCGGACACTTCATTTTATCTCCTCCTCTGGTATATGTTACGAGTTTCAGGTCAATTTGTAACGGTTAGCTTTCATTTTATATCAACCCCCGCTGGGCTACATAGTGCTGACAGCTGTAGTCGTCACGTAAGATTATAAGTATCTCAGCGAGAGTTGCTGTGTCCATTTGTTGTGCCCAGCCAAGCCAGTTTGGTTCGGGTTGGACAAGCTCCATGTCTCGATACACTTCGTCGAGGATGTCAGCCATGGCGTCCTTCAACTTATCTCCATCTTTTTCTCTCACTTGAATGTTGCCTTCCCCTGGTTCGTGCGGTTCTCTGTCGAACAGTCCCCAATTCATGCCTTCCGCGAACTCGAACCAATCGCCCGGAGTGTCTGAATGCCCGATCTTCCCGAATAAGTCCTGCACAACTTCCTCCACAGTGAGATCTCCTGCGTGTTCTGCAAGTTCCTTCCATCCCTCGTCATCCGTATATGGATATTCCAGTGCGAGACGAAGCAAGTTCTGCCCTTCGTTCCACAGATTATTGTCGCCTTCGAGCCATTCGCGAACCTTTTCCTGAATCTTGTCTACTTTCATGCTATCTATCCCCCTTTCTTTCGCTTGCAAGCCGAGCGAATCTACCCGGTTCGTAAAATTTGGGATAATCTGCTTTGGTTTTATATTCAATGTACAGTTTGGTATTTTCATCCTGTTTTGGTTGTGGTTGTGGTGGTTCATCCGTTTTGTGTATTCTAATATTTTGCATATCACTTCGATTCTTTGCGTTGTCATAAACAATCTCAGCTTCCTTTTCATCTGCACACTGAAATATCAACTTGTTGATAATAATTTCAACTTCCCTGTCCTCATTAAAAAACCATCCGCGTTCATTACTCATCAATCCGCCCATAACTCTATCCTCCATCGATACATAAACTGTCATTTTACCACCTCCATGATTATATTCTCGAAAAACCATTCAGCGTCTTTTTCCATACGCTGAACAATATCATGCTCGTATTCTCTCAACCACTCGGTAATCACTTCCTGCCTACCGTGACCATCGACTACATAGCCTATAAGCGACATTAGTATGTAGTCGATACCTTCCTCAGTCATTGTCAGCGGTATTAATTTTTCGCATTCATCACAGTGCAAAGGGCTATCAACGTCATGGTAATAAAACAACGGCAAATAATCTTCGATCTCAAGGTTGTTCTGCGTTGAGTGTTTTTCTGCACACTCAACGCAAAAAACTGTTTCTGGATTGTAAATGTCATAATAGTAACCGACTAAATTTTTCATTTTATCTCCTCCTCTGGTATATGTTACGAGTTTCAGGTCAATTTGTAACGGTTAATTGACCAAAGAGAGGTAGAATATTTTCATTCTACCTCCCGCAAGCCAATTAACTCAGTGATGCAGGTCTAACTTCTTGCACATAATAAGTGTAGATTGCACTCCATAAAGTTTTTTCACCTTTTACCCATTGCTGATAATTCCTATCTCCTTTTTCCATTTTAATGCCGTCGCGGTCTTCCATTATCATGACGTCTACTCTTCCAGTTTCCCCGCATGGCTCAATGAGGAGGTAATCATCACTCACACAATGGAATTCTTTTATCTCTTTAACCACTTCTTTGACTGTATCACCTTTAAATTGTATATCTATAGGCACCACTTGACGTTCTCTGGAGGATTCGCCATGTTCGTAATCATCCACAGTACTTTCTTTAAATATAGGTATTTTAGTCTGGTAAGACTTCATTCTATCTCACCTTCCTTTCTGTTAAATGTTGAAGCCCAGCACCCCATAACAACTCCTTAAAACCATCATAAAAAGGACAGTTAAATCTATTCTGAGATAATATCTTCAATTCTTCTATTAGGTCAGTTACGTTTACAAATATCATTCCCTCCCTGTAGGTGGATGCAGTTGACGGTTTATAAATTATTTCCAGTATATACCTTTCTTCCTTAGTCTTGTAAATTGTGAATATATCATCACCATTGTCATACCTACTCAAACAGTTACCTTCAAAAACCAAGTCTTTATTATTTGTTCTTTCAACTTTCCAATGCATCATAATTTATCATTCCTTTCATATAGTTTTAGTGAGGAGTGAACTTTCACCCCTCACTATATGTTACGAATTTCGGGTCAATTTGTAACGGTTACTGAACGTAGCAGTAAGGACATTCCCCATCGAAGTGTTCATAATTTTTGCAATCCCAACACATTCCGTGCTGGTCGATTTTATCCGCCTCAGATTCCTCGCATCCTTCCATATCTGTGCATCTAGGGCAAGCACAGAAGAATCCGAAGCAAGCTCCATCACCTTCTGCCGTACCCCAGCAAAATCCTTCTGGAGTGTTGGCGGTGACATGATCCTCCAGTAAATAAACTATGTCATTTAGTTCTAATACATCTTGGTAGTAATTATCATCTTCCTGCTCGATTTTCTCTATCAGTTCTTCCCCCAAATCAAATTCGTGTTTCAGTTTTTTGCTGTCGAATTCCTCATATTTTTCTATGATATATCTGAGAGTCTGAAACATATCCTCTGCCCTTAGTGTACCTTCTGATACGATCATTCCGCCGTTATTTTCCAATACTTTCTTCAAACTTTCCTGCCTCATCATTTTTTATCATCCTTTCGGTTTAATTGATTAACCAGTGAGGAGCAGGAGCGTTTGGCTCCTACTCCCTGCAAGTCAATCAATCCTCCCTTCTGTCTATATATTACGAATTTTCAGGTCAATTGTAACGGCTAATCTAGCAGTCGATTGAGTTAACATATTCAGTATAATCATCAATAAAATCATTAATGTGCATTTCTACATCTTCGGGATCCTTCTTCGGGAATTCGTAAGAAAGGTCCTCATCTGGGTGCATGGTGAAGCAATCGATTGCTAACCAGTCATTATTTTCATTAAGAATGAAAATGTTGACAGTCAGCCCGCCGTGCCAAACATACGCGATATAATCCTCATTAAATTTAACTAATCTAGCACCGTCAAAAACTTCTTTAGCTTTCATTTGAATCTTCCTTTCTTTTTTATAATTGATTAGCCAATCACCGACAGCAACCATTTTTCGCTGCTGTCGGGTGTTGTCCAATCAATTCGCTTCTACTATATGTTACGAAACCGTTATCAATTTGTAACGGTTAAAAATTAATGTATTCATGATAATGTCTTTCAATCGTTCTAGTATCGTCAGCGTCAAATTCTACAGCGGGGATTTGTTTGATTTTTATTTCGCGTTCCTCACCTCCTCTAATATTCTCGTTGTGTTTCGCGTGATGGAACGCCTCCCGCATGCTGCGAGCAGCTACCATCACGCCAACTTCATCAAAGTAACCTATACTAGTTATTTCGAAAAGTTTCATTTTTTATCATTCCTTTCTATTTATATGTTACGAATCGGCAAGGGTTTTGTAACGGTTATCGTGATCTTCTTATTGCTTTGAAGTCTGGGGAGAATTTGCTTGTATCTGTGCACTCGTTGCAGTCTGAAGAATTTACATGACTGCACACAGTGCACATAATGTCATCATATTCCTTACAGTTTTCAACGTATCGGATACCTTCCCGCAATATTTCGGTATCCGAAACACCTGTCTTTATATGGTGTTCATACTCCTGCATTGCTCGAAGGAATGCGGGATGATTCTTTTGCGGGCTGTACAATCTCTGGACTTTACTGTTCAATAACTTCTGAAATTGTCTGACTTCGTTTTTCATTTTATCATCACCCTCCTATTATATGTTACGAATCGATAAGGATTTTGTAACGGCTAGCTTTAATGAATTTTGTCAAAATCCCTACCGATTTTTGATCCTTTACATTCTGGTTGTATCGATTCACCTGGTTCATAATCCTCACAGTCGGTGTTACATTTTTCTACCGACTGGAAAAGATGGCACTGGCAAAGTGTCATCTTTTCGTCAGCTCCTTCAGCGGTGGATATTCCAGTCGGTTCCTTCCATGCTTCCCTTGCGAAGTATTTGCAGTCTTTCATCATTTGAATCATCCTTCCTTGGGTGTTTGTTGGCTCCTGCTATATGTTACGAAACAGGAGCCAATCTGTAACGGATGGATTTATATAGACTGTGCAACCTTCTTAATGCGTTTTACGTCGCGGGAAGCTGACATCCTTGACCTTCCTGTCATTCTTGCAATATCAGCTTGGGAATAACCTTCGAGGAGGTAGCCGAAAATGTTTCGGTCTTTCGGCTTGAGATTGGCTTTTAGTTTTTGCAGTCTTTCTGAGTGTATGGCATAGCGTACGGGGTTATTTGCAGTGTCCATGGTTACCGACTCCATCCCGATTTCTGTGTAGTGTCTAAGTGCTGTGTGTGATCCAGCGTATAGGCTGGAGACACCGCCTACCTGTTCGTATTTTCTGCCTTCCTTTCGGATCAGATCATAGGCCCGTGATCTTACTCTCATAGCTATCTCTCTCTTAGCCTCATTTAGATCGAGATCGAGGGTTCCATATTTCTCAATAAACTCTCCGAGAGCTTGCTGAGCTAGGTCTGGGCCTTCTTGATGGGGATCGTATACATCGTCGAGCCCGGCTCGATATATATTTGTGACACCTAGTCTGTGAGCAAATTCGAAAAGTTTTTCCCACTGGTTTTCTTCTTCTTCCAGATTATCTGAGCATGTTAGATCTCCTTGTTCGCGGTAGATTTCGCGGAGTGCTAGGGCTAGACATGCTTGATAGTCTCCTTCATATTGCTTTGCCCTTCGGTGGGCCTCTTTCATAATCTGTCGATTGGTCAGTTTCATCTTTATCAATCCTTTCAAGTTGTTTTGTTTGCTCACCCTAAGGGCTTATGTCAAGTATAGCATAACTTCAAGGTATGTCAACGTTAAAATTTAATCTCTATCTATACTAAC